>Ga0114969_10001664_pt1 | contig 18771 bp, 10 predicted proteins | sample M_130807_MF_Meta_FD_87316 | JGI IMG/M metagenome (GOLD analysis project Ga0114969, IMG submission 87316) | Freshwater microbial communities from Lake Montjoie, Canada to study carbon cycling - M_130807_MF_MetaG | ecosystem: Environmental > Aquatic > Freshwater > Lake | place: Lake Montjoie...
AAATTGAATGGATATTGGCAGAAACCCCAGTACGCAGTTTTAATTATTATTATGACCAAGTAGTGAGCATGGGCGAGTTATTGTCGACCACATTGATAGCCGCCTATCTGCAGAAAATTGGCTTATCCGTAAAATGGTTAGACGTTCGCGATATTCTCAAAACAGATCACAACTATAGAGATGCAAATATACATTGGGAAGAAACTGAACAGCATGCACATCGTCATTTTGATGAAGCTTTTTTACAACATGAAATTATTATTACCCAAGGCTATATTGGTTGCACCGACGAAAACCATACAGTCACTTTAGGCAGAGAAGGAAGTGATTATACCGCTGCGGTTTTCGCCAATATGCTCAATGCCAAAAGTGTCACGATTTGGAAAGATGTACCTAGTTTGCTTAATGCAGATCCGAAACAATTTCCGAATACCATTGCCATTCCAGAAATCACTTTTCACGAAGTAATTGAAATGGCATTTTATGGCGCACAAGTCATTCATCCAAAAACAATAAAACCTTTATTCAGCAAGGACATACCATTATATGTAAAGTGCTTTTTGGATCCTACTTTACCGGGCACTATCATACACAATACAACGAAAGCAATTGCTTATCCGCCTATATTGGTATTGAAGCGAAAACAAATTTTACTCCAAGTAACGACCAAAGATTATTCCTTTATCACTGAAAATAATTTGAGTAATATCTATAACTTATTTGCTTCTTGTAAAATAAAAATCAACTTGATACAAAATGCAGCCATCAGCTTTGTAGCCTGTATAGACAGTGATCTTGAACTATTGGAAGAGTTACTCACGGTTTTACAAAAAGAGTATGTAGTCAAACGAAATGAAGACCTATTCTTATTTACTGTTCGCCATTATACAGAAGATATTTTACAGGAAGAATTGAAAAATAGAACGGTATTATTGGAACAAAAAACAAGGCAAACTATACAAATGGTAGTACGATAAATACGCCAACTTTACTATACGAACAAACGTCTTTATTCGATTTAATCCAAAGCCCAATTACACATGCAAAAAATATTCACCCTGAGTCTGTTAGTCATTTTATTTTTTCCGATATCGACGTATGCCCAGTTTCAGGGAAATGTTTATCAAACTTTTCAAGATGCATCTGTAGACATGAACGGTACAAATATTCATTCACCTTGGTGTGGTGGTATTAATTCGGTACAAATAAATCATGCCGATTTAAACAATGACGGAAAAAAAGACATCGTACTTTATGATAACCATAATCACTTCATTAAGACCTTTATCAATATTGGTAATGCATCAGAAATAAAATATAGTTATGCGCCATCTTACGAAAAGAACTTTCCAAACATCAACAACTTTTTAAGCTTACAAGATTACAACTGCGATGGTATTCCAGATTTGTTTCACAGAGGTTCTTATGGCATAGCAGTTTACAAAGGGTACTATCAAAGCAACGAATTGAAATTTACTTTTTACCGTGATTTGTTTTTTCAAGGCGCCAATGGCCCTGTCAATGCTTATGTGCAACCTAGCGACATTCCAAGCATTATTGATATTGACAAGGATGGCGATTTAGACTTTTTAGGATTTGATGTCTTAGGTACCAAATTAGTATATTATAAAAACATGAGAGTAGAAGATGGACTTCCTTGTGACAGTATACGCATAATAGATGCAGACAATTGTTGGGGTAAATTTTTTCAAAATATCTATAGAACGGTCGTCATGGGAATTACCTGCAAAGGTGTATCTGTCGAAAATAAAAAAAGCAGACATAGTGGCAATTGTATTCTACATGTGGATATAGATGGCGATAATGATTACGACTTATTGGATGGCAATATTTCTTTTAGTGATGTTCAATTACTATTCAATAATGGTGCTGATATTATCAATGATCAAGATACCACTTATAATCACAATGCACATATTTTAAAACTTCCAAATTGGCCAGCTCCATTTCATGTGGACATAGATAATGATGGAGACAAAGATTTATTATTCAGTGCGCACAGCGATGATTTAAGTTCAGCAAATTATAATGCCGTTGCATGGTATAAAAATTTGGGAACCGACGCGGCACCAAATTTCGCATTTCAACACGACTCCTTATTTACCCCAGATATGATAGATGTTGGATCGTATAGCTACCCAACTTTTTTCGATTATGATAAGGACGGTAAGAAAGATTTATTTATAGGTAATGAAGGTTATTTAGATAATCAAACAGGATTGCTAAAAAGTAAAATAGCTTATTTCAAAAACACCAGTACTATTGGCAATAGTTCTTTCACTTTAATCACGAAAGATTTTCTGAATTTAAGTATCCATAATTATGCTGGGATATTTCCAACCTTTGGTGATGTGACTGGCGATGGCATTGACGATTTAGTGATGGGAAATACAAAAGGATCTTTGGCAGTATACAAAAACACAGCATTGTCCAATTCGGCTTCTCCCCTATTCAATTGGTATACCGATAGTCTTCCCAATGTATTCGTCAACAAGTATAGCATGCCAGTTGTATATGATTTTAATCAAGATGGCAAACAAGATTTATTGATAGGCAATCAACTTGGCACACTTAGTTATTATGAAGATACAAGTAATAATGCGCTTAAAAAATTGGCTTTAAAAACAATTTCCATTGGCAATATCAAAGCTGGAAGTACCAATCAATTTCATGGTTATGGAGCTCCATTTATTGGCAAAATGGACAATACGAATATTGAATATTTAATGATGGGAAATATTGATGGAACCGTAGAACGCTATGATAGTTTCGCCAATAACTATGGAAATTTCATTCGCATCGATTCTAATTATTCTTCCATTCAAACTAGCGCAAGAAGTGTTCCGGCGATTGCAGATATTGATGGGGATGGTAAATTTGAAATGGTCGTTGGCAATAAAATGGGAGGACTTACTTACTATAAACAAGTTCTAAATGTCGTTTCCACAAGTGATATTTTCATATCCCCTTTATCGGTAGAATTATTTCCTAATCCAAGTAATGACTTTGCACATATTCTCTTTAAGGACGATATCGGAAATCAGAATGCTATCATCAGTTTCTATGATGTCTTAGGTCGAAAAATGAAAGAATATACATTTGTCACGCAAAAAAACAATACGTTTGATTTGTCATCCTTAGTCGCTGGAATGTACTTTGTACAAATCCAGATTGGTAAAAATAAAATATTGAAAAAAATAATTAAAGGAGACAAAAAACTATAATTCTGTGAAAAATGTCTATATTTGGGTATGGGAAAATTAAAAAAATATAAAGCCGAAGAAGCCCCTCTAAGTATTGCACAAGAACCTGTTGTTGCCTATGGCTACCAAAATACAAATCAACAATACTTCATTATTGATAGAATCAAAAAAGGAATTAGTTATACTTGTTTCGCTGAAGTACTAGCCGACAGCCCATTTACACTAAGTGATTGGAGTAATTTCCTACACCTTACCGATCGTACACTATTGCGTTACAAAATAGAAAACAAATCTTTCGAAAGTATTTACGCTGAAAAAATAATTGAACTCACTATACTTATCAAAAAAGGAATAGAGACGTTTGGGAATAAAGAGAAATTTAAACGTTGGTTACAAAATAACAATATTGCTCTTGGCTCGCATACACCCAAAGAATTGCTGATTACTTCGGTAGGTATACAAATAGTGATGCAAGAATTATTGAACATTGATTATGGCATACTCGCATGATTTTATATAGGCTTAGTCATCAGAAATATAAGGACGACTTATCTGGTACAGGTGCTGCATTAATTGGCGGAAGATGGAATCAAAAAGAAACTAAAATAATCTACACAAGTTCATCCAAGGCTTTAAGTATTGTAGAAATATTAGTGCATGTTCCTGCCGATGGAATTCCAGATGACTATTGTATGATATCCATTGAAATCCCAGACAATAGCCCAATACAAACTGTCAAATTACATACACTTCCAACCGACTGGAATAAATTTCCTAGAATTGGTGCAACGCAAAGCATTGGCACTGAATTTATTCGAAAAAATAAATTTTTAGCTTTACAAGTACCTAGTGCCATTGTACCTGGTGAGTTTAATTATTTATTAAATCCTGCTCATCCCGATTTTAAAAAAGTAAAAATAAAAGGTACAGAAACCTTTGACTTCGATCCTAGATTATTTCATACGACATAAAGAATTGACTAATGCTAAAATAATGACCTCATAATTTTATCCATTTTCTTCCTCAATTGCGGCTACCATATTTCCTTCCAATTTGACTTCAAAATCCTTGGACCCTTTTGTCAAATCGCCTTGCACAAAATAACCACCAAATTCAATCAAGGTCCGTAAACGCCATTCCAAAAAATGATTACTGACCGATTGCGTTGTTTTTTTCAATGCCTCACTAACAATTTTAGAACCTTTTTGTAACTCCGCTGTAATGGCATTTATGATTAAAGTATCAAAATAGTTTTCGTCTTTACTTTTTACACTTTTGCCCCCATCATATATTCTCACCATGGTATTATGCAATTGAAAATTCTGCCATTCATCTCCTTCAGTTTCATATTCGGCAAGCGTTACTTCTTTCAACAAACGCTTTGTTTTGATAAATTCAGTAGGCAAAATTTGGGAAAAATTATTTGGATAAAATAATTGTCCTTTATCATTAATGAAAGGCAATCCAACTATATTTATGGTATGCAATAATCCTGGATATTGTTTAGTGTAAGTCAAAATCCAATAATAAGCACACATATCTGAAACACAAGGCGACATCCAAAAACACAAAGGCTCTTCGTCTGCTAAAGCCTTTGTAATAGCGGCTTGTAAACGTGCTTCATCTTCACATACTATTTCAGCAAGTGGATTTATTAAACGCCAGAATTCGGTTCTTATTTCATCATGTGTTTGACCTTCCTCCACTACAATTCCACCAATTCCTAAAGTATCTTTCAGGACGACTATTTCGCCAACAAGGTTTTCATCTATACCCATTGCCTTGATTAAATTCGCAGCAGCCATATCGCCTACTATGATATGTATCATGTCTAATTAATTTATTTTATTTTTAAACGAGTTCCTCTACTTCTAGTGTTTGTGGCAACACAATAGGCTCCGTACTATCTACTTCTATGCGTAAATTCTGTATGATAAACTCTTGCCTTTGCATGGTATTCTTGCCCATGTAATATTCCAAAAGCTTTTGGATATGTGCTTCTCCAGCCAAAAGCACTGGAACCTTCTTGATGTCTTCACCAATAAATCCACCAAACTCATCTGGTGAAATTTCACCCAAACCTTTAAATCGAGTTATTTCTGGTTTGCCGTGTAATTTTTGAATAGCCTTTTGTTTTTCCGTTTCGCTATAACAATAAATAGTTTCCTTTTTATCTCTCACTCGAAACAAAGGCGTTTCCAAAATATACACATGACCATTACGCACTAAATCCGGAAAAAATTGCAAGAAGAAAGTCATAATTAATAATCGAATATGCATGCCATCCACATCGGCATCGGTAGCGATTACAATATTATTGTATCGAAGATTCTCAATGCTTTGTTCAATATTCAAGGCATGTTGTAGAAGATTCATCTCTTCATTTTCATACACTATTTTTTTACTCATTCCATAACAATTCAAGGGTTTGCCTTTCAAGCTAAAAACGGCTTGTGTATCTACATTTCTAGATTTAGTAATAGAACCACTCGCACTATCTCCTTCGGTAATAAAAATCGTTGATTCTAAACGCTTGGATTCCATTGCCAATTTATTTTTCCCTTCAAACACATCGTCAAAATGGACTTTACAATCTCTCAATTTTCGGTTATGAATATTCGCTTTTTTTGCTCTTTCATTGGCTATTTTTTTGATACCACTTAACTCTTTACGTTCATGTTCAGTTTGCTCTATTCGTTTCTTCAAGGCATCAGCCACTGCAGGGTTTCTATGTAAGAAATTATCCAACTGTTTAGTCATAAATTCCATCAAGAATACTTTAACTGATGGGCCTTTCACATCCATATTGATGCTACCTAATTTCGTTTTGGTTTGGCTTTCAAAAACCGGTTCAACCACTCGAATACTAACTGCAGCAACAATACTTTGTCGTATATCACTGGCGTCATAATCCTTTTTGAAAAAATCACGAACCGTTTTTACATACGCCTCTCTAAATGCCTGTTGGTGCGTACCTCCTTGTGTTGTATGTTGGCCATTTACGAAAGAATAAATCTCTTCACCATAATCATTGCTATGGGTAAAAGCGATTTCTATATCGTCACCCTTGAGATGAATGATTGGATAACGAATTTCATCTACATTGGTTTTCCTTTCTAATAAATCTAATAAACCATTTTTAGAAATGTATTTTTTTCCATTGAAATTAATCACCAAACCAGCATTCAAATAGCAATAATTCCAAACTTGATTTTCAATATACTCTTCAATATATTTATAATGCTTAAAAACAGTATCATCCGGAACAAATACTATTTCCGTTCCATTAGATTCTGTAGAATTTACTTCTGGATATTCCTTAATTAAAATCCCTTGTTCAAATTCCGCCAATTTCATTTTCCCTTCTCGATAACTTTTGACATGGAAGGAATTACTCAATGCATTTACGGCCTTTGTACCAACACCATTTAAACCAACCGATTTTTGAAATACATTACTATCATACTTTGCACCCGTATTTATTTGGCTCACTACTTTTACCACACTACCCAAAGGAATTCCTCTTCCATAATCACGTACACGTACTTTCCCATCCTTCACGGTAATATCCACATGCTTACCATGCCCCATGGTATGTTCGTCAATACAATTATCAATCACCTCCTTGAGTAACACATAAATACCATCATCTAAGCTACTACCATCACCCAATTTTCCAATATACATACCTGGACGCAATCGAATATGTTCACGCCAATCAAGTGATTTAATGGAACTGTCGTCGTACAAATTTTGCGGAGTATTTTCTGCCATTCTATTTCGTTCTTTCGTATTTCTACAAATGTAAATCTGTATATGAAAGTGTCTGCATTTTGTTATACACAAAACAAGTGGAAAAAAAATCTACTTCCTAGAAAGCTATGCTAGATATACGTTTGCACGAATTGATAAATATTGAAACAATTCTCTTTTACTTGATTCAAGATGGCTTGAAATAAGTCTTGTTTTACAACATTTCGCATTTTTTTTTGCTGAATTAATTGAAATGTTTTATCCACCAAAAGATGGATTTTTCTATCTGAAAATTGTTGAATTACATGCTGATGCGCTTCTATTTTTTCTATCAATTCAGCAATCCCAACATCTTGTGTTGCAATAGATTTTATGACTGGAATTTCCCATTCATTCATTTTTGTATGCGCCAGATAGATCAAATTTTGTGCAAATTGATCTGCATTACTTCTATCTGATTTATTGACCACGAAGATATCGGCTATTTCCATGATGCCTGCCTTGAGCACTTGAATTTCATCACCAGCTTCAGGCACCATCACAACAATTGTAGTATCTGCAATGCCAGCTATTTCCACTTCACTTTGCCCAACGCCAACTGTTTCTATAAATACGCAATCAAATAGGGAGGCCTTCAACACATCCACCATTTCTATCACTTTCGCATTCAGTCCGCCGAGGGAGCCTCTACTAGCAACCGAACGAATAAACACGGAAGGATGTAAATAAAAATCAGCCATACGAACTCGATCACCAAGCAATGCACCAAAATTAAATGGCGATGATGGATCTATCGAAAGAATAGCAACTCGCTTCTGTTGGGAGACTAGCAATTTCAATAAGGCATTTAGCAAAGAACTTTTTCCAGCACCAGGCGGACCAGTAATACCCACTACTTTGGTGTTTGGATTTGGAACTAGTTGCATTAATAACTCTTCGCTTCCTGCCAATTCATTTTCAACACAAGTTAGGGATTGTGCAATCGATCGATTGTCCCCTAGCTTAATTCCATCTATACCTTGACTTATGTTGAACACAATACTATTATTTTTTGTACGTTTCTATACCTTAGCCGCAAAAGTAATGGTTTCAAGTATTAATTTGCGGAGAATTCATTTTAAAAAATAAGCTAACATTTGAAGAATAGAATTAAACAATTGTCGAATGTATTAATGCATGAACAACTAGCCTTTTTGGCTTGTTTATGCATATTGGTTGGCTTGTTTGTTTCACGTGCCATGATGAGTATTGGCATGATGACTTTATTAGCAAATGCATTCATCCAAACTCCATTCAAAAAGAATTTTTCCAATTTTTTGAAAGATAGAAATTGCATATTGATTACCGTTTATTTCTTGCTTTGTACCATCACTTATTTCTGGAGTGAAGACAAACATTACTTCATGGAACGTATGCAAATTCTGTTGCCATTTTTGGTATTGCCATTTGCTTTTTACGCGATGCCACATTGTAGATTGAAATGGTTTGATCGTTTATTTGTTGTCTTCGTGCTATTATGTATGGGTGGTTGCTGCTGGAGTTTGTATCATTATTTTTTGCATAAAGAAATGTATGACGAAGCTTATGGATTGTCGCAAGTATTACCCACTCCCTTCAAAAATGACCATATCCGATTCAGTATAGCCGTGCTTCTCAGCATGTATTGTTGTTTGGATTTGGCCATTCGATACAAACAAAAATGGCTTCGAATTGTTTTAACGCTTTGCCTTATTTTTTTTATTGTGTTCCTTCACATTGTTGCCGTCAAAACGGGGCTAATCGTTTTTTATCTCATTACATTTCTCTTTTTAGGGAAACTCCTTTTTACTAAAAAAAATAAAGGATTTGCGCTCATTGGACTAAGTTCTATCCTTGCTTTACCCTTTATCATGTATTCGTTTTCTACTTCATTTAGAAATAAAATTAATTATGTAAAATACTCTTGGGAACAAATGCAAAACACAGAAATGCAAGCCAATATCAGTGACGAAGGCCGCTTAATTTCTTACCGCTATGCATTACAAAGCATTGCGCTACATCCATTGCTTGGCGTTGGTATAGGAGATGTGAAAAATGAAATGGAGAAACGATATACCCACGATTTTGCAGAAAAAAAAGTAAGCATCTTATTACCGCATAATCAATTTTTGGTAGTGGGCATGGGCTTGGGCATTGGCGGTATCCTCTACCTTTTGTTGATGCAATTTTCTTTATTTTTTTGGAAAAAGAACAAAGACTTTTTATACTTCTCCGTTTGGTTCACTTTCTTTTTTACCATGATGATAGAACCATTGTATGAAACCCAATATGGCACTTGCTTATTTTTATTCTTCCTTTTATTGGTAGCAAAACGACCAAGTGAGAAGCGGGTTGTTTATTAAAGTTGAATTCTTAAATAGAAATTGATTTCCTTTCTAGATTGCTGATGACAAGCTTTTGTGTCCTAAGTCGCAGTGTGCCTCACATGCTTTTTAGTCGTAGACTGGATTCGTGTAGAGGACACACTGCGAGGATAGTAAAATTTACTGCCCTCTACTGCCCCAACAAAAATCTTATCATCAAGCCGCCCCTTGTAGTAGTGATGGGATAAGCATTTGAAACATAAGGAATACTTTGGCGGCGATCGTAGAAGAAACGCAGCGTCACATTTTGGGTCATGATATAATCAATGGATGGAGAAATCGTAATAACTTTTTGTCCACGTGTCGCTCTTGATTCTCTTTGATCTAAACGATTAATGGTTGTATAGTCATCACGCAAACCAAAATCCATTTTGATATTTACATCACTTTTCAATTTATTAATACCAAAATAAGGAGTATTAATACGTACATTCTTTAAACGCATACCACCACCCAATGCAATTTCACTGCTCTTGGTTTCGCTCAATTGATAATCAACCAAACTCATACTCAAGGTTCTTGATTTCTTATATTCGACATGAAAATTAAGTGAGTTTTTGAACGTCATATCCAATCCTAAAAGTGGTCCGAAATTTTCGGTGATGGTCATATTTGGCACCATAAAATAAGGTACATAATTATTAGAAACCGAATCAATAAATGAAGGGAAGCCTAATGCAAAAACATCTCGATAAACCAAGGAAGAAGTGAAACTATTCATTGCCAATTGACCACTGTAAGCGTGCGTCAATGTGAAGCTTTGAAAAATATCTTTGAACATTTTTGTTCTTGCTAATCCGTTGTAACTGATGCGCCAATTAGGTCGTGGCAATATACGTTTAAATGGATTCGAGCGAACGCCTGCATACTTATTATCTACCAATGGATAGGTGGCAGGATCTTTACCTGTATATGCTGATAAGAATGCTGGTATCAATACATCTTGCGCATAACGCGTATATCCTTTTTTATAGTCCTTGTCTTGCGGTGCAGTTAAATTGCCTGTATATGGATTAATCAAACCAAGTCGTTGCGAAATAACTTTTCTATTGTTTTCAAAATCTGAAAATGCTTCGGTCAAATTATCACTACCTTTCTTTTGAAATAAAGTATTGATTGCAATGAATGAAATGCTAAATCCACCTGTTTCATACGGATTTAAATGTTCAAAATTAGAACCTCCGCCGACAGTATCTTTAAACAATTCTGAGTATCCTTTATTGAATGTTTTCATCAAGGAAATATCAATTTTAAAATCCTTCACTGGTTCTACATTCACCGTAAGATTTAATGTTTGCGAATACTGTTGCTGGAAAGTTCCATTGAATAAAGAATCTCTACTCATGACATTATCATTCCCTTTTCCTTCCAGCCATAATCGATCAGGCTGGTAACCAAATGCAAATGGAATTTCCCTATTCGAACTATTTCTCCAATTCACGCCAGCATATTGTGTACTGTCCATATAACCAGGTAAAGTGGTTCCCATATTTTCATTATAACTTAAGCTAGCCCGTTTTACCATCATCAATAAATTGCCAACAAATCGCAATTCATTTGAAGGATTAAACTCTTTCTTTTTCTTCTTTTTGGCAATTACCTTTTTTGGTTTGATAATTAGCTTCCCATTTTTATCTCTGGTAGTATCCATGAGAACAACTGGTTTCGTATTCGGGTTTAGCAAAGCAGTATTTTTAGATTTCTCTTTTGTATCCCTACTTTTCTCTGTATTCACAGGCACATCTTTAGGCGGTGTGTCCACTGCTACAGTTTCTTCATCAGTTCCTTTTGTGCTACCTACACTTCCATCTTTTCCACCACCATCTCTTCCTCCGCCATCTCTTCCAGTTCCATCCTTTCCTCCACCACCTTTTCCGGTTCGATCTGGCGGTGCCATGCCTCCACCTTTTGTTGGTGGCAATCCTTTGTCATTGCTATTTGCAGGACCTTTCGGTTTAGATGTATTTTGCATAGCAAGGATGCGAAGTACTTTTACTTTATTGTATAATTGAGAAAAATTAAATTCTCCATTTATTTGTCTGTTTTGTGTATTGCCTACAATATTTCCTAAATTAGTTGCAAGAAGAGAAGCGGCTGTCCAAGTATACGTTGCTGCATAAGTTCCTCTTACTGTAGTCCAATCTAATAGAGGGAATTTCGACAACGGCATATTATAACTAGCGTTCACCGACTGCGTATAATTTGTATTCCGACCCAATGATTTTACATTGTTCCAAAAGGTATCTTTTTTCAATTTGGTATCCAATTTACCAATAGGTTCATCTATGCGCGAATTGTTGGTTGCACCATAATCGAAGGATAATGATTTCGTCAAATCCCATCGCAAATTATAAATACGACTCCATGTAAAGAACTTAAAATAATTTGGTGCTATTGGATAAGCGCCTTCATCTATATTTCTAACTTGCGTAGTTCCAAATGTCCTGTTCAATCCATTTCTAAAAGTAAAATTGGAAGGAATTAAATTAAAATTGAAATCACGGGCTAATGCAAAATACTTTTTCTTCGGTGAAAATAGTTTTTTAAACGGTTCTATCGATTTCGTTTTCGGTGCAAACGTGTAACCGAAAGCAGCATGATGTTCTACCAATTGATCACTTTCTACCAAAGGATTATGTTTGTCCGTTTGGGTGTAAGAATAGCTTGCATCAAAGTTTTGCAAATCCAATGGCCGCTTGTGTTTATGATTGGTTGGCGCAATTCGTACATTTTGGAAATTGATACTTTTAATGGAAGTAAAATCTTGCGCTGCTTTACGGACAGAATCTTTTGCCTTACCAGAATAGGCATTTACTTTATCACTAAATTTTATATCCAAATCATAAGGATCATATATGGGATTACTTACTGTTTGGGAATAGCCAGCAAAAATTGGCAACTGAACACCCCAAGATTTTGGAATAAATTTACCTGCGTTAATATTGGCTGAAACATCGAATTGAGAAAAATTATCACGATATCGTTGATTCAATTTTTGGTCAATATTTCCATAACCTGATGTATGCATATTGCCACTCAATTTAACAACGCCCACGTCTGCTAATTGGATATCGGCATGTCCCAAAGCGGCATAACCACCTGTTTCATCCATATTAGAAAGTCGTAATTCATTGAACCACACTTCAGCACATTTTTTAGCGCCATCATCCGTCACGTCATTCGGTGTTTTCTGTGGATTTAAAACACCTAACATAGCCATTTTTACGTCACCCATATTTGGATTCCCAACTACTTTTACATAGTTTCCTAATACATCTTTGGTAATATAAGGTATCATAGGACTAGCACCGCTTGCATTTCTTTCTTTCTTTGCATCCACCAATTTCTGTAATTCCAAAGTCATTTGATTTTTCTCCGGCCAAATAAGATTCGCATCGCGTGCACCTGGATTCGTCAATGTCAATGGTATTTGATATTCATAATAATTGGCTACAAAGTCACTTCCTAAACGTATAAAAGCTCGAACATCATTATCCTTCAATGAACTTGCTTCCATGGCTTCAGCATGAATAAACATTTTCATTTCTTTAAATTGGCGCAAATCCATACCGAGTGATTTGAATGCACCTTTGGCATTTCCATCTTCTAATCCACAAACTTGTATGGAAAGTGCTTGTTCATTATTTAGCACATTTTGACCATTAGAAACTTGTTGTTGTTGACGTAGAATGCCTGGCGGAGAAACATATGGCACAGGCGCACGACTACTATTTTCTTCTACACTAACGGAAGCTACATTAAACAAAGTCGAATTATCATCTTCATCAGGTACAATTTCTCCAGGATTTTTCAAGGAGAAATTATATTTACGCCATTGGTTACGACCCAATTCTAAACGAGAAAAACGCAGAATAACACTATCTTGAAAACCAGTTAAAAACATACGCATAAAACGAATCGACTTAAAATCACCAATACCACCAACTCGATCTGTATATTCTTTAATTGGAATTTTAAATTGATACCAAGTTTCATTTTCTGTTGTTTGATTGGCTAAGCGAACAGAAGTCACTTGTTTGTTGACGATATAGTTTTGTCCAACGGCCATGTTGGGTTTCATATCAATTCGATATTGAAAATACGCTTCATTTTCATTCAATGAATTATCGCGATTTATATCTTCCGATTCAGGCACATTCGTAAATGCATTGGAGAATTGACTATTGTTAGAAGTTACTGGAGAGTTGCCTTGTGGGTTATTGAATTTGCGGTATCTCTTTAATACTGCCGTTTGATCTCCATCATAATCAGATCCTCTAAAATGATGAAAATCATCGTTGGCGGGATCGGCACTTGCTTGTAAATAAGCAACAGACGTGGTCGAAAAATTTGTCGCCAACTCTGCAAGATAACTAGCATATTGTACTTGTTCTTCTGCATCATTACAACCATCATAGCCGATATCTTGTACATTTCTTGCATCCACATCATTATCAAATGCAGGTGTAAGTTGTTGTTGGAATTTTGGAATCTTAGACCATTTTGTACTCTCTACTTTAGCGGGATTGGGTGGATATGGCAGTCCGTTTTCAAAAAACTTTCTACCATCTTTTAAAATATCTTCAGACACATTCCCAAGATTTATATAAAAGGAACCTCCAGGATCTAAAGGTCGATTGATGAATGGATCCATTACCCAAAATTCAATAAACTCAACATTGGATGTTTCGAAATCAGAATACTCGATAGGTCGCATTATACCGCCCCATCTTTTTGTTGGATTCAGCAATTCGCCCGAACTAGTTATATTTTTTGCATCAAAATTATATGGCCCTCTTTCCTTTGGGAAAAATGCCAAATCAAGCGTCGTTAAATTGCCTTGTAAGGAGGAATATGATTTAAGTGGAAATACATCTTGTTGTTGAACCAATCGAATATAATGATTAGACAATTGCGTTAAATCCTTCTTTAAATGTTCTGGAATACAAGTCTGCTTAGGATCAACCATACAAGGGTCAATATTATACCACGCAAGCTTCGCTCTATTTTTACCATAATTTAAATTATTGACTAACTCTGCTTCTGGGAAAAGGATATTTCCAAACTTATCCGTTGCGTCTTTTGGTGTACTAGCTATGCTCCAACCTGTAACTGGAAACTTCAGATCGTAACCACTACGAGTACCTTCAAAATCATCGATATATACATTAGCTTCACCACTTGCATCATTAATAAATCGGCTGTGACTAGGGATTATTTTTGCGACCTCTCCACTCGCTACAACCATGGATGGTGCAGTGGTTGACACAATTGGCAATCGATCAATGAAGCGAGTCAAGCGAGGCATTTCACTGGAATAATTTGCATCGAATCCCAACATGGTATTTTTAATTGGATCTTCTCCATAAGTCACTTTGTTAAAATAAGGTCTCTCTGATAATCGCAACATGGTTCCACCAATTGAAAAATTTTCATTGATAAAATAATCTAATCGAGTACCTACAAAATTTTGCACTTGCGCCCCAAAAGTTGCATTATTTTCATACGACACATTAATTGGAATACCAGAATTCAAAATCCCAGCATTAATAATTTTCAATTTGCCTATCCCATAATCAATTTGATAATCTACATTCTCTGTCAATTTTTGTCCACCTGCAAAAACAGATACAGACCCTTGTGGAATATTAAATCCACCCAAATAAATTTCAGATGAGTTGGCGGATTTAAACGAACCTTTTAATAAAAATCGATTGTACTGCGGAAATTGTATCGCTACATTTTTCGTCGAATCATATAGCAGACGATATAAATATTTTTTCTCCAATGGAATATTGCCACCAAAAACACCTTTCAAATCTTCCCCAAATGGCTCTAATACTGGAAATATTATTTTCCCTTGTTGCGAATTAATAGTAATGCCTTCAACGTAATCAAATCGTCCATCTGGTTGAGGATCATTCTGATTATTCAAACGATCTAAGTTCAACAAGGTCAATAAAGGAATACCCGCTTTAGGACCTTCTGGCAAATATCTTTTTTCTCCACCGCCTGGATCTAAATAAAAAATATTCAAAATAAATTCATCACTTGAAATACCACTACCACCCAATGAATACACATTCTTCATCATCAAATCCCATAGTGGAACGGTTGGATTTGGCGTAGTTGATTTTAACATTTTCAAAAACAATACTTTCGGATTGGTGCTATCTGGCGGCAAACTTTGTGCAAATTCACCTACTTGATACACTTTCCCATTATTGGTATATTCGAAAGCAACACCTACTACATCATCAGGTTGTAATTGCGTATTGACCGATACAAAACCCAATTGTGGATTAAACGTAAATTCATTCGGATTCAATTTTCGCGCAAATGTTTTTTCAAAATCAACACTTTGTTTCAATCCTATATTTTGTAAGGAAGTAATTACAGTTCCAATATCACGTATACCAGGTGATTGCACCAATTGGGTATATAAAGTATTGGCATTATTATCTGCTGCATCAGGACCAGCTTTTGTAAATGAAGTCCGATAAGGTTGCGGTTCGCCTAAATCTTGAAATGCAACTACATCACGTGCGTTCTCAGTAGACCCATTTTTATTGGTAACCCAAACTTCAATTTTATTGATATTGTTTAAAGATTGAATGACTGGAAAATTTTTAAGTGCTGTATTGTAATTTCTTCTAAAATTTTGAGCCAATAGGAAATGTCTAAAATCCTCATAACTATCACTAGATATTGAAAACGTTTGTGCTTGAGACCCACCTTTAATGGCAAGACTTTCCTTTTTTGATTTTTGTTGGGAGACAACCGCATTCACACTCAAACGGCCAAATTGTAATTGTGTATGAATACCGAACAAAGATTGCACACCTTGAATCAAGGTTGTTTTCAATGGGAAACTAATATACCCAGCTTCTATTTTTTTCAATACATCATCTTCTTGTCCAGCATATTCTAATTTTAATTGATTTTCGAAATCAAAAGTGGCTTTGGTATTGTAGTTGAAATTCATTTTCATTTTTTCACCCACTTTCGCAAGTAAATTAATGTTCATGTTCATATCGAAATCAAAGATGCCATATTTCTGTGCGCTTTGCACCAAGGTTGGATTTTTTACATTCTGCCAATTGCCTCCAAAAAACATATCGACATTTCCTTGTGGTTTTACTTCAATACTACTACCACCAAATATTCTATCGAATAAGGCATTCCCCAAATTCACTTTTGGAATGATGCCTCCTTTTTTGGATAATTGACTTAAGGTATTTGCCCTTTTTCTGAAGTAAGCTGCTTCATCTTTGCCTGCTTGGTATTTTACGAAATCGGCATAAGTCATATAAGTTGGTGCGCGATAATATTCATTGCCGATTTTTTCGTTGATAGAAAATTGAGAATCTGGTTCTAGCTCTACATTCGTTTTGATATTTTTTGGATCTTTTAAATCAAATTGCGTTGGCGGATTATCCGTAAGTTTATCATTTTCTCTATCTGTGATTGGATAAACCAAAGTATCCTTATGCGCTTCGGGTGTATCAACCGAAGAAATATCATAATTTGAAAAGGTAAATGGGTGCGCATTACTAACTACCAAGCCTGTGAAGGTGATGGCAAATAGGACAATAAAACGGAAAGAATATTTAAGGAATGAATTCAAAATACATCAAATGTTTTTAAGTGCTAGTTTAATTAATTCTTCTACGTTCACATTTTTTTCTAGTTTAATTGCCTTTTGCACAGCATTGTAAGCGGCATTGCGAGCAATACCCAAACTTACCAGCGCATGTAACGCATCATCTTCTAAATTATTGTGTTGTAGTGTAACTATCTTATCATTCAATTTTACTTTTATCAGTTTATCTTTTAGCTCCAAAATCAATCGCTTAGCGGATTTGGTGCCAATTCCTTTTATTTTTTCTAATACGACTTCGTTCTCTGTTACAATAGCTTGGCGTATTTCTTCTGGTCGCATACTCGACAACATCATGCGAGCAGTATTAGCACCAATGCCACTAACAGAAATCAAATGCATAAACAAAATTCTTTCCTCTTCATCAAAAAAACCATACAGTGAAACACCGTCCTCTTTCACTTGATGATAAGTCAATAATTTACCTTTATCCATATGTTGTATTTGCGAATAGGTATGGAGACTTATATTCACTTCATATCCAACTCCACTCACTTCCATCAACACATAGGCTGGCGTCTTACTCACATACAGTCCATTCAAAAATACTATCATATTAGATGTACAAATATAGTAATATTAGCCAAACAGCCATGAAGATTATAAAAAGAAATAAATTTGGTAAAATAGGGTGCAAGAGCTTTAATTATTGTAGACCCAAGAGATTTCTGGTTCCTCAATCCAGGTTACTTCAATTAAAAAAAATAGGAAATAATCAATCCTCTGAATCTGTTTCAAAGCCTATTTTAAATTGTTGGAAGCAAAAGAGAAAATATTACTACACAATCCTTTCTTCCACAAAATACATATCAATTTCCCCTAAAGCTTGTATTTTCACCTTGGCGAACACGATTGAATGACCTTTGACTAATGCATCATGAAAAAAAAGGTTTAGATAGCAAAGGTGCGCATTTGCTTTAGTGGCAGACATTAAAATTAATTCGATTAGAAAAATAAAAAACAGATGAGAACTTTGACTGCACAATTCCTTCTTCGCCTTTGCGGCACTGCATACTTTTCGAACAAACAACTTCAATGATGCACTTATCTATCTTCTAATTCATTAGTTTTTAAGTTGATCGAATACAAATTTAAAATGCCACCAATAAATGAACCCAAGATTTAATTGCAACACTTTTGCAAATGAATTCTTTCGGCGTTACCTAATCAATGCATCTTTCTAAGGCAATGTTACAGCGCCAACAAAGTTTTGCATGTTAGCATCTAAAAGTAAAAAATCATTAGAATCTACTGTGCCATCTCCATTTAAATCGGAAGGCAAATAGCCACCGTTGAAATTTTGTAAATCCACATCCATGGTTAGAAAATCATACGCATCTATGGTTAAATCCAAATTGACATCCCCATTAAAGATGGAATATATACCTTCTGATTCTACATCTATTTGATTGTCTCCAAGTGCTTGTGCTGCAGATGTACTAAAATCATAATAGGTGTTTTTGCTCAAGGTGATAGGATTAGCACTCCATGTTTCTACTATACTTCTATGTCGCAATGAAATATAATAGCTGTTTCCCAATAGCATTGGATGGAATGTGCAATCTAATTTGCCATCTGTATGCAATACGGCTTTTGTAGTTTGCCTTACTGCATAAGGTGCTGTAGAATTGATGATGCTCACTTCTACAGTGTCTGTAATACTTGCATCAGAACAAATACCCGAGTTAAATAATGCAGGACTCATTTGGTGGTTGTTGATATAATAACCTTG
>Ga0114969_10001665_pt1 | contig 18737 bp, 20 predicted proteins | sample M_130807_MF_Meta_FD_87316 | JGI IMG/M metagenome (GOLD analysis project Ga0114969, IMG submission 87316) | Freshwater microbial communities from Lake Montjoie, Canada to study carbon cycling - M_130807_MF_MetaG | ecosystem: Environmental > Aquatic > Freshwater > Lake | place: Lake Montjoie...
GCGGGGTGCGACAACGCGATCGATATGGCGTTCAACAAGAAGCGTGCAGACGATCGAAAGACGTGGCTCACCGCATATTCCCGCGAAACGTTTCTCGATACCCGGCAGCCTGAAGTATTGTATTCCGACTTTATAGACCGCGAAATGATACACTTTTCAGTGTATGACAACGAGCGGTCCATTCCGAACCTGATGGACGGCCAGAAGCTGGGCCAGCGCAAGATCCTGTATGCGGCGTTCAAGAAAGGGCTTACCCGGCAGGAAATCAAGGTTGCGCAATTCAGCGGGTACGTGTCCGAGCACTCGGGCTACCACCACGGCGAGGCCAGCCTGAATGCGACCATCGTTGGAATGGCGCAGAACTACGTGGGGAGCAACAACATCAATTTGTTCGAACCCAATGGCCAATTTGGGACCAGACTTCAAGGAGGAAAAGATTCAGCGAGCGAAAGATATATCTTCACGATGCTCAACCCGCTCACGCGCCTACTGTTTCGCCCGGAAGACGATGGTATAATGAAGTACTTGAACGACGACGGCGAGCTCGTAGAGCCCGTATTCTACGCCCCGATAATTCCGATGATTCTGGTGAACGGCACAAAGGGGATCGGTACCGGATTCAGTACCGATATAATGTGCTACAACCCGATTCAAATTATTGCGTATATGAAGGCATTACTTGCATCCGAAAAATCGGCGAATGCAGCAGTGGATGCAGTGGATGCAGTTGGTGGACTCGCGATTGAGCCATACTATCACGGGTTCAAGGGGACCATTAGCGCAGCTACGGCAACAACTCTTGATTCCGCCTCACCCGGTCCGACCAAATACGTGATTAAAGGGGTGTATTCGGTAATCGACGATCATCGCGTCCGGGTGTCCGAGCTGCCAATAGGATATTGGACCGAGGATTTCAAGACACATCTGGAGTCGCTCATGGAGACGCCCCCGCAAACGCAATCAAGTGCATCAGCTGCCCTACCATTTGTAAAAGAGTATTGCGATATGAGCACGGATTCGGTGGTTGATTTCACAATTACGCTGACGCGACCCATACATGAGTCCGACCGGTGCTCGGCCGGCCCAACCGAATGCAACGCGCTCGAAAAGATGCTTAAGCTGCACACCACACAAACCACCTCGAACATGAACCTGTTCGACGAACGGGAGCAGCTGCATAAATACGATACGGTGTACGAAATAGTGCGCGCGTTCTTTCGAGTGCGGCGCTGCATTTACGAGCAGCGCAAAGAGACAATGCTGACCAAGCTCCGAAACGACCTGTCCGTATTGAGCAATCGGGCGCGCTACATCCAGGAGCAGTTGGACGATACGCTTGACCTGCGCCGTCAAAAGCGGGATGCGCTGTTGGCAGTATTGAAGGCCAAGACGTATGCGGAGCACGACGGCGGGTACGATTATCTGTTGAAAATGCCAATGGATGGGGTCACGGACGAGAAAGTTAGCGCACTGCTGCACGAGCGCGATGCGAAACAGCGCGACTACGACGATCTACTGCAAACTAGCGCCGCCGAACTATGGATGCGCGACCTGGGTGCACTGGAGCGAGCTTACTTGGCACTTCTTGAACGACAGAGGGTGGCAGCGTTAGCTGCCGCATCTAAATCGGGGACAGAGAATATGGCGGGAATAAAGGTGAAGAAAACGATTATGGTAAAACGGAAACCCGCCACCGCCACCGCCACCGCCACCGCCACCGCCACCGCCACCGCCACCGCCACCCACCACTGATCAGCCAGGTGGTGAGGTTTGTGGAGAGGAGGGAGGGGAGGAAGCTGTATTTCGCAAACAGAACTGACTTGCGGCGGAAATCATGTTCAGAAACAGCGCAACACACCCCTAGCTGTGTGTCGCCGAGAGCACACGAACACAGAGAGGAGCTGCAAAGGCCGCTTGCTGCCGACAATAATTATAATAAAAAAATTGAAAAACTTTTTTATCTTATTTACATGTATATTTAGTGTCAATAGTGTCAACAGTCAACAGTCAAATTATCAAATTATCAAATTATGTCATCCAAACTTTCCGGCCACCAGATCATGTCGCTTATGTATGCACAAATGTCAAGTGGGACGACCGAAACCGAATGCTCCACGTGCTGCGAAGTATTTACCAAACAGCGCCGCAAACCCATTGTGTGCAATGCATGCAACTACACTTCCTGCTACAACTGCTACAAGAAATTCCTTACCAGTGACGGTGTGAGCCGCCCAAAATGCATGAACGGTGAATGCAATACCGAATGGACGCTTGGATTTCTAAAGTCGCATTTTCCAGAGTCGTTCATCTCCATCGAATTACGCGAACATGCAACAAAGATCCTCTTCCAGCAACAAATCGCAATGCTTGCGGCGACACAGCCCGCAGTCGAACGTCGCATGCGGGTGTTGGGCATTCGAAAAGATATCGCAGATATCGAACGCCAGGTAAACGACCTGAACATTCGCAAACGCATTATGCAGCAAGAAGCCCGTATACTTGAGCACGGCGAAGAAGCCGGTGAAGAAGTTGCGGTCGTTTCCGCATTCCAGCACAAGTGTTGCGACCCGGACTGTCTTGGATTTGTTTCATCTGCCTGGAAGTGCGGCCTGTGTGAGAAATTCTCATGCACGCACTGCCACGAAGTCAAAGGCACCACAACGGAAGAAGTGGAAGCGCACGTGTGCGATGCCGGAAACGTGGAAACCGTCAAACTGCTCAAGGCGGACACGAAACCGTGCCCGGGATGCGGTGCATACATTCACAAAACCGCAGGGTGCGACCAAATGTTCTGCACGTTGTGCAAGCAACTCTGGTCGTGGAATACGGGACGCATCGAAGAGCGTGGGCACAATCCACACTATCTTGAATGGATGCGCAGTCGCGGGGCGGGTGCGGCGGGTGCGGCGGGTGGCGCAGCAGGTGCCAATCTCGTTCGTGATCCAGCCGATGTGCAGTGTGGTCGTGAAATCGACTGGCGTTTCAACAATTCCATTCATGCCGCATTTCGCGAAATCAATCGCACGACGTTCGGCACATCGATGAGTGCCGGATTAGAGCAACTGCGCAGAACCGTTGCCAACTGGTCGGAATCTATCATACATCTTCGCCACCACGATATCCCCGCATTTCGTACAAGCTCGGAAACCAGAGAACCGCTTGAAAATTTGCGCATATCATACATGATGAAACAGACAACGGAAACGCACTTTCGTGTTCGAGTTTTCCAGATTCACCGAACTGCCGATGTGAACCGACAAATTCTCGACTTGCTGGTTGCAATGCAAAACGCGGCGACCGACATCCTGTATCGCATTCACGACACATTGTTGTTAACGGCCAATATCGACGTTGTTCGCGAACAGCTGAACGAAATGGATGAACTGCGCAAATACGCGAAAAGCTGTGTCAACGAAATTTACGCGTCGCATTCCAAAACGGTAAGACATTCATTCAAACGCGAACACAGCTTTGCGCTAACGGACTAACATAACATCACATAACATCAACCATCGCACGCAGCACCTATCAATCGTATCAATCATATCCGTCAAAACAACATCAAAATATAAAAAAATAAAAAATTAAACCATCATAATTAACCAATCCAATATTTAACCATTAACCCAACCCTTTTTTATTTATTATTATTTTTATTTGTTATTTTTTATTTGTTATCTTTATATTTATTTTATATAAAAAAATATAAAATAAATATAAAATATATAACCAACCACTCACACCACACCCAACCATGGACAATGTTTTCGGACCTTTAGACAAACGTTATTGTTTGTACTTTTATTACATAACCATTTTCTTTTTCATTTTTATCATCTTCACAATTGTTAACATGCTGTACCACGCTGTAAAAAACACCGGCGATTCCAAATTCTACGTGTCCGGATTGGCAATGCTGGTTTCGTATGTGGTGTTCTATTTTCAAAATCGACTCCTGTATTCCATGTGCATTGGTCGAACAACTGATAACTTTTATTAAAAACCCCATTATGAAAAAATAATAAAATTAAAATACAATATAGCAAAAAACACATGGAATTTTAACGACAGGTGGGGGGGGGGCGGGGCGGGGCGATGGACAATCACCTGATTCAAATTGCGGTTGATCTTCATGATCCTCCTCCATCAACATCTCGGCCTTCTGACGCTTCCACCATCGCACCTCCACTCATTGGTGGGGCAATCTCATCCAGAATGAAGTCAGTAATGATCAAATCTCCATGCGAATACGTAACCAGAATTGTCTGAACCATCTCTCCGGCAATCACACCGACACTGCTTGGGCGCATTGATGGACAAAGCGTCATGAGAACTGGGAGGACATTGATCAATTGCTGACACGTTCCTTCAAAGTTAGCACTAGACATGTGATGCCGCCCATGTTTGTCGGCTTCCACCAAAAATCTGCGAACTACCTTTTTATGATCATCTGAACATCCGGAGAATAGTTTCCGGAATTCTTGGGTGCGCTCATCTCTAATTGAACCCGCCATTGTATCTCTAATCTCTTATTTACTTTTAGACATATCATAAATATCAATTTTTTCCATTATATTAATTAAAAAAAATGAAACATTATTATGAAAATACATATCAGAATTATGCCAGTTATATATAATCAAATACTATATAAATTTTATATTTATTATTTGATTATACGGTAAACTGAAAATGACATCTCCGACTGAACAAATCCATCGGGTGCGACCAAGTCGTCGCGGAGTATTTAAAAATCCGATACCGTTGCAAACGTTCTATGCATTTATTCGCTCCATATGCACCACAACGCAAATGATGGCCCCGGTGGCCCCGGTGGCCCCGGTGACGGGCGACGCCGCTGATACCGAGTCGCCGTATAAACCCGTATTTTTTACACTGGATATTATTGCGTTCAAGCGCGGAATATTTATGGGAACGATTAACCCATTTATGGACACGCTGGCAAACGATTACTATCACGAGCGGTGCAGATTCTATGCGGAACGCAACATGTCGACCCCGGCAGCGTACGCGCAGTTCGTGCAAGTTATTCGGCACATATGCAAAGGCAACCGCATTGAGATGATTCCGAGTTTAAAGTATGAACAATCGCAATCAAATAAGGTTTACCACATCGAACAACTGAGAGAATACGAAAATAATCAATCATCCTCGGTGAATGATGAGGCGTCCTTCTGTGATGCCTTCTTGACACAGGAAGGTAGCAATTTCGGTGGAAAAACTGCCTTGTAATACGATAAAATCCTTTCCGGTTTCTTTATCATTCGCAATATGCCCCCCGCATGAAAGCACGTCCTTACTTTTTAATTTCTTTAATATCTTGAAGAGATTGAACTTATTCTGAATACCTTCTATCTTTGTTATCGTTTTTTTTCCTCGATGGACGCTTATCATGATTTTATGTCCGAGACCGTCATCGCCGTCGTCGTCGTCGCCGCCGTTGTCATGGACATTCGAACGATTGGCCAAGATGAGTGGTACGACGTTTGACGGTATTGAAATTTTGGTGGTGGATGTGGTCATTACTTCGCGTATTCGCGTATTAGTAGAGTATAGAGTATATTATATAAAATAATTGTGTTTAACATACTTACATATAATAATAAACAAAAATAACTTAAATAATATGAAAAATAAAAAAATTGATTTAAATGGCTAACTATATTTAACTATATAACACGTTGGATACCGGAATCAAATGATCTCGTGGGCAAGCATCGCAAAACGCAACATTCCTGCAACAACCGCGGCCGCGGGAGCCGAGTCGAAACAAAAACCATCGTTGGCTGCAGGAGCGGGAGTAGGAGGAGTAAGAGCCAAACAGGTTCTCGCCCCTCCAATAATTTTCAGTGAAGCGGATAGAATCGCAGAGCTTAATCACAAGACCTATGCGACATCCGCGAAAGAAATCGCACATGAAGATGAAACAAACTGCAAACCCGAATTTTGGGTCATCCCTCGTCCGGACGGAAGGGCTTCGTGTTCTCCATTCATTACCGACGAAGCACGACTTCAAATGGAGTGGGATGATTATTACAAAAATAGGGAGTACTCAAACGAAGTATACGAGGCAAGAATGATGGCATGGCGTGAAAAAAACAACTGGCACTTACCACCCATGAAACAAGAAATCAGCGAATTTGAAAAGGGGCTCGGCTTTTACGCAAAACCAGGCGAACACGCACGCGGAGAAGGCTTGATTGTAGCGTACGTTACACCCTACCGTACCACCCGGGACCTTTCCTACGACCACATTCGCGAGCTAATGTGGAGTATGATACATTCTCGCTCAGAAGAACTGGTCAATTGTGCTACGGTTGGCGCATTCAATGCACTATTTGAACAAGTAGTTAAATTGGAAATACCAATGTGGCGAAAAAATTGCGGCGGCGTTGATCCCATTCACTCCAGCAAAATCTTATGGCTATTCTCTCAAAGAGCCAACGTGTTTCCTGGCCGGCGCAGGCACGGAACTCCTCGCTGGACGAAGAGCGCATACTCTGTTCCGCGCGAACGTGATTCCAATTATACTGCAAATATGGTGTTTACGCACGTACCCAACGGCGGACGCGACGACGCCGGTATTTGCATTGTTGAAAAACTAAAGGAGAATGGCGACAGTGCAAAAATCCGCTGGCTGCTGAATGCGAAGCAATTGCGCGAAATGGAGCGCGTAGACTTCTACCCAGAGCATAACCCATTTGCCCATGATCACGATAATGATTATGACAGCGATTTTGATTGGTGATTTTGACCGATGATCGAAAAAAAACAAAATAAATACGAAAAAAAACAAAATAAATATAATAATATAATATTTTTATTTTATTATCATCAACTTATTTAGAAGAATCATTTAGAAAAATGTCTGAAGGTGGATTTACGATGTTGGCGCACGCGCTGTTCATTGGAGCGGTGCTTTACGTCGTCATGAAATACGGGCTGCACACGTCGGATCAGGTTGCACAAGACCGGTCCGCATTTTACGGAAGCATCGTGTTATTATATATGGTCATGTTCGGCCACGGCGCGCCCACGCGCATCAATTCTAATCTATTTTAGCGAACACATTGCATTATTCGAAAACAGTGCCAGTTCTATTTCGTCTTCGTGCACGTTGTGAAATACGGTAATGTATTTGCACAGCAGCGATATTATGCGGTATTTTTGCATTTCGTCCAGAATCTCGGTTGTCTTTATAAACGAAAAATAATTTTCAAAAATATCGATTACGGAATACCCGTGGTCGTGCAACGCGTGCATGCTCGTGATCGCACCCGCCAAGTCGCCGACTTTTAAGAATTCGGTGTACCGTTCAAAATCATTTACGCAAATATTAGTGTAAATCATTTTTGCCAACCTCATAGTCAGCGGAACATTCATTATATATATTTTTTCAATGTAGTTCACGAGAAGCCGAATTGACCGGTGCGATAGCGCGATAATGTACGCGAGCGCGTCCGCATCAGACACGTTCTGCGTTAGCACCGCTTCACAGGATATAATGCGGTTTGCAATTTGATACATGGTGTCAACCGTGGGCATTGACACGTGCAGGATAAGGTGCCGCGACTGCAAACTATCGATTACTTTTTGCAAATTGGTGCACGACATTATAAAATGCACGTTGTGGCTGTACTTGTCCATACAGTTGCGAAACACTTGCTGGCTCTGCTCGTTAATTAAATCCACGTCGTCCAGCAGTATGATTTTCTTCTTATTTTTAACGAGGCTGTTTGTTTGGCTGAATACCTTGAGGTCGTTGCGATAGTATTGAATGCCCTGTTCCTTTAATGAGTTTAGAACCAGGATGTTTTCGTCGTTGTACGCGTCGCCGTAATATTCGCGAACGACTGCATTGATAACGGAGGTCTTGCCCACACCGGGTGCACCCGTGATTAAAATGTTCAAGCTGTCGATTTTTATCAGCGATTCCAGGGTTGTTTTAAAAATGGGATCCATTTGCTGAAAGTCCGATATTTTAGACGGCTGGTACTTGACAACGAATGAATGCTGCATATCGCGCTGTTTTTTTCTTTGCAGCAATTGCTGCTGCTGCTGCTGCTGCTGCTGCTGCTCACTACACATTGTCATTTGTCTGGCGAATTCGAAATAAATAATTAAATAAAATAAATAGAATTAAGGTTTTAAATTAAAACAATAAACAAAACAATAAAAAACAAAACAATAAAAAACAAAACAATAATAATTGGCGTTTGAAACCGAAATAAATATTACGTATTCAATATAAAATTATTAAGCATCTTTAACGTCATGACCACATTTTACGATACGTTGGGAGTATCCCAAACCGCTACGCTGGACGAAATAAAAAAAGCGTATCGACGATTGTCGTTTATACATCACCCCGATAAAAATAACAACGCTTCGGATTCTACAAACCTGTTTCAAAAAATAGCGGAAGCGTACACGGTTCTATCCGACCAGAACACTCGCGAAAACTATGACCTCGAGTTAAAATATGGGGCTAATTTCGGCGGATTATTTGGCGGTCGGCAACAAAATCATAACATGTCAATTAATCCCCACGAACTGTTCAATATCTTGTTTGGGGGCGGTGGCGGTGGCGGTGGCGGTGGTATTGGTATTGGTGGCGGTATTGGTGGCATTGGTGGCATATTGCAAAGTTTAGGCGGATTGGGTGGTGGCGAAATTCATATTATTCACGGCGGCGGTATTGGCGGTATTGGCGGTATTGGCGGTATTCACCCGATGATGGCCGCTCATATGCAAAACATACAGCAACAGCATCCACAGCATCCACAGCATCCACAGCATCCACAGCATCTCCATCATCCCACGAATCCAGAACCCGAATGGGTTCCCGAACGGGTTCCCGAAAAGGACCCCGAACCAATCACTCGATCAATCGATGTTACCTTTGAACAGGTGTACGTCGGCGGAACGGTGCTTGTGGAATACGAACAACTCGTTTATGAAACTCAAACGGTAAGCTCGATAAAGCGCAATTCCATCGCAGTCACAGTCCCTCGCGGTGCACGAAATCAGGAAAAACTTGTGGTACCGCATGTCGGAAACGTGTCTGCCAGTGGACGGTGCGGAGAGCTTCATTTTACACTAAACGTGCTACCTCACGCCACATTTGTGCGCGATCCGGCCAGCGACGATTTAATTCTCCATAAAAATATAACGCTCAAGGAATCGCTCTGCGGTACACAGTTTGATTTCACGCACATTAACGGGAAATCATACCAAATCATCAATAAAACACCGGGTACGGTAATTCGACCTGAAACCGTAAAAATCATCAAGGGGCTCGGTTTCGTTCGCGACACGGCCGTAGTCGGATCACTGCAAATCATTTTTCACGTGGTTTATCCGGAAACCATAAGTGCGGAACTGTGCGAAACGCTGTCGGCTATTTTATAATTTGATTACTCGATCAGCGCGCGGATAAATCGCGCAGCCACGTCATTAAAATTGCGAAGGTCGATGCTGCGGTCATGTTTAAACCGGTTGTTGCAGTACACCAGCGGATCGTGCGCGTTGCCCATAAAGAGTATTCGCCCCTTGAGGTCGTGTTTACATATTCCGTACGGGCACGATGCCCGCGACAACGCCAGCGCCTCGAACACGCGTCCCAGTTCCACATCGTCAACTACCGAATAGTTAATGCGAGCCACTTGCTGGTCGCTGTCGCACAGCAGCGCCACAACCGCGGCATTCATAACGATGCACACACCGTGCAGAAACGTGGTTCCGGAATAGACCTGCATCGTTTGGTCGTTTAGGCCGTACGAATCGTTTTTGCTGGTGACCGTGTATTCGGATCCCATGGTGACGTATTTATATTCGGGGTTCGACCCGCTATGCAACCCATCAAACGCGGCCAGCTCGTTGTAGAACCCCTCCAAATTTATAAATGAGGACGCGTTTGTGCGAATAACGTAATCGTACCGAAAATCGTATTTGGATGCATCGTTCACGTGCGACAGCGCGCGCATCGTTTTCGTTAGCAGGCCTGGACACCAACTTTCAGTCCCTCGCATTGTGATGCGGTGCGCGGTTTCGTCTACGACAACTTCGTCGCCGGCAATACCGGGCGTACCGTCTGGTACAAACGACACGTAGTAAAACCGGATATTTTCCGCCATAGCTGGGCGTTTTTCCCGAAATGCTTTTAGGTATGCGACATTCTCTCGTTGAAACGAATCGTACAATTCAGTGGAATTGAATAGGGCAAGCACTATAAACCGAACCATGATATTGCGAGTGTGTGTGTGTGTGTGTGTGTGTTGTTGTTGTGTTGTATGTTTTTATTTTTATTTAATAATAATATAAACATTTAAATAGTATCCACCATTTTAATAAATATTTAATTATTTACAAAACATGGAACCAGAACTAGAACCCGGGCAATATCCCGACAATTATGTAATGCAAATACAGTTTCACGCCATTGTTGATGCAATGCTGTTGAAATACGCGCACAATGAACCCGTGCTCACAAAATTTGTAGCGCACATGAACCAGCTGCCCGCGATGATGACCGCATTCGAACTCACTACGAACCAGCGAACGGAGCGCAAGAAAGTGCTCACCATGACGTCCGACGAATTCATTGACCAATTTCTATCGGACGGCGAGCACAACTATTTCTACAATGCGAACATTGACCTCTTCTTCGTGTATAACAACGTGCAGTACGGAAAAATAGAAGAGGACGACATCGTGCATTCGGCGCTGACCGCGCTCCAAGACTACCCCGAACTAAAGCCGTGGAAATATAAAATAAAAAACCAAATTATAAAGCGCGTCAAGGAGCGAGAGCTGTTTCATTCCATCCCCGAATCGTGCACAATTCAAAAAGTGATTGGCTTGTTTTATCCCACCATCTTTACAAGCCGCGATGCGGCGAAACATTTTCTCACCATTATCGGCGACACGCTGAACAAGAAATCAACAAACTATTACTTTATAAGCGCGAAAGCCAAACAGTTTATAAAGGACGTCTCGTCGGAGTGCTGCGCACTGTTCGGGATACCGAGCCTGACCAACGTGTTCAAATTCAAATTTTACGACCACACGTTCAGCGAATGCCGGCTGCTGAACGTGAACGAAATTGGCGTGCTCGCGACGAACGCGGGCGAGTACGCGTCGCCGTTCAAGCGCAGCATTGTGGACATCCTGTGCGTCGCGTCGCATTATTCTAAACGATTCGGGTGCGCCGACTCGTTCCTGGAATCGCCGTACTGCAAAGACGCGTCGCTGGCGGCGCACTGCTTCTACTTGAAAACCAACGACGATGTGGCGATCGTTGCGAAATTCGTTGCGACCACCACCGAGCCGTGCGCCACGTACGACATCACGTGGAAAAAAATGCAGTATTTGTGGAAGCTGTTTCTCGAGGACGAGCGGCTGCCGTACATTATTTTTACGAATCAGCTGAAGTCGCGCCTTATGGCTGTGCTGCCATCCACGTTTGCGGGAACGGCAGGGGCGGGGGGACCCACCAGCGCAGATATTGATGGTGGTGATTGCGCGACATTATCAACCGATCCCGTATTTACCGGCATAACCAGCAAGCACTTGCCAATTGTGAGTGAATTTTTATCGTTCTGGAATGAGACAATCGTCGTTATCGACGCTCCCGCATTTGACAAAGACGAAGACGAACTGGAAATAGACGAATTGACCGTGCTGTTCAATAATTATATGCGAACGAAGAAGCAGCATTCGCATAAAAATAGCCACGGGTTGAACATAACCGACCATGTTATGCGCGGGCTGGTGCGGCATTTTTACAGCGACATGCCAGTCGAAGACGATAAATACATCATGAACGTTACATCCAAATTGTGGAATAAAAAGGAAGAAATTATTCAGGCGCTTCTGCTACCGCAACCAGGTGGTTGCTGTATTCACAAGACTAAGCGCCGTCATACGGTAGGGGGTGGTGGCGGTGCGGCGACGCACAGTGATCACGAACAACACGAACAATCCGCCGAACAACATGAACAATCGGACCACTCCGACCACTCCGAATCGCAGCCACAGTCGCAGCCACAGTCGCAGCCACAGTCGCCGCACATGACGATATATAACGCGTACGAGCGATATTGCGCGCACTCGTATTCGCGAAAGGCGTACGTTGTCAGCAAGCGGTATTTCGAGAAATATTACGACTCGCTCGTCGCATTGTTGTAAATTTACTTTCTGCCGCCGTATCGCCTGGTTCGATTTCGCCTGGTTCTAGGTCGAAATTTACGCATTTTCATTTTATTAGTTCTACGACCACCTACACCTACACGTCTTCCGATATCGCGCCAGGGCATGATACTATATTTAAACTTCTCGTATAATTCGATTAACCATTTTGTTCCGCTCATACATGTGCGCAATATATCGATACCGATACCGATACACTTTTTATCAGACGTGTATATAGTCCCATTATATGTCTGTAAGATTTTTTTGAAATCTTCGTCGTCCTGTAGCTTATCTTGGTATTCATGAAACATGCGAGTAATCTCTTCTCTTGTTTCGTGCCCTGTTAATTCTAATTTTTTATGTTTTTTATGTGGGTTCATACGTTGTTGTACCGCATCATTAAACTGATCGCAATTATTTTCATCTTCAAATTCATAAACGCCGATATGATTCGCTTTAAAAAACTTTAAATCGCTACTGTCCAATGGCAATGTGTCCGATGTTAATAATACACTAGGTGTATATTCAACGGTAGTATGGCCAAGCCGGGTTAAAATTGTCTCTACAAGGGCTTTAGCTTCGGCTAGTTTATCTTGGGTTCCTGTATATCTTTGCATCGAAAATGTACCCGACATAAAATTGTATTCTATTCCACTAGCCGTTTTTAATATTTCGCCAGTATACCAAATATTTAAAGGATCTGGAGCTGAAATACCAAGAATTTTTCTCGCACGATGCAACATCTGAATATGTTTAGTTCCAAATTCAAATATAGTTTTTGCTTTCATTAAAAATATCATAATATCGCCTTTTTTGTCATGACATGTCATAAATGTATAAATACCGTCACCTAATTCGTCATATTCTTTGCCGGGTTGTTGTAAGCCCGCCCTCGCAGATTGAACGCTTTCCGTATTACGATCATTAAAATTGGTACCAACCGGATTTATTAATAATGTGGTTGTAAGTTCAAGAAATCGATTAATTAATGGATTATCAGAATATACTGGTAAATTCACCATATAAAACTTTCCATTTAATGGCCAACATTGATTATTTGCGATACGTTTATAAATACCTTGCGTTCCACTGTGGTCTAAATTATGAGTCGTTTCATAGCGTTTAACAAGACTACCCTTGGTTTGAACTCTGGCAACATTTGAAGGATGAGGAGAGGGAGAAGGAGGAGAAGGAGGAGGAGGAGAAGGAGCAATTTTTGAAGAGGGAGAGGATCGTGAACGTTTATTGGATCGCGTTGGTGTGTTCATCAAAATTTAATTTATTTATAATTTTATACTTTTATACTTATACGCAGATAAAAATAAATATAAATAATGAATAATTAAATAAATAATTATTCATTTCATTAATTCCAAAAAACAATCGGACCGGCACCGTTCGGCCACTCTGCGTACGCGACGGCTTTTGTAGTAGGGCGGTCCATCGCCATCAGAATCACGAGCGCGTGCTTGCGCCGGTCAACGCTGCTCATTGTTTTTGCTACACTTGCTGGAATGCGGCGCGTGATCTGCTTAAACCGCCATTCAAACTGCAACGCCGCGTTCCATGTCGGAAACCCGGCAATGTGGCAAACTCGGGTCCAATGTTCTCCACGCGCCACTCGCGTACCCGTTGCAACTGCGCCACCAGCCAGCTCTTTATTATGTTGTCTTAACCGGCGGTCGGGATCTGTGGTTGCGCCAACATACGTCGCGTGTTTGCACGATGATTCTAATAAATACACATAGAATTGCTGCTGCGGCTGCTGCGGCTGCTGAATAATATCGTCTGTATCTACCTTATCCGTATCCATGTTATATATATATTATTACGACATTAAAATATTAGATTAATCACGGCGCTTGCAAGTCGTGGCGTGAAATCGCATCCATTATTCGAGCCTTGCGGGTCTCGTTGAACATCACGATTTGAACAAACACTTCATTCGATGCTTCATGGCTGCGTTGGCTACACTGTTCAATGCACCCCCTTGCCCATTTTTTGCAGATTGGCGCCAAATCCGATGCAAATTCAATCAAATACGAGCATTTGATTCTTTCATTTTCAGCATGATCTCGCGGGATTCCGTATAGGGGTGGTTCCCAGAACACGGTGTGCAATTTGAGCTCAGACCACAAGTCACAAGATTGCATGAACTTGCGCAGCGGAATATAAACCATGGGATAACATTGGTAATGGCTGCACGCATTCTCCATTGTCAAGATAGTAATGCCGAATTCATTTCGGTCCCATATAATTGGACACATCTTGTGCTCATTTTCATTGGGGATTTTCGGTATTTTCGGTATTTTCGGTGTTCGGTTGCTTTTCTTAGGCATTTTACAATTGTCAATGAAACGCGTACACCGTGATTTTGATGGGGGGGTATATGAATCAATTTTTATTTAATTATTATGCACGAATCGCTTATGCGTTGCGTCTGGATCTTAGTGCGTAGGTCGACTTGACCACGGCTACCGGTTTCTTATGGCACATCTGGTCATGACATTTGCGAGAACCGGTACGACACTTCTTAGTTTTGACGTACGCCTTTTTAGTGACGCAACGTTTGTTGTGGCATCTGCGAGACCCTTTCTTGCATCGTTTAACTGGCATTTTTATTATGTTTGTATTTTAATTATACTTTATATAATATTTTATTTTTTTATAAACTGCGTCTAAATAAAATAAAATAGAATGTAACCCCGCGCCAATATTAAATTAAATAGCGCCCACGGAATGCAACATTTCAGGGCCTAAATACACCTGCTTGCAAACCGACTTCACAATTTTATGCACATCCTTGTCCCCCGTATCGGCCAGCGTTTTAAGAAGCAGCGTGTTGTACTGCAGTTGCAGCGTCTCGTCGCAGTGAATGTCGATATCGGAGTCCAAGAGCCCGTTCTTCCAATTTTGGACGGACATAATCTGTTTATACGCAATATCATTGACGCTCTTTCGCATGTGTTCTTGCGCCTCTTCTCGTCCCCAGTGCTCGTTCTCTTTTACATACAATATATCGCGCTTCAAGTCCGTGCAGTGGATCGGCCGCTTATAAACGTCCATGTCGTTCAACCCCTGAACAAACACGTTTGTGATACTTTCCACGAGACCGCGTTCTCCCGTCAAGTGCAGGTCCTGCATCGTAATTTTGAGAGAATATACAAAGTCGGAAATATTAATTGCGTCCTTGCAGTGCTCGTTAAGAAACACATTGATGTTGAACTTGTTGTGAGTTGTGTTTGTTATCATTGTGTTGCCGATGCGCGGGACGATTTCTTTAATGAGCTTCATCATTTCCGCATTGTCTTGCAGCAGCTTGTTGATGAGCTCGTCTTTGTTGTGGTACGAGTACTCTGCCGGCAATTCTGCAAAAGTGCTTCTATTTTCTTCGTGCGTTATCGTTTGCTCGGAATTTTTAAGCGCGCGCATTTTGCATTTTTTTTCATGGTACCACGCGCTGTTTCGAGCACCGTACGGTCGGTTGCACAGCTTGCAATAATAATAATAATACGGTTCGGTAGCGGTAGCGGTAGCGGTAGCGGTAGCGGTAGCGGTAGCGGTAGCGGTAGCGGTAGCGGTGACAGCGGCGAAATTAACCCGATTCATGTGTTTTTTAGTGGAAATGTGTCGGTTATATTCGCTTAATTTGGTGCTTTTAAATACGCACGCGGGGCATTCGTACGTCGTCGCCATAATATTTATTTATTTATTTAAGCAAATATTATATATTATGTTTAATAGAGTATTGTTAATCAATCATGTTATGCGCCACCAACTAGTTCGCCATTTTTATAGACGCGGCATTTAAAATGTTGGTTGGCGGGTCGCTTGCACACCACATTGTTGCTTTTAAGCTCGTTGAAAAAAAGCAGGGATTCGTTTCCGCTCGCAATGAATAGAAATACGATACCGAACGACAGAACCGCGCCGATTGACGACCCCAGTATTATGCTGAATGTGTCGGTGCACTCGTATGCGATTGTCATGAACGTGTCGGTTAAAAATAGAACGGCAAGCAACCCGACAATGCCGTAATTATACGAGTTATTTACCACCATTGGGTAAACCAAATACACAATCGTATAAGCAAGAATAGCGCTGTTCAGCGCCGGCCTGTGAAATGCCTTGGCACCCATCGGGTAATCAAACATTCTGCAGACAATGTCTTTATTTAAGTTATCATCTTCGCCTATTCCCAGCCCTATCGCGACGAGATAAACGACCATTGCAAGTATCAATATGCATGCCAAATACACAAACCCCTTAATGCCCCACTGACTGTCAAATAATGATACCGCTACTAAAAAAAATACCAGGAAGAATGGGGATATTCGTGCAATTAATTTCAGATAATTTATAATGGTTGGATTGAGCCCTTCTAACATTATATGCTCGAATAATAATAATAATAATAATAATAATAATAATAAATAATAATAATAATATATATAAATATTAATATAGTTAATAGTAATAGTATAAAATAATTATAAAATTATTTATTTGTAATTTATAATTAAATACTAGTATGAGCGCAACCAATAAAAATCGTTCCACCCATGCAACAAGTCTACCCGATCTACTAACATCGGTATTTAAAATATTAAAAGAGGCTCATCGCAATGAACTAATGTATCCCGAATTGTTCGAGGTCAGCACATATTACGAATTGTCGGCATGGATTAATAAACATTATAAATGTTTCTACCCGATATTTCAGAAAGATTTATTAAATGTACTGTCAGCGATACCGCCGACATTACCGTCATCACAATCGCCATCACCATCGTCATCACCATCGTCATCACCATCGTCATCACCATCGTCATCACCATCGCCATTGTCATCGTCATCGTCATAGAAATTTAAAATTCGGAGTCCGATGTTCGGTTCCCGCCACGAGTGTTCAGGTATTTGATTTGTTCGGCGCTCATGCATGCACAGCCCGTGCTGGAACTGTATGGATTTGGACAGCATTCCGGTTTAAACTGGTTGTTTTGAAAAAAGAACAATTCGCCGTCGGGTAGCGGGACAGCGGTTCCAACATACGAATTGGCTTTGCTGCTAGTGGTATTGTAGCCCAGATCGCTGGAATATTTGCTGGCCTTGCTTATCCAGCTTCCCGTGACATCAGCGTTGCTATCTTCCGCGCGATACTCCGAATAATCGCTGAACTTTTCGGTGGTTTTCTTTTTATCCGCATGTGTCGCGGGTGCCACAGTACCTGGAAGTATTGTTTGCTCTTCTGGAGGTATTGTTTGCAATGTCGCGGGTGCCACAGTACCTGGAGGTGGAGGTCCGCTTTGAGCGCCTTCCGTAATTTGGTCAAATGCCTCTGAAATTGGTACCTTGGCGCACGAACACAATAAATGTCCACCCAACACCATTCCAAGCAGTAGCGTGATAATGAGGACTTCGAGACGAAGCGTCATTCCAAATACTCGTATTTCCATGCCTTAAATAATCGCGTAAAACTTAAGTTAGATTTATAAACTATATATAGGTTGAAGAATAAAAATATATATTATATTATTTTTATTTATTTCAGTAATTATTAATTAGTATAATTAGTATATTATAATTAATAATTAATTAAACAAAATGTTTGTAAATTAGCAATAGTGCCAATCCTGCGATGAGGGTGGTGAAAAAAATGCTGAAATAGAAGTTTCGTCGAATATCGGACATTGCGTTCAACGTGAACAGTCCCTTAATCTCATATATATCGCCAATCGCTCTGCAATTTATAATTATTCCGTATATGAGTATGCACGCCACAGTCAATCGTATCGCCATCATAGTATAACCGGGTTGCGGTTTAAATGGCCCTACAATGAAGAGTATTATCATTAAGAATGCGCTAACAACTGCAATGCACGTCGTTTTCGTGCTCTCCAAAAAGTCGTGCATTTGTTTAGACGTCGCTGCATTTTGCGCATCGGTTGGCGCAAATTGATCCGTTCTTAACGCGGGCATTAATTTCGAAATAAAATTATTTTTATGTAATTTCTAATTAAATAATAATTTATTTTACTTAATTTATTAATTTATTATATAATATTATATAATAAACAAAATTAAATGCATAAAGGGACTTTGTTTCTGTTGATTCTGCTTATTGTTATTTTAGCATCATCCATGGTTTTTGGCAACTATGGTTCACTTGAAGGTCTGGCAATACCCGCACAAGGCGATAAAACGTCTGGAATGGCGGGCGTTTTCTGGTGGGTGCTTATAATTTTAATAGTGCTGGCGATGCTGATGGGTGCGCGCTAAGCGACGACACATCCGAATCATATATTTTTTTGATAATGTCGTTTTTACTTCATTTTCAAAAAGAAATTATTTTCATTGTCTTAAAGATGTTTTTTCATCTATTTTTTCACAGCAGCAGCGGCAGCAACAGGAGGAACAACAGCAATAGCGGCAGCAACAGGAGCAACAGGAGCAATAGCTGCATCAGTAGGAGGGGCGGCATCAGCAGCAGCACGAGCGGCGGCATCAGCAGCAGCAGCAGCAGC
>Ga0114969_10001666_pt1 | contig 18735 bp, 9 predicted proteins | sample M_130807_MF_Meta_FD_87316 | JGI IMG/M metagenome (GOLD analysis project Ga0114969, IMG submission 87316) | Freshwater microbial communities from Lake Montjoie, Canada to study carbon cycling - M_130807_MF_MetaG | ecosystem: Environmental > Aquatic > Freshwater > Lake | place: Lake Montjoie...
ACGCTAAAATAAATGTGTCCCTATTACCCAAAGAAACCTATATCGCTTCACCCTATGTGAACATAGGGGCTAGTCTAACATTTCGTGAAACCCAACAGGGAATGGATGTTCCAGTAGGTTTAGGATGTAATTTTCATCTTGGCAAAAACATATTTCTGAATGTAGAATCCAATTATCAAATTGCCCTTTCCAAAATAGACCAAAGCCATATCACGCATTCTATTGGCATGGTGTATTGGTGGGGTAATAAGCAAAAAACTAAAGTAGAAGTGGTGCCAACTAAGCCACAAATAAGAGATAGAGATAACGATGGAATTGCAGATAAAGATGATGATTGTCCGACATTGCCAGGCAGAAAAGAAACCAAAGGTTGCCCTGATAAAGATAAAGATGGCATACCAGATAGAGAAGATCAATGCCCAGATATCGCTGGAACAAAAGCATTACATGGTTGCCCAGATACAGATGGAGATGGGATTCCAGACAATATAGACAAGTGTCCAAAAATTGCAGGCATCAGTAAGTATGAAGGTTGCCCAATTCCAGATAAAGATGGAGATGGATTTAATGATGAAGTAGATAAATGTCCTACTGTTGCTTCTTCGATCAACAATGGTTGTCCAGAAATTAAACAAGAAGTCATTGAGAAAATTTCCAAAGCAGCTAAAGGCATCAATTTTGAAACCAATAGTGCGGTAATTAATAAATCATCTTACACTGATTTAAATAATATCGTCAGCATGTTAAATAGCGAGCCAACGTACAGAGTGGACATAGCAGGTCATACAGATAATGTTGGTACTTCAGAAAATAATCTGACCTTATCACAACAACGCGCAGATGCTTGTAAAGCTTATCTTATTGAAAAAGGAATAGCAGGATCACGTATCAGCAGCGTTGGCTTTGGCGACACGAAACCTATAGCAGACAATAGTTCTGAAAAAGGTAGAGCCAAAAATAGAAGAACGGAATTTACGTTGAAGAATTAGAAGAACATATTTATTACGCTAAAGTTCAAGTTGCAAAAATGTATTTTGGAGCTTGAACTTTATTACAAAAAAAATACAAGGTAACTGGAAACAGAAAATCATTACATCCACCTTCTGCTAAAAAAGAGATTAATGTTTTCAAAAATAGACTGTGTAAAGGATACCCGTCTACCGCCTCAATCGCTTTTTCAAGAAGATATTTTTAATGCCAACAAAACCTCGATAGAATCTAAACAGTCCGTACAAAACAAATAAACCGCCAATAATATACACTGTTTTTTTGCCGTAAGCCTCAATGATGAAAGGCATTTGGGTTGCATAGCCAGCAATAATGATATACAAAATACCCATCGACAAATCTAGGCTAGATTTGAAACTGGTATAGGCTTTGTTGCCTTCATTTCTTTCTTCTATTTCCAACCTTATAATTTAGTAATTATCATTCTGTGCTTTCATCTGTCGCTCAGCTCTTTTCTGTGCCGCCGATTTAACGGTAGCCTTTTTGGTCGTGCCTTTAGCGCTTGCAGAACTTGCTTTTTTAGTCACTGATTTTTTTGCTGTTGATGCACTTCTTGTACTTGCCTTTTTTACAAATGCATTCGGCACTTGGGTTTCTACCATTTTTTTCACTTCTTCCAAAGTCAACAATGCTGCTTCTTCACTGGTATATTTTTTACCAATCAATTTCAACATTTTTTTATTCCACTTAATAAATGGTCCCCATCTTCCATTCTCCACAGAAATATTTTCTTCCGGAAATTGCAAAATATAACGTTGCGATTCCTTTTCTACTTTTTTTTCAATCAATTCCGCACATTCCTTTTCATTAATAGTTTCAAAAAAATAAGCTCTAGGTATATTAATAAAAAGTCCATCCCATTTGATAAATGGTCCAAAACGCCCTTTGCCTTTGGTGATGGGTTTATCCTGATAATAACCAATTGGCGCATCGCCTTCTTGTTTATCTTTAATAACTTCTATGGCTCTTTCCATAGTTACACTCAATGGTTCTTCTCCTTTTTCAAGTGAAACAAATTGCTCACCATATTTTACATAAGGTCCAAATCGACCAATGTTCACGCTCACTTCTTTACCTTCATAATCACCTAAAACCAATGGCAATTTAAAAAGTTCTAATGCCTCTTGGAATGTAATAGTTTCAATACTTTGTGTGTTACGTAAAGTTGCAAATCTTGGCTTCTCTTCATCTTCGGAATTGCCCATTTGTATCATTGGACCAAACTTACCAATTCGCGCAAAGACTCTTTTGCCAGTTTCGGGATGAACGCCCAAATCACGCTCACCGCTTGCACGTTCCGCAGTGTCCATGGTCGTGTTTACCAGCTCATGAAAAGGTGTATAGAAAGCACCCAACATGTTGCTCCATTCTTTTTTACCATGTGCAATTTCATCAAATTCACCTTCAATTTTTGCGGTAAATTTATAATCCATCACTTGCTCAAAATGCTGCTTCAAAAAATCTGTAACCACCATACCTAAGTCCGTTGGAAACATTTTATTTTTTTCAGCACCTGTATTTTCTTCGAGTACCTTTTCATTTATTTCTGCACCTTCTAAAGATAACACTACATATTTTCTACGGATGCCATCTTTATCTTTTCTAATCACATAATTTCTATTCTGTATGGTACTAATTGTCGGTGCGTAAGTAGACGGTCTTCCTATTCCTAATTCCTCTAATTTTTTTACCAAGGAAGCTTCCGTATATCTTGGTAGTGGACGCGAAAAACGTTCAATCGCTTGCATACTTACGATGTCCAAACCTTGTCCTACTCTTAATAAAGGCAACATGCCTTCTTCATTCTCCTCTTCACTCTCTTCTTCATCCTTGCCTTCCATATACAATTTCAAAAAGCCGTCAAATTTCAAAACTTCACCACTCGCTGTTAGCTTTTCTTGTTGTGTGGAAATACCAATTTTAGCAACTGTTTTTTCCAATTCAGCATCCGACATTTGAGATGCCATGGTACGTTTCCAAATCAAATCATACAAGCGTTGCATATCCCAATCTGCTACTTCACGAGTTGCCATATTGGTTGGACGTATTGCCTCATGCGCCTCTTGGGCATTTTCATTTTTATTTTTATAGACTCGATGCTTGTGGTATTTTTCACCGTAGTTCTTAATAATTTCTTCTTGAATATTTTGTAAAGCGGTTTCGGATAAACTTACTGCATCCGTTCTCATATACGTGATACTACCGCTTTCGTATAATTTTTGTGCAATTTGCATCGTTCGAGAAACAGAGTATCCCAATTTTCGACTTGCTTCTTGTTGCAAAGTAGAAGTAGTAAAAGGAGCCGATGGAGATTTCTTACCAGGCTTTACTTGTATATCATCTACCTTGTACGATGCACCAATACAATTTTGCAGAAAATGATTTGCGCCTTTACTATCCGCAATTCTATCTGCATATTCTGCCTTGAACGAAACTGCTTTATTATTGATATCATTGGCATTAAACTGCGCTTCTAACTTAAAGGTACTTTGTGTATTAAATGCATTTATCTCTCGTTCTCTTTCTACGATTAATCGAACAGCAACCGATTGTACTCGCCCTGCAGATAAAGAATTGCTGCGATTAATTTTTCGCCATAAAACGGGTGACAATTCAAACCCAACTATTCGATCTAATATTCGGCGTGCTTGCTGTGCATTTACCAAATCCATATTGACTAAACGAGGATTTGCAACTGCTTTCAAAATGGCTGGCTTCGTAATCTCATGAAACACAATTCGCTTCGTAGTACTTGGATCTAAATGAAGCACTTCACACAAATGCCACGAAATGGCTTCTCCCTCACGATCCTCATCCGTTGCTAGCCAAACTTCTGCATTTTTTGCCAATTGTTTTAATTCATTTACAACCTTTGTTTTATCATCCGAAATCTTATAGGATGGCTTAAAATGATTCGCAACATCAATCCCCATCGCATCTTTTTCCAAATCACGAATATGCCCAAAACAAGACTTCACTTGAAAGTCAGAACCGAGTATTTTCTCTATCGTCTTCGCTTTAGCGGGGGACTCCACAATCAATAAATTCTTTGCCATGCTTACCGTTTCTGGTTGTGTAAAATTTTTGCAAGTATAAAGTATTATTTTTAATTCCAAATATATACGGAAAGTGCGGCGTCCTATGTGTAAGCAGATACACCTGTAAAATACATGCACAAAACCTCATTTCTACATGGTAAATGTTTAATTGTAAGGCTAAACTAAATACGTAATGAGCACATCATTTTGTAGGTTGGATGTTTTGCGGCAACGATTGAGTGGAAATCCTTTTTTGCTTGCTTTGAAGCAAAAAAGATTGGAAGGAATAGTCCTCATTCCGCTACTTTGAGCGGAAACGGATCCTGACATTTATCGTCAGGACGTGTATGCCGACCAAAATATTCTCATTTCATTTTTAGTATTGCCAATGGTAAATGCTTAATTGCAAATGCCACCTTACGCCTTACGCCTTATGCCTTACGCCTTACTAATTTCAACTTATCACTTCTTGAATTACATTTGTCCAATGAAATATATTTTATTTTTGGGTGTACTCATGGCTTGTTGCGGCATCTCCAAGGCGGAAACTGCAAACTATAACGTACGTAAATTTGGCATCAGCCCTGAACAAGATCAAGTACAAAATGTAAAAAGTTTAGACTCCTTAGTTGCTGCTGTTCTTAGCACTGGCGGCGGTATCATCTATTTCCCTGCTGGCGATTATCGATTTGAATTCGGTATGATGAACGATTGTATCCACGTCATTGCCAAAGACAGTGTCAACATTACTTTCAAAGGTGATGGACTGAATTCAAAACTATTTATGGCAAATAATAATCCTACTTTCAATTGGGAAATGTTTGCTATTTCTAACCAAGTCAATGATCCGAAATTAACTGTGTTTTTTGACAATCTAGATATCATTGGCCCTTCAAATCCTGGTTATATCAAGGAGTTTAACCAGAGTACTTGCGCTATTCATATGAGCAATGGTAACGTAAAAACTGTCGTGAAGAATTGTAAGATAACCGGTAATTTTTACAATGGTATTATTGCAACAGGGTTAGGTCGGCAATGGTTACAAATCGATGATAGTCAAATTGAATCATTCGGTGCAATGGGCGCAAGCATGACAGGGGTTGGAGAAAAAACTTTTCATGCCAACAATACAACCTTTCTTCGCAATGGATTACTCGCTTCTGAATCGCAATCTGATCAAGAGTTTGGACAATCCATTACCTTATCTCCACAAACAAATACAAAAATTACTGGTTGCTCTTTTTACAAAAATTATACCACCGCCATTCGCTTTGTAGGCAGTCCAGAATTAAGTCATGTCAAATTTCCAGCGAATGAAGCGAACCGCACAAAATACCAAGAATTCGAAGGTAATTTTTTTGATTCTACCGCCAACAACGCCATTGATTTAGGTTTTTATTATACCAAGCCTATCATAAGAAATAATACTTTTTTTAGTAGAGGGTATGCCATCAACTGCGTAAATAGTTGTTTGATAGAAGGTAATTTTTTCGGACGTTCTGTTTTGCGCGCCGTGTCTTGTAACAATGTTTCTTCAGACATTGCGGATAAAGAAATTACGATTACTTTCAAAAATAATTCCATCAAATCATCCTCTGCATTTGGTGTCGATAATAATACTTTAATCCCATTAAAAATAAATATCCAATCTTCTAAAAATGAATATCGTCCTGTGGATTTAGGTATGCAATTGGGCAATGGCATTGTAGGCGACACCTCTATTATTCAATACCATTCGACTGATGATATTTTTGAATGTACTTACAATGGCATGTTGAATCTAGATTACAACACGCAAACATGGTTTGATAATCCAACAGTGTTTGGTGTACGTTTTATACAATGCACGCCCACAGCCAGTAAAGCAAGTTGCATGATTACGAAGATGCATTGTCCAAATAACCAAGAAGCATCGCAAACCATTTACAATCCGAGTACCGAAATTGGCTCACGCGATGTGAATATAACATTGAAAGAAAGCTTGATTGACTCTATCAATCCCATGAAAATAGCATGGTTGATGGAGAACGAAAATGGTGTACATATTTACGCTCGAACTGCTGTTTGTAAAGACACGCTGAAAGCCGCATTGAGTATGGATGAAAATATCAATATCAATTATAATCAATATTATATTCGAGGTACAGACTCCATTGCGTATATCGCTTTATTCAATCAATTGAATGCAGATGAGTCCTTCAGTTGGCAACGATATTTTGAAGGTGAACTAATCTTCATTGCTTTAGATGGATTTACACTTGTTGGCGAAGGAAATATCAATATCAAAAAAAGTATTAAAATAAAAAAAGGGCAAAGAGTTAGAATTAAATATGATAGAGGAATGAATAAATGGGAGTATGTAGCGGCTAAATAGTGAGAAAAAAATATTCTCTTGAATGGTATAAGATTTCAACTACTCCATTCGAGACATTCATATCATTAGGTTTTATACAATTCTTACAAGCACCTTTATATTCCATACAATGATATTATATTTGCCCAATGCAAAATGTAGACATCACCAAACTAAACGAGACTGTCGCTTTTATTCAATCCATCGTCTCTGAAAAACCAAAGGTTGGAATTATACTCGGTAGTGGATTGGGTAGTTTAGTGAACGAATTAGAAGTGAGTCATTCACTACATTATGAAGACATACCAAATTTTCCGGTGAGCACTGTAAAAGGTCATGGTGGAAAATTATTGTTCGGCAAATTAAATCAACAAGAGGTCATCCTTTTAAGTGGGCGCTTTCATTATTACGAAGGTTATTCCATGCAAGAAGTTACATTCCCAGTTCGCGTAATGCAACAATTAGGTGCTACCTTATTGATGGTCAGCAATGCAGCAGGTGGAATGAATCGCGATTTTAAAGTAGGCGATTTAATGATAATCAACGACCATATCAATTTATTTCCTGAACATCCTTTGCGGGGTAGAAATGATGAAAAAATTGGACCTCGTTTTCCAGACATGACTGAGCCTTACGCATTGGATTTAATAGCGAAAGCAAAAGCCATTGCACAACAAAAAAATATACTTGTTCATGAAGGTGTGTATATAGGATTGCAAGGGCCTACATTTGAAACCAAAGCAGAATATAAATGGTTGCACATCATAGGCGGAGATGCAGTAGGCATGAGCACTGTACCCGAAGTAATTGTTGCCAAACACATGGGTATGCAAGTATTCGGCATGAGTGTAATTACGGATCTTGGCATCCGCGATGAAATGAATACCATCACCCATGAAGAAGTACTGGAAGCTGCGAATATTGCCGCACCAAAAATGGCTTTACTATTTAAGGAACTTGTAGGACAATATTAACCTTGAATGAAACAAAATAAGATTCAACTTTATGCAAAAATAATAATTTGTTTAGCCACTTGCCTTGTGCTAATGACTTTTCATTTTCATGCATTTGGGCAATTTGGTAGAAATACAAAATCCGTTTTTCCAGAAGATGAAATTCGCGCCAACGACACTTCATCTAAATCACAAATTGCATTGGATGATCATATTCGCATACTTGAATATACATTGGCCGATACCTTCAAAAGAATGCCAGATAGTAGCATCCTTACCTTGCAACAGAATCCATTATTAAATAGTTGGCAATTCGACTTAGGTAATTTTGCATCCGCTTCGCAGTCCTTATTTTTTGATCCAATACTGGATGCCTCTTTACATCTTGGTCTCACTTCTTTACAGTCCAATCTTTTTTTACCTAAGCAAATAAAATATTACAATACCACTCGTCCTTATACAGATGCCTTTTATCGAATAGGCACTAAGCAAGAACAAATGATCCATTTGATACATACCCAAAATATAAAACCAAATTGGAATGTCGCTATCAATTATCGCAAAATTGGTTCGCCAGGATTTTATAAATTACAAAAAACAAATAACGACAATGCTTCAGTTAGTACAAATTATATCTCTACGAATCAACGCTACCAACTGCATGGATCCTTAGTTTACAATAAAATTCAACAAGATGAAAATGGTGGCATTATCGATGAAAATTATTTACTCTATGCGAATTATAATGACAAAAGGCTCATACCCGTTTCAATTGAAGCAGGCAGTACTGGCGTGAATAGATCATCAGTCACCAATTATTATCGCAATCTTTCTTTGAACCTACAGCAACAATATTTCATTGGTAAAGCAGATAGTTTGTATAATATAGATTCGACAGAAAAAATATATTCCTTCAAACCCATATTTGGTATAAGGCATACATTGTATACGAATTTTGATAAATACAAGTTTAAAGATATGCGCCCCGACAGTACCTTTTACACGCAAGAAGGTTCGTTTATTTTTGGCAATAATGATTCAGTGTACAGCAACACAACACTACATCAAATAGGTAATTCTTTTTCTCTTTTGGGTAATATTACAGTACATCAAAAAACATTGCAATCCGAAGCTGGCTATGGCTTAGAAGTCGAATCTATTTTTAATGGTTTGTATGAAAAACAATATCTTAATAATTATGTGTTTGCAAATTTGAAAAAAGAAAGTACGCAAGCCAAAGAATGGATATATGATGCGGCATTGCAAATTTATTTCACAGGAAATGCGATTGGCAATTTTAATTTACATGGACAAGCGGGGCGAAATTTTAGCAAAAAAATAGGCGATATCAAATTAGGGTTGGTACAATGTGTGCAGACTGCGCCTTATTTATTTTCCCAATATCAAACTAACTTTTTCACTTCTGCCCATTCATTCAATAAACAATCCATCTCTAAATTATTTCTGCAATACAACAATGAAAATCATCGAGTACATGTGAACCTAAATTATTTCCTCATTGGCAATTATTTGTATAGAGACAGTAATTTCCATGCAGTTCAATACGATAAAGTTTTTCCGTTGATCCAATTGCAAACACAAAATGAATTTCATGTTAGTCGTTTTGCTTTACAAAATGTATTATTGTTCCAACAGGTTGCAAATACAACACCAGTGCATGTTCCAGTATTTGCGGCACGTCATATATTGAGTTATAATAATTTTATTTTCAAAAAGAAATTACAAATTTCAACCGGGCTTGAAGTGCATTGGAATACACGCTATTTTGCCGACAACTACTCCCCTATCTATTTCGGATTCGGAAACCAATACACTAGGTTGATTAGTAATTTTCCACAATGCAGTTACTTTTTTAATTTTAAAGTAAAACGATATCGAGCTTCCATTGCATTCAATCAATTGCAACAAATTTTCACCCGAAATAATATCAACTTTAGTCATTATGCTGCGCAAAATTTTGGTATGCATTTTGGATTCCATTGGGTCTTCATCAATTAATGATTTAGGCAATGAAGGTAGAATTAGAAGGCAGTTGGAAAGCAGTATTGCAAGAAGAAATGGAAGCTGCATATTTTATACAATTAATGCAATTTCTAGACACTGAAAAATCAAAAAATAAAATTATTCATCCAGCAGAAAAAGACATCTTCAGTGCTTTATTGTACACGCCATTTGAACAAGTAAAAGTAGTGCTACTCGGACAAGATCCTTATCATGGTTTTGGGCAAGCACATGGACTATGTTTTAGTGTACAAGATGGCGTTAAAATTCCACCATCACTTCGAAATATTTATAAAGAGTTACATCAAGATATTGGCAAAGAAATTCCGACGAATGGCAATTTAACCCATTGGGCGAAGCAAGGCATATTGATGCTCAATACCACATTGACTGTAGAAGAAAATAAACCCATGAGTCATGCAAATATGGGTTGGGAAAAATTTACGAATGCGATTATTCGTAAAATATCGGAGCAAAAAAAAGGGATCTTATTTTTGTTATGGGGGAAACATGCACAAAGCAAAATACCATTGATTGACACTACAAAATATATTATTTTACAAGCTGCACATCCATCACCATTATCTGCTTATCAAGGATTTTTTGGTTGCAAACATTTTTCAAAAACAAATAGGTATTTGCAACAGCAAGGACAAGATCCTATTGTGTTCTGATAATTACACACTCCTTTTCGACTCTTCCACCGACCTCAATTCAAGCCAACGAAATCCTGCAAACGCAATAGTACCAATAGCCGCAAGTCCAACCCACAAATACGCATATCCAAAATGATCAATGATTTGTGTACCAAAAACTGGTGCTAAAATTAAAGCCGTAGACCAACTCATAGAATACAATGCAGAATAATCTCCCATATTTTTTCCTTCCGAGCGATGCATCATATAGGTACTCATAAATGGCATCGCCACCATTTCTGAAAATGTGAGCAAGAGAATATTGATAATTAAAATAGGGATGCTATGCACTGGCATTAAAATCAAATAGGCAACAATCAATAGCAAACAACCCAATGCAATAAATTTAAATTGTGTCCATTTGTTGCGGATATAATACAACAAAAACATTTCCATTACCGCTACGCCAATACCATTCAATGCCATCAACCAACCGATATATTTTTCACTCAATTGATATTCATTTTTATAAAATAAAGGCAAGGTCGTAAGCAATTGAAAAAATGCCAAGGCATACAACATAGTGAAGAACAAAAAGTAGAGATAGTTCGCATCCTTGTATGGACTCAAGGTAATATGAGTCGGTATACTTTTTTTATCTACTCTAACTTGTTCTCTCTTCGGCAATTTCAATAAAAGAAAACTTGCTGCAGTGATACAGGTAATACCATCTGCCCAGAATAAAAAATGATAACTATAAAATGCTAAAAAACCGCCTAAAATAGGGCCTATGGTAAAGCCTAAATTCATGGCTAACCTATTCAATGCAATCGCTTGCGTATAACCTTCTTTATGAGAATATGAATTAATGGAAGCCATATTTGCGGGTCGAAACATATCGCCAGTGGCAGTGACCATAAAAGTAAATATGGCGATCCATATATAATGCTCCATTTGCCCAAGTATCAACAACATTATGCCGCTCAAAATCAAGCTAGACCAAAGAATAGGATAGAAGCCATACCGATCTACCAACTTGCCGCCAACGAATGCACCAAGCAATGAACCCAATCCAAACATCGACAAAACTAACCCAGCTTTTGAAATGCTAAAATTCATTTTTTGGGTAAGGTATACGCTCATAAAAAGCAATACCATACTGCCGCATCGGTTGATGAGCATGGCTATAGCGAGTATCCACATTTCTTTGCTGATACCACTATATGCTTTCGTAAGAGATTTTAATTGGGGCATAAATCGCAGTAAATGTAACGTTCAAAAATGAAAGTTGGATTTGCTGCGCTTGTGTATATCATTTCCACGCAATATATACTTCCTTTTTTGTAGTATTGCGACATTATACCGTCGGCATGACTTACCACAAAATACAAACCTCAGATATCGATTTTTTTGTCCAATTATTAGGCCAAGACTATGTATTATATGATGCAGAAACTTTAGCCGTTTTTAGTAAAGACCATACGGAAGATCTAATCTATTCACCTGAGATTGTATTGTTTCCTGCCAACAATACCGAAATTTCATCCATACTTATACATTGCAATGAACATCATATCCCTGTCACGCCACGTGGTGCAGGTACGGGTTTGAGCGGTGCTGCATTACCTATTTATGGTGGTATTGTTTTATCTACAAAAAGATTGAATCAAATTATTTCTATCGACGAAGATAATTTTCAAGCCATTGTAGAACCAGCAGTAATCAATGAAACCTTGCAACAGGCAGTCATTGAAAAAGGATTATTTTATCCGCCAGATCCTGCAAGTAAAGGCAGTTGCTTTATTGGTGGTAATGTAGCACATGCCAGTGGTGGACCACGTGCATTAAAGTATGGAACAACACGTGATTATATATTGAATTTGGAGGTGGTTTTACCTACAGGAGAAATCATTTGGACAGGTGCTAATACCTTGAAATATTCTACTGGTTATAATCTCACGCATTTGATGATTGGCAGTGAAGGAACTTTAGGCATCGTTACTAAAATTGTTCTGAAACTCATCCCCTATCCAACCAAGAATACTTTATTATTGGTTTCCTTCTACAGTCCAGAAACAGCCTGTGCTGCGGTTTCCAAGCTATTCATTGCTGGCTGTAATCCTTCAGTATGTGAATTTGTTGAACCCGATGCATTTAAATTATCGAGTGCCTTAACGGGTTTAGCTTTACATATTCCGGCAGAAGTAGAAGCCTTTTTATTGATTGAAATAGATGGCAATGATTCGGAACAAATTGCAAAAGAAGTTGATACACTTTGCACTGTTTTATATGAACTACATTGCATTGACATATTGTTGGCAGACACAGCAGACCAGAAAGAATATTTTTGGAAACTACGTCGAACCATTGGCGAAGCAACCAAAAAAAATAATGTGTACAAAGAAGAAGATACAGTTGTGCCACGTGCTGCATTGCCCAATTTATACAGAGGAGTCAAAGAGATTGCTGCTCGTTATCAACTTCGCACCATTTGTTATGGCCATGCTGGTGATGGCAATTTACATGTGAATATTTTGAAAGATAATTTGTCGGATGAATATTGGAATAACGAAGTAAAAGATGCCATTCGGGAAATATTTTTTCTTTGTAAAAAACTAAATGGAACCATTAGTGGAGAGCATGGAATCGGTCTAGTTCAAAAAGAATATATGTCGATAGTGATGCCACAAATACAATTGGAATTGATGCGAAAAATAAAATTGGTATTTGATCCAAATTCTATTTTAAATCCTGGAAAAATAATCCCGAATTAATTGTATGTCTAGTCCACAAACCTATTATATCATTGACTTTGACAGTACTTTTATTCAAGTAGAAGCTATGGATGAATTGGCAAATATTTCATTACAACATCATCCATATAAAGCAGAAATATTACAACAAATAAAAGACATCACCGACTTAGGCATGACTGGAAAAATGGCTTTTGACGAAACTCTACGCAAACGAATAGATTTGCTCGAAGCCAATAAAAATCATGTAGACCAATTGATAAAAGTTTTGCAAACAAAAGTTACTAACTCCTTTATTCGTCATCAAGATTTCTTATCCAGCAACGCCGAAAATATCTATATCGTTTCTGGTGGATTTAGAGAATATATTTTGCCAGTTGTTACCCAATATGGCATACAAGCAAGTCATGTTTTTGGTAATGATTTTTTGTATAACGATGCACAAAAAATAATTGGATACGATACGAACAATCTTTTATCGCAAGTGAATGGAAAAGTAAAATGGCTTCAACAATTAAAATTGCAAGGAAATATCATTGTCATTGGCGATGGTTATACAGATTATCAATTGAAAGAATCGGGATTGGCAAATACATTTTATTTGTTTACCGAAAATGTAAAACGAGAACTATTAATACAACATGCAGATCAAGTCATTGCTTCCTTAGATGACCTTTTTAATTATTAAATATGGACACAACACTATCTTTTCCAAAAAATAAAATCAATGTTTTACTTCTCGAAAATGTGCATCCAATTGCGCTCGACATTTTTAATCAAGAAGGATTTAATGTGATTGCCATCAAAGAAGCTATGGATGAAACCGAGCTTTGTGAGAAAATAAAAGACATCCATATTTTAGGCATTCGTTCTAAAACAATGGTAACAAAAACCGTTTTACAACATGCACAAAAACTCATGTGCATAGGCGCATTTTGTATAGGCACTAATCAAATTGATACCATCTGCTGCGCACAAAATGGCATTGTTGTATTTAACGCCCCATACTCTAATACTCGCTCTGTGGTTGAATTAGCAGTTGGAGAAATGATTATGTTGATGCGTAATGTATTGACCAAAAGTAATTCACTACACCAAGGCGTTTGGGATAAATCGGCAAAAAATAGTTTTGAAATACGCGGTAAAATATTGGGATTAATTGGTTATGGAAATATTGGTTCGCAATTTTCTGTCATTGCTGAATCGTTAGGTATGAAAGTTTGTTTTTATGATGTGGCAGATAAATTAGCTTTAGGCAATGCACGTAAGTGCAAAACATTAGAAGAGCTTTTACAAAAATCGGATGTGATTAGTATGCATGTAGACGGTCGAGAAAGTAATCAATTTTTGATTGGCAAAAGTCAGTTCGACATGATGAAAGAGAATGTGCTTTTTTTGAATTTATCTCGCGGCCATATCGTGGATATTGATGCACTCAAAGAGGCCATACTTTCTGGGAAAGTATGGGGCACCTCAGTTGATGTTTACCCTGATGAACCTAAGTCAAATGATGAAGAATTTATCAGTCCATTACGCGGCTTGCCCAATACCATACTCACACCGCATATAGGTGGAAGCACCGAAGAAGCACAAGCAAATATTGGAGATTATGTTCCCAATAAATTAATCAATTATACCAACAAAGGAGACACTTATGGTGCTGTCAATTTTCCAGAAGTTCAATTACCATCCTTCGAAGATTCACATCGTATTTTACATATCCATAAAAATGAACCTGGTATCTTGGCAAAAATCAATGCGGTGTTCGCCAAACATGATGTGAACATTCAAGCACAATACCTCAAAACCAATGAACATATAGGTTACGTAATTACCGATGTTGCCACCAATTACAGTCCTGAAATTATTCAAGAAATAAAGAACATAGCAGGGACGGTTAAATTTAGGATGTTGTATTGAGTTATTGTCTGAACTATGATTTATTTGATTGAGGTGATTATTATGATTTGTTGCTGTTATGATGTGCTATAAGCTTGTTGGCTGGCGCGGGTTTGCAACCCGTGACTACTTATCAAAAATGCCAGTATATTGTCTGAACTATGATACTTCGAATTCGCTCAGTACAGGTTGATTCGACTACACTCAGTGCAGGTTACTTCGGCTACGCTCAGTGCAGGTTCTTTTGATTAAAATGATTTCTATGATTCCACCTTCATTCTAATTGCAAGCTATACGGGTTGGCATACTAATATGCAAATACCTTATTCTCAATTCTTGAAACTCAGAATGATGAAGCCTTAAAAATTATTTTTTATACAGAAGTAAGCCCTAATTCTTCCGCACACTTTGCGAATAATTCAAACCTCTTTCATTACTGATATGTACCATATACACACCATCTGCTAAGCCTTCCATATTGACTAGGCTATGGTTATTACCTGCTAATAATTGAATAGAAATAGAACGAACTGTTCTGCCTGTTGCATCCATAATTTTCACAAATGCAGTTGTAGAATATGGTGTAGAAATGTCGATATTCAAATTCGTATGGATTGGGTTAGGATATAAATTCACGATGCTTTCATTGCCAAAATATACATCTACTATTTTGCTATAGCTTTGGTGTTGATCCAAATCATTTTGTTGCAAGCGATAATAATTATGTCCATTGTTTGGCATCGCATCTAAATAATCATAAGTCAATGTTGTTTGGCTATTTCCATTCGGTGCCTGACTCCATATCTTAGAAGAGATAGAATTGAAAACCTTTCCATCTCTACTTCTTTCTACTACAAAATGACTGTTATTTTGTTCGCTGCTTGTTACCCAATTCAAATGCGCCATGCCATTTTCAGGCTTGCCTGTAAACACTAAATTTACTGGTAATGGAAAATTGAAAGGGTTACAAGAATGGCAATAAAAATAAGAAAAACTATCTACTGGAAAGCAAACTGTCCATACCGTTGTAGCGGCATCATAACTAATATTCATTACCGAATTTGGAATAGATATGGCTGTACTTCCTGGCTGTCCAATAGGTCCATTTTCCACTTGAGTGATACATAATGTGGTTGTATTCGGATTACTTGCAACTGGCAATGATGGATAATTGCTAATGCTCGCTTGACTATTATATTGTTGGAAGTCATCATCCAAATAATACAAACATACATAGGCACTATCATTCACAGTCGGCGTAATTTGGTAAGATCTATTTACGTAAGGTTGATTGTTATAAATAGGCACACCTGCATCTATATCTTCACAAACACTTGTACTTCCTAAAGCATTGCCATTCACGTAATCTGTAACAGCTGCAACTCGCTTACAATCTGTTGATGTTCGAAGTGTATCGGAAGCACCATCTGTGAATGAAACTACATTACAACCGACAGATCCAAAAATGGAAAAGTTCAAAGGATCTTGATTCGCGATTTGATTGGTTGCGCCGATAACATTAATATGGGCAACCGCAGTATCTGTGCATGACACCGTTGAATTCGTTACAAAAACCATATAGACAGTATCAGCAGTTTGGATACAATGCGGATTAGGAAATATGGCGGTGCAAAGTGGATTCGAATAATACAATGTATCTGTTCCAGGTGGCACGGTACTGAATTGTGGAATAAGTGAAGCAACATCTATACAGTTTGGTGCACATGCAAATCCTGAAACTACATTGCTCGGAAAATCAGGCAAAGTAGCCACTTCTAACAACAGACTATCACTCGCAAAACATCCTGTTGTAGAATATATAACTTTAGTGTAAATAAAATTAGTACTGGATGTATCAGTGGTAGGAGTTGGAATTAATGCAGCCAAGGATTGATCAAAATAATATTCCACATTGGTTAGTGGATTCCCGTTCGATACGGAACTATTCATGCTTGTCAAATCGAAAATGGCCGCATTAGAGCTGACTGCATATTCACATGCTACCAAAGTATCTTGAATCGCGATAGGTGTAGGATTAATAACTAAATTAACTGGAACTCTGCAAGCTGAACTTCCTTGACAAGCCGCATAAAAAGTAGTAGTCCCAACAGTATTAGAATTGGTAATTCCTGAATTTGCCGTAGTCAATGGATTGAATGGCGATAAATTATAAATGCTACTTCCACCAACAGGAGCAACATACCATTCGAAAGAAGCAGGCACATATTGATAATATATTTTCAATGACGCAGTGCTAGGTAAGCCTGTTGCATTCAATGTAATGTCTGTACCTCCAGGTATATCATTGAATGATTCCCAATACCCTAAATTCAGAGTACTTCCCGCACTTAATCCAGAAAATATGGCCGATAAATTTGCCGCAGAAATAGGTCGTGAATAATTAAAATTAGGATTTGTAGTCCCTACAGCTCCAGCTAATCCGGGTGAATATAAATTGGTACCAACAGGAGACGAACCATATAAATTCATTCTGACTTCACTGGCAAATGAAGCACCGATAGTGGCTATGTGTGTCACCGTTAAAGTTCCACTTCCCGTAAACGATGCACCAAGCGGCAATGCAGGAATAATGCCATTTCCAAAAGGACATGCAAATTGATCAGCACAGTTGGCAGGTAATCCAAAACTTGTACCACCGCCTGTTGCACCTATATTGTCTGTACATGGTCCAGTGATGGTAAAATTAATGGTAACAGAATCTTGTATTGGTGTTGCACAACCAGATACGGTAAGCCCTTGCCCGAAAGGAATAGAACTATATTGACATAATGGATAATCAGGACCAGCCGTTGGTCTAAAATTTAATATATTTATTGCGTTCATTAGAGAATCATTGCTTAAACTTCCATTGACTACACCACCTGCATTTCCAATAGTAAGGCTTGTATTCAAATAGTAATTTCCACCGTTAAATAAATTCACATTGAAAAAATTTGCTGTTACGGCATTACCAGCGAATCCTGTTAATATACCTGTACTCAATGTAGCATAATAAGGCACAATGCCACTTGGTCCATTCACATATAAAGTACACACAACTGGGTTAGCAAATAAGTTAATGGTTAAGGAACCAAAATTAGTAACCTGCACTGAGACTGTTGAATTTGCAGAAAAACAATTCCCACTTGGTGCAGTAATAGATGTAACTGCAGGATCATGATTTGTAAGCGCTAATAAATTGACTAAGTAATCTTCTGTTTCACCAAAGGTAGAATTGGTTGGTCCACAAGGCTGTGTACTTGCCATCTGTGCATCATCTGCACCTCGAATGCGCATTCGTGTTACACCTGGTACCGTGGTTCCTGATGGCGGATTTAATATAATAGAATGCGTGCCACTTCCACCAGCATTTGTATTTGGCGAAACATATTCAGATACATCAAAAGCACCGTTGTGATTATAATCTATCCATATTGCACCAAATTGGCTGGGGTCTGTATTGTAGGTAATAAAGGCAGTTGTATTTTGACCAATATATAAATTAGGAATATTCAAAGTAGCTCCTGTGCCTACTTGCGCAGAAGTATAATTGACATAAAACGGACTTGGATTTCCACTAGCTGCTGTATTATTATTTAGTGTACCTAAGGAGACATTCGTTATATTATCTGTAGTGCCACCATTCGTATAAGTAGGAATACACCAACAAGGTCCAGTGGCACTCCATGGTTGCACAGTAACACAAATAGGACTTGAGGTATCGAATCCACCGCTTGACAAACAAGTCACTACGCAACGATAACATTTTGTACCAGTTGGCGTTGCAGAATAAGTTGCATTTGTTGCACCTGGTAATGAAGTATAACTTCCATTAATTGAAGTAGATCGTATCCATTGGTATCCATATCCTACGCCAGAAGTTCCAGCAGTTAATCCAAAATTTACTGCAACTCCTGGACAAGGATTTGTTGCTGAAGCAGTTGTAGTACCTGCAATAGGCGTGCCTGTACAAGGACTTAATGTAGACACACCAAATACATTGAGTATACCTGTGGCACTCGTTTTTGTTACTGTAATAGATGAAATTAAATTGGCATAATTACCAGCAGATAA
>Ga0114969_10001667_pt1 | contig 18733 bp, 12 predicted proteins | sample M_130807_MF_Meta_FD_87316 | JGI IMG/M metagenome (GOLD analysis project Ga0114969, IMG submission 87316) | Freshwater microbial communities from Lake Montjoie, Canada to study carbon cycling - M_130807_MF_MetaG | ecosystem: Environmental > Aquatic > Freshwater > Lake | place: Lake Montjoie...
ATTGAAGTTGGACCATGTGTCGAGCGAATTGCGCTTAGCAAAGTTGTATCAGGATCAACTTCGCCAGCAGCGAGCAGGATTGCTTGCGCCTGAATATTTGCGCACACAGGCTGGCTTGCAGGGTATGTCGCAAGGTCTCGGCTCGCGATTTGTTGAGGTGCCTCAAGATGTTGTCGCACAAGTAGTGATTGCAACTGGACTGATGGATCCGAAGATCGCAGAACCATCTGCAATGTCGAGCTTGAATCCGCTCGCACCACTTGCAACATTGCAACAAGGACCGGTTGCACCGTGAGTGTCGTAACTGGAGGCCGTGGTGGGCGAGTGCCTACGACGCGGTTACAGCCACGACAAAAACCGCGAACTCAGTCACGAGAGCAGGTTCGAGATCGTGCTCGGCGTGGACAAAATGCAGCCGATGTAGTTCGAGATCGTGCTCGCAGTTCAGTTACATCTTTTTATACAAATCTGCAAGGCGGCAAGATTCGATTTCGACTTGTTGCAATGTATGTATTGGTGTCGTTGCTGTTGTTGACGATGCTTGTTCGGGTTTCGTATTTGCAGACAGTTGGTGCAGGTGGTTATCGCGAGGCAAGTGTGAGTCAACGAACACGAATTTCGATAGCGCGTGCCGAGCGAGGCTCAATTCTCGACCGCAATGGGTTGGAGCTTGCCTTGCCAGTGCCGACACGTACAGTGTTCGCTGATCCACGAGTTGTTGTCGACCCAGTTGCAACCGCGCATGCAATAGCAGGTGTTCTTGGTATGTCGCCAGAAGATGAGTTGGTGCTTGCAAGCAAGCTACAAAATAAGGCTTCGAGTTTTCTCTATATTGCTCGTCAGGCCACAACCGAGGTTTCGGATGCGCTCACCGCACTCAATCTTGCAGGAATCTCTTCTTATCCAGAGCAAAGTCGAACGCTCACGTCCGATGGCCTGCGTGCACTTATTGGCCGGACCGATATTGATGGCGTTGGAATCTCGGGTCTTGAAGAGCAGTTCAACGAGATGCTTGCTGGCACTGATGGTCGAACCGTGCGCGAAGTCAATAGTAAGGGTCAATCGATTCCTACTGGCGATGACTCCAGTCAGGCCGCAGTGCCAGGTCAAGACCTGGTGACGACAATTGATCGCAACATTCAGTTTCAGGTGGATGCAATTGTTACTCAACAGATCACAAGACTTAACGCGCGTGGCGGTGCTGCGATTGTGATGGATTCGACAACTGGAGAAATTTATGCGATGTCAACTATTCGCAAAAATACTGACGGTACATACACCGCAGACTCGGGCAACTTTGCTGCCGTGGATGCGTACGAACCCGGATCGGTAGCAAAAGTATTCAGCATTTCTGCTGCACTCAACGAAGGAACAGTAGAAACAAACTCAGTGTTTCAGGTTCCAGGCAAACAGGTATTCAACGAAGGGACCAAATGGGTGCACTCGATTACCGACGCATATCCACACGGGCTCGAAGAGATGACGGTGCGCAAAATCATCGTTGACTCGTCAAACCTCGGAACAGTGCAAATCGCGCAGACCATGCAAGCAGAGACACTGCACAAGTATCTCCAAGGGTATGGATTTGGAGCGAAGACTGACGTCAACTACCCAGGTGAGAGCAAGGGTCTGCTGAAGTCGTTTAATGAGTTGCGTGGTACTGAAAAAATTACGACAGCCTATGGCTATGGGTACTCGGCGAGTGCATTGCAACTCATTGCTGGAGTCAACGTAGTTGCCAATAACGGTGTCTATGTCGCGCCACGACTTGTCAACTCGGTGATCGATTTGGATGGCATCAATCAACCAAGCGCACCTTCGGCTACACACACTGTGATCAAACCGGAGGTGGCAGCAACAATGCGCTCATTGATGAGTGACGTCGTGTGCTTTGGAACTGCATCCCTTGCAAAGGTTCCGGGCATGACCGTTGCGGGCAAGACGGGCACTGGTTACAAACGCCAAGACAACGGCACCTACGTCAAAGATGATGGCTCGCGCGCATACTTCGCTTCGTTTGTTGGATTCTTGCCTGCTGAAAACCCACGCTTTACTGTGTTGGTTTCGATCGACGAACCAGATCCAGCGTCACGCGACCGTTTTGGTGGCACTGCTGCTGCGCCAGTATTTGCAAACATCGCACAGGTGCTGATCAATGAACTTGATATTCGACCTGCGGCTACGGATATGGGTTGTCCAAAGGAGCGTCCTGCCGAGCTAGGAGCTGCGCACTAATCATGGAGGCGACGACGGACATGGTCGCGCCTCAAGCGCTCGGCAAACTACTCGAAACAACGTACGCCGGTCATTTGCCTGGCGTGATGTACACCTCGATTGGATCGCCCGATGCGATTGTCCGAGATATCACTAACGATTCGACGCAGGTGAATCGTGATTCGATGTTTTGTTGCGTAGTGGGCGACCACACGGACGGTCATGATTTTGCTCAAGACGCGCTGAATGCTGGAGCATCTGCACTTTTAGTGGAGCGCAAACTTCCTTTTGATTGTGCGCAAATTGTGGTTACTGATACTCGGCGTGCAATGGGGGAGATCTCGAGTGCTTTTTACGATCACCCGAGCAAGAAGATGCGTGTTGTTGGTATTACGGGCACGAATGGCAAGACAACAACAGCACATCTGTTGGGCTCAATTTTCCGCCAGCAAGGTTTGAATACCGAAGTGTTTGGCACGCTTTCCGGTGCGAGGACTACGCCTGAGTCTTGCGACTTGCAACGAAGTTTGTGGCAGGCATCCAATGCTGGTGTTCAAGCGGTAGTGATGGAAGTGACTTCGCATGCTCTTGTGTTGCAACGAATTGTTGGCACACAATTTGATGCTGTAGTTTTTCTCAATCTTTCGCCGGAGCACTTAGATTTTCACAAAACTGTAGAAAAGTATTTTGCTGCTAAAGCAACTTTGTTTGACAAACAGTTTTCAAGCCTTGGCTTTATCAATCGTGATGATGTGCACGGACGATTGCTTTTGGATGCGACCGAAATTAATACGGTGAGCTTTGGGCTAGACGATGCTAAAGATCTTGAAGTCACTGCAAGTAGCCACTCGTATGTTTGGCGGAAGAAGAAATTGCATGTTCCGGTCGGAGGAAAATTTAATGTGTCTAATTCGCTTGCTGCCGCCACTGTGGCAGCCGGTCTTGGAGTCGACGTCGTCGACATCGTTTCCGGATTGGCTGCTGCAGGAACGGTCGCTGGCAGATTTCAATCGATCTCAAACGAAGAGCCGTTTGATGTGATAGTCGATTATGCGCATACCCCAGACGCACTGCAACGTGTGCTCGATACAACCCGAGAGATAATTACGCCAGGAGGAAAAATTATTTTGGTGTTCGGTTGCGGTGGTGATCGAGATAGAGCAAAGCGTCCGATGATGGGGATGGTCGCAGCACTTGGAGCCGACCGTGTCATCGTTACGTCGGATAATCCGCGATCGGAAGAACCATCTGACATTGCGCAACAAATTACTTCTGGCATTGATGATGTTGTGGGCAGATCGCATGTAAGTGTCGAGTTGGATCGTCGATCTGCAATAGAATTGGCTGTAATGACAGCCAGAAAAGGTGATGTCGTGATCATCGCTGGTAAAGGCCATGAAACTACCCAAACCATTGGCAATCAGGTTCTGCCATTCAATGATGCTCAAGTTGCCAATGAATTGATAGGTGCACTCTCATGATTCCAATTTTTATCGCAGGTTCAATCGGCATGATTCTGTCGCTTATCGGTACCCGAGTGCTGATGGTTGTTTTCGCACGGCTTGGTAAGGGTCAGCCAATACTTGGTGCAGAAGATCATGGGCCAGTGCATCAGATGGGCAAGCAGGGCACCCCAACTATGGGCGGAATCGCAATTTTGTTTGCGGGCGCGATTGGATGGACTGTCGCACATGTGCGAGCAGGTCTGCCATTTTCTGATCAGGCCGCAATCATTTGGCTTACGGTTTTGGTGCTTGGAGTCATCGGCTTTCTTGATGACTACTTGAAGGTGCGTCGCCAACACAATCGTGGGATTTTCTGGAAGAAAAAGGGCTGGATCACCTTTGGAATCACGTTGCTATTGCTGTGGCTGCTGTCGAGCACGACCGGTGTGGTTGAGACAATTTCGTTTACGCGAGCAACGAGTCCTGGTTGGGATATCACCGGACCGATCTTTATTGTCTGGACAGCCATCATGGTGTGGAGCACTACTAACGCCGTCAACGTGACCGATGGATTGGACGGATTGGCCGCGGGTTCAGCACTGTTTGGATTCTTGGCGTTCACTGTGATTGCATATTGGGCTTTTCGTAATCCGCGCATCTACGACATTGTTAACCCACTCGACCTGGCCGTGCTCTCCGCATCTTTGGCAGGAGCGTGCGCAGGCTTCTTGTGGTGGAACGCCGCTCCGGCACGAATTTTCATGGGAGACGTGGGGGCACTCGGCCTTGGCGCTGCACTAGGAATGCTCGCAGTCACGACCAATACACATTTGCTTTTGCCCATCGTGTGTGGGATCAATGTTTTTGAAGCTGGTTCGGTGGCTGTGCAGATGGGTGTCTTCAAGGCGTCCGGTCGCAAGAGACGCCTATTGAAGATGTCGCCGATCCATCATCATTTTGAACTGAGTGGCTGGCCTGAAACAACCGTAATCATTCGGTTCTGGATCATCTCAGGAATTTGTGTTGCAACCGCTGTTGCGATTTTTATTGCAGACTTTACGCGACAGGCTGGTTTGCGTTGAGTGTAGAGCAAACAACATTGGTGTTTGGTCTTGGTGTTGCAGGAATGGCTGTTGCGAGTGCTCTGCATGAGCGAGGAGAGTCGGTGATTCTCGCCGACGATGTTGCGACGAAACAACACGAAGATTTTGCAAGAGTTTTGAACTGTGAATTTATTGATGCGACCGATGAGACGGCAGTGGTCAGTACTTTGAAGCGCATTACGCGTCTAGCACCTGCACCCGGAATTTCGGAAAACCATCCCGTGGTTTGTGCTGCCAGACAGTTGGGTCTGACTATTTCTTCTGAACTGGAGTTGGCTTACAACATTGAGGAACTTCGCGTTGGTGGACCACGCCCAATGCTCGGCATTACTGGCACCGATGGCAAAACAACTACCACTCTCATGACAGCGGCAATGTTGTATGCAGCCGGACACAAGAGTTTGGCAGTAGGCAATACCGAAACACCGTTGATTGCAGCACTCGGCACCGATGCTCAGGTGTTTGCGGTTGAATGTTCCAGTTTTCGACTGGCGAATATTGAAAACTTTCGGACACGCGCTTCGGTGTGGCTCAATCTCGCACCCGATCATCTTGACTGGCATACCAACATGGAAAGTTATTCAGCAGCAAAGGCGCAATTGTGGGCACACACCATTGCGGGGGATGTTGCAGTCGCTCCAGTTGATGATGCGCGGATACTGCAGATTGCGCAAGAGAGCACTTCACGAACGGTTACGTTTGGGGCAACCCACGGTGACTATCACGCGCAGGATGGACGCCTCAACTCGCCGCATGGGTCGATTATGAATATTACCGACATGAAGCGGGCGATGCCGCACGACATCACTAACGCTCTTGCAGCAGCAGCAATTTCGATCGAGAGTGGTTTAGTCGAGCCGAGCCATGTGGCTCGTGCACTTGCAGAGTTTGATAATGCTCCTCATCGAATCGAATATGTTGAAACGATTGATGGAGTGAAGTGGTTCAACGACTCGAAGGCGACAAGCCCTCATGCATCAGCGGTCGCAATTAAGTCTTTTCAAAATATTGTGTTGATTGCTGGTGGACGAAATAAGGGACTTGATTTGGTTGAGCTTGCAGGTCAGTCAGAGCACGTTAAAGCCGTTGTTGCAATAGGCGATGATGCGATGGAGATTGAAAAAGCATTTGACGGAGTGTGTCGTGTGGTTCGTGGCGAAGCTATGAAGGAAGCAGTTCACCTTGCTCGCACACCTGCGGCGAGTGGAGATGTGGTGCTGCTATCACGAGCGTGCACTAGCTACGACTGGTATAACAATTACATGGAGCGCGGCGAAGATTTTATGAAATGCGTGCGCAATGAAGCAAAAATAAATCGGCAACACGGCAACTAGACAGAACAAATAGACAGAACAAATAGAAAAGGTATTTATGGCAACGATCTCAGCAGATAGTCAGCTCACACCAGCCGAGAGGCGTCGTGCTGTTCTGAACAAAAGCGGAAAAGCTCAGGAGAGCAGGCTTGCAACAGACGTGCCGAGCAAGGTGTACTACGGAATTGTTGGTGTGATCACAGTGCTTGTGGTGTTCGGCCTCATCATGGTCTTGTCGTCCTCTTCGATAGTTTCGATCAACAACGGTGGATCTGCTTGGTTTATGTTTCGTAAACAACTGGCATGGTCGGTGTGTGGTTTCTTTGCGCTTCTTGTTACCTACCGAATGCCGTATCACATTTGGCATAAATGGGTGAAGTATGTTCTTGGTTTCGGATTTGTATTAATGGTGCTGCCATTTTTGCCAATTGGGGTGACAATCAACGGCGCGCGGGCGTGGGCCGAGATCGGTCCTGTTCGGTTTCAGCCATCTGAGATTTTGAAGGTAGCAGTGCTCTTGTATTGCGCGAGCGTCTTAGGGCGTCGTCGAAAAGAAATGGAAAATGCTCAGCGAACTTTTTTGCCAATCGTGGCGGTGTGGGCGGCATCAGCTGCACTATGCATGATCCAAAAAGATTTTGGTGCTGCCATTGTCTTTACCTGTGTGATTCTCTCCACCATGTTCGTGGCTGGTATTCCACTGCGTCTCATCGGCACCATTGGCGCAGTCACGGTATTGGGTTCGGTGATCGCCATTTCTGCAAGTTCTCGCATGCAGCAACGCTTCTTGTCTTATATTCATCTTCAGGAAAATAAAGGTCACTCGGCGTATCAAGTATGGCAATCAATCTTGAGTATCTCTAACGGAGGTATTACCGGAGTCGGTGCAGGTCGTGGTACTGGCAAGTGGGGGTACGTGCCACTAGCTCATAGCGATTTTATTTTTGCAATTGTCGCTGAAGAATTTGGGCTCATCGGATCGACAATGGTGATCGGTTTGTTTTTGGCGCTTGCACTACTCGGTATTCAAGTTGCACTTCGCGCGCGAGATCCATTTGGTGCAGTACTCGCTGGTGGCATTACTTCATGGTTGTGCATTCAAGCGACAATCAACATTGGAGGAGTGATTGGCGCACTTCCAGTTACTGGATTGACCTTGCCATTTATTTCATACGGGGGAAGCTCGTTGTTTATGGTGATGGCAGCCTCTGGGCTTTTGCTCAATGTTGCGCGTAATATGAAGTAGAGCCATGGTTGCCCCTACCCCTACGACTTATGCCGTTATTACGGGGGGCGCAACAAGTGGACATGTGGTTCCTGCTCTTTCAATTATCGAATTATTGGTAGAGGCCGGTCATCCTCGCGAAACTCTTGTCTACGTAGGTTCTGATCGGGGTGTTGAGACAACGCTGGTGCCTCCAACAGGTATCTCATGTGTTTTTCTCGGTGTTGATGGACTTCAGCGAGGAATGAGCATCGCCAAGATCAAGCGGAATCTGCGAATGTTGCCAACCATGATGCGCGCAACGCAATTAGCAACTCAAGTATTGGTACAGCATCGACCGCGCGTTGTCGTTTCGGTTGGCGGATATGTGAGCGCACCCATTTGTCGAGCGGCTCGTCATCTCAAAATTCCGGTAGTCACGTGTTCATACGACAGCAAGCCGGGAATGGCTACCAAGATGCAAGCAAGGTATGCAACTGCTGTTGCAGTAGCGCAGATGCCGAGCTCATTGCGAAGAGCGCAACTCACGGGTGCACCTGTGCGCGCAGAGTTACGAAGTCTTGACCGCGATGCATCTCGCGTGGCATCACGGATTCGCTTGGGGTTTGGTGCCGACATGAAACTCGTGGTGGTGATGGGTGGATCGCTTGGTTCGGCTGCGCTGAATGACGCAACTGAGTGTCTGGTCGCTCAAATGGAGAGCCCGTCATTGTCAAATGTTGCTATTTTGCACATCGCTGGGTCGAGATATATGGACGGCATGCAATTGGCGGCAGAAATTAAACGTCCTGATGGCTCAATCATGTATCAACGTATTGCCTATAGCAACACTATGGGTGACGTATACGCAGCAGCTGATTTAGTTGTTGCTCGGGCTGGAGCGTCGACCGTTGCAGAGATCGCGACTGTTGGTATCGCCTCTGTGCTAATTCCTTGGAAAGATTCGTCAGAAAATCATCAACTCACAAATGCAAAGACATTGAGTGACCAAGGTGGAGCAGTTTTGCTCGAGGAGTCACGACTCAGCAATGAAATTTTTGCACAACACATAATTGGACTTTTAACTGATGACGCTATGCGGACACGGATCTCCCAAACAGCGAGAACACTTGGAGATGTGCATCGCAACTGTTCAATAGCGCGGGTAGTTGAAGCTGCAGCCGGCTCGGTGACACAATGAGTACCGCCACTCTTTTTGATCTGAGCAGACCTAAGCGGATTCATGTCATCGGCATTGGTGGTCCTGGCATGAATGCGATTGCCCAAGTGCTGTGCGAAATGGGACATCAAGTGTCTGGGAGTGACATTCATGAATCTGAAGTGCTGGACCGTCTGCGCGCGCTCGGCGTGAGCGTCATCGTCGGGCATGATGCCAAGGCCGTGCAAAATTGTGATGCGGTGACGGCATCAACCGCAATTCCTGCAACAAACATTGAACTCGTTGCCGCTGCGGCACAATCTGTGCCAGTGCTGAGCCGAGCACAGATACTGAGCGCTATTTGCGCACTCAAGCAATCGGTTGCGGTGGCTGGCACGCACGGCAAGACAACAACATCAGCGATGTTGATGCATATCTTGAGTACTGCAGGACTTCAGCCAAGCTTCGTGATCGGCGGTGACGTTCATGGCCTTGATCTTGGTGCTGGATGGAGAAACGGTGAACATCTTGTGGTGGAGGCTGATGAAAGTGATTCAACGCACTTGGCATTGCCGCTGTTTGGGTCAATTCTGACCAATGTCGATGTTGATCACCTCGATCATTTCGCTACGTTCGACAACATTGTCGAAAGTTTTGAACAGTATGTAGAACAAATTCATGGACCGATCGTGATGTGTGCCGATGATGCGGTATGCGCAAAGATCGCCACGAAGCAAGCATGTCGTACCTATGGCATGAGCAATGACGCGGATGTGCGTGCTGTTTCGGTGGTGCTTGCAGGTGGGGGCAGTCGTTTCGACGTTGAGTCGCGTAAACCTGGTGCGAAGGCACCACACGTTTTACTGGGTTCTGTCGAGGTTCCATTGCGGGGCGAACACAATGTGCTCAATGCCACCGGGGCATTAACAATGGCGATGGAACTTGGCGTGGAATTTGAAGTTGCCGCCAGAGGATTGAGCAGTTTTCGTGGTGTTGCGAGGCGTTTTGATGTTCGAGGCATTGATGATGGCGTGACCTTTGTGGACGACTATGCACATTTACCGAACGAAATCATTGCTGTCTTGCGCGGTGCCCGCGATGCAACAGACAAATGGGGTCGCGTGGTGGCAGTCTTTCAGCCAAATCGATTCAATCGGATGAGCGTGATGTCTGGTGCGTATGCGGATGCTTTTGGCGATGCCGATGTAGTCGTGATTACTGATATTTACTCATCGGGTACCACTCCGATACCTGGTGTAACTGGCAAACTTGTTGTTGATGCGATCGAGACGAACCACCCGGGAAAGAGGGTTGAGTGGATTGCACAACGGGGAGATCTCGTGAGTTTTCTAGCGTCTGCACTCGTAGCTGGTGATCTGTGTATTTCAATGGGCTGTGGTGACGTTGCTGAGCTACCCGACGAAGTGATTTCGATGCGACAAAATAATCGCGCCAATAAAGCACACAAGCGTTAGAGCACTACAACAATGAATACGCCTCGTTCGTTTAAGCGACCTGCAACAAATGCAGAACTGCAGTTGGCGACTGAGTTGTTTGGAAAACGTGCGAACTCTGACGTTCCTCTTGCGCAATATACGACGTACCGAGTTGGTGGAAACGCCGCATTGCACGTTCATGTCGAGTCGATAGACGACCTAGAAGCAATCAGTGCCGTTTTGGCGCAGGTGGATTTACCGTTGTTGGTGATTGGCAGGGGAAGCAACATGCTGATCGCTGATACTGGCTTTCAGGGATTGGCCATTACGTTTGGAAGTTTCTTGGAATACATCGATCTGCCCGAACGGACTGGTGATGCAGGTGGGGCGGATGTCGAGCATGACGTAGAGCCAATTGCACTTTTTGGAGGTTCTGTGTTATTGCCCGTTGCCGCTCGACAGAGCGTGCATCGTGGACTGACAGGTTTTGAATGGGGTGTTGGCGTGCCTGGCACAATCGGCGGCGCGGTACGTATGAACGCGGGTGGCCATGGCTCCGACATGGCTTCATCACTTGTGTCGGCTCGTATTTTCCATCTGCTGCGAGGTGTGGAAGCTCATGTTGATGCGGTTGATCTTGGCCTGAGATTTAGGGGTTCTGCAATTGCTGATCATCACGTGGTGTTGTCAGCGACTCTCAACTTGGGTTGGGCGATTGACAGAGAAGCGACCGAAAATCAATTGTCAGAGATTGTGAAGTGGCGCAGAGAAAATCAACCCGGTGGCCAAAATGCGGGTTCTGTGTTTGTCAATCCTGTTCCGGGAGAGGTTTCTGCCGGTGCGTTGATAGATCAAATAGGCATGCGCGGTTTTCGTATAGGAACCGCACACGTATCAGAGAAGCATGCAAATTTTATTCAGGCTGAAGAAGGTGGTTTGGCATCTGACGTAGTACAGGTTATGGCTGAGATTCGTCGCCGAGTTAAAGAGTCGACGGGTTATGACTTGCGCAGCGAGATACGCCTCGCTGGTTTTGATGCGACTGTCGATCCTTCGCTTGTCGAAGTATTGACCAGTGAGTCGGACACAAGTGTTGCAACAGTGCGACTTGAACACATTTTCAATCGCAATGCAAATACATCAGTTTCTACCGACACATCTATTCCAATATCGATTTTGAGCTCCACGACATTTCAGGATCCATTAGACGTGCCAACCGAGGTTCTCGACGAGTTGCGCGCGGTATTTGGTGATGAGACATCGACTACTCAAGAGCAACCTGCGATTGCTTCAGTAACCGACATCAAAACTCGAGAAGTGACGATGCCTATTGGAGTAGATGGGTCAACAGGAAGCGCATCGGATACTGCGTCAATTACCGCACCAAGTCGTGTTGTCATTGTGGACGAAGACTTTCGTCAACCATCAGAGAGTGATTTTCCATCGGACACCGCGTCGCAGTCTGTGCATCAAGCACCGACATCGGTTCGGGTGTTAATTACGGATGAAGATGTTGCGCAAGATCTCGATGCCGAAATTATTGTTGGCACTCAGTGGAGTGATGGACCCAAATCGCGCAAATTGTTGGGCATGATTGCTGGCAAAATTGCTGGTGGCAACAAGCGCAAGCGCCTCGTGATGGCAGGTCTTGGTGTTGTACTCACCATTGGTGTTGCGCTCGTTGTCTTGGCATCGCCGGTCGTTGCAGTCAGAACAGTAAAAATTGAGGGAGCAAGATACGCAGATGCTGCTTTAGTAAGAAGTGTCTCAGACTCACTTAAAGGCAAATCAGTGCTCACGGTCGATACCAAAACTGCAGTGGAGAGACTTGAAAGTGATCCATGGATTAAATCTGCTCGTATTACAACAACCCTTCCAAGTCGAGTATTGATACAAATCAACGAGAGAATTCCCGTTGCATGGTTTCTCGGTGTCGATAATCGGGCTCGTGTAATTGACGAGGATGGTTTAGTGCTGAGCGTGGTGGAGGGTAGGCCAACTCAATACATGTGGATCGAAGGAACAGGTCCCAATTTGACCGCGGGTGCGAGTTCGGCTGCGGCCTATAGAGCAGCAGGACAATTGGCGATGTCGTTGCCAAGTGAGCTTGAGCCAATGGTCAAACATTTAGGCGTTGCTGGTACTGAAGAAATAACGATGACCCTTAAAACAGGCACTGTTGTCAACTTCGGGGCTCCCGTTGATATGCGGAACAAGCTCGTCAATGTTGTGGTGTTATTGCGTCGCCAAGATGTCAACTCAATCGTCAGTATCGATGTATCTACAGGGACTCCAGTGGTTCAGTCGTGATCACAGCCAGGCCGAACGATCAACTAGCCTGTACCCAACATAGGAACCAGTGTCTGTGACAGAATGAATACCGTTGTCGCGGACGCTTCGTAGGAGGATTTCACAATGGCTGGTGCACCACAAAATTTTTTGGCGGTTATCAAAGTAATTGGAGTGGGCGGAGCAGGCGTTAATGCCATCAATCGCATGATCGACTCCAATCTGAGGGGCGTCGAATTTGTGGCTGTAAACACTGATGCTCAGGCGCTATTGATGAGCGATGCAGATTTCAAAATTGACATCGGTCGCGAAATTACGCGCGGTCTTGGTGCGGGCAGTGATCCAGCAATTGGTCAAGATGCCGCAGAAGCAAGTCGCAGCGACATTGAAGAAATTGTCAGCGGCGCAGACATGGTGTTCATTACGGCAGGTGAAGGTGGCGGTACCGGTACTGGTGCAGCTCCAATTATCGCGGAGATCGCTCGTGCCGCTGGTGCGTTGACTGTTGGCATCGTTACTCGTCCGTTTGGTTTTGAAGGTCGTCGTCGCGCCATGCAAGCGGAAGCAGGTATCGCTAAGTTGCGCGACAAGGTTGACACGTTGATCATCATTCCAAACGAACGACTCTTGTCAGTTGCCACCGAGAAGACGAGTTTGCTCGATGCCTTTAAGCGAGCTGATGAAGTGCTGTTGCAAGGTGTTGCTGGTATCACCAACTTGATCACCACGCCTGGTTTGATTAACACCGACTTCGCTGACGTCAAAATGATTTTGACAAATGCTGGCACTGCTTTGATGGGTACGGGCAAGGCAAAGGGCGATAATCGGGCAATTGCGGCAGCAACTGCTGCCATTAACTCGCCACTGCTTGAGTCGTCCATTGAGGGAGCGCGCGGTATTTTGCTCAACATCACTGGACCTTCCGACATGGGTTTGTTTGAGCTCAATGCCGCAGCAGAGATTGTGCACGCAGTGGCACACCAAGACGCAAACATCATTTTCGGTACCGTTATCAATGACGAACTTGAAGATGAAGTACAAGTGACGGTTATTGCCGCAGGGTTTGATCGATCAGATTCGGGCATGTCGCGATCATCGCGCGGTGACGGCCGTGCCGATACACGCGGCGAACCACGTGGAAGTCGAATCAAAGAATTGTTTGGCACGGGCGAAGATCCATTGCGTGATTCGTCCGATGGCTTTGACGTTCCAGACTTTTTGAAGTAACAGCTTCGGATGGTTGGCGAATTCGCCAGCAACGCCTATTTCAACGCCTAATGAATCAGTCGCTTGTAGCAACTCGCGTTGCAGAATTGCGCGATCAAATCGCGCGCGCTGGTGGCGTAGGCGTAGGCATCGTTGCTGTCACAAAAACTTTTGGGATCGACGCCTGGAGCGATGCAAAGTTTGCGGGTTGTGATGCGGTTGGCGAAAACTATGCCCAAGAATTGATTGCCAAATCACAGCAGGTTGTCCGTGCTGATCGTCTACCCGTCCATTTCATCGGGCAATTGCAGACCAATAAAATCAAGTCGCTCTTTGACATCGTTGATGTATGGCAGTCGGTGGACAGGGCTTCGGTTGTCACCGAACTCGTGAAGCGCCACACAGGACGGGCAATTGATGGACGGTGCGAAATGCTGTTGCAGGTCAACACCACCAACGAAAGCGATAAGGGCGGTTGTGACCCCGCAGAGGCAAAATCCCTTGTAGATCTGGCTCGTCGAGGAGGGCTGGACGTTACGGGATTGATGACGGTTGGTCCTACCGATATTGACCCTGTTAGGACTCGTGCAGCTTTTCGGTTACTCAAGCAGATGGCTCTAGACCTGGGGGTTGCGCAGTTGTCCATGGGAATGACGGCCGATGTCGAAATTGCGGTTGAGGAGGGTTCCACATTGGTACGGGTCGGAACGGCGCTATTCGGTCAACGTCCACGTTCGCTCTAGTTGGGTGTTGTAACCTTTATCTGATGTCAATGTTTCGACGAGCAATGGACTATTTGGGTCTTGGCCCAGATGACGCTTATGACGACTACGACGCTTCACTCGCTGTAGAACGTCCTGCTGCTCGTGCGGCGCGCGGTGGTGGGGCAGTTCGACGCCCACAGCCTCAACAGTATGTCGATGACTATGAAGACGAAATTGAAGACGACTACGAAGAAGTACAGCGGCCAAGAACTGCAGCTCGACCAACAAGTAATAGGGCCCAAGCACAACGCGACGACTCGAGTGTGCAACTGCGACCAAGTGGTTCGAGTACTGGTGGCACCGTGCGCAAGCTCACTCAGACAACAGCAGAGCCAGTTGCAATTCGTCCAACTCGATATGACCAGGCAAAAGACATTGCAGACTTGTTGAGGTCCGGACAGCCAGTAGCAATGAACATCGGTGCGGCGGATTCCGAAATTGCGCGTCGTCTTATTGATTTTGCAAGCGGCGTTACCTACGGAGTCGAAGGCAAAATGGAAAAGATTGCACCAGGTGTATTTCTACTTACACCTCGTGGTACGCGCGTTATTCGTGACTGAAATTCTTTGCTCCCTTGTAGGTCTCTATACGTACCTCATTATCGGAAGAGTGATTCTTTCGTGGTTTCCCGCCAACCCAAATGGCCCTCTCGGCCAGGTAGTGCGAATCGTGATGATGCTGACTGATCCTGTGCTTCTGCCAGTGAGACGCGCATTGCCCCTTGCAGGGCCGCTAGATCTTTCGCCCCTTGTGGTGTTGCTGTTTTTGCAGATTGTCGTGCAAGGCTTATTGCTTCGCTGCTAGGCATCAAGCCAGTAGCACGCATTTGCCTTTACAATGACGCACCGTGACTTATCCAAAGGTTGATCCTCAACCGAACTTTCCGGCAGTCGAAAATGAGACGCTCGAATTCTGGTCTACTGACGGCACATTTCAAGCTTCAATCGATCAGCGCGATGGTGGCAACAATGGCATAAACGAATATGTGTTTTATGACGGACCACCGTTTGCAAACGGTCTGCCGCACTACGGCCACTTGCTCACTGGATTTGTGAAAGATGCTGTTCCGCGATATCAAACAATGCAGGGCAAGCGAGTTGAGCGTCGTTTCGGATGGGATTGTCATGGTTTGCCTGCAGAAGCAGAGGCAGAGCGTCAACTAGAGATTTCTGGACGACAAGCAATCACCGACTTTGGTATCGAGAAATTCAATGAGTACTGCAAAGAATCTGTGCTGCGTTATACAAGTGACTGGGAGCGTTATGTAACTCGCCAAGCTCGGTGGGTTGATTTCGCCAACGATTACAAAACGCTTGATGTTTCATATATGGAAAGCGTGATGTGGGCATTTAAGACGCTGTGGGACAAGGGATTGATTTACGAAGGATTTCGCGTGCTGCCATATTCGTGGGCACTTGAAACACCATTGTCGAATACAGAAACGCGCATGGACGACGCGTATAAGCAAGTCCAGGATCCTGCACTGACCGTTGCATTCGTGCTCGAAACCGGTGAGTCATTACTTGCATGGACGACAACGCCGTGGACATTGCCGAGCAACTTGGCACTTGCGGTTGCGCCAGACGTCAGTTATGTGCGAGTGCGCCATAACGGAACTATTTACATTTTGGCCGAAGCGCGACTTGCTGCGTACGAAAAAGAGTTAGAAGGCGCTGAAGTGCTTGACTCAACATCTGGTGCGGCACTTGTGGGTCGCACGTATACGCCGATGTTCCCGTACTTTGCCGATCAGCCAGATGCATTTCGAATAATTGCTGGTGACTTTGTAACCACAGAGGACGGCACGGGGGTAGTGCACCTTGCCCCTGGTTTTGGTGAGGACGATCAACGAGTGTGTAGTGAAAATGGCATCGGGCTTGTGGTGCCGGTCGACAGTCGTGGATTGTTTACGAGCGAGGTACCGGAGTTCGAAGGAATGTTGGTGTTCGATGCAAACCCGCTGATTATTCGCGAGCTCAAATCGCGCGGAGTCGTCTTGCGTCACGAAACCTACGACCACGCTTATCCGCATTGTTGGCGCACAGGTAAGCCACTCATCTATAAAGCCGTGAGCTCGTGGTTTGTCAATGTGACAGCCGTGAAAGATCGCATGGTTGCATTAAACGAAGAGATCACATGGGTGCCCGATCACTTGAAGCATGGAAGCTTTGGCAAGTGGCTCGAAAATGCACGTGATTGGACGATCAGCCGTAATCGTTTTTGGGGTTCACCGATACCTGTATGGCGTAGTGACGATCCAACATATCCACGCATCGACGTCTATGGCAGCCTTGCGGACCTTGAGCGCGACTTTGGTGTCACGGTCACCGAATTGCATCGCCCGGTCGTAGATGACTTAGTGCGGCCGAACCCAGATGACCCAACTGGAAAGTCGATGATGCGCAGGGTTCCCGAGGTTCTTGATTGCTGGTTTGAGAGTGGCTCGATGCCGTTTGCTCAAGTGCATTATCCGTTCGAAAATCAAGAATGGTTTGATCAGCATTACCCCGGTGATTTCATTGTTGAATACATTGGTCAAACACGTGGTTGGTTTTACACGCTGCATGTTTTGGCAACAGCGTTGTTTGATCGTCCTGCTTTTTCTACTTGTGTCAGCCACGGAATTGTGTTGGGTGACGACGGCGCAAAGATGTCTAAGAGTCTTCGCAACTATCCAGACCCGATGAAGGTGTTTGATACCTACGGCGCTGATGCGATGCGTTGGTATCTGCTGTCCTCTTCGATTTTACGTGGGTCAGACTTTGCGGTAACAGAAGAAGGTATTCGCGACACAGTGCGTCAAGTGATGTTGCCGCTTTGGAACAGCTGGTACTTCTTGTCGTTGTATGCAAATGCCGAGTCAATGACCGGCGAAGTTCGATACGACTCAACAAATGTGTTGGATCGATATGTGTTTTCAAAATTGAAGCGTCTGATCGAGGACACAACAGTGTCAATGGATCAATACGACATTTTTAATGCCTGCCAACAAGTGCGTACATTTTTAGACGTTCTGACAAATTGGTATATCCGTCGTAGCCGCGATCGATTTTGGAAGGGCGACAAGGACGCAATTGATACGTTGCACACTGTGCTGCAGGTTTTAACCCGCATTGCTGCGCCGCTGTTGCCATTAACTACAGAAAAGATTTACAAAGAACTCACTGGTTCGAGAAGTGTGCACTTGGAGGACTGGCCAGACGCCAGCATTGTGCCGAGTGACATTGAGCTTGAAACAGTGATGGATCAGGTGCGCGACGTGTGTTCGACAACTCTTTCATTGCGCAAGGTGCATTCGCGTCGCGTTCGACTGCCACTCGGAGAACTCACCGTAGCTTCACCGTTGGCCAATGCGTTGCAGTCGTTTGTCTCGATTATCACCGACGAAGTGAATGTTCATAAAGTGACTCTTACAACTGAACTTGGTCAAGTGGCCAAACACGAGTTGCAACTCATTCCTGCTGCTCTTGGGCCACGCCTCGGCGCAAACACTCAAAAAGTGATTGTTGCTGTCAAAAAAGGTGACTGGTCGATCAGCGGTGATGTAGTTATTGCTGGTGGAGTTGCGCTCGAACCGCACGAGTTTCAGGTCAAGCTCGTAGCAGCCTCCGGAGATACCGAAACGATTGCGAGCGCCGCACTTGCCGATGGCCAGGGGATTGTGTTGTTGAATATCGAATTAACAGATGAATTGTTGGCGGAAGGTGCAGCGCGCGACATTGTGCGGATGGTGCAACAAGCTCGCCGAGAAGCTGGGTTGGCAGTTTCTGACCGCATTGTGTTGACACTCGGTTTGCCAGAGTTATTGCAGTCACAAGTGTCCCAATTTGAGGCTTATATTGCATCGGAAACCCTTGCACAGCGCATTGAGTGGGCCAGTGACCTAGAACCGACAGGGGATTTGGATGGAAATCCCGTCCATATAGGTGTCGATCAAGTACGGTAAAGCGCCAAGTTCGAGAGGGAAACATGCCATCAGCATCAGCAAAGAAGAAGGCCATAGCAAAGAAGAAGGCCATAGCAAAGAAGGCTGCGTCGCAAAAAGCACTCGCTAAGAAAAAGTCCGATCTCGCGAAGAAAGTTGCTGCGAAGAAGAAGCTGGACTTGGTTAAGAAGCTTGCGGCACAAAAAGCGCTTGCAAAGAAGAAGGCTGATCTGGCTAAGAAACTTGCCGCGCAGAAGAAGCTCGCAAAAAAGAAAGCTGATTTGGCGAAGAAAGTTGCTGCAAAGAAGAAGGCTGAACTGGCGAAGAAAGTTGCTGCACAAAAGAAACTTGCTGCCCAGAAAAAGCTCGTCGCGCAGAAAGCGCTTGCTCTGAAAAAGGCCGAGCTGGCCAAGAAGATGGCAGCTAAAAAGGCTGCCGAAGTAGCGCGCAAGAAGGCAATGCGCGAAAAGGAAATGGAGCGCAAAAAGATTGCTGCTCAACGCAAGAAAGACCTGGCGTTACAACAGAAGATGAAAGCATTGGCAGCGAAAGAGGCGGCCAAGGAAAAGGCACGCGTTGCGGCCGAAAAGTTGGCTCTCAAAGCAGCCCAAGAGGCAGAGAAGGCTCGCATTCGTGAAGAAAAAGAAGCTGCTCGACTTGCTCTTGCTGCAGAAA
>Ga0114969_10001668_pt1 | contig 18731 bp, 22 predicted proteins | sample M_130807_MF_Meta_FD_87316 | JGI IMG/M metagenome (GOLD analysis project Ga0114969, IMG submission 87316) | Freshwater microbial communities from Lake Montjoie, Canada to study carbon cycling - M_130807_MF_MetaG | ecosystem: Environmental > Aquatic > Freshwater > Lake | place: Lake Montjoie...
ATAACATAAGATTAAAAGAAATTTTAAAAAGAAGGGCTTTGTTCGGTAATCAAACAGTTGTGCTTCTAACAAGCAGTGGTGCGTTAACGAACAGTGGTGCTTCTAACCCCTTCTTTTTAAAACTTCTTTAATCCCTTCTTCGTTAGCTGCAACTCTATGGCGACAGTGCAACCTTGAAACTTTGGAGCTTTGAACGAACATTTTTACAACAACACGGACAACAACCGACACCGCTTTGAACAAACAGGCAACGCTTCGTTTTTAATTTTTTTTGCCAACGCTCAAATTTTTTAATTCAATTTTTTGCCAACGCACAAAACACACTTTCATTTTTTTTGCCACCCACAAACCCAACGCAGAAAAAAAATGAAAGAGTGTTTTCTCCCACCCAAGCCCACCCACCACCCGACAGTTTTGCTAACATGACTGTTCATAAGTTTCATAAATAAATCTTGGCTAATAAAGTTTGGGCAATTACTTTTGGACAAATTTTTACCAAACAATGAAGTCCAATCAAGCACCATCAACAGGCGAACTTATCCGACAATTAAGGGAGCAAGAAGAATTACCATTAAGAAAAGTTGCGGCACAACTTGACATTGACACTTCATTTCTCAGCAAGATTGAACGCAACGAAAGACGAGCAACAAAAGAGCAAATCGTAAAACTCACAGAGATTTTTAAGGTTGACAAAAACTATTTGCTTGTGCCCTATCTCAGCGAAATTGTTTACTACCAAATTGGCGAAGAGGATTGTGCAAACGAAGTTTTGAAAGTTGCAGAAGAAAAAGTTTCCTATCAAAAAACTCAAACCAAGAAAAGAAAATGATTGAGTTTTATTTAAAGCACAACCGCAAAAATATCAGACCGCTTGTTGATGATTTGCTCAACGAGTTAGAATTTGTTTTTGCGACAGAGAAAATTTCAGCATTGAAAACTGACAAAGTTTTCTTTCCTGAAATCAAAGGAATTGTTTCCAACAATTCTTTTGAGAAAGTGAATTCATACTATCAGACAATTGAAAAGCATGAAGAGAAATTTCCATTTCTAAAAAACTATGTGAACAAAAACAAGATTGAATTACCAAAGAAAAATTCTTTCGTTGACTTGTTTGCAGGTTGTGGCGGACTCAGTTTAGGACTTGCAAATGCAGGGTTTCACCCTGCATTTATAAATGAAATTGAGCCAACCTTTGCTGAAACATTTTATTTCAATCACACCTTAAATGTTGAACAGTATTTTGTTGGAGACATAAATATTTTGGTAAAAGAACTTGACAAGTATTCAAAATTTTTAAAGGACACAACGCTTGTATGTGGCGGACCACCTTGCCAAGGTTTTTCAATGGCTAACAGACAACGACTAATTGACGACCCAAGAAATATTCTTTACAAATCATACTTGAAATTTTTACACGAAGTGCGACCACAGTTTTTTATAATGGAAAATGTGAAAGGCATGGCACACAAAATTTCTGAAATCATTGCTGACTTCAAAAAATATTTAGGAGACGATTATAACTTTGATTACGCATTGCTAAACGCAAAAGATTTTGGTTTACCGCAAAACCGTGAACGGTTTTTTCTAATCGGAAACCGCAACGGAATTGACACACACAAAATATTTGAAAGTATAAAAAAGGAATACAAAAAAGAGTTTGTTCTCAGAGATGCAATTTCAAATTTACCCGAGTTACAACCGAAGCCACACAAGAACAACAACGACATCAACAACGAAGAGTTTGGTTTCATGATTAGAAAAGTGAAACTGAAAAAGAATAAATTTTACTCCTACATAAACGGAGAAAACGAAAATGGTTTGCTGTTTAATCACAAGAACAGATTCAACAACGAAAGGGACATTGAGATTTACACCCGACTTCCGCAAGGAGCAAATTCTTTGCACTCATCAATCAAAGACATTATGCCTTACACAAGTCGCAATCACATGTTCAAGGACAAGTATTTTAAATTGAATGAAAATGAAGTGTGTAAGACAATCACTTCACACATGAAGTTTGACTGCAACATGTATATCCACCCAACACAAGCAAGAGGTTTAAGCCCGAGAGAAGCAGCACGAATACAAACTTTTCCCGACAACTATTTTTTTCGTGGCAGTCAGAACAAATGGTTTGCTCAAATCGGAAATGCAGTTCCAGTTAAGTTGGCAGAAATCATTGGTAAAAACATAAAGAAATTTCTATGATAAATCACTTAGAATTATTTGCAGGCATTGGAGGTTTCAGAAAAGCAATTGACTTGCTTGGAAAAGATTTCTCAATAAAAACCAACTGCGTTGGTTTTTCTGAGAGAGACCCTTATGCAGTCAAGACCTACAAAGCAAATTACAACACGAAAGGCGAAGTTGAGTTAGGCGACATTGATGTTTTCACTTCAAACAAAAAAAACATTACAGCACTTCCCGACTTTCAATTGTTAACAGGTGGCTTTCCTTGTCAGGCGTTCAGCATGATGGGAAAGCAAGAGGGATTCAATGATGCAAGAGGAAATGTTTTTTACAGAATCACAAATATTCTCAATGAAAAGAAACCGCCTTTTATTCTTTTAGAGAATGTAAAAAATTTGAAGTCGCATGACGATGGAAAAACTTTCAAAGAAATTTTAAAGTCACTTAGAGAATGTGGCTACACAAATATTTTCTATGATGTGTTTAACACTTCAAATTTTTCTTTAGCACAAACACGAAACAGAGTTTTCATTTTTGCTTCAAGAGTTGAATTGCCGTTCCCTTTTCACTTCTCACAGACAGCCGTAATAAATAGTTTCTCACCTTTGAATGGTGAAAGTTCGGTGCTGAGACAGAAAAACATTTTAGATGTTTTGGAAAAGAGAACTGAGCAGAAATATTATCTCTCACATAAAATCAAGAAAACAATTTTGGCTGACGGCTCAAAAAATTTTCGTTCAAAGTCAGAAATAAATCAACTAATTGCAAGACCTTTAACAGCGACAATGGTGAAGATGCACAGAGCATGTCAAGACAATTATTACAGCGATGAATTTTTGCAAGCAAAAAAACCAATTGACTTTGTAAAACAAGTTTACACAAAACAAGAATTGCAAGAACATTCAATTAGAAAGTTGACACCGAAAGAGGCATTTGCATTACAAGGTTTTGACGAAACATTTAGCAACAACGCAATAAAAGCAGGAGTGAGCAATCATCAACTATACAGACAAGCAGGAAACGCAGTAAGTGTAAATACAGTTTATGCAATCTTGTATCATTTATTTATTTCAAACAATCTTCTAAAACTCAAATAATATGTTCTTCTACAAACTACATCCTAACAGTAAAGTTGGCTACAAAAGATTATCAGATGCCGACTTGGGTTTAGCGAAAAAGAGCCATCAAACCCATATCGGTTTACATGAAAGTTCATTGGGCTACATAAATAATTTTGAAAGAAATTATATCTCTCCATTCATTTATGAGAATACTTCAAAAGAACTTTTGTGTCTCTTGAAAATTATCAATCGTGCAAGCGGAAAAGTTGAAGCACCTCTAATAAGAAAAGGAGAAACCAAAGAACTTAATTACAACGGAGTTGAAGTAAATTCTATTACAAGAGAAGTTAGAGAAATTGTAGAACGAGACGGTAAAAACTATGATTGGTATTTAATGTGGTTTGGTTTGGAAAACGAAGACCTTGTATTTTATCTTTTCAATAATCGTTCAAAGGACTATGAAAAATTAACTTCAATTATTGGCAACTTACGACAACATGGAGTTGTTGAAAATGCTGACCCACAGTTTCAAAAAATCATTGACTTCTTAGAGAGAAAAATAAACAAATCAAATCTGAATTACTTTGAGGAGTTAGAGATTATTGCACAGACAGATGAAATACCATTGAAGATTATTCAACCCAAATTCTTTGATATTGAAAAGGCGAAAAAACTTTGGAAAGAAACAGGAAGAAAAGGCGAAGAACTTGTTGCAGAATATTTAGAAACATTAAAGTCAAAGAAAAAAATTACCAACTACAATTGGTTGAACAAATCAAGAGAATCAAGTTTTCCATACGATTTTGAAATCACCAACTTGACAAAGAAATTAGTTTACACCGATGTAAAAACTACTTCCTATAAGTTTGACCAGAAAATGATTTTCAGCAATCAAGAAATAAAATTTATCAATCAACCTTTGGACTATCATGTTTACAGAGTTTATGACCTTGATGAAAAAGTTGCTTCGTTGAGAGTTTGCGAAAACATAAACTTACTTTCTAAAAAACTTGCAGGGAACATTTCAACTTTTGAAACAGGTTTAGTTTCTCACGACACAAAACTTAACGCATTAAAACTTGCGATTTCACCGACAAACAGAACGCTTACTTTTAATAAACAAATAGCATTGAGATAGCCAACGCACATTGCAAGCACATTTTATTTTTTGCCAACGCACAAAAAACCAACGCAGAAAAAAATAAAAAGAGCTTGCAATCTTCCACCCAAGAAAAAAATTGAATTAAAAAATTTGCCAACGCTTCAAAAAAAAAATTAAAAACCCTAACGCACAGTGCTAACACGAACAGACATCGCTTCTAATGTAAATCGCTTCGGACAAAGTGTGTGCGGACTTGAAACAGTTGTGCTTCGGATGAACAGCAGAGCAGCAGCTAACATAAGATTAAAAGAAATTTTAAAAAGAAGGGCTTTGTTCGGTAATCAAACAGTTGTGCTTCTAACAGGCAGTGGTGCGTTAACGAACAGTGGTGCTTCTAACCCCTTCTTTTTAAAACTTCTTTAATCCCTTCTTCGTTATCGGTAATTGTAAAAGCGTTTCCTGAAAAACAAACTTAAATGAATCTGAAAAATAAATTAATACTAATTGTAACATCTACTATGTTAGAAACATTTTTGGGATGTACGGACAATCAACAACAAGTGAAACATAAGACAAACAATGATTCAATTAAATCAGTTGAACCTTCAACAAATAAGAAAGTGAAGGACGATAGTTTATCAATAGCGTTTTTGTCAACTGAAGGGAAACTAATAAAGAAATTTAAATATAAATACATTGAACTTAATGCTAAAAGACATTCAAACGAACCAACAGATTATATTAATTACATCAAAGGATACCCATTAGCCGACACAATCGTTGGAGACTTTAATGGGGATGGAAAAACAGAAAAAGCTTGGTTTAAAGACATAGGAATAAAAGCATTTGAAGATTGCCAACAAAATAGCACTAAAAAGTCGTGTGAAGGAACTATTCTTTTTTCTGACAAAACTATTAAACCATTAAAAATTGACTACTGCCCGATGTACATATTTAAGAACGAAGGAGATTTATATGGTGATGGTAAAGACGAAATAGGGGTTTTACCAGGGTGGTTTTCCAGTGCTTGCAGACAATATTCCGTTTTTACTTTAAAGAAAGGAAAGTGGAAGTTGGCTTGTTCGCCAATTGGAAATACAATGAATATGAGAGAAGCAGGTATTGTTTTAATTGAAAAAGACCTAACTAAAAAAGGATGGGTTGTAGTCAGAGAATCAGTAGACGCTTACATAAATCGGATTCCCAAACATAAAATCCCAGAAGAATATACTAGATTTAGTTGTTGCCAAGGGAGTAATGTAGTGGAAGAAATAATAAAACTAAATTGAAAAAAGAACAACTCCGCCGTTGTTGGTCGCCTGACCAACAACCCAATTAGTTGTGTTTCTAACCCCTTCATTTTAAAACTTCTTTAACTGCGAAGCACATCACGAAGTCCGATGAAAATGAAAGTACTTTTGAGTAATCTGTTCTTCGTTAGCGGCAATAAATTGGCACCCGTGCAAACATGAACATTCTGCAAGAAACGAACAGACAGCAAGACAACAATTAAGATGAAACGATTGACAACTTTCTTACTGACAACTTTCGTTTTCGGTTTGACAAATGCTCAAACGGTTTTCACTTACTCTGACAGCTTACATTCTTTTAAGGTTTCGGTTGACAGCTCTCTTTCAGGCGACAAAGTAAATTATGAATGTTCCGTAAAGACAGTTTCAGTTTATACCAAAGACGGTAAAAAGCTATTGCAGACAATCACACCGACTGACAATTCGTTTTTCTGCTCAATGCCTAAAGACCAAATTTTTCTTTTAGACGACATCAACTTTGACGGCTTCACCGACTTTATGATTGTTCAACTCATTCCTGCTGGACCAAACATTCCTTATTTCTATTGGACATTTAGCAACAAGACACAACAGTTTCAGCGGGACACAACACTTGAAGAAATTACTTCACCAAACTTTGACAAGCAACAAAAACTTATCACTTCATTTTGGAGAGCAAGTTGTTGCGACCACGGACTTAGCACTTACAAATACATTGACGGGAAAATAACTTTGATAGAAGAAAATGAAATTGCAGATGACTTGGATAATCCAGGACAACAAATAACAACCAAGAAAAAACTTGTAAACGGAGAAATGAAATTAGTTGAACGAACAGTTGAGAAAGTAGATCAAGAAAAATAACGACACAGCTATGAATGTAAATCGCCTTGAACAAACTGACTGCGGTCTTCAAACTGACTGCAAGTAATTAACTTTGACAATGATCTAAAACAAAAACGAAATGGAACAACAATTTGAACAAATCCGCGAACAGCAAAAAGAAACATGGAATAAATTTTCTCCCGGCTGGAAAAAATGGGATGACATTACAATGGCTTGGTTAAAACCAATGGGTGATGAAATCATTCGCTTGCTCCATCCGAAAAATGATGACATAGTTTTGGATGTGGCAGCTGGAACAGGCGAACCCGGATTGACTATAGCATCAATGATGAATGGCGGGAAAGTAATTATTACCGACCTTGCCGAAGACATGCTTACAATTGCCAGAGAGAATGCATCACAAAGAGGAATTAATAATATTGAAACCCGTGCCTGTGATGTATGCGAACTTCCATTTGCCGACAACACCTTTGATTCAATAAGTTGCCGTTTTGGTTTTATGTTTTTCCCCGATATGCTTTTAGCAGCCAAAGAAATGGTTCGTGTTCTGAAACCCGGAGGAAGAATTGCCACAGCGGTTTGGAATGTTCCTGAAAAAAATTTCTGGGTTACGGTTATGATGGGAGCCATTAACAGAAACATAGAATTGCCTGCTCCCCCGCAAGGTGCTCCGGGAATATTTCGTTGTGCCAAGGATGGCTTCATGGCTGATTTATTCTTACAGGCAGGTTTGAAAAATATTTCGCAAAATGAAATTGCAGGAAAACTGAATAGTAAAACAGCCGATGTTTACTGGAACATGATTACTGAAGTATCGGCTCCCGTTGTTGCAGGACTTAGCAAAGCTGATGAAGCAATGAAAGAAAAAATAAAAGGAGATGTTTATCAGGCATTGAATCAAAAATATACTGATGGAAATATTCTCATTGACTCAAGTGCTCTTGTAATTTATGGTGAGAAATAAGTTGATTCTTCTCTTTCAGTGCTCCTACAGCATGAGCCGTCAGTCATGTGGGGCACATATTGAAGTCTAACGAAAAAAAATAGTGCTTATCAATAATCTCTGCTTCTTTATCGGACGGTTTTAGTTGACCTGAGTAATTCAGAAATATCATGTCTAAAATTTAAATAGTATTAATCTAAAACTATTATGGCAATGGTGTGTTTAATAGTATCACAAACAATAATTCAAATTCTAAATTCATAAAAAATGTTTAAAAAATTTACAACGGCCGATAAACTATTATTTATTGCCGCATTGCTTTCGCTGATATTCTCAGAGATACTTTATTTTAACGGGTACAAAATAGATGGAGCATTTATAGGTCTGTGGGTGCCTTCAATACTTGCATTTGGTATTTATCTGAAACTTTTAAAAACAAATAAAAATGATTGAGTTAATTCCATATTTCGCCGGATTAATTACTTTGCTTTTTGGCTTCGGCTTTGGCATTGCTATTAAAGAGATTAACAAGAATTCCGATAAATAATTTTCTTAATTCTCTGTTACTATTAGTCGCTTGAATATTTTATGTTTTAAACTGGTTGCTATGCAAAAGGTTAATGTGTTTAACTTAAAAAATTTTTTTTACACTTAATTAATGGCAAATTATTTAATCATCGGGGCTTCCTCGGGTATAGGAAAAAGAGTTTCTGAATTGTTAGCCGAATCAGGTCATCAGGTTTTTGGAACTTATTACAAACATGAAATCCATTCTGATAATCTTAAAATTCATGCGTTAAATGTTTTAGACGAAAATATTTCGCTTGACTTTTTACCTGAAGCATTGGAAGGTGTAATATATTGTCCAGGCAGTATCAATCTTCGCCCATTTGAAAGAATCAAACCGATTGATTTTATAAATGATTATGGCCTGCAGGTAGTTGGAGCAATAAAAATTATTCAGGGTGTTATATCAAAACTAAAAAAATGTGAAAACGCAGCTATAGTCTTGTTCTCTACTTTTGCAGTACAAACTGGGTTACCCTATCATTCGCAAGTATCAGCGTCAAAGGGTGCTATTGAAGGTTTAACAAAAGCTTTGGCTGCTGAGTATGCACCAAGTATCAGAGTTAATTGTATCGCTCCGTCATTAACTGATTCTCCTTTGGCAGCTTCATTGTTAAATAGTGATTTGAAAAGAGAAACAAATGCACAAAGGCACCCCCTAAAAAGAATCGGAACAACTGAAGATATTGCTAACATGGTTGAATTTTTACTTTCATCAAAGGCAAGTTGGATTACCGGACAAATTATGCATGTTGATGGTGGTATTTCTACTTTAAAAATATAAAAAATAATTATGGCTTTTTACCAATTCATAAAAACGCAAAGACTTCCTTCAACTGTCAACGAAGTATGGGACTTTATATCTTCTCCATCAAATTTAAAAGAAATAACTCCTGAGCATATGGGTTTTATTGTTACCAGTAAGAATGGTGATGAAAAAATGTATCCAGGTATGATTATTACCTACAAGGTTAGTCCAATTTTAGGGATAAAATTAAATTGGATGACTGAAATAACCCAGGTTAAGGACCATGAATTTTTCATAGATGAGCAAAGAATTGGACCATACTCGATGTGGCACCATCAGCATAAAATTAAAGTTATTGAAGGTGGTGTTTTAATGACAGACATTATTACCTATAAACCACCAATGGGGATTTTTGGAGCATTTGCAAATTCAATATTTATTAAGAAACAACTGGTAGAAATTTTTGACTACAGAAAAATTTCTCTAGAAAAGCGGTTTGGTAAATTTAAACCATGAAGTAAATTGTTATGAACGATTTAGAAACTGTTACAGTTTTTTGGTTTCGTAGAGATTTGCGTTTGCATGACAATCATGGGCTTTGTGAAGCATTGAAAAATTCAAAGGCTGTTTTGCCTGTATTTATTTTCGATAAAAATATTTTAGGTGAACTCCCTGATAAAAAAGACAAGCGGGTTTCTTTCATTCAACAGTCATTAAACAACCTAACCCTACAATTACAAAATCAACATTCATCGTTATTAATACTACATGATGAACCTTTGAATGCTTTTAAAATTATTTGCGATTCATTTAATATAAAAGATGTTTTTACCAATCACGATTATGAACCTTATGCTATTGAAAGAGATTTAAAGATTAAAGAATGGTTGCAAACGAAAAATATTTCTTTTCATTCATTTAAAGACCAAGTAGTTTTTGAAAAGGATGAAGTGATGAAATCAGATGGAACCCCATACACTATATTCACTCCTTATTCAAAAATCTGGAAACAAAAATTAACTAACGAAACAGTTCAATCTTTCCCATCAAATAAATTACTTTCTAATTTATATAAAACGAAACCTTTTCATTTCCCTTCACTCTTCGAATTAGGATTTGAGAAATCCGTTTGTGAAATTCCTTCTTCTGAAATCAATAAAAAAATAATTAGCAATTACCATCTTACCCGAAATCTTCCGGCTGTAAATGGAACAAGCAAGTTGAGTATTCACCTTCGTTTTGGAACAGTAAGTGTCAGAGAACTCACTACAGTGGCTCTTGAAACAAACGAACAATGGTTGAATGAATTAATCTGGAGAGAGTTTTTTATGATGATACTTTATAAATTTCCTCAGGTAGTAAATACATGTTTCAAAAAGAAATACGAAAATATAGAATGGAGAAATAATGAAACTGAATTTATAAAATGGTGCAATGGCGAAACAGGTTATCCTATTGTTGATGCAGGTATGAGGGAATTGAACGAAACAGGGTTTATGCACAACCGTGTTCGAATGATTGTTGCAAGTTTTCTAACAAAACATTTGTTGATTGACTGGCGATGGGGTGAAGCCTATTTCGCTGAAAAACTTTTAGACTATGAACTTTCATCTAACAACGGTAACTGGCAATGGGCTGCTGGTTGTGGCTGCGATGCCGCACCTTATTTCCGAATTTTTAATCCAACTGAACAAACAAAAAGATTTGATCCCGATAGGATATATATAAAAAAATGGATTAAAAATTACACTCCAGATTATTTGACTCCAATTGTTGAACATGATTTTGCACGAAAAAGAGCATTGGAGGTTTTTAAAAAATCATTGGCTAACAATTAATTAGGGACTTTACATATAATTACCAAAGGAATTGGATGAATAGTTAAATACCAGCCCATAGCCTTCAGATTAAAGGAAATAAAAAAAATAAGGGCTTGTTTCTCCGCCTATTTCTTTGTCTTCCCAATTAATGGAATGAGCAGTGCGGGACACAGAGTTGAAAGAGTTAAGGCATATGTATTCTGCACAGCAAAAGGCAAATCACGAAGACCGATGAAAACAAAAAGTACTTTTGAGTAATTTCTTATTCGTTATATTTAATTCTTTGGTTATAGTGGAATCAAATGCTTAAATTCAAAAATCAAAAGAAATTAATTTAGTTTCAACAAATACAAATAATAAAACAAAATGACCACTAAAAATCTAATCGGGCTTGACAAAGCAAAAAGCAAAACACTTGCAGATGGATTAAACAATCTGTTAGCCGACTACATGATGTTCTATCAAAATACAAGAGGATTACATTGGAACATTAAAGGAGAAAAATTTTTTGAACTGCATTTAAAGTTTGAAGAACTTTATACAAATCTGCTTTTAAAAGTGGATGAAGTTGCAGAACGGATATTGACATTAGATGCAATACCGCTTCACACTTTTGACGATTATAAAAGCACTGCGAAAATTAAAAGCATAAAAAATGTTTCTGATGGGAAGGAAGGAGTTCAAACAATTTTAGAGGCATTTGAAACACTTATTATCAGGCAAAGGGAACTCCTGAATCTCTCTGTCGATGCAGGTGATGAAGGAACTAATGCACTTATGAGTGATTACATCCGTGAGCAGGAAAAATCAGTTTGGATGTATTCATCTTTTCTGAAATAGTTGTTAATAGAAAGACTCAGCCATTGCTTGTTGCCCGATTATCAACCGAATTAATTATGAAAATGCAGTAGTAATAAAATCGGTTTCTAAAACCTTATTTTTTTACTTCTCTAACTGAGAAGCCAATCACGAAGTCCGATGAAAATAAAAAGAGTCATATGAGTAATTTCTTCTTCGTTAGCGGTCATCGTTACAGACAGCATAATTTGAATATTAAAGACAAACAAACTAAAAAATCCCATGATGAGTAAAATTATAGTAATTGCAGGTGCAACTGGAAATTTGGGAGGTAAAATTGTAAAGGCATTATTAGCTAAAGAAGCTGAAGTGAGAGCAATTGTCCGCTTAGAAACAAATGCAACTAAAATAAAAGAATTAGAACAACTAGGCGCTAAAGTATTTCAAGTTGACACAAATAATAAATCCGAAATTTCAAAGCATTGTGTAGGAGCAAATTGTTTCATATCTGCCTTAGCAGGCTTGCATGAAACGATTATTGATTCTCAAAAAATATTTTTAGATGCGGCAGTTGAAGCAAATGTTCTAAGATTTATTCCAAGTGACTATTCAAGTGATTTTACAAACTTGAAAGAAGGGCAAAATCGAAATCTAGATTTCAGGAGAAAGTTTCATGAATATATCGAAAAAACACCAATCAAAGCAACAACTATTTTTAATGGTCCTTTTATGGATTTATTAACTACAGATATGCCTTTGATACTTTTTAAACAAAAAAGAATTTTATGCTGGGGAAATCCCAATCAAATTTTAGAATTCACAACTACAGATAATGTTGCTGAATTTACAGCTGCTGTTGCAGTTGATGATAAAACACCAAGATATTTAAGAATTGCTGGAGATAAACTTTCGTGTAACGACTTTGTGAAATTACTTTCTGAACTTACAGGAAAAAAGTATAGAATTTTCAGACCAGGAGGAATTGGACTGTTGAATTTTGTTATAAACGCTACAAGATTTTTTTCACCTTCAAAAAACGAACTATATCCTGCATGGCAAGGTATGCAATACATGAGGGATATGATGGAGGGTAGAATTATTTTTCAAAAATATGATAATGACAGGTATCCCAACTTACATTGGACTTCAGTAAAAGAATTTTTAGTTAATGAAAAAATTGACTTTAAATAAATACCTTAACAAGTATTAGAATACAACGAAACGCTAACAGCACCTTTGCAATACGCAGGGGCTCATGCGCAGACCGATGGAAAACAATCAATACTTTTGAGGGACTTCGAAACCAATCGTATAACCTATAAAACAAAACAATGAAAAGACTGATTAATTTGCTGCTGATTGCAGAACTAATGAGCAATGGAGCTTATGCTCAAAAAATATCAGTCGACAAAGTTCCTGCAGCTGTTACTTCAGCTTTCAAAGAAAAGTTTCCGACTACAACGAAAACAAGCTGGGAAATTGAAAACACTAATGAATACGAAGCTGGGTTTAAGCTTAATGGTGAAGAAGTTTCTGCAAATTTTGATAATACCGGTAAATGGTTAGAAACAGAAACTGAAATAAAAGTTTCTGATTTGCCTTCTGCTGTTCTGGATGCACTCGCTAAAGATTATGCGGGATTCAAAATTGAAGAGGCAAGTAAAATTGAAAGTGTTAAATACGGTAATTGTTTCGAAGCAGAAGTTAAAAAAGGAGAGGAGGCATTTGATGTGCTGTTTACTTCGGATGGTAAAGTGTTAAGTAAAACAAAATTGGAAGAATAGAAAGATTGATAAACAATAATGAAGCACCAAATATGCAGAGCTTAATTTGCAATAAGAATTTAAAGAGTAACTGATACGGTTTAAACTATGAACAAATTACCTGCAATCACTCTTTCATTTTGGATAATGAAAATATGTGCAACTACTTTAGGAGAAACCGCAGGAGATTTACTGTCAATGACTATGAATGTTGGCTACGCCATCAGTTCAGTAATCCTTTTGAGTTTTTTTTTCGCAACACTTATTGTTCAACTATCTGCAAAAAAATTTCACCCGATTATTTATTGGGCAGTTATTCTTTCTACAAGCACAGCAGGAACAACCATGAGTGACTACATGGACAGAACTTTGGGTTTAGGTTATGCAACAGGTTCTTTGATTTTAGTTTCACTCTTGACAGCAACACTCATCATTTGGAAGTTGACTGAAAAATCATTGTCGGTAACAAACATCAATTCGCTCCGCGGCGAAATGTTTTATTGGATAGCAATTTTGTTTTCAAATACTTTGGGAACAGCACTTGGAGATTTTCTTGCAGATGACTCAGGACTTGGCTTTGCCGGCGGAGCAGTTCTTATTGGAAGTTTATTGGTGCTTATTGTTTTGGCTTTTTATTTAACCAAAATATCCCATATAGTTTTGTTTTGGTTGGCCTTCGTATTGACACGGCCATTCGGCGCAACCTTTGGCGACTTGCTGACTAAGACAAGCGAAAAAGGAGGATTAAATTTCGGAACAATAGGATCATCGTTAATTTTATTTTCAATACTTGCAGTACTGGTTGCAGTTTCAATTGTTAAACTAAACAGAAAATCAAAAGCTGCCTGAATGATTAATATGTTGTTGGAACTTTTAACAAAACACATCGGAAACGAACTATAAAAAAAGAGATGAAGAAAGAATTAAACTCAAAGCAAAAAGAAGAACTGCTCAAAAAATTAAAAGCACGATTTACGAATAACATGAATCGTCATAAAGGTATTGAATGGACAAAAGTTAAAATAAAATTGGAAGCAAACCCTTTAAAATTATGGTCGCTTAACGAAATGGAAACAACCGGTGGCGAACCTGATGTTGTTGGTCAGGATAAAAAGACAGGCGAGTATATTTTTTATGATTGCTCTCCTGAAAGCCCTTCTGGTCGCCGTAGTTATTGTTACGATGATGAAGCTTTGCAGTCAAGAAAAGAAAACCGACCAAAAAACAGCGCTTGTGAAATGGCTGCAGAAATGGGCATTGAACTTTTGTCGGAAGATCAATATCGGCAATTGCAGCTTTTCGGAAATTATGATACAAAAACATCGAGCTGGGTAAAAACACCTTCTGCAATTCGAGAACTTGGTGGTGCTCTATTTTGCGATCGTCGCTACGGCACTGTCTTTGTTTATCACAACGGAGCTGAGTCGTACTACGCCGCAAGAGCCTTCCGTGGCATGTTAAGAGTCTGAATCAAACCACAGACAAATGCAATTGCTTTTATTTTCACTAAAAGAAGAATAATTTGCAGTAAGAAATCATAATTATTAGCAATGTTAGATATTAGTATAAAGAAAAAATTAATCGCATATCAACTTAAAGCAATAATTCTTTATTTCTTAATGCCAATGCTTATTGCTTCATGCAATAATACTGACTTGAAAGATGTTTCAACCGGCCATGAAACAGAAGAGTTAAATTCTGTTATAAAAGATACTACTGCAATTGACACTGGTAAACTTCAAATTATAATACCGGATAGTTCAAAAGAAAAACCTCATAAAGAAGTTTTAAAAGCCCCCATGAAAAGAGAGTTGATCATGCGAGAGAGTGAAGGAGTTTCCGATTCTAAATTTAATGGTGAACCGATTTTGATACAGGAAGAATTATCTAAAAGGATTTTAGTAAGCAATCCTGATACAATCAAAAATTATCTCAAAAATCTATACCTAGGTCAAGAGAGAAACTTCCCTCGTTCAATTGCGGATAATTTTGAGAAAGGAATTTCAACTGAACATATTTCTTATCCCAGACTAAATTACAGAGTTGAGTTGTTTGAAGACGAATATTCAAAGAAACCGTATAAAATTTTAGGATATTCAGTGAGAAAAGAAAAAGAAGAAATAATTGTTGAATAACTCATCTTTATAATTGATAAGTCATAAATTATACTGAAATTAATTTGCTTTTTTTCTTAATTCTAATATTTTTCAAACCAATCAAACTTATCCTTTATAATATTTGCCTTATCTTTTTTTACATAATTTAAAAATGACAATGCAACAGGCGAATGATTTTTTCCTTTCAGCCAAATTAAATTCCATACTGATTTTATCGGAAATCCTTTCACTGGAATAATTTGAATCTCTCCATTCTGAAGTTCATTTTTAATACCTATCAATGGCATTATTGAACAACCTAAACCTGCAATCACAGCTTGTTTCACGGCTTCATTTGATGTGAGTTCCATTTTCTTTCTGACCGGCAAATTGTTTTTTTGAATAAACTTTTCCATTGTTTGCCTGGTACCTGAACCTTGTTCTCTGTAAATCAATGGAAGGTTTTCAAAAATTGATTTAGCATATAACTTGCTTTTGAATTTCTGTTTCGTATTACTTACAACATACAATTTGTTTTGCATCAGCTCTATTTTCTCTATTAGCAGATTATCAGGTAAAACAGAAACCAACGAAAAATCAACTTCGTTTTTTTCTAAACTCTCAACCACTTTTAGTTTATTAGTTACATCTAAAACTAATTCAATACCATCGTGTTGTTTTAAGAAATCCACCAAAAAATAAGGCATAACATATTTACCCGTTGACACGATTGAAAATTTTAATCTCCCTGCTAATTGACCTTTATGTGCTTGAGTTTTGTAGTTGATAGCATGAACCTGATTTAAAATGTTTTCAGCCGCAATAGCTATTTCTTTTCCGAAGTCAGTTATAAAAATTTTTCTGCCAACAATTTCTGTTAAAGGGATTTCAAACTGATCTTGAAAATTCCTGAGTTGAATAGAAACTGCCGGTTGTGTAAGGTGTAATTCTTCTGAAGCCTTAGTAACACTTTGTGTTTGTGTGATTTTGAGAAAAATCCGTATTTGGTTGATGGTATAATGCATAAATAAAATTTATGGTAATCATTGCAAAGATAAATGATAATATATGTATTGCATCGTACAACTTTGCAACATCAAAAACAATGAATCATGAAAAAAACAAAATTAATTACAGCAGCATTTTTTTCAATGCTTTTTGCAACCTCTTTTACTCAGGCACAAACCGGGGCAAACAATTCTTCAAAATCAAAAGTACCAGTTGAAAACAAACACACTGGTATACATACGCCTGACGAAGCTTTGACTGAATTAAAAGAAGGAAATCAGCGGTTTCTTGACAACAAATTAATTAATACAAATTACAAAGAAGGAATTGAGCAAACCAAGGCCGACCAACATCCTCACTCATTAATTCTATCTTGTCTTGATTCCCGTATTCCACCTGAAATAATTTTTGACCAGGGTATCGGAAACATTTTTGTAGCAAGAGTAGCAGGAAACATAGAAGACCCAAATGTTTTAGGTAGTATGGAGTTTGCCACAAAAGTAAAAGGTACAAAATTGATTGTGGTTATGGGCCATAACAAATGCGGAGCTGTTAAAGGAGCAGTTGATAATGCTGAATTGGGCAATCTCACTCAATTAGTTAATCAGATTAAACCTGCAATAACTGGTGACAAAAGCAATCCGGATTTAATGCTTGATGAAACTGCAAAAAATAATGTTAAAATGACCATTTCTGATATTCTGAAAGGAAGTTCGGTAATAAGCGAATTGGTTAATAACGGAAGTGTAAAAATTGTCGGAGCATATTACGACCTTACTTGTGGAAAAGTTAGTTTCATTGAGTAAACATTGAAATTAGACATATAAAAGCTAATTAATTTTAAAAAGCACTTTCAATATTCATTAATTAAATTAAAAAAATCATGCAAATAGCGATTAATTCCATCGATTTCAACTCAAAAAAGGAGTTAAAGAATTTTATTTATGAAAAAGTAAACTTGCTAAAGCGTTATTGCAACCAAGCGATTAGTAGCGAAATTTTTCTAAGGTTGGAAAAATCAAATTCAAAGGATAATAAGGTGTGCCAAATAAAACTGGTTATTCGGGGGAATGATTTAATAGCCACAGCCCGAAGTAAAAGCTTTGAACAATCAACACTAAAAGTTGTTGCTGCACTGGAAAGCCAAATTCAAAAATTAAAAGACAAAAGATACAACAAAGAGAAAAAACAAATTTATAAAGTTGATTATGAAATGTCCGAATTGTATTACTGAACTTAAAATGAGCGAACGCAGCGGTATTGAAATTGATTATTGCCCTCAATGCCGCGGTGTTTGGCTTGACAAAGGAGAACTGGATAAAATAATTGAGCGATCAACTTTTGATTCTGGTCCTTCAAAAAAACCAATTAGTGAAAGCGACCGTGGTTATAGTGAAAAAGAAAAATATTATGACAGGAGCAAAGATTGCGGTGATGGAAACTATTACAATAACAGAAAGAAAAAATCTTTTCTGGGTGATTTGTTTGATTTCTGATAGAGTAACTCAAACTTTTTTCAAATTAAATCAAATTATATAAACCCAAATAGTTAAAAAGTTATATGGCAACCGAACTTTATTTCTGGATCGCTTTCGTAGTATTTATAGTATTAATGCTTGCTATCGACTTGGGATTATTTCACCGTAAATCTCATGCTGTTTCATTCAAAGAATCAATTGCCTGGACTGCTGTATGGATTGGTCTGGCGATGTTATTTGCATGTGTTGTTTATTTCTGGAAAGGTTCTGAAAAATCTATTGAGTTTCTCACCGGATATGTAATAGAATTATCATTGAGTGTAGATAATTTATTCGTATTCATCTTGGTTTTCTCATATTTCCATGTGCCTCAGCAATATCAGCACAAGGTTTTGTTTTGGGGCATTTTAAGTGCACTTGTTATGAGAGTGATTTTCATTTTTGCGGGAGTGGCGCTCATCGCTAAATTTCATTGGATAATTTATGTTTTTGGAGCAATCATAATTTTTTCGGGAATAAAAATGTTGTTTCAGAAAGACAAAAAAATTGAACCCGACAAAAACCCGGTAATCCGTTTGATAAAAAAGATACTGCCAATTACTAATGAATTTCACGGTGATAAATTCTTTGTAAGAATCCAAAAAGGGGTATTGGCAGCAACACCACTTTTTATTGTTTTAGTGTTTGTTGAAATAACTGATTTGATTTTTGCAGTTGATTCTATTCCGGCTATACTTGCTATTACAACCGATACATTTATTGTATTTACTTCTAATGTATATGCTATTCTTGGTTTAAGGTCTCTGTATTTTGCCCTTGCTGGTATGTTAAACCTTTTCCGTTTTCTTCATGTCGGGTTATCATTTATTCTAATATTCATTGGTTTAAAAATGGTGGCATCTGATTTTTACAAGATACCAATTGAATATGCTCTTGTAACGGTACTCAGTATTTTGCTTGTAAGTATTGCAGCATCATTAATATTTAAAAAGAAACAAGATCTTAAATTGAAATCTTATGTG
>Ga0114969_10001674_pt1 | contig 18719 bp, 18 predicted proteins | sample M_130807_MF_Meta_FD_87316 | JGI IMG/M metagenome (GOLD analysis project Ga0114969, IMG submission 87316) | Freshwater microbial communities from Lake Montjoie, Canada to study carbon cycling - M_130807_MF_MetaG | ecosystem: Environmental > Aquatic > Freshwater > Lake | place: Lake Montjoie...
CAGAAACAGACCACGCAGCAACAGTCGCTGGGGCCTGAGCCTTCTTACGAAGTGACACTTTGATTTCCCGCTTTCAGTTGAGCCAACGTCTTGACCCCTCTACTTAGTAAGACACCAAAAGGGAGTAAATGTTGCCTACTGCCGGCAAATTTAGCCTCCTGTGCTGGGATCTATCAAAAAGTTCATTACAAAATCCGACAAATAGGCAATATCGGACATTACTCTCCTCTTTTAAATAGAAGCTTTTACCTGATTCCTGTACACATAATGTGAACGGTGACTATGCAATTTAACTTCTTAAACAACTTCCAGAACGGCTTTGATTTCTTCGCTTAAAAGTTTAGGGTGCCAATTAATAACTTGAGAAAGTAAACTACAATCTAACACCAAAGAAGATTTTACATTATCACCAACGGTCTCTTCGATTGCCTTATCAAAAACAAGCCCTAATTCAGTAAAGATACCTATAACATCACTAACCGATGTAGCAATTCCGGTTGAAATATTTAATACTTCAAACATGGGCAAAGAATCAATTAAGCACCTAATTGCAAATGAAACATCATTAATTGAAATATAATCCCTTAATATTTCTTTACCTTTAAAAATTTTTACCGAACTTCCTGTTTTAATTGAATTTAATAATGAAGCAATAAATCCATAAGTAAGTCCTACACCATAAACATTCGAAACCCTTAAATTTAGATTACGGCCTAGCTTAGAATTCATTACCACTGATAATAATTCTTCAAGCATATACTTAGGATTTGCACGGACATTAATCTCTAAATTATTTTTTTATTCATTAATTGATCCTGAAATGTCTCCATAAACAGATGCCGAACTAAGGTACAAGCTTTGATTACAGTTATAATTATCAGATAACAGCCACTTATTTAAATTCCCATTATTTTCAAGTAGTGCGTTAGAATCCTTCCACACAAATAATGTAGAATTGCAATTTAACTTATAGTTAGTGATTTCGCTTCGGTTATAAAACTTAACTAAGCTTTTAGTTAATTCAAAATCCCTATGATTCGAAACACAAATTATGCTTTTGCCTTCCCTAGCAATATCACTGATTATTGACTTGGTAATTTGGCCATAACCAAAAACAGCAAGATCAAAGTTAAGTCTTTGCATTAACTGGAAACCAAATTTAGGGTTACACCTAAAGCATCAAGATTATCCTTAGCTACAACAATAAAAACTGGTAAATTTGAATAAGCAAATATGGTATAAATTAATTGAGTTTTAGGACTAATGCTTGGGAATTTTTTCATTTGTTAATTATATCTATTTACTTTATTTGTTATTTCATATATAAAACATGAAAATAATGTTATTTAAAACAACATCTAGCATAAGGCCAGATTGTTATAGGCCCATCAATTTTGCCTGAATATCAAAGTTTGGCACTATTGCTCTGACAGCGTCGAATCTACCTTCAGCCAAAATTGACCCGCCCTCAAGGTAGATAACCGAGTCTGCGCTTTTAACAGTTGATAACCTATGCGCAATTATAATCAATGTGACATCACCTTGCAGTTTACTGATTGCTAACGAAATTGCTTGCTCTGTTTCTGCATCTAAAGAACTAGTTGCTTCATCCAAAACTAGAAGCTTTGGTTTTGTAAATAAGGCTCTGGCAATTCCGATTCGCTGTCGTTGTCCACCACTTAATCTAGTTCCACTTTCCCCAACCTTAGTTGACAATTTTTCTGGCAAAGTACGTACAAAATCACTTAGCTGTGCGGCATCTAGTGCCTCCCATACTATTTCATCACTAATCAATTCAGGATCAAAGCCAAGCGCCACATTCTCTCTAATAGTTGAATTGGTGATGAATACTTCTTGAGGAACATAACCTAACGCTCCTGGCCATTTCTTAATTGCATCCAATGTTTTTATACCAGAAATAAAAGTTTCGCCAATTCGATTCTCATGAATACCAAGAATTAAGTCGACAAATGTAGTTTTACCCGCTCCAGTAGAACCAACAATTGCAACAAATTTACCAGGTTCAATTTTCAAATTAATATTCTTAATGTTGAAACTAACTCGATTCCCATAATCAAATGACACATTATTCATGATAATTTCTGGAATAAATCCGGGATAAATGAAATAAGGCTTTATTTGCGACATTGAGACTAAAGTTGTTCCAGAAAGCTCTCTTGCTAGGTCTAGCGTTGGCTCAGAGACACCCAAATAAGTTTTTATGCTGATCGAAGATTGTTGAATTCTAAGAACAGCCGGTGCCATTCGAGTGCCTGCTGCCATAAATATCACTAAAGTCGATACCGCTTGAATTGAATCTTGAGTTAAAAATTGGTATGAACATAAAATTAATGCAAACAAAACTACAACTGATTCCAGAAAATATTTAGAGACATATGGCATAAAGGCAAGTTGTGCAGTATATGAACTGTTTCTAATTCTTAAATTACCAATAAATTTAGAATAAAATGATCTTCGGTTCCCAACTGTAACTTCTCGATAGCAATTAATTACTTCAAGAATTTTATCATTTGATTCTATAGTTAACATACTATTCTGAAAACCTAGATCCTTACCTTTAGTACCAAGCAGCCTAAAAATTAACACACTGGTAAAAAAGAATAGCAATGAAACTAATAAGCACATGATTGGATCAACTAAAAATAAGGCTATAGTCAAAATAAGCAGCAAGACTAGGTCAGAAATCAAAGTTACGCTGCCGCCTATAACGTTAAGCATTAGTGAATTCACGCCACTTGTTAATGCAAATAAAGTTTCTTGACTTGATTTAGATTGAATTTTTCTAATTGGAAGTGAAAGAAGTTTTTCAATTAGATTAATGGAAACTGTAGCACCTTTAAACGCTAAGAAAAATGTCATACGCCTTACAAAAAATGCAGAAAAAATTGTTTTAATTAACATAAGTATTGCTGCGCATAACCCGATAACAGCTACTTGAGATTGCAAACTTAAATTACTTAAAAACAGATACTCTAGTAAATTTGATACTGATTGGGTAGGGACTTTAGACTGGATTCCAGTTATTGCTAAACTGCCTAAAGCACCAAGAGCAAACAGAGCAAACAGATCCAAAAAACTCATTATTATCTGTAAAATAAGTATTAAAATAATTTTTTTCTGCGCAGGTCTATCTAGTAGCTTATATACAGAGCTAATCTCTAGATTTTTTAATCGCTTAAAATTATAAATTCGCAATTACCACCCCAATAATATTAGATACATACTATACGATTAGGCTACTAATTACTCGCAATCTCATGAAAACTAAACAAGTTGAGTACTTTTAAGGAATATAGAATTATTATCTAAATTGAGACTTCCTGTATGGTTATAATAAGCGTAAATATAGAACTTTGATTGGGGCAATCTTGAGTAAAAGAGTTCTCATAACAGGTGCAGCTGGATTTATAGGAGCAAATTTGCTTTCAACCCTCAAGGGTGCGGGCTTTACCGTAAGAGGCATCGATAACTATTCCGATTATTACTCACCTCAAATGAAAAAAGCACACGTACTTTCACTAAATTTGTTTGATGATATTTCATTACTTGATATAAATTCCTACGAGAGTCTATATGATTTTTTTCGTGATTTTAAGCCTACGCAAGTCATACACTTAGCTGCGCAAGGTGGTGTTCGAGCTAGTAAAAAATATCCCATGCCATATTTGACAACTAATCAAATGGGTTTTCAAAACATAATTCAACTTTGTGAAGAATTTAAAGTTCACTATTTATTTTATGCAAGTAGTAGCAGTGTCTATGGACAAGGGCTTAAACCGCCATTCGCCGAATCAGACCATTTGCCTAGTCCAAAAAGCCTTTATGCACTTTCCAAAATATCGAATGAACTAGTGGCTTCATATTTTCCTTTTGAGTCGACCAAGAGAATTGGAATGAGATTTTTTTCAGTGTATGGTCCATGGGGACGTCCCGACATGGCAATTTATAGATTAGTCGCGTCTAGTTTTTTAAAAACAGACTTTCAATTAACTGCAAGCGGAAATCTTGCCCGAGACTTTACTTACGTGCAAGATATATCAGATACTATAAAATCGTTGCTAGATTACAATAATTACATAAATAAGAACGAAATTATAAATATCGCTTCGAACAATCCAGAAACTATGGAAAATCTATTTCGAATTATTCAGGATCTTGGTTGTAAATTATCAATTATACAAAACCCAAAAGATGAATTAGATGTAGATATTACTCATGGGAGTGTTAAAAAATTAGAAAATTGGAACATTAAAGTCCCTCAAACTTCATTAATCGTAGGGATACAAAATACTATTGATTGGATGAGATCTATTTCTACTTCCGAGTTAAATTCTTGGCTCAATTCAATAAAGCAATGAATCTAAAGTACTCTGTTGTTATTACATCATACAATGCTGATAAAACTATTCGCCGCTCAATTCAAGGATTTCTTGATCAAACAGTAAAACCAAAAGAAATAATTGTTGTTGATGACGCATCAAAGGATAACACGTGGTCGACTTTGAAGGAATTATCTAAAAATGAAAAAAAAATAAAGATTATACAAAATACAGTAAACCAAGGTCAGAGTTACTCTCGAAACCTTGCAGCGAAACTCACCACAACTGATTTTATAATTTTTGGCGATGATGACGATCACTCACTACCGAGAAGAGCTATCATTCATTTGCAACAGTTTTCAGAAAAATCCGATATATGTTATGTATCCTCGATAAAATTGTATTCTAATAAGTACAGAAAATTAGCCATAAATAGTGAAATGAGGGCGTGTGTGATAAACCCCCGCCACCTAGCAAGTAAATTACTTCTTGGGAAAAACTATGAATTAAAAAAATTATTCGTACCAGCATCAGCATCAGCTGTTAGGAAAAAAACTTTTCTTGAAATAGGCGGATACGATAATGAATTTCGGCGACTTGAAGATGTAGACCTAGCACTTAGATACGCAATCGAAGGGTTTTTATTTGGCTTTAGTTCCGAAATTGCCGTTGACCGACACCATTCAACAGGTACAGATAAAGGGGGGTCAATTGACCCAAGTTATGAACTTTTACTACTAAAAAAGTATTCGAAGCAACTCAAATCAAGAGAATTAAAGGAAGCAATTTTTTTAGCAAAATTACGCTCACATTACTTTTCCCATAATTATATTTTGCTTGTGCTAGCGGTATTTACTCACCGTGAGTCACTCAAGATTATTCCAGCAAAGTTAGGCACTTTTTTGCGGAGAGTTAAGCATGATAGAAAGATTCTAGGTAAATAGAATGCAGCATTTAAAACTTAAAATCCAACAATTATGAATGTGATAATTGTTGATAAAAGAGACTCAGCACTTTGGCTTGCAGCAAAAAATCGAGAGAAAACTGGCTTATACAAGGTTTTTGCTGCACTAGATTTTTTGCAACCTAGCGATCTTATATCTGCGATTCTAAATTTTGAACCACGGATAATTATTTTCGGTTGGCGAAGTTGTGTCACTTATATCTCTAATGATTTTAGGTCGATGGACTTACTTCGAAAATACAAATTTAACTTGAAAGTTGCAATTCTAATTCCCGATCACTTAGACAAAGATTATATTAACTACGAAAATAAATATAATTCTTTAGATTTTGCAGATTATTTTTTTGTGACAAGTAATAGGCTGTATGAAATATACAAACAGTCACCTTACGCAGAAAAGTTAAGTGGAGTTTTGCATGATATACCTGACTACGAATTTATTGAAAATCTAAATAAAATTGATAAAATTATTAGCAAAGAAGAAATAATCATTTGGGTTGGCAACAGTAAATGGGGGGAACGTCAGGGCTACCAGGATCATAAAAGGTTATCCGCGATAATGTTACCCGCGTTTGAGTTATTAATTTCCCGGGATTCTGCTTTTCGATTATTAGTCATAGATTCTGCTATCGAATTTATTGAGAATCGTAAAGTTTTAGAGAAAATTCATGCTTCTGATGTGTTAGTTCAAACTTCAATTTCAGAAGGAACAGGTCTTCCCCTTATTGAAGCTGCCGGATTAGGGACATTAGTTATAACAACAAATGTGGGTGTTGCAGATGAATTATTAACTGGGCGACTGAGTATATTAATATCTAATCCAGAACCTTCAGAAATATCAGAAAAAATAATTTCACAACTGCCCAATAAAAAAGAACTGGGGCACCTGCTAAAAGAAGCATATAACCATTACATTACTCAGGCTTTCAAGGAAACGATTGAGCCTAGTGTCAATATAATTAAAGGCGGTTCATGGAGACAACAGGTCGGCAATCGATTCTTTTCTTTATCTTGGTTTTTAAGATATCTTAAATCTAGTTTTAAACTAAAGTAAATATAAGTTTTTCCCATTCTTTTGCAATAATATCAGATTTATAGTGTTCGACTGACTTCTTGCAATTATCATAATTAATTTTAGATTCTTTTATGTCTTTATATGATAGTTCTAGTAGATTAGTAAGAGAATCTGGCATTCCATTTCCTTCTATTTTCCAACCATTAATCCCATTTTCGATCAAATCAGTCACTCCGTCACAGTTACTAAATCCAATTGCTGGAACTCCAGCGCTTAGTGCTTCAGCTAGTACATTCGGAAATCCTTCCCAAATAGATGGAATACAAAGAACCTGTGCCTTTTCTAAAAAATCCTCTGCGTAATAAGTTGGTTCCAGAATTTTTATAAAATCTGAACTTTTACTAGTAATAATTATTCTTTCTAATTCCTCTTTTAGCTCACCTACTCCATACATTAATAATTGAACATCCTTTTTTTGCTGAGAAAAAACTAGAAATGCTTTCAAAAGCAAAATAGGTTGCTTTTGATAACTAAACCGTCCAGCAAAAACATATGTGATTTTTTCTTGTTTATTTACTTTCTTTATTATAATTGGTTCAACAGCATTAGGAATAACTTGTATCTTATTTTGTAAAAAAAATGGATAGCTGTCTGCATACCTCGCAAATTGAACTGTAATTGCAGATGAAAAACCCATGCTTATAAATAATAAATTCCGATATTTCCGTACTCTTGTTAGTCTATAAATTGACGGTGCATTTCTCTCCGCCAACACTAGTGGAACTCCGCACAGATACGTGGGAATTCTAGAATACCAATATGCACCAGTCATGAATGAAACTCCAACATCGAATTTCATTGATTTAATTACTTTATAAACAAGAAATTGGCGGTAAATCCTTCTATATAGATTTTGCCTTTGAGATGGACTTCCAGAGGAAATATTCCGGAATTCTACTCCGGTAGCAAGATGAGAAAAAAATGCTTTAGGAATCATTTCGTCTAAAGAAATCACCGTAACATGATGACCTAGCCCAACAAGCGATTTAGCTATTGAAAGCATCTGTTTCTCTAGTCCACCCATTACGTTGTTTAATTCTCTGGTAAAAAAAATAATTTTCTTTGATTTTTTAGTCCCCATGACATCACAATAACATGTTTATGCATTTTTGATAACTATAAATAATGCAATTTGAATACTAAGACTAAATATTAAATTACTCGAATATTCTTTCTAGTAATGTCAATATACAAAAAAAGCGTTTTTGTTAATAGTTTGAAGTTGTTTTATAGGCATACTGAATTAACGATATTCTAATGTTTTTAATTCTTTCCAAAATCATTCCTGTCACTATAAGTAGTGATCCAATAATAAACATACCAATTCCGGCAATCAAGCTTGGAAAATGCAACACTAGGCCTGTAGTGATGTAGCCCCTTATAGCTACTCCTATGGCAAGTGAACTTGAGATCAACCAAGGAACTGACAATAAAGTAAACGCAAGAGATGGCCTATTATCTCGAAATATCTTAAAAATCATCTTTACGATTTTTAAACCATCCGAGTAGGTGCGAAGTTTCGATTCAGAACTTAGATGTCGACCTTGATACTGCACATCTATATTTGTAACTGCACACTTAAGCATGTATGCGTGCGCATTTAATTCAGATTCTATTTCAAATCCACTTGCACCGCCCGTGAATGATCTAACGAATTCTGGTGACATTACCCTCCATCCAGACAATGAATCTGTAATTCCGGTTGGATGCAAAAATCTAGATAAGCTTGAGATAAACCAATTACCGAAAATATGCCCAGCTCTAAACTCTGAACTCCTATCTTTATCTACATTTTTTTGTACTACACGATTACCAACAACCATATCGAAACCTTTTTCAGTGACAAGGTCTATAGCTTTTGAGAATTCTGATACAGAGTATGTACCATCAGAATCAAGAACAAAAACACATTTACTATGACTTGGTAAATTTAAGAATGCACGTCTTACAGCAAAACCTTTACCAATGTTAGGTTCGTGGATAATTCTAATTCCAGCGGACCTAACTATTTCGACAGTTTTATCAGTACTCCCATTATCTACTACTAATATTTCAGAACTAGGAATATGAGATTTGATAAGGTTTATAGTTTCTAGTATCCCAAATTCTTCATTTAGCGCAGGTAAAACTACAAAAACTGTCATTTTCACCTCCTAAAATAACTAAACTCCTAATTTGTCTATTCCTTTTATATTTTTAATCATACCATCAATAAGTTGGCATGATTTTGTGTAAGACCTAGCAAAAGTTGCGTCGATAGCCCATCGCTTCGTATCTTTTCTGAGTTTAAGTTGATTTTTATATGCAAAATCTAAACGTTCTACAATCGTACTTACTTTATCATTCGCACAAATCAAAGTTGGGTTGATTTCCAATTCGGTGGAAGCATTTTCAGGATATTTAATCATAATTGCAGGTGTACCCATATAGGCAGCTTCCACTAAAGCTAGCCCATACCCCTCTCTACGTGATGGATGCAGTAAAGCAAAAGATCTTCTTAAAAGGTCACTTATAATACCGTCATTAGCATTTTCGATAAATTTAATTTGTTTTGCATTAGTAGATTGATTAATATAGGCATTTATTTCACTGGACAGTGGACCCGTACCTATAATCCAAAATACTCCGCTCCAACCTGCATCTATATAATTCTCTATTGCCCTAAGCGCTAGCATGGGTTGTTTCTCTTCAACAAGTCGACCAATAGAAATAATGTCTTGGCGAATTTTGCTATTGAAATTAGACTGAATTAAATGAGTGCTACATAACCCAGGCATTTTTGAGATTGTTAATTTTTTAAATCTAATTTTAGATGCTCTATTATAAATAAAATCTGTAAAAACGACAATCTGTTTTCCAAGTTGTAAGGAAATAGATTGAATGACCCAACCAATAAACCCAAATACATAACCAGTATAGCTAATCCAATAACTTAATTTCCAAATTTCAAACCACTCAACTATTAATAAAATATTTTTTTTCTTACATGCATAACTAGCAGCAAAGATTGATAAAATTGGCACGGAAGAGATATAAATTACGTCGAGATTGTTATGATAAATCCATTTACGAATTGCTTCTGCAAACCTAAATGCTTGTAATTTAGAGCGCTTCCCTCTCGCTAAATACGACCAATCTTGCTTTAAAATAGAAATATAAGTAACACCATCTCGAACTTCATTTACATTTTGAGCATTTAGATAAAACACTTCATGCCCAGATGTTGCTAAAAATTTGGTAAGAACTCCATACCAGCGCTCAAGCCCGCCTTTGCTTTCAGGAAAAACTGCTTCTAAAGCAAAAGCTACCTTCAATGTTTTGTGTCTAAGACTTAAGTTCGATAGATAGATCATGTTGAACCATTAACCTAACAAGCTCTTCAAATTTAACTTTAGGTTGCCAACCAAGCACTTTACGAGCCTTTGTTGAGTCACCGATAAGCAAATCAACTTCGGCAGGTCGTACTAGTTCTGGATCGTAGGTCACATAATCCTCAATTGAACCCTTAAGCCCCGCAAACTCCAATGCAAGTGTTAGAAATTCACTAACACTATGGCTTTCCCCTGTAGCAATTACATAATCATCAGGAATATCTCTTTGAAGCATTAGCCACATCGCTTCAACATAATCTCCTGCATATCCCCAATCTCTTTTTGGCGTAAGTTCCCCAAGTTTAAATTTAGAAATTTTCCTAGCTTTAATTTTTGCGACACTTGAAGTGATTTTTCTTGTAACGAACTCATGGCCACGATACTCTCCTTCATGATTAAATAAAATTCCGCTTGAAATATGCATCCCATAAGCTTCTCGATAATTCATGCAAATATAATGAGCGAATACTTTCGCAACGCCATATGGTGAACGTGGATGAAACCGAGTAGTTTCAGTTTGTGGAGTCTCTACTACCCTGCCAAACATTTCGGATGAAGATGCTTGGTATATCCTTACTTCTTTTTCTCCACTAGATTGCTTTACGGCTTCTATTAACCTTAAAGCCCCAAGCCCAGTAACATTTGCAGTTAATTCAGGTTGCTTAAAACTTAAACCAACAAAACTTAAAGCACCTAAATTATAAATTTCGTTTGGGGAAACCTTGTCGATTATATTTGAAAGGCTTGAAAAATCTGTTAAGTCGCCTGGAATTAATTCAACTTCTGGAAAGCCTAACCGAAACTCATCAACTCTAGAGTTTCTTTGTCCATTTAATAGACCAAAAACTTTGTAACCCTTCTGTAACAGTAGTTTTGAAAGATGGTAACCGTCTTGGCCTGTTATGCCTGTAACAAGAGCAGTCTTCATTCTATTTCACTCCCAAATTCACGTCGATTATAGGTTTTCATGGCTTTTTACTTCCGTAATTTCACTTCCGAAATACACATCAATTTTCTTTTTGGTTTGATATCTTAAATCATTCAATTGGGTAATGAGCGTGCTCACATTGCTATATTGTGTTGAATATCGTTCGACACTAGTTCTCTTTATATCTTCCAGGATCCATAACTGCTCATTTATTTGTTTTAAAATGCTTTTGTAAGCTTCAAATCCCACTTGTTCAAACTCTTTGATATTAACGAGATACTCATTTAATTCAATATCCACATTGAGGGCGTTTTGTTTTTTTATTTCCAAAATACTTAGACGGTCTAAGAAATCCCCTGCACTTATCGAGGTATTAATCTTCATAGGTAGAGTCCTTTTGGTATTTACTAGACTATTCATATCTTATCCTATACCTAGCAACATTTGAAAATAATAACCGTTGCAAGCGATTATCAGGCCTGGGCTCGTAGAAATTTTGAAAGATTTCCTATTTTTCTCAAACTACGAACAAGGATTGGTTTGCTAAAAAATAATTTGTTCATGAATTGGCTGTCGTAAAGGAGTTTTATCCTAATAGTTTGAAGAATTGATGGTTGAAAATAATGATAATTCTTAATACAGCCATTATCAAAGGCTCTGAACAGATGATGAGCCCAATATCCCTTAGGATCTATATAGAGATGAATCTTTGAAAAATCCAAATACAAAAAGGCTAGATGCATAAATCCTGAATCAACCCCTACATGGAATTCTGCATTCGATAAGGCGGCTGCGCCGGCAGATAGGCTATCTCGCATAGGTGCCTGGGGAGATTTACCTCCTAATACAACAGGTTGGTATCCGTATTCGCGATATTTATCAAGAATATTCTCTTGCGCATCGTCAGATAGCGTACGAGTCGGTGCGGTTGAGTCCCATTGAGTTGTGAAGAATTTCAGAGGTAACTCGAATTTCGATAAAGATTCTGAATCAATAGATAGCTTCGGGAAATCTTTCAAGTATATTGAAATATCAATTCCTACTCTTTTTTCATGCCGGCCCAAGTGATCACCATAGTGAAAAGGAACCGCTTCAATTCCATTCTTTGATAAATATTTTATCCATTCAAATTCATTCGTTCCTTCATAAGAATGGATCTCAACACCAATTTTTTCTTTAGGAAATAGTTTGATTATCTCCTCGAAAGATTCACGCTTTTTTGTTGTCATTGCGTTTGAAGAAATATGCATCATCACAAAAGAATTTGTTGCGTTTGCATATGCCCAAGCAATTGTCATTAGATGAATTCGGTCTCCTAAACCGGTTGCGGTGTAGGGTGTATTTGGTTCATGCACACTTGACACGCGGACAGCTAGGTTGGCAACTATCATGCGTCGAAATTTTTGTTGCGGAATAAGTAAGTCTCTCTGCCGCCGGGGAACCTTGCAATTTCTGTAAACCCCGCCGAAACGAGAATGGCGCGGCACTCTTCATATGTTCTAGCTTCGCCAATACCGCGCTCAGGCCCGAGATCGGCTGTAACGTATTTTGAAATTTTCAAAGCCTGGGTGGCACCTTCAAGAATTTCAGGTTCTGCTCCTTCAGCCTCAACTTTCAATATGTCAATTTCAGTAATTTTGAACTCTGAAATCAATGAATCCAAAGTGCGAACTTGGATTACTTCACTAGGACGAGTCGGGTCTACTGGAAGCAAAGAAGAATCTCCAGTTTCATTCGCATGATAAAAAAGTAATTCCTTTTCCTCGTTCCAAAGTGCAGTGCATACAAAATGAGCTTGATATGTTTCTAGATTTTTGCGAGCCGCACTCATCTCTCTCTCACTTGGTTCAACCAATAGGTAACTATGATTTATGGCATTTTGAGCAACAGCTAGGCTAAACTCGCCAACATTTGCACCTATATCTACAACCCAACCCGTGCTTTGCTTCATATTTGGAATATTAGGCAACATGTATTGATCAGAAATTTGATTCAAACGCCATCGGATTCCCTTGAAGTAAAGGTGTAATCTAGTGCGTTTCGCTACATAGATTCCTAAATTCTCACTACCGTTCTTATCTTGCTCCAATACTAAAATTAAATTCCTATTTGAAGAAAAGGTAATACCTTTAGAAATACTCTGTGAATTTCTCAAACTAAGCAAAAACCTAAAAACTATAAAAGGTGATCCCCAATAAATAGTTTTGATAAAGTTTCTCAGTACTTGAAAGTATCGATTCAAATAAAGTCCTTCCTTGCACATATTATGTCCTTAATGGGATTAATCTACCGGGAGTATACAAACTATTCGGAAATAAATTCTTCAAACTCGATGCGTGGTCCAATATTATGTTGCATCAATAAAACATAAAAGCTTGCTGAACGCGGACTTCTTTTCAATTCGTCTCTCTTGATAGCTTCTGCCATCGATAAACTATAACTCGGGAAAGATGTATACATGCGCTCATATATTTTTCGAATGCGAAACTTAGTTATTGACGTCCAGTGAAACTTATTAGTTGCAGGGCCTCCTAAGCTAATTAAAATTGGTTTTGTTTCTGGTTGAGCATTTTCAATAATTTTCCTAATTGTTCGAAAATTATATTGACGTATACCATGCCAAAGAAAAGTTCTAAGGCAAGGAGCAGAAGGGAAAACATGAACCTGAATTAAGGGCAATTTCTTATTCCTTCGATTTTTCGAAATTCTCGAAAAAAGCTCCAAGTCAAACTCAAAATGCTCTAACGCACTCTGAGTGAATAAGAAGTTATGACCTTCAAGGTAATTCTCTATATCTTCATAAGAAGCATTAAGAAACTTTGAATCTGGATATGACTCCGGCGCCCATAGTGGGGGTTTGGATATATCAGCTCCTACATACTTGATCGAACTATCCTTGTCCAAAAGTAACTTCCCATACCTTCCGGTACCACAACCAATTTCCAAGGCACTAATCTGACCACCAAGCGCGTTTTTGATATTCTCTAAATTAAGAATCCTCCAGAATTCATTGCTCAGGAATCTAGATGGAGAAATTTTGCCGCAGGACGCGATCCTATCCGCTAAATCACTTGATGAAGGAGCTGCCAAATAACGTATCTCAAAGGCATCTTTAGCTGAGAAGTTATATGTATTATTGAAAAGATTGTAAATAAGATATAGAAATTTACCTAAATTTGATAGCGGAAAATCTGAATTAATCGTATGAACACTCGATGATTTAGCAGACAACCCACGCATGCCGTAAGCCTATCACCTAGTAGAATTTAACTTTAAGTTATATAGTCTTTTAATATTCAATGCTTGTAATTGAAAATATTCGATTGGGACGGAGTGGTACGACTTGATAGCCTCAACGTTCATAAGATTTTATCGCTCACGAACTATCCGATTAGTTAGACAGATGTTTCCGATCCCGCGACTTTTTCCTATTTCCAGTTTTTTCGGAAGATTATTGGAAAAGAATATTCACACACTATCTTGGTATTTTCTCAGTCTAATCAGATTCTCAGGATCTACTTTTCTTAGACGTGACGATATTGGAAATGGCGTTCTCTCCCTGAATCGTGATTCTCCTCTAGGCAACAAGGGTGACGAGATTTCTTTGCCGATAGATGATGTGATATTTCAATGGGTTCTTCGCCGAGGGCGATGGGAAGAGCAGGAAAGTAATTTTCTAGCTGATTATGTAAATCAATCTGATAATGGGAATATCATCTTCATAGATATCGGGGGGCAAGCTGGTTTAGTAACTCGACAATTTCTCTATCGATTGGATAGACCTATATCGAAAGCCTGGATTGTTGAGCCATTTGATGCGCATATTTCTGCAATTCAAAATAATTGTTATAAGTGGATTGCCAGTGGGGTTCTAGGGATATTTCCATATGCATTGGATGATATTGAATCTCAAAAACAGTTGCATATTCAAAATACTAATTCTGGAAATGCAAGCCTCATAGAACTTTTTCAAAATACTGATTCTTCTAAGTCTTATCCGGTAGAAGTAAAAAGTGTTATTGAATTTGAAAAATTCTTTTCTAATGTTAATTCTAGTATTGTTCTTAAGTGTGATATCCAGGGGATGGACTCGAAAGTACTATCATTATTTTCGAAAGAATTCTGGGGTCAAGTATCCTGTTGTGTAGTAGAGATTTGGGCAATTCATACGATAGAAGTTGCTGATGTAGAAACGCTGATGAAGCGCTGGGGGCATTTTATGCTTCTTTCATGGGATCCTACGCGTGAAAAGAATTGCACGTTAGATGAAGTTAGAAATTTTTGGCTAAGCAAATCAGGTTCTACAAGAAACTTGTATCTCTCTCTCTAATTTTGCTCGTTTTACAAAGGTCTATAATCTAAGGTCGATATGCGAGAAGAGTTCCTTCGTCTAGAGCAATAACAAGATCTCCACTCCTGGTTACCAACATGTCGCGAATTCTTGCTCCCACATCAATTTTTTCATCAAAAATGACTTTGTCTCCCTCCAAAATCAATCTATGCAATTGATTACTTGTTAGGGATACCACCAATAAATTATCTCTCCAATCTAGTAAATCTGAATCACTAGCTACTTGTAGCAAGCTTCCTGCGCCAACGCTTGGAAACCATGAGAAAAGTGGTTTTTGATATCCTTCGTGTGTACCACGAATCTGTCCTGACTTTTTTAGCACCTGTTCGTAATTTGTGCCCTTTACGGTTGCCGGATCCGGAAAACCGGATGCAACTTGCCAACCGTATGGGATTCCGAAGGATACGAATGGCCATCCATAATTCTTTCCTTTAAGAACTATATTTACTTCGTCCCCTCCTTGCGGGCCATGCTCAGCCTCATAAAATTTCTTGCTCTCTGTTGAAAAAAACATCCCTTGTGCATTTCGATGGCCACTTGAGTAAATGCTAAAACTAGTTAGATTTTTATTGAACTGAAGAATAGAACCAAAAACAGAATTTGGGTTCTTTTGTTCCAAAAGAGCAATTTTAGAGATTTTGGGGTAGCCGCTTCTGTCATACCTTTGATCGCCTACAGACATAAAAAGACTGGTTTCTGAATTCGTAAATCTGCCACCAAACAGTGCTGGATTTAGGGTATCTTCAATACAGGGACTTTGAAATAATTGATTCGGTTTTGTTCGATTTGCTAAAGGATTATCAAAAGCAAAAGCTTGCAGGAATAAACAATTTGGATTTTTTGGTGTCGAAACTACAGATAAAAACAACTTCCCAAATGCATAATGTAGGTCAGTAATTTGTACAATTTGCTTTTTATCATTCCCAATCACAATGTTCGAATCACTAAGTAAGTTTCCTTGGTTACTGGTTTTTCCACTTAAAATATTCCAAATATAGGATTTGCCCGAAAATCTTTCCACAACAAATAAATTTTCGTCATCAATTTTTGCAATCTGAAATACTCCATTTAAAGGAAATTTTTGAGTAACCTTAAAATGATATCTTGAAGTGAGAATCTCCTCAGGGTAGAGAAATGGTTTTTCTTGATTTAGATTGAGAGATTTAGAAACTTTACTGTAAATTGCACTAGTCAAAGTTGAATTTCCGTAGGGGATCTTAAAAAAGTAGTCTGATGAAGCTATGCCGAATCCAAAAACAAGAAGCACGATTCCCAATTTGCCAAGCCAAGATTTCATATTTTTGAATTCAAGTTTCTCTCCTACTTCTATGGGATTGCATAATACTTTAGTTTACTACCCCTGCTGCTGCTCTTCATCATTTTCATTTCAAACTTCTAACCATTTGGTTTCCAAAATTCAATGTCCATAGATTCAGTAATAAAAATGTAGTCATCAGGGAACTTTAGGAAAGTCTTTGTTTCCAAGGCATCCATTGCCTCTTGTATCTCAATTTTTGCTTTTGATGTCAGTTTACTTATCGGAGTCGTCATAATCCATGCCTCTTCGTAAGGATAGGGGTCAAACTTAGTACCAAGATTGTAATTTAGAATGGCCATTGAATTGTCATTACCATAAATAGTTAGCATTAACGAATTAGGTGGGCTCGCTCCTAAAATATATGGAATGGTAGAGGCGATATGCCAATTTATCCCAAGCAAAGATTGATTATTCCTCCATCCCGAATCAACTAACTTTCTTTTCAATTCTTTAACTTCCATTGCAAATGCTTTATCCACATGTATCTCATTATCATGCTGGCCAAAAGTTAAAACTTCTGTATTTTGCGCGGGCGGTGAGATATTCCATGGATGTTGATAGCTTTGAATAGAAACTGCAAAACTGAGACAAAGTGTGAATGCCAAATTACTTTTAATCAAGAAACTTCTAGTTTTTGGATCCAATATCAAAAATGACAACAATAATATCGCCAAAAGTAATGGTGCTGAAAAAAGTGATCCCATATTAAGAATCCCATGTGCAGATCCAAAGGATGAGATAAAGGGTATTGCGATACAAAGTAGAATTGAAAAGAATATTTTGTGGTCAACAGTGACTAATTTCTTTCCATCGCTCAGATATAAAATCCATAAAATAGTTATATTTGTAGTTAGCAATACTAGTAGCGCAGTGGAAAGCTTCCAAATTGATAACGTAGTATTGCCCGTTTGTAAAATATGAATTGATCGGAAGGAAATTCCAGAAGCTAAAAGTATGCAAACTAAAAAAGCGGGATACAAATAATACAAAACTCCCGTTTTATTTTTCTTCAAAAAAAATATAAGTATAAAAAGCAGGACAGCTAGTGAAATATTTATAATTAGTGGATTAGAGCGAATATTCCCGCTAATATATGAAGGTGTTTTCAGAATATTCAGAAAAGCGCCGGTAATACTCTGATCATTGTCAACTACTGGCGACTCAAAAGCACGTACCAATATCGAAAAAAAATTCATAGGCCAAACATGCAAAATCAAAGCTAACAGTATGAATACTCCATAATACGAAATAGCTAGGATGATCCATTTCTTGACGCTTCGCTTTTCCAATAGCATAAAAAGAATGCTTATAAGCATCAAAAAAATTGAAGTACTGGGTTTGGCAGGTGTTGTAAAGAAAAGCCCTGCGGCAAACAAAGCAGCAGGGCCGGAATTCCGAAATGTATACATGTGTGCATAATGATTATTGAGTTGTTTTATCAATCCAGTGCAAGACAACAAAGTCCCTACAAAATTAACCCAATTATAACCAGGAGTCCGAAAAATGAAACTTCCATAGAAAATAACTCCAAAACTCAATCCAATTATTAAAATACCTAAATTCTTAAAGCTGTCACTCTGTAGCGCATTGCTCACAATATTGCGGTGATATCGAAATATTTCATACACGAAAAATATGCTGAACAAAACGAGAATCGTTGCGCCCACCGCACGAAATGTGCTTAAATTGAAATTTGTAAGTTCAAAGATGAAATTGGTATGCCAACCCCATGGGAATGACCAAGCGGCTGTATTGTTCGGTGGGTCAGCAGCTAAAAGATAAAGACCCTCGTCCTTATCAGCAATTCCGTAATTCGTAGCAATAACCAATTCTGATAATTTAAAAATTGAGAAACTTGCAAAAAAGACAATTAGTATTTTAGGTAAAAAGATTCGATTCATAAGTCTCATTTTAGGTTATAAAAGATTTCATTCCCCTAAAATAGGAAATCAAATTTAAGAATTTATGTCATCAATTTATAGCGGCTTCTAGCGCAAAACTGATTTGATTCACTTATTTGCTCGTGCAATTGTGATGATTGACAAAACCAATAAGCCATGATAAATTCTCCCACAATAATAATTATAATTTGATTCTTCGACCTACTGAATATAGGTTTAAATGCAATTACGATTTAACATTGATGATCAAGTTAACTCAGTAATTGTGATACCCGCGTATAACGAACTTGAATCCCTACCTAATTTAATTTATAAGTTAAAAAAACACTTTAGTATCAACGATGCAATTTTAATAGTAGATGATAGCTCATTCGAAATCTATGAAAAAACTGAACTTGAATGCCGAAAAGTATTGACTGATCAAAAATCTAAATTATATTTTATTCATAACTCGGTAAAGAATGGTCGCGG
>Ga0114969_10001679_pt1 | contig 18713 bp, 10 predicted proteins | sample M_130807_MF_Meta_FD_87316 | JGI IMG/M metagenome (GOLD analysis project Ga0114969, IMG submission 87316) | Freshwater microbial communities from Lake Montjoie, Canada to study carbon cycling - M_130807_MF_MetaG | ecosystem: Environmental > Aquatic > Freshwater > Lake | place: Lake Montjoie...
CGTGCGCTGAATGAAAAGGACCACATAATATTTTTGCGTTCATGTCATGCGCGCGGTCAATACCCCATTTGATTCTGTCCAATGCTTTCGCGCGCACAGCAGGAGACGGATCCACTGGATTCTCAGTTGAACCTACCACAAAAACGCTCACGGTTTCAAGACCAATATTTTTTGCATAGGCACCAAGTCGACTATATGCTTTTTCGTCAGGTGATCCCACCAAACACTCAACACCGTCGTATCCAATTTTTTTTAATCGATCCAGTATTGGGAACAAATCGTCTGAAACCGAAGCAGACCACGCTAGCGTATTAAAACCAATTTTATTCATGCTATACTTTTATTTTATTGTAGATGATACAATACCGCGATACGGAACATTAATATTTATTTTTCCAGCCCAATTTTTAGGAATCTTTTTTCCAGCAACCCAATGCATTGCATTAATTACTAAGTGTTGGAATGGCTCTTGATCAAAATCTTCGGGATGTCCCATCGTAGTAAAGAAAAACTTTGCGCCATAACTATTCGTTCCCGTCCAGGTTACTGGATTATCATATGCGTTTTTATCGCCCGGATTGATGGAGTGTCCATTCATTAATAAAACAGAGCCCTTAATCGGATAGCTAGGCAATACTTGATACAGCCAGGATCTTACATGAAAATTATCACCAACACCTGTTAATAATTCATTATTGGCTTCGCTCTTAATAATATTTACATCGGTAGATGATTCGTGACCATAATGCGTATGTTTTGCAACACCGCCCCAGCCCGGAGGTGCATTAAATGCAAGTTCACCAAATGCGTTCCACTTTTGTAATGGATGCCCTTTTGGATAATTGAACGCATGTGTGGTTGTTCTAAATCCAAGTAGTGGCTTTCCTGTTTTTAAATAATCTTCAATATATTGAACTTGCTCTGCGGGAAGTCTGCGCCAACGAAGAAAAAAAACTGCGACGTCAGCTTCTTTAAGCGCTTCTAATCCTGGAATATTTTCTTCCGCATTTTGATCTGGAAATGATTTTAATACCTTTGTTCTGAAACCATAATTTTTTTCAAGCTCTGCTGCAATGATGGGTAGGGTTGACTCTCCGCCATATTCATGATCTCCTGTAACAAATACAATCAATGGTTTTTTGTTTGTTTTATTTTTTGAAGATTGACTAAAACCAAGAATTGTCAATAATATAAACAGTAAACAAAAGGTACCCTGTTTTAATGCGTAAAGTTTTTTCATATAAAAATTTTAGTCCTAGTTAAAAAATGGTCGATTTTATTGTTCCATTGGGTGTAATAATAATAATTCATCGGGTGAATAAAATCCAACCTTATTTTTTATTTCTTCACGCACTCTTTTTACTGTTTTTTCTGACACCGCTGGCGCTTTGTTTCCAAATGAATTTCGAACATAAGTAAGAACCGCAGCCACTTCTTTGTCGTTTAATAATCCACCATAAGGTGTCATAGGAACCTGTCCTGGATATTTTTTTCCGTTCACCACAATTGGCCCGTAAATTCCTTTCAAAACAATTTTTATTAAACGCTCTTCATTTCCAATAACCCATTTTGATTCACTTAATGGTGGAAATCCAGACGCGGCTAATCCTTTTCCATTCGGTTGGTGACAAGTATTACAAAAGCCATCTCTTAAATAAATTTCTTTGCCTGTTTGGATTAGGGTGGCGCTTACTTCACCTGCAACATCTTTTATGGCCGGTGCTTTTTTAACAACTACGTTATGACCTTCCAAATGCGCTACGGCTGTATTGTGTGCCTTAATCATCCAGCTATCTAATGGTTTTTTTGCTGCTTCTGTTTCAATCGCCAAGCCTTTTTCTTTGGGTAACCAAGATGCGGCTACTATAGCTTCTAATCTTACGCGGCTATTTTCATCCTTGGCTGCATTCAATAATAAATTCGCCTGATCTGGTAATTGTTTTTCATTGAAACGCACTACTTCAACCGCTGCAGCACGCACGCGATAATCTTTCGCGTTTAATAATTGATGAAGTAAGTCTTGGTCCACTTTGTTTTGACCCCAGCTCACCCATAAGGCTTCCATTAAAAACTTTTCATAGGTTGGTGCTGTTTTATCTAATTGAGCAACCCATGTTTTTAACTTAGGCAATACTTCACTTGCTGGATGTGCACGCAATTCACGACGTGTTCTGTATCGTGTACGATATTCAGGAAGCGTTAAATTATTTAATAATTCCTCCACCGATGCGCCTGCAACTTTTGCTGGTACAACTAATGGACGTGAAGGATAGGTAATACGATAAATACGCCCGTGCACATGATCTCTTAATGGATCGCGCGCGTTATGTTGCATGTGACCAATTAAAACATTATGCCAGTCTGCAATATATAAGGAACCATCGGGCGCAAACTCTAAATCAACGGGACGGAAATTAAAATCAGAAGAAGTCATAATATCATGACGAAGTTTGCTTTTATATCCAGTGCCGTCATCAAACATTTGATGTTGCTTGGTTCCTAAAAAACCAATGGTATTATTGATTAATAAATCACCTTGTACATTGTCCGGAAAATGTCGACTAGATACAAATTCAATTCCTGATGTAGGGCGCACCATTTGGCTTTCCTCAATTATGTTGGCCGCCTTGGGTGTTGCTTCTGCATACCTTGATTTCACCGTACCTGGCATCATCCAAGTAACTTCGGGTCCTGATGTTTCTGCATAAAATACTTGACCCCACTCATCAAAAGCAATACCCCAAGGATTTGGAATTGAAAGCTGTGCGATGCGATCTAGTTTTTTATTTTTAGGGTCGTATCTAAAAAAACCGCCGTTGGTTCCGCGAACAGGACCATAAGAGGTTTCAATATCGTTCACTAAAAAAACACCATTCCCCATATAAATTGCACCAGATGGATCCGTGGTATAGGCATGGTGTGCGTGATGTGTATCATGATCATCAAAACCACTTAATAAAATTTCACGGGTATCTGCTACGTCATCCCCATTCGTATCTTTTAATAACATGAGGTTGGTTCCTTGAGAAAGATAAACACCTTCTGGTGCCAATTCAAATCCCAAAGGAAGTTGTAGCCCATCTGCAAAGGTGGTTTCTTTATCTGCTTTACCATCCCCATTGGTATCTTCTAAAATAATTAATTTGTCATTTGGTTTTGGATCACCTGGCTTCCAATGCGGATAGGTTGGCATCACAGCTACCCATAATCTTCCTTTATTATCAAATGAAATTTGAACCGGGTTGGCTAGTTCAGGAAATTCTACTTCTGAAGCAAATAAACCTATTTTATACCCTGGCGCCATTTTAAATTTATCAAGTGCGTCCTGCCCATATAAATATTTCGGCGCTTCTGCTTTTCCAGTTGGCATAAAATTGGTTTCCACAGCAGGAAGCGTAGATGTTTTTGCATCAGCGGCGGCAACATCATATTTTTTTCCCCTTGCAGCACTCCAAACAGCAGTGTCGCGAATAACAGTCATCTCTCTTATTTTTTGTAATTCAGCCGGATAATTTGCTGGGCCAAATGGGTCATAGCGACGACCAAACACGTGCACACCGTTTGGTGCTTTAAAATCATTGTGCCACATCCAATCTTTTTCTATTACTGCCGCTAATACTTGTGCGCGATTAGATTCATTAATTACGGGCGTTTTTCCAAAAACTGCATCCACTAAAAATGGTGCGAATTTTTTATAGCCATCATTATTTAATTGAGATCCGTCAATGGTTAAATCGTTGGTGGGATTATCCAACCATGTTTTTGTTGGTGTAAATGCATCCACAAAAAGCACGCCGTTTTTTTCTGCCACCTGTTTCATGGCCTCTTTATATAGTTGTAGATTTTTATTTTCTGCTTGGCCATTGGGTAAATCAAATTTATTTGAGAGATCTTCAAATGCAATTGGAGAAACAATCGCCAACTGTGGTGCAGAAGTACCATTATATTTTTTTGATTTCGTGTGATTTATAAAAGCCGTTAATTCTGCTTTATAATTTTCAACACCAGCGGGTCCTTGAAAAGATTCGTCAAAACCAAACATCGCAATAATTATATCTGCGCTATGCGTTGCAATCCATTCGTCGGGATAGGCTAAAAACCCTTCCGTATGTGGATTATCCGCTAATTCAGTTTGAAATTTTTCTGCGCCGGGAAAAGCCCATGGCGTAGGGCGTCCTGAGTGTGGACGAAAACCGGGTGTGTTACCACCATCACACATATTACGTACATATAATTGATTGTTTGGATAACGAAGCTGAAGCTCGGTTTCAAAATATCCAAAGTTCATCATACGAGAACCTAAATTATTTCCTACTAAAATAATGTGTGCACCTTTTTTTACTTGTAGTTTACTTGGTACCGCGGGATTAAATGCCAACAAAGCCACCCCAACAACAGCAATGGTTGCGAATATGATTTTGTTTAAACTTTTTTTTATGTTCATTTTTGGTATTAAGGTGTGTGACTAATAAAAAATTATTTCGGTTTATTATAAAACTAAATCGGGATTACGAGGGCCAAAGTGTTTTAATATTACTATTGGGTCGGTATCAGAATTGTTTACAATTTTTACGCCGTCTTTTGCAGCGGCCTCGCTTATAAAAAATTCATCGTTGGTCAATTGACCATATCTAATTAAAGCGGGGGTTTCAATATCCCAAACGCCCATTTTACCATGTCCCTGCATTACAATAATACCATAGGCTGCGCTGTCTTTGATTGTAACGGTTTGTCCCGGGAATACGGTTAATTCTTTTGCACTAAAATCATGTGATTTATAACAAATCCAATTTTCAATATAACCCTGTGCTTGCATTTCGTTTACATCATGCACAGGCTTGGGTGCCATAAAACGATTTTCCATCATGTTGGGATCAACGTTTAACTCCCAATCCAACACATCTAATAATGCATCATAATCGCCGATGCTTTCTTTCGGTGTGCCATTCCACAATAATTCATCAGGAATAATTGCTTCATTCACCAAGGACTGATACATCGCAAAAACATCCGACGCTTTTTGTGGTTCATACGTACACATACTTCCCGGCGCGTGTAATAATCCAGGAGGGACATCCCATCCTGTTCCTGGTTCAAGTTTATATGCTTGAGAAAAGTTGGTGATTTTATTATCGCCCTTTGAAAAATTAACCAAACATTCTTTTATTTGTTCTTTGGTGGTGCCCGGTGCAATGCCAATAAATGTATACGGAAAATCGCCACCGTGGTTATTTAATTGGGGTGGAAAATAATAGGCTTCTGGTTTTCCTTTTTGTCCAATCAACGCCGCCTTTTCATCATTATGATGTACGTGATGTGGCAGTGGTCCCATATTATCAAAAAACTTTGAATACATTGGCCAGCTTTTATATTCATTCCACAAGCGATCGCCGATGATTTGTCCTTTTAATTCATCAATCACATCTTTTAATAAAACCTGCTGTGTTGTTTTTCCATCATTAAAAACAACAGGGCTTAATCCTTCGTTTTCACCCGTCAATGGTCCGTTTTTGGCAGGCGTAGTAGAAGACAACCAGCGCTCATCAATGCCGCCGCGCACACCACCCAATACATAATAATCATCTGGATGTAATTTAATCCGGCGTCCTGGAACACAAAATGATCTTGGAACCCAGGTCGGTGCAAGTCGTAATATTCCATTTCCCTGTTCTAATGCTTTTTGTGCGATGCTTTTATTTTCCATAATTATTTATTAAGTGTGTGATTGATTTCATCTTGGTTGTGTAAAATTTCTATTTGTAAATCATATTGTTTTGTTTCACCGGGTGCAATAAAAATAAGCGAACCATCGGCGCGCGCCTTTGATTGACCAATAGGTGGATGGGTGCCGGGTTCGATGCCGGTTACATATTCACCCCTTGCCCAATGTTGCCAGTTGGTTAACCAGGGCATTTGTTTTTTAGGAAATGTTAAAACCGCGGCAATGCCAATTTTTTTATTTTCAATGCCACAAATACAATCTCCATTATTATTTGGCTTTGCGTCAATAAAAAAAACATCTTGACCTGGACCATTATGTTGTTCATTAATGGCGGGACATATTTTTGGTTGTTCGCTATTGCAAAATATTTGTGCGCCCTCATCGGCAAGTGGCCAACCAAAATTACAATGATATAAAAGCATATGTGGTGCTGCTTCGTTTCCCCTGTTTATTATTTCATCATGAATTTGAATAGAAGATGCGCCTAGTGTAGCAGAGATGGTTCGTTTTAATTCAAGCGCTGGTCCAAAAATTTTAGCTTGTTTAATTATACCTGTAATACTCATGGTATAAATTCCGCGCGCAGGGTCGGGTTGAAATATAGAAATAATTTCTGCTGGCGTGTTGCTTATTAAATCATGAACGCCGCGTTCTCCAAATTCATCTTTTTCATCACCACCCACATGTGATAAACCACAGGTGGTCAAAAGGCCGCCACCAAAAGTGCGTAACCAATCGGCACCCTTATTTGAAAATGGTTGTGGCGCCGTAACACCGGGGTTGCTTAACCAAGCAATACTATGTTGATTATAAAAAGCATCTGCGATATCCATTGCGCGATCAATTACCACCTTAAATCGAAGGCCGGCTCCTGTATTAAACCAAGCAATGCGCACGCCTCGGCCAAGACCGCTGTCTAACACCGAGGTTTCAATACCGCCCACTTGTGCAACGTTAGAAACCTTATCACTCCATATGGCTTTTGTTGGGTGCAAGTTGGTTTCTATTTTTTACTTGTATAAATTGCGTGGCTTTTATTTCCACCCGATTTTAAATAAGCAATCAAATCACTTAGCTCTTCTGCATTTAATCCATTAATCATTCCCGGAAGCATTGGTGATGTTTCAGAAACACGCGTGCGAGACACTTCGTTTTTAGCTAGCGTTCGAACAACGTCGGTTGCAAATGGATTTTGCGAAATATAATAGTTTTTATTATCCTGACGAATTAAGCGACCCAACACAGATCCTCCTTTTTTAAGGAAGAAAATAGTAGATCCAAATTGATCTGAAATTGTTTTACTTGGTTCTATAATAGATTCTAAAATATCTTTTGTGCTAAATCTTGTTCCCAACTGTGTAAGGTCTGGTCCGGCGACACCGCCCTCTCCTTTCATTTGATGACAAGAAGAACAAAGCGTTGCAGCAAACATTGATTTACCACGTGTAAAACTTCTAACGCCGACACTAGAATCAACCGCATTAACCGCGTTTATGATTTTCCAATTTTTTCCTGGTCCCTTTGGCATTATTGTTCCCGCTGGAACGCCCGATCTTGAAATGCTAACAATTGAATCTCCTGAAATTTTATTATACATGTCAAATTGGTCTTTTGAAACGTTTGCTAATGCGTTTTTACGCGCAGTGTTTATAAATCCAACATAACAAACGCCACCCCTATAACCAAAGGCCTTATAATACCATTGGAAGTATTGTTTTTGTGTCGCGGGCGTCCAACCGTTTTTTGCTTGACTTAAAACATTCGCATACCAGGTTTGTTGTGCTGGTGGCACTTTTGATAACATCGAAGCAATGTCCATTCCGTATTGTGGATTGCGTAATATTAAATCAGATGATTCTGAAATTGATTTTTGTGCGGGCGCGTCATCTTTTGCGGTTGCTAATAAAGCCATTGTTTTTTCAACCGCTTTTGGCGCATCTATATAAACTAATAATTTACTTAATTCACGATTAAGTGAATTTGTTTTAGCGGGGTAGCTTGGACTTAACGCCGCTGATACTAAATTTTTTGTCTCTGTATCGGGATCACCTAGGCGGATAAGGTTTAATTCAATAGCGCGTAGTAAATCCAATTGTTGTGGCTCGGTTAGTTTTGTAAAATCTACTTTTGCTAATAAGCCCACTACCGCCTTTCCTGTTCCGGCGGCTCCCTTGCGCGCGTTTGCAATTGCGGCGTGTGTTAAAATAACGGGGTCTTTTTCGTTAAGCAACTTATTGTACCACTCTTCCGCAGGTTGGTTTTCAATAGCAATTCTTGCTGCATATCTAATAAAACGATCGGCGTCTTTTAAATACGGCCAAGCAAAATTTACCGCAGCTGGATTTTTAACACCATGAAAAGATTCAAGTTGTCTGCGAATTTTTTGCGCGTTTGTTAATTCTAATACAGGCAGGGGGTCGTTTGTTAAAGAATTATCTCCATAATAAACACGGTATAAATCTGATTCAAGTCGACGGCCTCCTGTTAAAAAATACAATGCGCCATCTGGACCAACTACACCATCCGTTAGCGGAAGTGGTGCGCCAGAAATAAACTCTTCTCCTGTTGTTTTATAAGAGGCGCCATCGGGTTCGTTATATACTGCATATATAATTCCAAAACTCCAATCAAATGCAAATAAAGCTTTGCGATATTTTTTAGGGAATCTTGCGTTTACGCCGCTAACCAGGTTGGTTGGAGAGCCTTGGCCAACATTAATAACCGCTGGAAGATTGTCTGGATATTTTGGCGACCACTTATCTGTTCCTGGTCTCCATCCAAATTCAGCACCGCTTGTAACATGTACAATTCTAGTAGGGCGGTACCACGGTGTTCCAAAATCCCACTCCATATCTGAATCATAGGCAAACAAATCACCCTGATCATTAAATGAAATATCAAAAGGATTTCTAAATCCAGAAGCAATTAATTCCCAATTAGTGCCAGTTGAATCTAGATGCGCAACCCATCCGCCTTGTGTTTGAACGGTGTTATCGTGTCCATTAGGATCTTTTATTAATGGGAATAAATTATCAATTTTACTTTCTGGTAAATTTCTATAAGAATTTAGTTTTGGAATTTTTGTAAAATTTCCAGCTACTACATAAATTGATTTTTTATCCGGTGATAATATTACACTATGTGGTCCATGTTCTCCTTCGCCATCTAATTCTTTTATAAGCGTTATTTTATCAAAGGTGTCATCTCCATTCGTGTCTTGTAATCTATATAAACCACTTCCTCTTTTTAACTTATCGTTAGATCTATTGTTAATCATCACATATAAACTATTAAATGCCCATAATAAACCGTGTGCATATCCAATAGTTATGGGTGATTTTGTATTTATAGTATCTCCATAAATTTTTAATTCTTCAATACTTGTTTTTGTAATTGTATCTCCAATTTTAGGAACCTTTAAACGATATAATGAACCATATTGATCAGATGCTATTATTCTTCCTTTATCATCAAAGGTCATAGATACCCATGATCCTTCTCCTTTAGCAGAAGGACCATATAATCTTTCCGCATGAAAACCTTCTGGTAATTTAAGGTTTGTTATTTTAGGGTCTTTGGGTTCTTGAAAACTTTCTTGTTTTGATTTCGTAAAAGAGACTAATAACACTAATAAAAAAATAGTGCTGATTAATAAACTAATAGAGATTATTTTTTTATTCATTTTAAAATTTTATCTGTTTATTGAATTTTATTATCAAAATAATGCACCTAATTTTATTTATTATAAAACTTATTAAATTGGTTTTAAATAAAATAAAATAAAAGCAAGCAAAAATTGTGTATGAAAAATTAAGCTTTATGAGGCAAATAAAAAAGGAGATGATGGGTTATTATTTAAAAAATAAAAAGGAGGGTAGATAGGAAAAAATTTAAAGGAAAAAGAGAATTTGGTATAAAATACTAACAATTGTTATTTTATTTAAAATTTATTATAATTTATTGTTTTATAGTTTATTAAGTATTAAATAATTAAGTTATATAAATATATCAACCTAAAATCTTATGTTTTTAATCTGTTTCTTCATAGCGTATTGGTTTGTTTTAATTTTTAACTCGATAAAAGTAGTTGATTTAAATTAAGCTATAATTTTTTCAATGTGTATATCCATCGTAGTATTAAGTATTAATACATTTATATAAATAACCTAATACTATTACGGCTGTTAATATCTTAATATCTTTTTTATCAACACTATATATTCCTATCATTTATAATATTTTTCTTATTTAAATATTACGCTGTAATATATACTAGTATTAACTTTCATAAAAAATATTTTTTAAAATTTAATAATTATAAAAACACAATTTTTAATTAATAAACATATTATACACTGTTAATTAACGGGCATAAATCAACCCTTAATTTCAATAATAGTTAGTAATTTACTTATCCTAATTTTGTTATTCTATTTTTCTGCAGGTTTATTCAGATAAAAAGTAGAGATATCCACGAAAAATTAATTTATCCACCTACCTAATGTGTATTTTTAATTAAGGTTTTAATAAAATTAGGCTTAAAAATACCCCAGGACCCCCTATTTACAAGCAAGAAAACATTATTTTTGCTCTCCTATAATTATAGATATATGTCAATTATTCAGAACATTCGAGAAAGAGGTGCTTGGATCATCTTTACAATCATTGTAATAGCATTGGTTGCTTTTATTTTACAAGATGGCGTTGGACGTCAAAACAGGGGTAGTAATACAAATACCCTTGGAACTGTTAATGGCGACGAAATTAAAAAAGCAGACTTTGAAGAGAAGGTTGAAATCCAAGTTCAAAACTATGCCGCTCAGGGAATTAAAAGAGAACAAATCATTGGTTTTTTATGGAACCAAGAAGTCGATCTTTTGTTGTTTAAATCTGAACAAGAAAAATTAGGAATCACCGTAGGTAACAAAGAACTAAATGATGTTTTATTTGGTAACGAATCTCCTTTTAAACAAGAGTTTACAGATAGGGCTACTGGAGAGTTTAAAGTAAATGATGCGCGTCAAGCAATTGCACAACTTAAAAAGAGTAAAAACGCTGATCAAATAAAACAAATTGAGAAATTTTATATTGCACCATCTATCGAAAATAGACAAAGAAGTAAATACCAAGCTTTAGTTATTAAAGGAATTCAATTTCCAAAATGGTTGGCTGATAAAGAATTTACAGAGTCAAACGCAATCTCAAATATTTCATACGTTTCGGTTCCTTATAATAGTATAATAGACAGCACTATTAAAGTAAGTAATGATGAGGTATCTACTTATTTAAAAGAAAACGAGGCAGCTTATCAAGTCGATGAAACCTCTAGAAATATAAGTTTTGTAGTTTTTAGTGCAGCACCTTCACAAAACGATACTGTTAATGCATATAATCAAATTGTCTCTTTAAAAGAGGGTTTAAGAACTGCAACAGATGTTTCATCTTATTTAAATAAAGTAGGATCAGATAATGTTTTTTATAATAGTTATTTAAGTAAAAATAGAATCCAGGTTCCTCAAAAAGATTCCATCCTTTCCTTACCAGTTGGTGGTGTTTTTGGTCCATATGTAGATGGTAAAAACTTTACTATTGCAAAGGTAGTTGGAACCACGCAGTGGCCCGATAGTACAAGTGTTAGACATATTTTAATTGCTACTACAAACCCACAAAACGGACAACAAATTAAAGATGATAGTATTGCTAAAAAATTAGCAGATAGTATTAGCATCGCAATACGAGGTGGTGCTTCTTTTGAAGCCCTATGTCAAAAATATTCTGATGATCAAGGAAGTAAACCAACCGGAGGGAAAATAGAAATGTTTCCTCAAGCACAAATGACACCCGCGTTTAATGATTTTTCATTTGCAAATCCAGTTGGTACAAAACAGGTGGTTAAAACAGAATTCGGTTACCACTATGTAGAAATTTTAAAACAAACACCAAAGGTTCCATCTTATAAAATTGCCTATTTATCCAAGCCCTTATTACCAAGTACAGAAACAATAAATGCGGCTTCTACTGCCGCTGCACAATTTGCAACCGCTAGTACTGATTTAAAATCTTTTAATTCAAACGCCGTTAAAGCAAATAAGCAAGCACTACCCGCAACCAATATTAAAGAAAATGATTTTAGTATTCAAGGAATAGGCGAAACGAGGGCAATGGTTCGATGGGTTTATGAAAAATCTGTAAACGATGTATCAGAACCTTTTGAAGTTTTAGATAATTATTTAGTTGCAATTATTACAAGCGAGGATAAAAAAGGATTAATGAGCGCTGATGCTGCAAGACCTCAGGTAGAGGGAATTATAAGAGACCAAAAAAAGGCTGCCACAATTAAATCAACCCTTAAAGGAAGCTCACTTGAAGCATATGCCGCTGCTGGAAAAACAATCGTTCAAAAGGTAGATAGTATTGGATATGCTTTTTCAATGTTGGCAAATGTTGGCAATGAGCCAAAAGTAATCGGTGCAGCCTTTAATAAAGGATTAGTCAATAAGATAAGTGAACCCATTGCTGGAAATACGGGTGTTTTTGTTGTAAGTGTAAGTGCACTTGGTGCAAAACCAGCACAACAAGACCCGGCGCTTTATAAAGACGAAACATTACAAAGATTAAGAAATGTAATGTTTAGAACTAATGTCGCCCTAAGAAAGGCTGCAACAATTAAAGACAACAGGTCTAAGATTTATTAATAGACCACATATAATATTTTACACGGCCCCGATTAATCGGGGCCGTTTGTTTTCTATCACCCATCGGCCTTTAATCAGAAGGCTATTTTATTTATAATCTTCTAATTTCGACAGTAGATATATTAAATAGTGCCTAATTTTACACCATGTCAGATTCTTTAATAAACAAAATTGCAGAAAGCGGATTAATTAGCATCGATCTATCTAGCTTTTTACCCAACAACGAGGTTGTTGTATTTGATATTAAGCCCTATTTATTTATGGAGTTAATATTAAAAGAAAAAGAGTTTAGGGCATCGCTTGCTAACATTGACTGGAAAGATTACCAAGATAAAATAGTGGGCATACACTGTTCCGCCGATGCGATTATTCCTATGTGGGCTAATATGTTGGTCGCGTCTGGTTTAAGCAATACAGCAAAAGCGATTTTCTTTGGCGATGAAAATAAAGTGCGCGAACAGATTTTATTACAAGAGATAGCTGCTATTAATGCCACCGATTATACCGATCAACGTGTTGTTATCAAGGGTTGCGGAGACACACCCATAGGAGAATCGGCTTATATTGCTATTACGCAAAAACTAAGACCCGTTGTTAAAAGTATAATGTATGGGGAACCCTGTAGCACCGTTCCTGTTTATAAAAAAAAGTAGGATACACTAGCAATTAAAATATTCGATTAATAATTTTTAATGAGCTTCTAGCCAATTTTTTCCAACACCCACTTCTGCCTCTACTGGTACTTCATTTGGTAATACCATTGCGGACTTCATACAGTTCAATATTAATTCTTTAAGTGCGGGTACTTCTTTTTCTGTAGCATCAAACACCAATTCATCATGCACCTGTAAAATCATTTTTGATTCCCAGTTTGATTTTTTCATTTCTGCATGAATTTTAATCATCGCTAATTTAATCATATCAGCAGCAGATCCCTGAATAGGGGAGTTGATTGCGTTTCTTTCCGCAAAACCACGGACCGTAAAGTTGCTGCTGTTTATATCTCTTAACCAACGTTTTCTGCCCATAAGTGTTTCTACATAACCCAACTCCTTGGCATGATTAATTTGTTGGTCCATGTATAACTGAATATTTGGGAATTCTTTTTTATAGTTGTCTATAATTTCTTTTGCTTCTGCTCTTGGAATTCCTAAATTTTCTGCTAATCCAAAAGCCCCCTGACCATATATAATTCCAAAATTGACACTCTTTGCTTTATAGCGCATTTCCTTTGTTACCGCCGATTCTTCGATGCCGTAAACCTTTGCTGCGGTCGCGGTATGAATATCTTTACCCTGTTTAAATGCATCACACATATTTGGATCACCGCTGATTGCTGCAACAATTCTTAATTCTATTTGAGAATAATCCGCGCTTATTAATACCCTACTCGGATCTCTTGGAATAAATGCTTTTCTTATTTCTCTGCCACGTTCCGTTCTAATTGGGATATTTTGTAAGTTGGGATTTGTGCTACTTAGTCTGCCGGTTACCGCAACAGCTTGCGCATAGCTGGTATGTATACGCCCCGTTTTAGGGTTAATTAGTGCTGGAACAGAATCTACATAAGTTGATTTTAATTTAGTGAGTTCTCTGAAATTTAAAATATCATCCACAATTTTATGCTTCGCTGCCATTTTTTGTAACACATCTTCACCTGTTGCGTATTGCCCGGTTTTAGTTTTTTTTGCTTTGGCATCTAATTTTAAAATTTCAAAAAGCACCTCACCCAATTGTTTGGGAGAGGCTAAATTAAATCTAACACCCGCTTGCTCATATACTCGCTCCTCACTAATTTTTGCATCCACCTCTAGCACCTTACTATAGTCGCTTAAAAATTGCGTATCAACTTTCACACCCTCATATTCCATATCAACCAAAACCCGCACCAGTGGATTTTCTACTTCATTAAAAACCGTACTAACATCTCTTTTAATTATTAAAGGAGCAAAACAATTTTTCAGTTGTAATGTAATGTCAGCATCCTCGGCAGCGTATTGTGTTATTTGATCTAGCGGAGCATCGCGCATGCTACCTTGGTTTTTACCCTTTTTGCCAATGATGCTTGTAATAGATACCGGTTCGTATCCTAAAAATTGTGCACTTAGCAAATCCATACCACGCCTGCCTTCTGGCTCTATAACATAATGCGCCAACATCGTATCAAAAGTTTTTCCTTTTAATTCAATACCATACCACTTTAATACTAAAAAATCATACTTTAAATTTTGTCCAATCCAGGTAATCTCGGTGTTATCAAAAAGTGGTTGTAATTTTTTTAATATATGCTTGGCTCCGGTTTTGCCATCACCATCATTTTCAATGGGTAAATAATAACCGGCATGTTCTTTGTACGAAAAGCTTATTCCTACTAATGACACATTATTTGCATCCACACCGGTTGTTTCAGTATCAATACAAATTTCATTTTGTTGTAAAAGTGTTTTAACCAAGGCCTCTATTTCTTCATCACCCACCACTGATTTATAATCGTGTTCTGTGTTAGCAATATTTTTATTGACCACAAGCGCCGTTTCTGGACTTCCCCCAAAATCATTTTCTTCGCTATTATCCTCCGTGCCGGCTGTATCATCTGCGTTATTTGGTTTGTTTGCTTTTTGTTTGGGTGGCTTTACGTTAACCGTATTACCAAACAAATCAGTCTGTTCCTTTGTGTTCCCACTATTTTCTATTTTAGAAATAGAATCCTCACCCTTTTCTTCAACACCACCAACATTACCTGTTACGGAAAACGCGTCACCTAAGATTCGCTTCCCTAATGTTTTAAACTCTAGTTCATTAAATATTTCAGCCAATGCGGATTTATTCTTTTCCTTTAATCTAAAATCTTCTTCGTGAAATTGAACGGGTACATTTGTAATTATAGTAGCTAATTTTTTACTCATGATCGCGGACGCTTTTCCTGCGCGAACTTTTTCACCCATAGCGCCGGTAATTTTATCTGCGTTATCTAAAACACCCTCAAGTGTATCATATAATTTTAAAAGTTTAGCAGCCGTCTTTTCACCCACCCCTGGAATGCCCGGAATATTATCAGAGGCGTCTCCCATTAGTCCCAACATGTCAACCACCTGTTCAACTCTTTGAATATCCCATTTTTCACAAATCTTTTTAGCATCTACAATTTCTTCCTTATTACCAAAAGCTGGCGGTTTCCATATAAAAACATTGGGATGTATTAACAATTGTCCATAATCTTTATCTGGTGTAACCATGTATACATCATATCCCATATCAGCTGCTTGCCACGCAAGGGTTCCAATGATATCATCTGCCTCATATCCATCATACTCAATCACTGGTATATTAAATCCCTCGATAATTGCTTTAATATGTGGTAAGGAGTCTAATAAATCTTCGGGGGTCTCCTGGCGATTGGCTTTATAATCAGCAAAGTCGGTGTGTCTTTCTGTAGGTGCATGTGTATCAAAACAAACAGCAATATGTGTAGGGTTTTCCTTACGTATTATATCAAGCAGGGTGTTTGTAAATCCAAATTGTGCGTTGGTATTAATACCCGTAGATGTAATGCGCGGCGTGCGTATGAGCGCATAATAGGCACGATAAATTAGTGCAAGTGCATCTAATAAAAATAGTTTTTTAGACATGATGCTAAGATACCCAAAAAAACCGGCCGCCAATTAAAGCGACCGGTCAAAATTTATAATAAATATTTTATTTTTTACAACAGCATGTAGTTTTTACTTAACCCCATACTTATGTTTAAAACGCTCGTAAAGCTGTAGTTGTTTGTTGTCCAAGGAAACAGTGCGCCCTTGTATAAAAATATGAGTAGGTTGGTTGCCGCGCATATCCAATATATCTCCTGTACTGATTATAATATTTGCGTCTTTTCCTGCTTCTATTGATCCTGTAATATTATCGATACCTAATATTTTAGCTGCATTTAGCGTAATTGAGGATAACGCTTCTTCTTTGGTTAAACCATAAGTTGCCGCCGTTCCCGCATTAAAGCTTAGGTTGCGTTGTTTGGTATTATCAGATGCGTCATTTAACGCAAATAATACGCCCGCTTTTTGTAATTGCGCAGGGGTTTTATAAGGTTGGTCAACATCATCATCTTCGGTTGCGGGTAATGCATGTGTTTCATCCAGTATCACAGGAATCTTATTATCAGCTAATAAACCCGCAATTAGAAAACTTTCCCCACCGCCAACTATTACTATATCAAATCCAAATGTTTTTCCTAAATCAATAGCGAGTAACATTTGTTTTACTTCATTAGCACGAACATATAATTTTTGTTTGCCTTCAAATAAAGCACGCGCCGCCTCCAACTTCAAATTATTATTGGCGTGGACTTTTTCTTGACAATATGCTTTCGCGTCTGTGAAATAGGTTTTAATAGTTTCAATTTTATCAAATGCAGCTTTCAGAGGATCTCCACCGCCACCCATCATCATGCCACGCATAAAACCACCGCGACCACCACGGCGGGCCATAAATGATGGCATAGATATATACATACCCGTGTTTGCTTTATACTCTGCATCTTCATAATTCCAGGCATCCAATTGAACCACGCTTGATCTTCCTTCGATTAATTCACCTGAAGGAGATACATGTGCTAATAATATCCCATTAGCGCGCAAAACATTAATCACCTTAGAGTCTGTATTGTATGAAACAATACTTCTTATGTCTGCATTATTTTCTCCTATTTCTTGAAAGTCATTACTACCGCGAACACCCGCGCTAATTTCACGTAAGCCCAAATTTGAATTTGGTAAAATTAAACCAGGGTATACTTGCTTTCCAGTTGCATCAATTTCGGTTGCGCCTTTGGGTATTGATAATCCAGTACCAACCGCGCTAATCTTTCCTTTTTCAAACACAATGGTTGCATCTGTTAGAACAGTTCCGTTACCCACATGCACCGTTGCGTGTGTTATTGCAGAAACCCCCTTTTGTGCTCCTGCAGGATAAACCGTTTCTTGTGCTTTTGCATTTATTGCAAAAACCACAAGTGTTATTATTAGTAAGCTTGAATATTTATTTTTCATAAATTAATTATTTTGATTTTCATAAATGGTCGCCATATGATCTTCGTGTTCATGATCGCCACAGGTTAATATAGTTTGGAAACTAGGCATTGGTCTTCCCATTGGCATTCCGGATCTTTTTTCACCCAATAGTTTTTGTATTAACCTTGTTTTTTCTGCAGTTATTTTTTTACTCATTTCTGCATCCTTTGTTCTATCAAAATAAACAATACCATCTATGATTGTTTTTTCAACCTTTGCATAGATACTTAATGGATTATCTGTCCATAAAACCACATCTGCATCTTTCCCTGTTTTTATACTTCCAACTTTATCAGCAACGTGTAATGCTTTTGCAGGATTTAATGTTACCATTTTAAACGCCTCTTCTTCGCTAACACCCCCATATTTCACTGCTTTTGCGGCCTCTTGGTTCAACCTTCTTGCCATTTCAGCATCATCTGAATTGATACATACATTCAATCCCACTTTTTGCATTATAGCTGCATTATATGCAGTTGCATCCTGCACTTCTGTTTTATACATAAACCAATCAGAGAAAGTAGAAGCACTTGATCCCTGTGCTTTCATTTTATCGGCCACCTTATAACCCTCTAATATATGGGTGAAGGTGTTAAATTTAAAACCATACTTATCGCCAATACGTAATGCATAGGTAATTTCTGGTTGTACATAACTATGACAAGTAATGAAACGCTTTTTATTTAATATTTCAACCAAGGCTTCTAGTTCTAAATCACGTCTAGCTGATGGGTTTGCTTTCAACCCTTTTTGATAATCAAGTGCGCGATCAAAGGCGTCGTTTAATACTTCTTCCACGCCCATTCTTGTATCCGGATAACGATTGTTGTTTTGACTTGTAGTACGTTTAACGTTTTCGCCTAAAGCAAATTTGATAAACGGATCTGCGCCAGCAAATTTTAAATCTTCATCATTTACCCCCCAGCGTAGTTTAATTAATTGCGTTTGTCCACCAATCGTATTCGCAGATCCATGTAATATATGTGAGCTGGTTACCCCGCCACTTAATTGACGATATATATTAATATCCTCTGGGTTTAAGTTATCAGCAATACGTGCCTCTGATGTAACCGATTGTCCGCCCTCGTTAATTGACATTGCAGCGATATGTGAGTGTTCGTCAATAATACCCGCACTTAAGTGTTTTCCTGTACCATCAACTACTGTTGCTGTTGCATCAGTTAGGTTTTTGCCAATTTTTGCAATCTTACCCGCTTTCAATAATACATC
>Ga0114969_10001680_pt1 | contig 18707 bp, 12 predicted proteins | sample M_130807_MF_Meta_FD_87316 | JGI IMG/M metagenome (GOLD analysis project Ga0114969, IMG submission 87316) | Freshwater microbial communities from Lake Montjoie, Canada to study carbon cycling - M_130807_MF_MetaG | ecosystem: Environmental > Aquatic > Freshwater > Lake | place: Lake Montjoie...
CTATTATTTATGCAGATAAAGAATAAAGCTAGATTGAAAAGTTAGGCAAGTTATTCTGCATTCTAATTTGCAATTTGAAAATTTATCCCCTTGGTATTACTTGTTTTTTAGTAGGTTTGCAGCTTTCTTACAGCCATGCAAAAAAGGCATACTCTAATTTTTTTCTATTTTATATTTTGTTCCTGCGGATATTTCTCGTCCTCTACAAGTAGCCATGGCAGCAGTAATGTAGATAAATTTCCTGAACTTGCCTCTGTAAATAGTCAAATTGAAAAATCACCTAAAAATGCTTCCTTACTGTATCAAAGAGGAATGATTTTGTCCAAGTTGAAACAAGATTCATTAGCGATTCTGGATTTTCAGAATGCCATTAAAATAGATAGCAATAAGGCAGATTATTATAGCGCCATTGGCAATATCCTATTTGAACATAAAGACATCGCAGGAAGTGCTGTGTGGTTGGCAAAGGCAGTTGCACTCAATCCTTCAGATGAGATGGCGCATTTAAAAATGGCGAAATTATTTCTATACACTGGCGAATACCCAAAAGCATTTACTGAAATTAATACGGTATTGCGAGGTAATGTATATAATCCTGAAGCCTATTTTTTAAAAGGGATGTGCTATAAAAATATGAAGGATTCCAATAAGGCAATTTCCAGTTTTCAAACCGCTGTGCAAACAGATCCTAAGTATGCGGATGCTTATATGCAATTGGCCTTAATTTACCAAGCCAAGAAGGATCCAGTGTCGTTGCGATATTTTGAAAATGCATATCAAGCCGATACAAGCAATTTAGAATCTTTGTATGGAGCAGCCATGTATTGGCAAGACCAAGAAAAGTTTGCGGAAGCAAAAAAAGTATTTACAAGAATTGTGTATATCGATCGACAATACCCAAAAGCATTTTTTAATATGGGCTGGATGCTATTGCAAGAAGACAGTACAGAAAAGGCCATTCGCCAATTTGATATTGCTATACAAGTAAAACCAGATTACGCTGAAGCATATTATAATCGTGGACTGTGTTACGAAATCAGAAATGAGAAGACACAAGCCATTGCTGATTATAAACAAGCGTTAATTTTTTCACCTGACTTTGCTTTGTGTAAGACTGCTTTGCAGCGAGTCCAAATGCAAAATCCCAAACTTTAAAATTCCAAATTCCAAAGGTCAAGTACGAAATCCCAAATATTAAAATTTCAAATTGCTCAATACTAACTACTCAATACAAACTACTAATTACTCACTACTAACTACTCAAAAATGGCACTCATAGCTCCTTCCATTCTTTCTGCTAATTTTTTAAAATTAAGCGACGACATCCACATGATTAATGAATCACAAGCAGATTGGTTTCATCTGGATGTGATGGATGGCCGTTTTGTACCGAATATTAGTTTCGGTTTTCCTGTTATTGCAGCGATTAAAAAAGAAGCACGCAAGACACTAGATGTGCATTTAATGATAGAAGAGCCAGGTAAATATGCTGAAGAATTTAAAAATGCTGGTGCGGATATATTAAGTGTGCACATTGAAGCTTGTCCTCATTTGCATCGAAATTTGCAACAAATAAAAAGTCTGGGTATGCAAGCAGGAGTTGCTATTAATCCGCATACACCAGTTCAAAACATGTTTGACGTATTGCACGACATTGATGTGGTTTGTATGATGAGTGTAAATCCTGGTTTTGGCGGACAAAAATTCATTGCACATACCATTGAGAAAATAAAAACCTTGAAAGCAGAAATAGTGCGTAGAGGTTTGTCTACATTAATCGAAATTGATGGTGGCGTAACATTAGAGAATGCCTCGTCAATAATTGCAGCAGGTGCAGATGTTTTAGTTGCTGGCAATACCGTATTCTCTACTTCTGACCCAAGCGATACAATTGCGAAATTGAAAGGGATGTAAATCTGCCAGCCGATGAATGCTGAGCGCAGCCGAAGTATGGATACTGAGCGCAGTCGATGTAACCTGTTATAAATACAAATGACACGGGTTGCAAACCCGCGCCAGCCAATATCTGTAGAATATGCATCAATATTTACTTGCCTATGTAATGACAAGTTTTTGATTCAGTAGTTCTATATTGAAATTCACCTTAGCGTTTAATGCTCTAAAGACTTTTAGTATTGTATCAAAACGAGCGTCAGTCAATGAGTTCTCAATTTTTGAAATCTGTGCTTTCTTAACGCCTATCATTTGACCAAGTTGTTCTTGGGTTAAGTTGCGTTCTTTTCTGATTTCTTTAATAGTTTGTCCTAACAAATCAAGTCGCAATTCATTTTCAAAAGCATCTCGTTTTGGAGTCCCTTTCTTTCCAATGTGCTTGTCCGTCATTTCTTCTAATGTGTATGTCTTCATTTTAATTTCTTTTTATCGTTAAAATAATGGGTTCTTATTTTTTCTGTTTTCTCTATTTCTTTGCTTGGCGTTTTTTCCGTCTTCTTAATTATGCCATGTGTTGAAACCACTACTGTGTTTGTATTATCTTCCTTGTCCCAAAAGGAAAAAAGTCGGTAATGTGATTTATTAAATAAAGTTCTAAATTCCCAAATTTCATCTTGGAGTTTTTTGAATAATTCGTTGTCATTCTTTTGTGCTGCTTTCCAAAGATTATAATAGATTTTTTCTCGTGGCTTGTCCTCTAAGTTGTCTAAAAATTCTTTAGCTTCTTCTAAAAATATCACCTTAAATCTTTGACTCATAATATAATGTTAGTGGTTTTCGTCAAAAGTAATAGTTTCCTGTTTAAGAAACTAAATTTGTTACTAAAAATTGTATTGATTATTCAAGATTTCATACATTGAAATTATTTTTCATTTCTCAAAGGCAATGTGCGATTCTTATTTTCTATTAGAATTTGAAATAGGAATGACAGAATCATACTAATCATTTCATCAAAAAAAACCTGTACTGAGCGCAGCCGAAGTATCATAGTTCAGACAATATGTGTGAAGAGGACACGGGTTGCAAACCCGCGCCAGCCAAGGCCAGCCAACATGTTTAGAACATACAAGCACATGTATCGCAAATCTATATTACTTTATTTCTGGAACTAGACCTATTTTATAGGAGTTGGTTTCAGTAAAGTGATTTATGTAATAGAGTTTTGTTATGAATTACCATTCCCCCTAATTCACTCTATTCCCATCCGCATCCAATTCCACAACATTATAACCCATCTTTTTCAAACCTGGCATTATTTTGTCTTTGTCGCCAGCAAGTACAATATTCATTTTGTTGATATCTATCCATTTTTTAGCCAGAGCATTTATTTCAGCTTCTGTCATGTCTTTTAATATTTTGTTTTGTTCGTCAACGAAATTTGCTTTCAAATTATGTTGTAAAATATTACCTAAGAATTCTGCTTTCTGAAATCCAGTTTCGTATTTACGCGCATCACTTTGTCCAATAGCACTCTTTAAAAATACTAATTCATCTTTGGCAATACCTGTCGCATTATACTTTTTTGCTTCCTTTACTACTTCCATCAAAGCACTATCTGTTACTGGTGATTTAATGCCCGAAGAGAATCCAAATGAACCTGTGTAATCATTGCCACTGAATCCAGAACGTGCGCCATAAGTCCAGCCTTTGTCTTCACGCAAATTCAAATTGACACGACTATTAAACGCACCGCCAAATGTATAATTCATTAATCCCACTCGATAATATTCGCCTGTTGCATCGTATTTTAAATCGGTTACATAACCAATTCTAAATTCAGTTTGAGCCGCTTTTGGAATATTGACAATGTAAATGGTGTTCGCATCTGCACCGCTTTTGGCTGGTACTAGTTTAGGCAATGCCACGGCTTGATTTGGTAATTTTTTCAACCGATTCATGATCTCTTTTGTATCAGCATCTGTGATATCGCCAACCACAACGATGCGCATATCTTGACGACTCATACAATTTTTAGAATAATTTTCGATGTCTGCTAATTGTATCGCTTTTACCGTTGCTTCTGTTCCATTACTTGGAATGCCCAATAAACAATCGGAGCCATAATTAATTTTTGCATTCGCAATATTTGCAACATTCACAGCACGAGTTCGCGCATTTTTAATTCCTTCTATCGTTTGGTTTTTGATTCTATCGAATACATCTTCTTTAAAACGAGGTTCTAATAATCTCTCTTCCAAAATATCCAATGTGGCTTGGAGATTCTTTTTTAAACAACGAACGGTAACCATTGTTTGATCTAAATCTGTTCCAAAAGAAATACTACTACCTAATTTGTCCAACATAACACCGATCTCTTCTGAGCTGTGTATCTTTGTATCTTCATCCATCATTTTTGCAAATAGGGTAGCAACGCCAGCTTTTGATAAATCATTTTGTTCTACTAATCTTCCGCCTTGTAAGCCAATAGAAATAACCACTGTAGGTATTTCATCGTTTACAGTAGAAATCATTTTCATGCCATCTTTTTCTAATTTTTTGAAAGAAGGTACTTTTATACTTGGGTTAGGCCCTGCAGCTGGTTGTTTACTTCTGTCGAAATGATCTGATGCTTTGGTATACTTCAAATTGTCATATCCGTAATCTGGTGCAGTGTATCCATTTTTATAAACAGTATAATTATCGGCTGCGGCTTTCAATGAATCAGTGCCTTTAGTCAATACACTCAATATCACCATTGGTTTATCTTTCAAATATTTATTATAGGCATCTACAACATCATTCTTGGTAAGGCGGTTTAATCGGTCCAATTGATTTTTTATATCATTCGGACTTCCTGTATACGTTTGTGAAGCAGCCAATTGAGAAACCTTGCCACTTACGCTTTCTAAGCCGTAAACTAGTCTGGCTTCTTGCGACAATTTGAATTTAATAATATCATCATCTGTTACTCTTCTTTCGATAAAATCTTTAATTGCTGCTCTAACTTCTTTTTCCATTTTGTCTAAAGAAGTGCCAGCTTTAGGCATAATGCTAAATTGAAATGTGCCTGCTAATTCATCGGTTGAATGAAATGCATTTGCACTTAAAGCCTTTTGTGTTTTCACTAATTTTTGATATAAAATAGAAGAGTTATCTCCGCCAATAATTTCAGCCAAACAATCTAATGCCGTTTCATCTTTATCGAATTGTGGAACAGTAGGCAAGGCGCAAACCAACATCGGTAATTTGGCGTAACCATCTACCATGCTTGCATATCTATCTTCTTGAAAAGTAACCAATGGCAATACTGTTTTTTCAACATTCGGGCACTTAGGAATAGAGCCAAAATATTTTTCTACCAACTGTACAACCTCTTGTACTTTTACATCTCCACCTACAGTCACCACTGCATTATTTGGTCCATACCAACGTAGAAAAAAATGTTTCAAATCTTCCACATTCACTCTGTCTAAATCTTCCACATAGCCAATGGTTAGCCAAGAATAAGGATGACCATAAGGGTACAAATTTTTGGACAATGTCTCTTGAACCAAGCCATAGGGGCGGTTGTCATAATTTTGACCTCGTTCGTTTTTTACAGTAGCACGTTGCACCTCAAACTTTTTTTGCGTTACGGCATCCATCAAAAATCCCATGCGATCAGATTCAAGCCAAAGCATTTTTTCTAATTGATTGCTTGGCACAGTTTCAAAATAATTTGTTCTGTCTTTATTGGTACTGCCATTCAAGGTGCCACCAGATTCTGTAATGATTTTAAAATGTTGTTCATCTGCAACATGGTCGCTACCTTGAAACATCATGTGTTCAAAAAAATGTGCGAAACCAGATTTCCCAATTTCTTCACGTGCCGAACCTACATGGTAAGTAACATCTACATGCACTATTGGATCGCTATGGTCTTCATGCACAATTAATGTAAGTCCATTAGGCAATACATATTTTTCATAAGGGATAACAATTTCGTTGCCTGATTTGGTTACCTTCTCTATTAATTTGGTTTGTGCGTATACACTGATATGGACAGCTAGAGCCAATATGCCGCATGTGATTTTTTTCATCTTTTGTTTTTTGTGGCACTAAAGTAATATACTAATTCGATATTCGGAAAGAACTACAAACCATGTATAGTTAGTGCAGAGACAACTAGAGTGATACATTTTTAAAATAGGTAAGAAAAAAGGCTAACCCAAAAATGTAAGGAGGGCATTTTATAATAAGCAAACTTATTATGTATTTAAAAACTTAAAAGGTTTAGTATGGTAGTAACTCGCCGAGTAATAGCTTTAGTTTTATTTTATACAGAAGAAGATTAGTAGAGAGACTTTATCTTTTCGATTCTACAAATAATTTTTTATTCGGTGTGTCGCGCATAATGAATTGAAGTTTGCCGCCTTGCATGATGACGTTATGTTGTAAAAAAGGGCGAGTAAGTGCTTTGCCATTTAAAAAGATTTGATCGATATATACATTTTTTTCGTTCTGATTTTTCACTTCAATGTGAAAAGACTTTTCATTCTCTAGCTTTATAGAAGCGGATGTTACTAAAGGGCTTCCAATCGCATATTCATCAGACCCTGGCGCAACGGGATAAAAACCCAATGCACTAAAAATGTACCAAGCACTCATTTGTCCGCAGTCGTCATTGCCACCCAATCCGTCTGCGCTTGGATGATACATTTTGTTTAAAGTCAATCTTACTTTCTCTTGTGTTTTCCAAGGTTCATTTGTCCAATTAAAAAGATAAATAATATGATGAGATGGTTCATTGCCATGTACATAATTTCCGATGATACAATCTCTAGTTATGTCTTCTGTTTCTGCAAAATATTTATCTGGCAAATCGTAAGTGAACAAGGAATCGAGATGTTTTGCAAATCGTTTTTTGCCACCCATCATGTTGATCAATGAGTCTGGATTGTGCGGTACATACAAACTATAATTCCATGCATTGCCTTCAATAAATCCAGCTTGATTGGTACTTAATACATCGAATTCTTTTTTGAAAGTCCTATCATTTAATCGTGGTCTCATGTAGGCAATGGAAGAGTCGTACACATTTTTATAATTCTGTGAACGTTGAATAAACTCCGTATAAATATCTTCACGATGTAGTTTTTTTGCCATCTGTGCGATGCACCAATCATCATAAGCATATTCTAAAGTTTTGGACACTGAACTTCCGTTTTTATCTTCTGGCACATAGCCCATTTGTATATAATAATTTAATCCATCATACTGTTTATTCTTTGCAGTTTGGACACATGCTTCTAATGCATATTCTGTATCAAAATTCGCATTGTTTTTAATAATAGCATCTGCAATTACAGATACACTATGATACCCAATCATGCACCAATTCTCATTCGCGTAATGTGACCATACTGGCAACATGTGATGTACACTTTGTTTATAATGAGCCAACATAGAATTAATCATATCCACATTTCTCTTTGGTTGAATGATATTGTACAAAGGATGTAAAGCCCGGTAAGTATCCCATAAAGAAAAGGTGGTGTAATTTGTAAAATTTTCTGCTTGGTGAATATTTTGGTCTAAGCCACGATACTTTCCATCTACATCCATATAAATAGTTGGGCTTAAAGACGCATGATACAAGGCAGTATAAAAATTTATTTTTTCATCTAGTTTTTTTGTTTCGATGGTAATTTTTTGCAAAGTTTCATTCCATAATTTTTGTCCTTCTTCTTTCACTTGTTCAAAATTCCAATGTGGTATTTCGCTTTGCATATTGAGCAAGGCACCTTCTGTGCTGACGGAAGATAGAGCAACTTTTAATTTTATTTGTTCCCCTTCTTTGGTGTCAAAATCGAAGTAAGCTCTTAGTTGCGAACCAGCCATTTCTGGGAAATTTTTGCTTTGGTCAAACTTTCGCCAAAAGCCTTTGTACACTTCTTTTGGGGCAAAATTTTGGTAGCCATAATTCTTAATTTTTTTGGAAAATGAAATAGCGAAATACACGGTACGCGTTCTTGCCCAGCCATTTGTTTGTCGATACCCTGTGATGAGTGTATCATTCTCGACACGTATACATGTCCACACATTTTTATTGCCATAATTGTAAATGCCAGAAACAAGGTCAAGAATAATATGGGCATTATCTGATTTCGAAAATGTATATTGATGCATACCAACTCGAGTGCTTGTTGTCAGTTCTGCCAGTATCTGATGGTCGTCTAATTTTACTTTGTAATAGTTTGGTTCTGCAACTTCATTGTTATGCGAATAGGCTGAGCGAAAACCATTGTCAGGATGATTGGCTGTGCCGGGATTTAATTGTAGTTCACCAATGGTCGGCATGATTAATAAATCACCTAAATCGGAATGTCCTGTGCCACTAAAGTGTGTATGGCTAAAGCCGACTATAGTCTTGTCGGGGTATTGGTAACCAGCACAATATTTATACACGTCTGGATTGTATTTTCCATTTACTTCATAAGCTAAAGTATCTGTATCTGGACTCAATTGTACCATGCCAAATGGTACAGTAGCACCGGGATAAGTATGCCCCATTTTTTCGGTGCCAATCAATGGGTTTACATATTGAATAAGATTTGCTGTTTTTATATTTTGCGAAAAAGCAAAAGCAGAAACGAGAATCAATAAAATGGAGGATATTATTTTTGTAGGAGTCATTTTATAAATCGTTGCGATGTGTTCTTTTTGTAAGTATACTTTATTAGGTATACTATCTATTTATTAGAAACAAAATACATATCTATTTCTCCTTTTCCTTTCACATTTACTTTGCCCCTATGTTTACAAGTAAATTTGTCTTTCACCAAAGCGAAAGTTGAACCACTAATATTCACTTTTCCAGCTTCGCCATTGGATTCTAATCGTGAGGCAGTATTTACGGTATCTCCCCAAATGTCATAAGCAAACTTTTTTATGCCAACGATGCCAGCGACTACTGGGCCACTATGAATGCCGATTCTAATTTCAAAAATGGCTTTTCCTTCTGCCGCTTTTTTTACTTTATGCTCTTGCATATATTGTTGAATTTCTAATGCTGCATTTACAACATCATAGGCATGCGTGCTATTTGCAGTAGGTAATCCGCCAGCTGCCATATATGCATCCCCAATAGTCTTAATTTTTTCAATACCATTCTTTTGCATGATGTTGTCAAACATAGAAAAAATTTCATTAATCTCTCCCACAAGTTCTTTTGGAGAAAGCTTTTCTGATAGTTGCGTGAATTCTACAAAATCAGTAAATATTACAGTCACTTCGTCAATTAGTTTGGCATCTGCACTTCCTTTTGTTTTCAATTCTTCTGCAATTTCAGCAGGTAGAATATTTAATAGCAATTGTTCGCTCCGATTTTTTTCTTTAATTATTCTATTTCGCTGTTTAAAAAATACAATAGCGAATAGACAAAAAACTGCTAAGCCACATAATAAACCATTGCGAATAAGTTTCTGTTTATTGATTTCTTGTTTGGCTATTGCATCTTTATTTTTTTGTTCCGTTTTTAATATATTTTGCTTATTTGTGAATTCGATTTCAGCAGATTGTTGCTTTTGTTCATATTTATTTTGAATTTGGGTTTGTTTTAATTCTTCCTCAAACCTTAATTGTTGTCTTTCTTTCTCAGTCTTAGCTGCAGCCTGTTTTTTGTTATATTCATAGGTAACGGTTTTAAGTTCTAATTCCTTTTGAAAATAAAGTTCTCGTTTCGTATTTTCAAATTGTAGAGAATCTTGTTTTCGCGCAAAGGCTTCATTTGCCAAAGCATCTTGTTTTTCTTTTTCAGCTGCGGACAAAGCTTCCTTTTTGTCAAATTCAAATTGCATTTGTTCTCTTATTGCTTGCGTTGCATTTTCATGGTTATTGATACTGTCGCGGTAAATAATGGACAATCTATAATGCTGAAGCGCTTCATCATATTTACCTTCAGCACTATCCAGAGAAGAGAGATAGGTATAAATGGATTGAATAAAGTCAATATTATTTATTTCTTGAGCAAGTAATAATCCTTGACTAAGATAGGTGCGTGCTTCTGGATACTTCTTCTCTATTCTAAGCATATTGCCAATATTCGATTTGGATGCTGCAATGCCGTATTTATTATCTATCTCTTCATATAATTTTAAAGAATAATATAGATTCTTGAATGCTTCGTCATAATTATCTTGTTTTCGATAGAGTTCGCCTATGTTGTTATAGCAAGCAGCAATTCCGTTTTTGTATTCTATTTTTTTGCTTATTTCTAGAGCTTTATTAAAATTAATTAATGCCTCCTGATATTTTTTCGCGTTACTATAGAGTAAACCAATATTGTTATAAGCTTCACTCAAAGATTCTTCATTTCCTAGCTCTTTTCTTAAATTACGTGAGGTCTCATAACATTTTAATGCCTCATTGAAATTTCCTATTGATTGATAGACCGATCCTAAATCGGTATGGAGATTAGCCTTAAATTTATTAGCTAATGGGCCTTCAAGTTTTTCAGTAATTTTTAATGCGTCTAAAAAATATTTTAAAGCCTCTGTATAATTATATTGACTTAAATAAATATTACCAATACCTCTGTATTCGTAAGCAATCTCTAAATTATTCCCTATTTCAATCTTTAAATTTAGTGCTATGCGATGGTACTTTAATGCAGCTGGGTAATTTAATGAATATCCATAATTGATTCCAATATTGTAGTTTTCATCTGCTATTCCAATTTTATTCCCTAATTCTTCTTTTATCTTTAAGGCCGCAAAATGATATTTTAATGCCTCATTAAAGTCCCCTTGTTTTGTTTTTACTAATCCTAAATTATGATATGCGTCGGCCACACCTAATGGATTGCCATTTTCCTTACATAATTTTTCAACACATAAATAATTTTTAATAGATTCAGTATATTTATTTTGGTTGCTGTAAATTATTCCTATATTGTTATAGGTTTTGAGAAGACCTGGTACATCATTTATCCTTAATCTTATTGCCAATGCTTGCTCATACAGTTGCAATGCAGAAGTAAAATCATTCGTTAAAAATGTTGCATATCCTTTTACATTATATCCATTTCCGAGACCTTTTTCGTATCCAATTTTCTTTGCAAGTGCTATGCACTGATTTGCATAGTCTATCGATTGGATAGGATCTGTGTTGTACCAAACTTTTGAAATCGCAAATAATATATCACATTTGTTGACGTCTTCTGTAGAGTTTGAGAGAACAGTTGTTAGGGAGTCAATTATTTTTTGATTTTGTGAAGGAGATTGTATCGGAATCGTCAAAAAAAATACAAGTGTAAGAATTAGAATTAAACAATAATTAGATTGTAGGTATAAGTGCAAAAATGATTTCATGAAGAATTAAATTGTTGAACACAATATAGTATTGAAATGGTTATAATTCATTACTATGAATAAATCTCAGCCTGTTATGCAAAAAGAAAGGGCGTATTCAATAGGGTATTCAACTCAGCAAAAAAAATTATCCCTTCTTTACATATTTAGTCAGAATCACTATAGTTTGGTCATTTATTTTTCCTTCAATTTGCTCATGATTATCCGACACTAATCTTATTCGTTTAACTATAGTGCCTTTGGCTGCAGTAAAACTGGTTCCTTTCACATTCAAGCCTTGTGTCAGAACTACAGTATCCCCATTTTCAAGTGTGCTTCCGAATGCATCTTTATGTACATCGGATTGCACGTAAATACTCAATGCCCATTGAATAACGTTCTCATCTAGTTCCACAGAATCAATTACTTGACTTGCCCAATCCTCTTCTTTGCAAAGTTGTAATAATCGATAACTTAATGCTTTTACGCTTGGTTCTGGGCTCCAAATACTGCCTTCTAAACATCGCCAGTAATCGCCTTTTTCATTCTTCTCTATTGCACTTAAACATGTATCGCAAAGTGCAACTTGATTTTCAATTTGGTCATCATTTTTTGGGCTGAGAGTATACTCATTTGTCGCAGTTAAACTATTACATAGTTCACATAGACCTTGGTTGCGTTCACTCAAATGTTTATTTATGGACATAGGATATTTTTAAGATTTTGCGAATGTACTATTTATTAATTTGAAGAATAGGCATTTTTAGAAGCAAAGAGGATAAATTGATTTATAAAAAAATATTGAAAAATAAAATAAGGAGATTGCAACGTAGTATGATTTTATAGTACTTTTGAAACTGTCCCTAGAGACTCAGAAGACCCACAAAGCAAAAAATACGTTATCATGAAAATGGAAGAAAATAAAAATAATAAAGAAGGCTTTATACCAATTCACGGAGGCTATCGTAATCTGATAACTTACCAGAAATCTGAAATCATTTATGATGGTACAATATATTTTACGAAAAGGTTTTTTAGAAAATATGATAGAACCATTGACCAGATGGTACAAGCTGCTAGAAGCGGAAAGCAAAACATTGTTGAAGCAAGTATGGCAAGTGGAACCTCAAAAGAAATGGAAATAAAATTGACGAATGTTGCTAGAGCTTCATTGGAAGAATTGTTGATTGACTATCAAGATTTTTTAAGAACAAATAAACTTCCAATTTGGGATAAAAATCACCGGCTTACTTTGCGGTTTCGGGAAATAAACCGAACGCCCAATGCTACTTACGAAACATATATTAAAGCCATTGAGCATGCAGATCCTGAAATATGTGCCAACGCAATTTTGTGCTTGATTAATATTGTCAGTTATCTTTTAAGCCAGCAAATAAAATCTTTGGAACAAGCATTTTTAAAAGAAGGTGGTTTAAGAGAACGAATGACAAAAGCAAGATTGAATATAAGGAATAATTCATGAGGCGTAATGTTTTGATGCATGGTTTCTTGGGACGTTTGTGACTTTGAAGAAAGGACTGGAAACTGAGTTCGCCTGATGAAATTTTGATGACATTGAAATTAGTTACCAATTTTTCAATCGAGCAGATTATCTTTGAATGAAGTAATAGTTTTAAGTATGACAGCAATTTGGGAAAGCAATTAGGAAAATCTAAATGAAAAAAAACATTAGCGCATATAATTATTTTATCCTTCTTCTGTCGTTGCAGTATCTTCGAGAAATCGCCAAATATTATCTTAAAAAAAATTAATCTAAGAGATAAGAAATATAAACCTGTTGTCTATAAAAAAACTGGAAATGCAGTTGCAAATAATTCAATTCACATATCAATTATCCCCCAATCATCTAAGATTAATAATGATGAAACTGCAAATATATTTATTGCAATATCAAGTGCAGATAAATTACAAGAATCTGTTGATATCAATTGTGAAATGGATAGTATATTAGAAGTAGTTTTTAAAACTAAATTAAATATAATCAAAAATAATGAAGTCTATATAGATGGAAAAGATACGATAAGAATAAAATGGATCCCTTGAAAAAGAAAGGCTTGCACAAAAAACACACTTGAATTTGATTGATGTGAAGATGCAAGTTAGAAGTCTTTTTATTCATCTTTACTCTGTTATATATTTTTAGATTTGGCTGCCAAATGCCTATCATCGCAGTCTTTCATATTTTGCTATTTGCAATAATTTTATTTTCCTACATTTGGCGGATAATCTGCATGGAAAATTTTAAAAAACTAAGCATAGTCATACCTGCCTATAATGAAGGGAAAACAATTCATCTCATCTTAGATAAGGTGGCTGCTGTGCAACTTATTCATTGCATAGAAAAAGAAGTGATCATTGTAAATGACTGTAGCAAGGATGATACAGAAGAAGCGATTCAAAGATATATAGCGAATGGTAAGTTGCAGATTACTTATTATAAGCATGAAGTGAATCAAGGCAAAGGAGCTGCCATTCATACTGGTATAAAAAAAGCAACAGGTGATTTTGTATTGATACAAGATGCCGATTTGGAATATGATCCGGAAGAGTATAATGACTTATTAAAACCTGTGATGAAAGGTGGTGCAGACATTGTTTATGGAAGCCGTTTTATTGGTGGCAATCCACATCGAATTTTATTTTTTTGGCATAGCATCGGAAATATTTTTTTAACGAGACTCAGTAATATGTTTACCAATCTGAATTTGACAGATATGGAAACATGTTATAAATTATTTCGAAGAGAGATTATACAAGATATCAATTTGATAGAAAAACGTTTTGGCTTTGAACCAGAAGTAACTGCAAAAATTGCTAAACTCAAGAATATAAAAATATTTGAAGTGGGCATTAGTTATTATGGTCGCACGTATGAAGAAGGTAAAAAAATTGGTTGGAAAGATGGATTCAGAGCCATCTATTGTATACTCAAGTATAATTTATTTTCTTAGTTTATAAAGTAAATAATCTTAGGATAAAATATACCAGTAGCATTTATTTTTTTGTCAAAAAATACGCTACGGTATTCATTTCAATTGTGGATGTATTGCGGCAACGATTGTAGTGAAAATCCTTTTTGCTGGCTCTGCAGCAAAAAGATTGTAACGGAAAGCGTGTCTGCCGCCCAAATAATTTTATTTTATTTTTAGCAACTTCAATAAAATTATCGAAGTAAAGTTAAGTCTCCTTTTAACAAGGTTTCCTTAGCATTATAGCCACATTTATATTGCACTAAATAATAGTAGTTGCCAATTTCTGCATCCACGCCTTTATACTTTCCATCCCAAGCTGATCCAGGATAGTCGGTTGTAAATACCAATTCTCCGTATCGATTATAAATATTGAAACGAATTAATTCAATATTATCTGTATGCACTAATCTAAATTCATCATTGTGTCCATCGCCATTTGGTGAAAATGCATTTGGTACAAACACAGGACAATCACAATTGCCAGAAGGTGTAATTTGAATGTCATCTCTAAAGGTGCAAGGTCCTACACTTACATCAACCCAATATAAACCAATATCTTTGATAGTATAGGTCGATTTTGTAGAGTTGTCTTGCCATGCATAGGATGCAAAAGGCCTGTAGACATTTAATTTGATTTCATCACCCTTGCAAATGCTTGTGTCATTTCCTAAAGAGAAAACAGGTAGTGGCAATTGGGTTACTTGTATAGTATCTGAACTACTGCAACCAATATGGGTAACGGTTACGGAATAAGCAGCCGTTTGAGAAACTTGTAAAGTGGATTGAGCTGAATTGTCTTGCCAAATATAGGTACAGCCAGGACATGTCACATCCAATACAATAGAAGTTCCTTCGCAAATGGAAGTATCTTGACCTAAATAAGCATTTGGATAATTGTTCACTGTTATAGCCATAGTATCTGAAGCTTTACAATTATTTTGATTTACTATAACCCAATACCAACCGGTTTGGTTCGCAGTAAATGTTGCATTGGTATTTCCATTTTGCCAAGTATACGTAGAGCTTGGATTAAATGCATTTAAAACGATAGACTGCCCTTGACATAAATTGGTATCTAAACCGAGATTCACTATCGGCAATGGATTCACTTGAATTTGTTGCGAATTGGAAGAGGTGCAGTTGTGAATATCTGTACCAACTACTGTATACAATGTTGAGGTATTTGGAACAAAGGCTATCCCATTCTGTATGCCTGAATTCCAATTGTATGTGGAAGCGCCTGTAGCGGTTAAAGTCACAGGGTCTCCAGCACAAATAGTATCATTGGGCGAGGCGATAATGGAAATAGTTGGAAGAGGATGAACTACAATTTGTATACTAGATGTATTGCTGCAATTGTTGGCATCTGTTCCTGTGACGGTATACGTATTGGTGTTGAGCGGAACGAAAGCAACATTATTGATAACGGATGAAGTCCATGTATAAGAAATTGCGCCACCGCCATTTAAAATACAAGCAGTTCCTGCACATACACTATCATTCGGAAACACACTTGCCACAGTAATGGTTGGTATTGGATTGACAGCAACAAACACGCTAGATGTATTACTGCAATTGAACGCATCTGTACCTGTGACGGTATAAGTGGCTGCAGAAGATGGAAAAAAGGAAACGCCATTTGAAACGCCACTACTCCATGAATAAGTAGAAGCACCTCCACCACTCAATGTTAAATTGCCTCCAATGCAAACCGAGGCTGGTGAGGCATTTGCCGTGACAGAAGGTAGGGCGTGTATGGTAATATTTGTACCATTGTTGCTACCTGTTACTACTGGATTATTACTTACCACTCTTACTCGATATGCTGAGCCTGTTAATGAACCAATAGGAAAGGTAACAGGTATAGAACCACTTGTAGTAAAGGATACTGAACCAATATTAACTGGCGAAGCAAAGCTGCCCAAGCCATTAGATAATTGGGCTGTAAAAGTATTGCCTGCGATGTATGGACCAGTTGCGATATAGTTTATGGTAGATGTGTCACCAGCACAAAAAGACAAATTAGGAATACTACAAGTGATGACATTTGTAGGTGGTACGCTATTACATCCTACATAGCAATCGAGTAAACTTAATCGTGAACCTGACCCCAATCCATTATGTGTAAGCACATATTGCGTTGCACCAGCGGGATTATTGACAGTGATAATAGTACCAGAAGCAGAACCACCATTACAAAGTAAAGAACTGCCTGTACCCGTTAAAATATAATCGGCGGTACAAAAATTACTTAAATTAATTACGCCATTATTCGCATTGAAATAAAATTCTTCCGTTGTATTTGTTCCATTTACTAATACAGTAAAGTTGCAAACAGGCGAGGAAAAGGTTAGGGTAATAGAAGCATTAGCCGCATTAATCCACCAAGCTGGACTTGCACCTGCAAAAGAATTGCCACCACAAGAATAAGTGAAATTGGTTAAGGGTGTAATATTGACTATTGCCGCAGAAACGGTTATCCCTGCTGTGTTTGTATAAGGATAGGAATTTAACGGGATTGGCAAAGTAGATGTATAATTGCCTAAATCACATTGAGCGAAAATTGTAGTTGAATAAAAGAAAATAAGGAAAAGGAGATGGTATAATTTCTTCATAGGATTGGTATTATATGCAACGAGAGTTAGACGTGTGCAATGGTAAAAAGGATGGATAGCCACCATAAATGTACATTTTTTTTGAAATAAACAAGCGTATTTTAACTCTTGCGTTTTTTGTTTTTATGGGGAAAAGATTTTTTCTTTTTCTATGGCAAGATTTCTATGCATAAAATTAGAAAGTGCGACTTATTCTTCATCACTAAAAAACATTGCTTAAAAAAAATGTTTGAATACTCATGCATATACTTATTTTTGTCGCTAAAAGAAATATACTATGCGCGAAATAGCATTCAGACAAGCCTTAAGAGAAGCGATGCAAGAAGAGATGAGAAGAGATAATTCTGTCTTCCTTATTGGAGAAGAAGTGGCAGAGTATAACGGTGCTTATAAAGTAAGTCAGGGTATGCTTGATGAGTTTGGGCCAAAGCGAGTAATAGATACACCCATTGCTGAATTAGGTTTTGCTGCAATTAGTGTTGGTGCGGCTTCTAATGGCTTGCGACCTATTGTAGAATTCATGACTTGGAATTTTGCTGTTCTTCCTTTAGATCAAATTATGAATCATGCTTCTAAAATGTTGGCAATGAGTGGCGGACATTTTTCTTGTCCAATTGTTTTCCGTGGGCCTAATGGTTCAGCCGGACAACTAGGTGCACAACACTCTACCGCGTTTGAAAGTTGGTACGCAAATATACCAGGGCTAAAAGTGATTTCTGTTTCTAACCCTTATGACGCAAAAGGGCTATTGAAAAGTGCCATTCGCGATAATGATCCTGTAGTCTTTATGGAAAGTGAAGTTTCTTATGGTGAAATGGGGCATGTACCAGATGAGGAATATTTGATTCCAATTGGGAAAGCCGACATTAAGCGAGCAGGTACAGATGTCACCATCGTATCGTATAGTAAAATGATGAAAGTTGCTTTGACTGCTGCCGATGAATTGCAAAAAGAAGGCATTAGTGCAGAAGTGATTGACCTCAGAACCATACGACCATTAGATTGGCAAACCATAGTGGAGTCGGTGAAAAAAACAAATCGTTTATTGATAGTAGAAGAACAATGGCCATATGGAAGTGTTTCTACAGAAATAACTTACCAGGTACAAAAAGAAGCATTTGATTATTTGGACGCACCGATACGTCGTTTGTGTAGCACTGATACTTCTATGCATTACGCACCTACCTTAGTAGCCGCTTATTTACCAACTGTTGAAAAAACAGTGAAGGCAGTGAAGGAGATTATGTATTCGGTGAAGTAGGTGAAAGTCGAAAGTCGTAAGTCGAAAGTAGATAGGATTACCTAGAAAATTAATAGTCGTCTTCATTTTCAAATTTTCAAATCTTTAAATTGGTATTTTGAATTCACCATGGAAATTTGGGATTTCGCCTTTGGAATTTGGAATTTCTTTTTTTGGAATTTAAAACAGTTTACATTGCGACTTCATTTTTAAAAAATAAAATACCATATGAACAAAAAACGCAACATCTTATTTATTTTGATGGCTATTGTTGGATTAGCTACCCAAGTAAATGCACAGTCTATCTTAAGTGCTGAAAGCTTTGATACATTGCCTTTTCCACCTACTGGTTGGAGTGTAAAACCTGCTATAACACCTGCTTTATGGGCTAGAGGTACTACTAGCACTTTCCCGAATTGCATCCCGCATAGCGGTGCAGCGATGGCTCGTTATAGAAGTAGAAGTGTAATTGCAGGGACTAAACAAACCTTAATAACTCGTCCGCTAGATTATACTAATAGAGGCACTAGTGCTGCGAATGTCAATTTTTGGATGTATCGGGATAGTTTATTTACGAATCAAGATAGTATCACGGTATGGGTAAATTCAAGCGATACTTTGGATGCAAATGCAGTAA
>Ga0114969_10001682_pt1 | contig 18702 bp, 18 predicted proteins | sample M_130807_MF_Meta_FD_87316 | JGI IMG/M metagenome (GOLD analysis project Ga0114969, IMG submission 87316) | Freshwater microbial communities from Lake Montjoie, Canada to study carbon cycling - M_130807_MF_MetaG | ecosystem: Environmental > Aquatic > Freshwater > Lake | place: Lake Montjoie...
AAACAAATAAAACAAGCACTACTGAATTAACCAATTTAGTTTTACAAGTTGTTAAACAGAATAAGGAGTTAGCTTCTCAAAACCAAGAATTAACCAATAAATTATTTGAAGTTTGTAAAAATAGTATAACAAATAATATTACAAACACGAATTCTCATAACAAAACCTTTAACCTTAATTTATTTTTAAATGAAACGTGCAAGGATGCTATGAATATAATGGATTTTGTTGATTCTTTAAAACTTCAACTGTCTGATTTGGAAAATGTTGGAAAAATTGGCTTTATTGAAGGCATTTCAAATATAATTGTTAAAAATTTAAATTCACTTGATGAGACTAAAAGACCTGTTCATTGTACAGATGCAAAGAGAGAAATAATGTATATAAAAGATGAAGATAAATGGGAAAAAGAAAATGATAATAAACAAAAAATGAGAAAGGTTATTAAAAAAATAGCACATAAAAATTCAATGATGTTAAATGAGTTTAAATCTAAACACCCAGATTGCTTAAAAAGTGAGTCAAAATATTCAGATAAGTATAATACTTTAACTTTTGAAGCTATGGGTGGCAAAGGTGATGATGATTTAGAAAAAGAAGATAAAATAATTAAAAATATCGCAAAAGAGGTTGTTATAGAAAAATCATAAATAATTTTAATTTAGCACAGCATTTTAATTTAGCACAGCATTTTAATTTAGCACAGCATTTGATGCCAATGGGCCATCATCTATAAAATCTCCTGTCACGCTATAACGTGGAGGATATGAAGGCATATATTCTATTTTATCAGGTCTATATCTTTTATAAAATAATTTTTCATTGGTATTAAATTTACTACGCCATACATTTATACCAAATTCTGGTGATGGAGTTTTTGAAAATTTTTTATCAATAAATGTTTTAGCTCTTGTTCCCATATCTGTTGTTAAAACAGAATATGTAGGAGTAGTACCAACTGTTAACTTACCCGCATCATTATCACCAGTAATATTATCCATTATTTTTTCAGCATTAGATAACGGAGGAACATATGGTTGACAACCAGGACAATCAATATCAGTAAAACATTGTTGACCTGTTATAGCACAACGTGATGTAGGACCGCAAAAATTTTTACAACTATATGTTGTGGTTAAAGGCAAATCAACTGTATGACTTGTTTTTACACTTTCATTTTGATTATTCATTTGCTGAAAACATTCTACAATATAATTGTTCTTAAATAAATAATGGATCCATTTTGACCCAAAAAATATCATAACTGCTAATAATAATATATATAATAGCCCTTTTATTAACGTCATTATACTATAAACTAATATTTTTTTAAAATGAAAACTATTTATTTAATTTAGAAAATTCTAATACTTAACATTTATTTCATATAGAAAATAAATCAAATTAATTTTATATCTTTAATATAAGTAAAATGTCAGATATAAGTGATAGTTCAGCTGTTGATGAAAAAAAAAAAGAGAATGAAGGAAATGGTTCAGAGAAACCGCCAAATTATAGCACATTTTTTTGGACTGTATTTACAACTATCGGTGTTTTTCTTTGTTATTTTTCTATAAGCAGTTATGTTTTATATGCTTGTAAAATTGCTCAAGCAAATATACTTCCAACAAATGTTAATTGTTATCCTTATACGGATCAATCTTCAAAGCCAACAAAAATAGATACAAATATTTTTAAAACATTATTTAGCGACCCACAATTATCTATAAAATTGTCATTTCCTTATAATGATACAAGTGGTAGTATAGATGAAAACGCAACATATAGTCTTCTTGGAAAATTAAGAAATAATAAAAAGACAGCTTCTGTTACAGGTATGTTTTTTATAAATATTATTGAAAATTTATTTGAATTTAATTATTCAACTATAGATACCATATTAAATTTTTTAAATCAATTGCCTGAAATTCTTATTATATTATTTGGACCATTCATATTAAGTATTATAACAGGTGTTTTATTTATTGGATCATGGTTTTATGGAGTTTATTTATGGCTTTCAAACTTACCAATATTTTTTAAGGAGGGAACTAAAAAAGGCAAACTGGGAGCAGATTTATCATTTTATGATACAGATTACTGGGTTGGTATAGCTCAAATAATATTCTTTTTTATAATGTTAGTTGTTTGTATTTTTTCAATAATACCTATACCCATTATTAATAGTTTAATAATATTTTGCGTTTTGGTATCAATTGCTTGTTATAGAGGTAGTATAAAAGGTTTGAATAATAAAGGTATTGGGTTATCTTACATAATTTCAGAAGTTTTTAAATGTTATAAAATACCCATTGTATTAATGTTATGCGTTATTATTATAAGTTTGGCATTTTCATATTTGGGATATGTTTCAGGTGTCGTATCAGTTGGGTTATTAATAGCTTTTTATTTTGGTTTGTTTAAGTTTGATTTGTTTAAATCAATTTGTGATCTTAATCTAAATATTTATACTAATGTTGACACTGGAACTGATAAACAAGCTGGAAGAAACGATTGTGAAGCACCAGAAAAAACCGAAAGTTCAGGTCATGGGTTTTTGTGGAAATTACTTGTAGGAAATATAGATGAAGGAACTACTGGAAAAGGAACTACTGGAAATGGAACTACTGGAACTACTGGAAATGGAACTACTGGAACTACTGGAAATGGAACTACCGGAACTACCGGAAATAAAGAAGTAGAAATGAAAAATATAACACCAACAACATCATCTTCAGAACCATCGTCATCATCTTCATCATCATCTTCAGAACAATTAGAAACAGCAAAAAAAGGCGGATCATTTATAGGCGGCGCTAATATTATCAAGATGCTAAAAAAAATGAAGAAGAAATAAAAATACAATATTAAAAATACAATATAAATATATAATTTTATTGTATTTTAATGAATAAAAAAAAGGAAATCAAAAATAAAACTCCCTTTGTAAGTATTTGCACACCAACTTTTAATAGACGTCCATTTTTTCCATTTATAATAAAATGTTTTGAAAATCAGACATATCCAAAAGATAAAATGGAATGGATTATAATTGACGATGGAACAGATAAAATAGAAGATATTGTATCACATATTCCCCAAGTCAAATATTTCAAATATGATATGAAAATGTCAATAGGAAAAAAAAGAAATATCAGTAATGAAAAGTCAAGAGGAGACATAATTATTTATATGGATGATGATGATTATTATCCACCTGAGAGAGTTAGTCATGCTGTAGATATGCTATTGGCAAATCCCAAGGCTTTATGTGCTGGTTCAAGCGAAATGTTAATTTATTTTAAACATATTGACAAAATGTATAAATTTGGTCCTTATGGTCCAAATCATTCAACTGCGGCAACTTTTGCTTTCAGAAGAGAATTATTAAAGCAAACAAGGTTTGACGAAAATTCTTCGGTAGCAGAAGAGAAAAAGTTTTTGAAAGAATACAAAATACCATTTGTTCAATTAGATATGAAAAAGTCCATTTTGGTTTTTTCACATAACCATAATTCATTTGATAAAAAGGAATTGTTAAAGCAGTTACCAAATCCAACTATTCACGAAACCGATATTGTTCCAGCTGATATAATAAAAGAAGCAAATATATTGAATTTTTTTATGAAAGATATTGATAAGCTTTTAGATGATTATAAACCAGGAAGTCCAGAAAATAAACCAGACGTTACAAAACAAATAGCAGAAATAAGAGAAAATAGAGAAAAAATGATAAAAGACCAACAAGAGTATAATAATTTAATAAATAAATTACATGTTAACAATAATCCTCAAATAGTGCAAAATAAAATAGATGAATTTGCTTTTATTATTCAAGAGTTAACAAATGAAAATAATATGTTAAAAGACAAGGTCAATTACTTGCAGACAAAAATAACCCAGATTTTAACTGAACAAATACAAATTAAAAAGGGGTTACAAGCTCCGATTAAATAATTATAATAAATATACTTAAAAAGATATCAATAATTATAACATTAACAATAAAATGAGCGCAGATATGTATTCTAATAAAATCGAAAATGATAACACCGATATTGATGACAGTGAGATGAATGATAGTGAGATCGATGATGATAAAAGAGAGTTATTAAGATTAAAAAGATTGGATAAAAATTATCATGTGGTTTATAGAAGAAAATATAATGACATTTTAGATAAAGTTGTTAGGACAAAAGTGGAGATATATACCACTAATTCGACTGGGTCTAAAATCAGAAATGCTGAAACAGGTGAGTATTCTAATTATACTGTAGGCAGTAAATACGAAGAGTTGTTTTTTTCAGTTGTGTTATCAACTGGTGAATGTTCTGGTAAATATAAGATGCCGTTATTGTTTTTTACGTCGCCTCGTCATTATGAACAAGTGATGGGTGCAGAGGTATCTGAAGATACGATTTATAGATGGAATTTAAAACGAAATTCATTAATAAAACAGATGGAAACTGAGAGTAGCCATCATAGATGTGATGTATTGGTTAAGTAAAAAATATGTAGCTACATATTTCATTTAAAAACAAATTAATACAATTAAATAAAAACAAATATTAATATTTCAAAATAAATATTAATATTTTTGTATGATAAAATTAAAAAACTTATTCATCATCTAAGTCCTCTTCATCTTCGGCTTCAGCTTCAATTTCTTTATCGACAGTTCCAGGTGCGTTTTCCTTAATATATTTTTCTAAATATCTATAAATTCTATTAATATCAAGTTTGGTAATTTCATAATTTTCAAACAAGGCAAAAATTTCATTATCGTCGTATTTATTTTTTAAATCAATAAAGTAACCAAATAGATCTTTTTTATCCATTCCGAGCTTTTGACATAATTTTTGAATAAATAATGAATTATTGTATTCGGTGGAATACTTAGTTAATACTTTTGTAAATCTTACCTCAGGAGGGTTATATTTTTGTTTTTTTTTAAAATGTTCATGATATAATTTATTATTTTTGAAAGTTTTAATTAACGAGCTCATTTCATTAAATTGCCAAATTTGCTTTTGAAACGTGATCCTATCAATATAATCAGAAAAGCAAATGTTATTTAACTGCTCGATATAAAATGGTATCGACACACTTTTATCATATTTATCAATAACATCAATAATATTTTCATGCCATAATAATCCAACACTGGTTCTATCAGTTTCATTCATAATGTTGTTATGTTCTTTAATATTGTAACTATTATTAATAAGCCTACTGGTGATTTTTTTGGTGTCATCATTATAAGACTTCATTTGAAAAATATTTTCAATAATTTCAGTTTTAAAAATATCGGGTTTATTTTTATAAATATTGTAAATACTATTAACCTTTCTTAAATCGCCTTGAGTAAAATTAATAATTTTTGTTTGACTGTTTGCATCAATATGAGTAAATAATGACTGAATAATTTGATTAATTTGCGATGTAATAGGAGTTTTAAGTTCAACCGTATTGCAAACCTTCATAAGTTCTTTAATTTTTTTATCCACACGATAATTCCCGATACAAATAATAGGATTAATTGTAACCTCTTCAAGTTTTTGTTTTTTTGTCTTTTTAGGTCGAATAAGTTTAATTAATGTATTGATACCACCTTTGTCACCATTGTTCATGCCATCAATTTCATCCATTATAATAGCAATTTTCTTGACTTTTTTGTTAAAAAGGCTCATAATATTTTTATCTGACATATTATGTTTAGTAATGTCTTCAATAACAGATGTATTTCTAATGTCTCCGGCATCATAATTAATAATATCATAATCTAATTCTTTCAGAATATTGGTAACAAAGGTGGTTTTACCTGTACCAGGGTCACCATAAACATAAATACCTTTTTTAAATAACATATTGTTCTTATTTTGTTCAAATGATCTCAAGATGTCCTTAATATTATTAGCTTTTTCATCTCTATTTAAAATTTTATTAATATTTAATTCATCCATATTATATATTAATTTAAATTCTTTTTATGTTGATTTTTACTCAAAGCAAGTTCTATGAATAATAAACTTTAGCTTTGACATGGGTTATTAACACCATATGTTATACCATCCCAAGAAACATTACAATTTTTAGCCCATTTAAATTTGTTACATGTTCCGCTGTCGCCTGAAAAAACAGACGAATTAAAATTCATAATTAATTGTTTATCTCCAGATTTTGGTGGACATGTTCCTAAATCTTTAACATTAGTGCAAGTTGTATTATTGCCAGAACCATCTATATTCCAATAATCAGGACAATCTTGAAGTATAGGAGGCCATGAAGTATTTTTTTTAGATGACATTGTAATTCCTATAAATATTAAAGCAATAATTAAAACAATTATAGCTACAATTAAAACAATTTTTTGAAATCCTTCCATTTATATATAAAATAAATATATATAATTTTTTCTATAAGAGTAATATAAATGAATAATAATGGACGCGTGGATATTAAAAGCCCAAATACTTCAGCTTTATTTGAAATGTATGATAAAATACCAGCAAATCAATGTGTAACATTTAGGAACCCTACAGAAGGTTTGTGGACAGACACAATTTTATCTACAGTTTTTTTCTCTCAACAGAATATTCAAGTGTTACAAAATGGAATAAGAGCAGGTGTTTACCATAGGTCGAATGGTCAATACACAATTGGTCCTCAAGATTGCGACTCTTTAAAAATAGTGATGCGAAGTGTTTTTTTACAAAATTCAGCAAATCAGCCAAATAATATTACTCAACAGGTTATCGAACTAAACAAAATTGTATTAAATTATTGCATCCAACAGGTTTATAGTGAGGCGCAAGGTTATATGAAATATATAGATGATGCGAGCACATTGGTTATTCCTATAGCTCATCCTATTATGACGGATAATACTGATAGACTACTTGAATTTAAAACGTGGTTTTAATTATTAAATTATTAATAATTTATTTATTATTAATAATAATATTAAAATAATTGTGTTCAATAATTTCCAGAAATTATTATATAACTCAAAAAAATACCAAAAAAATTCTTTGCAAACAAATCTAATATATTATAAAGTGAATTTTTAACATAATAAGGCAAAACAGCTACACAACCATACAATGACCAAAAAAAGAAAAAATACCAAAACAATAAATATCCACTTGTGTTTTCAGTTACATAATTTACATAAATAAGATAGTAATAAATTAAAAATGGTATAAAACCTAAAAATACTCCCATCAAAACAGGGATAGCTCTTATTTCACCCAAATAACCAAAAAGTAACATTAACCAATTCAAAAGCAATACAGGTATAATAACACTTGAATTTTCATTTAAAAGTGTAAAAACATCTAATTCGCCTGTTTTGTTTTCTACCTTTTTACTCAAATAAATTAAATATATAATTAATGTTATTAACATTGTTGGAGTTGTAATAGCCCAATCTATATATCTTTTTGGTGTAACATTTAATATCTTAGTAAAATTATAAGCTAACCAAATATAAAATGAACCTTCAATAAATTGAACAACTAATTCTATTAATAGTAATTGTCTTATTATATTATAAATAGTTGGAACTTTTATAAAAAATACTCCTAATTCTATTATTCCTGATACAAACTGAAAAATAATTGAAACTAATAATGTAATATAAAATAAATATTTTGTATCCATATTATATTAGTTAAATATTTTAGTTTTATAAAATTATATAAAATTATATAAAATTATATAGAAATCATATTTGATTTATCAAAATTATTAATATTAAATATCATAGTAGGTCTCTCTTTATCCCCTTCAAAATCTATATTATTTATATTTTTTGTATAATAATATATAGCTATTGACTCTCTACAAATATTATCTGGAACATTTAATGGTTCTGGATGACCATGTAAACTGGTTTTAGTCGTATTAAAAATAACACATCTATTTAATAATGGTGATATCTTGTAATTTACATTTTGTTTTATCATATCACATAATAATAGATGACCATTATATTCATCTTTCCAATTAGGATTTAAATATAATAATAAATTAATTCTTCTATCCAGACGACCATGATTATCAGAGTTATAACTGTTAAAATCTGTATGAGCTTGTAAAAATCCATCCTTTAAAATTCTATGTATTCCAGCTCCTTTTAATTTTAAATCGTTTCGTATAATTCCGGTAATTCCAGTTAATTTTTCCAAATAATTTATAAATTCGTCGCTAACTAAGTATTTGAATACATTTGATAAATTTTCACCAAGATTATTTTGAAAAGCATATTTATTTGATTCCCAACTTGCATCAAAAAATTTATAGTCTGCTTTAGATGTTTCAAGCTTTCTAACATCTTCAAGAATTGGGCTAATATATTCTTCATTTAAAAAATCATCAACTACAGTAAACTTAAATGGAACTGTGTTTGTATAACCGGATAACATGGATTCTTTAGTTTTATCAGAAATCATAATGTAATAATATTATATTTAATTCTATATTTAATATTATTTTTTCACAATTGAATTAATATTTATTTTTTGGGTTTCTCTCTTCAACCTATTTTTAACACTGTTTTTATAAAAGATAAAACTATTAAATAACAGTCTTTGTATATATTTATAATATGTTTCATCAATTACCAACAGAAATTATTGATAATATCCTTTTGTTTTGTGATAACTATATTAGAGCAGATTTGCGTTGTAAAAGAACAAATAAATTAAAAAAAGGAATGCTTGATATTGGTAACAAATTATGTCTGGAAAGCAGTAAACATGTTGACGATACAAATAATTCAATAACTTATATTGTAAATAAAAAATATACCGAAGATCTTTATGGTTATTTTTTTAAAATTATTAACAGCAAAGACATTAATTATCAATGGATAAAGGTATCAAGTTGGTAGTTTAATTAATTAATATTTATGTATTGTTACGAGTTTATTCATCTTCAAGCACTAATTTTTGTCCGCTTTTCGCAGTTTTTTTAACAACGGTTCCTTTTGAAACAATCTTCTTTTTCACTGTTTCGCCATCCATAAGTCTTTGTCTAACTTCCTTATATTCCAAATATTGTTTTAATAAATTATCCAATTCTGAAGACCACATCTGATTTACAGTTGTGCCTTTAATAGTTGCCAACTCAACCTGTTTGTTACCCTTTTCGCTAAGCAATTTTTCAATATTTTCTTCGGTAACCGAGTCCATCGGCATTTTAGTCAAATATTTATATTCGGTGTCATCATCAATTATATCGTAGTCCTTACTTTGCAACATTGATATAACTTGTTCCTTCTTCTTTTTTCTTAAATCAATTGTGCCGTCCAAGTTCTCCTTTATATATTTTGACTTGTTTGTCAATAGTATAAGCTCTTTTTCAATATCTTTTATCATATAGTCCTTTCTTGTTTGATATAACTTATATCTGACATCATAATACACGTCAATAATATCTGAAATATTATCAAATTTTTGTAACTTGTCATCTGCGTCAAATAAATGCATATTAGTTGTGGTATTTGTAGTATATAATTTCAATAATTTTTCAAGACCGTTACATGCGTAATCACCTTTGGATAGTTCTAATTCTTCTAACTTACCCTTCGCAAATGTAATTGTAAAATCAACATTAGTATCTTTGCTCATATCATCATAATCCTTAACCACAGAAACAATTTTTTTCCCTTCTTTATCATTGCCAGGTTCAATTAAATTTTCTAATAATTCTTTAAAATCTTCAGTCCAAAATCCAACAGGCAATTCAGTTACTCTAATTTTATCTATACCGGTCTTTTCATACAAACCTTTAATCAAGTATTTATCATCACTAATTTTTGTTATTTGACCCTTAAATCCTTCATAATAAGGTATAAAGTCAAATGTGTCATTGCCAATTGTCAATTTATTTTTTAAATACTGAATAATTTGAAGAGGATTATAACACATAATATCAGTGCTAAAACCAGTGCCAATTCCCTTTGATCCATTCACAAGAACCATTGGAATAATAGGAGCATAATAGATTGGTTCGACCATTAGTCCATCGTCATTCAAATATGTTAACACATTGTCGTCAAATGATGGGAATAAAGTTCTGGTGATTTTGTTAAGTTGAGTGAATATATATCTTTCCGATGCGCTGTCCTTGCCACCTTGAAGTCTTGTTCCAAATTGACCATTTGGCATAAACAAATTAATATTATTTGAACCGACAAAGTTTTGCGCCATACCAACAATTGCCGCGTTTAAACTGGCCTCACCATGATGATACCCTGAATTCTCAGAAACATAACCCGAGAACTGAGCTACTTTAATTTCAGTCGTCAAATTTTTCTTAAAACCTGAATATAATATTTTGCGCAATGATATTTTTAATCCATCCATCAAGTTAGGAATACTGCGGTCGCAATCGTATTTGGAGAAATGGATTAGCTCTTTATGAATAAATTCTTCATATGACACATTGGTTTTTTTAGTATCTAAATATGCCTTTCTATCATAACCCTTTAACCAATCCTTTCTGTCATCTGCGCGTTTCTTATTAAAAACCATATCAATTGTGTCATCACTTTTTTCCGAATGTTCAAACCCAACTATTTTTTTATTTTCAAAATATTCGCGAAATTCTTTGCCAGTGCTGGTTCCCAAACCCTTGTAATATTTAATTTTCCATCCTTTTGTATCGTTTTCCTCTTTCCACTCTTCGTATTCACCGTCATTATAGAAATTTAATTCAACATTACCTTTTTTAGCTTTTAGAATAGGAGTGTTCATAAATCCAATAAATCCTTGAATTTCCGTAAGAGATGACCATTCTGCTTGAAACAAATTGATACCCAATCCCTTGATATGACTGCCGTCCAAATCTTGATCCGTCATAAATAATACCTTACCATAACGCAAATGTTTATAAACATCTTCAATTGTTTCGTATTTTTTGCCAGTTTCTAAACCCAATATCTTTTTAATTTCGGCAATTTCTTTATTTTCGGAAATCTTTTTAACATGCTCACCTCTTACATTAAGAATTTTGCCTTTCATTGGATAAACACCAATCGTATTACGATCTTCAGATGATAAACCAGAAATAATACCTGCCTTTGCTGAGTCACCTTCGCAAAATATAATAACACAATCTTTAGATTTTTCAGTTCCAGCCCAATTAGCATCTGTCAATTTAGGAATGCCTCGAATACTTTTGGTTTTGGTTCCGTCTGTTTTTTTAGCAGCCTTATTTTCTTTTACTTCTGTCAATTGAAGAGCAGCATCCATCACACCCATTTTGGCAACTTTTTCAATAAATTTATCGCTGACGTCACATTTTGAGCCAAATTTTGAAGAAGGTGTATTCATATAGTCCTTAGTTTGACTATCGAATGCGGGATTTTCGATGTCGCATCTTATAAACATGATTAATTGTTCCTTAATGGTATTTTGGTTAACCTTTACCTTCTTTTTCTTTTCAATTAAATCGCAGATTTTTCTGGTGATTTGGCCTAAAATATATTCAACATGTTTGCCGCCTTTTGCCGTGTGAATACCATTTACAAACGACACTTGTGTAAATTCATTATTCGGTGTTAAAGCAACAGCGTATTCCCATCTTCCATTGGAACCGGTGTCCTCATATACGCGAGGTGAAACATTTTTATCGCCAATATACAAATCAATATATTGTTGAAAATTTTTAATAGGAACAAGTTCAGAATTGTATTTAACCTTTAATGTTTTGTCGGTTACTGCAGCTATGTCATAAACACGTTTTCGCAAGAGTGCGATAGTGTCTTGATTAAGTCCATCAAGTCCTAAACGTTTGTAGTCTGGTTTAAATGTGATTTTAGTATATGGTTTATTTTTACATTTAATAATAGAAGGTTTACATATTTCGTCCAAATTGTTTTTGAATTCTTGTTTGTATTTAAGACCACGAATGTGATCGATGGTTTCGATCGAACCATAAGTAGACCATATTAGCACAAGTTTGAAACCAAAACCGTTCTTACCACCAACGATTTTCTTTTCATCTTTGTTGTAATTGGTAGAGGTTCTGAGATGACCAAAAATCAATTCAGGTATCCATATTTTATGTTCAGGATGCTCAGCAACATCAATACCGTTGCCGTCATTAAGCATAATAATGGTGCCATCTTCTTCAATTGTGATTTCAATATTGGTTACAGGAATGGCGTTTTCTTGACCGTTTGAAATAGCTTGTGTCATTCTGACAACATGGTCGCGACAATTAACAATACCTTCATCGAAAAGTTTAAATAATCCAGGCACATATTCAATATTTCTTTCAAATATTCTGGAGTTGTCTTCATTTAAAATCCATTGTTGAGAGTCTATTTTTTCAACAGCGCCGATATACGTATCTGGGTTATCCAAGATATGTTGTTTATCGGTTTTTTGTTGATATTTATTAGCGAGATTTGCGTCTTGAGCGTTCATTTTCAGTGTAATTATATTAATTCATATTTACCTTTTAAATAATTTCAATTTTATTTAAAACAAAATATATATTCTAAAATAATATAAAATGTCAAAGACAACCTTAAAATTTACACCTGGTAATAATTCGAATGCTTCAAGAATGATTAATTATGTAGCACAACTGAATGCTCTGTATCCAAATAGTAATAATGTAAAATGTATATGCATACCGGATAAAGTTGATAAAAATTTGCCGGGTTCCGACTCAGTGTCATATAAAATCCCATATAAAATACGGTATTCGCATATAATTAGAACCAGTTTAGGAGGTTTTACACAATATGGTAACTTTTATTTAGGAAAACCATTAGAATTGAATTATCTTGGAAATGCACAAGGAATGCCTGGAGGAAGTGGTATGCCACCCAAAAATGTGTTTTAATGCGTTTGTCAAGTTATTTAGAAGTTTTATTTTTTTTCTCACTTAAATTTATAATGACAAAATATTCAAGAACGTCAACTGGAAAATATTCCGTGAGTGGTAAAACATATGATATGTTAATTGGAACCCGTGCTCAAGTATGGCATGGAACAGCTTATAAAACAACTGGTGGTCTTACTAAAAATAATATAATAAAAAATAAATCAGGAAGAATTGTTTCAAAAGCTAAACACAATAGTGCAAAGAAAGAGAAACGATTAGTCAAGGCTGGTTACTTGACCAAAAAGGGTCAATTTGGTTTTGTTAAGAATGGCAAATCGATGAAAAAGGGACGCAAAGGCAGTCGCAAAATGAGAGGCGGTATGGCCTTAGGTGGTAACCTTTCTCCTACTGCTTATGCTGGTGCAGGTGTAGGAACAAGTGGTGTTAACCTCCAATTTGTTGCTGGTAACGCGAACTAAATTAAATAATTAAATAAAAATTAAATTATTAAAAAATTAAATTAACTTTAGTTAAGTTAAATTAATTTAAGTTGTAATTGTCAAGAGTATTATAAATCCTTTATTTCAGTTTTTGTAATTTTGTAAGTTTTATTATAAAAATCTATAAACAAATATATTTGAATAACATTGGCAATTCCACATAATAACATTAAATTCCAATTTTGATTGGTTTCAACATTTTTGTATAAAATAAAACCTGAAAATAAAAATACCAATTGTGATATTTGAAGACCAGTTAAGTATTTTTTAACCGATTTTATAAAATCAAACTTTAACAAGGACAGAGCATAATATGTATACATTATAGAATGAACAAAAGAATTCAACAGAGTGGGTATCCAGAAACAATCCAGTTTATATGTATATGCCAAATGCCAAGATATAACAGCGCCGGAATGATGATATAACTGTAAAAATATAGGTTTCTTACCCTTTAAATAAATTAAAAAAGTATCGATATATTCAATATATTTTGAAATATAAAAATAAAACATGATATTATCAAATTTTTCATAAGAAAAGTAATGTTCTTTATCTATTACAATACCATTAGTATATAAAAAGTTAGATAAATCTACAAATATATATAAACTGAATAATGATAATATAACATTGTGTATCAATGCAAAATGATGTAAATATTTTTCTTCAATTACTATGTTATTTGGAAAATTAAAATATAATATAGTTGATATTATTGGTATAATGTGATTAACCATTGCTTGATATTAGAAAAACTATTTGGAAATCTTTATATTAATTTGATAATGTAAATTTTGATACACTACAATAATACAGTGATTTTTGTATTATTATAATTAATTTTTTTTTTATTTTTTTATTTTTTTACCCAACTGGTTTCAATAAATTTTTCATAAACAATATAATCTGGTATTTTAAAATATAAATATTTCTCAAAATATCTCTTGCTGACAATCGATTTATGAGAGTTAATATTACAATACTTATAATAATAATTATATGCGTCGTCAAATGAAATAAGAGCTAATGGACATTGATTTATAATTTGCGTTTTAATGTATTCAAATGATTGATCAATCTCATTATTTTTATCCCATAAAGAACAAGTTGCATTTAATATATATTTGTCTTCAACAATTTCTATGTTAGGAAAGAAATGTTTGAGGATCTTTAAAACATTTTCCTCTGAAATGTTTCCATTGCTATATAAATGCTCCGTATTTGTTTTAGACCATAGTTTAAAGAGAGAACAAATTTCATCAATTTCAATTTCATGATTAAATGCCAAACTATAATCATTTGATAAAACGGTAATTGTATTTTCCCAAAACCGAATAAAGTCACTTTGAATTGGCAAATACTTGCTTGTTATTCCAATAAACGAATCAGTTTCTTCATTATAATTATACATGTCTTTCAATATATTCTTTAAAGAATTGGAATAAATTATATTTGGTAAATTAGAATTAGAGAGAAACTGTTTCCAAACAAAATGTATATTTTTCCATTCAATTTGAACATCAGAAGAAGTGGTAATTATATATTTATTACAAAATTCAGAAACTATTAAATTAGGATTAGTGTTTTTAAGATAATACGCATAATTTTTAATTTCTTCATTCGATGTATTTTCAATAAATTTATCGGAGTTTTCATAACGTTTTGAATAATGAACAGCAACACAAAGAAGATCAAGTCCAATTTTTTTAAGGATTTCTCTCCAAACATCATTTGAAAAACTCTCATTTATTTTAATTAGTCGACAATTTTCATAAGAATGATTTTCATGATATTTAGTCATAAAATTATGTGTAGCATTATTAATTCCAATAGAGCCAAAAGCAATATTATCAAGCTCAATTAATAATTTTTTCATTTGTTGGCTAACTAAAAAAATCAAATTATTGTTTTTTTTTAATATATTATCTCCAATAATTGTCAAAAAATACTTGGCACTATTTTTGCTTGTAAAAATAGATGGATACAAAACATTTAATATATTTTGAATTGTATCCGTTTCAGGAATGCACGTAAATAAAGAGCGATCCTTAATTTGTTTAATTATATTCATTTTGGTTTTATGTTTCCATTGTAAAAGTATTCTATCTTTTGAAATACTTGATAAAAGTTTATGAATAATATCATCTTCTTTAACAATCATAAAATTGGTGCCATTATATTCGTAAAAAAAATTATTATTTGATAAATAAAAATACTGGTTTTTACTAAGAAAAACTTGAATAAAAATCTGTTGTTCATTTGATAAATAATTATTGCGACTTATGCGGTCTTCATATAATTTACACTCATTTGACAATGTATTTGGCAAATAATTCACAATATGATTATGAATTCTATGAAACATATATTCATTATTTTTATATTTTTCAAATAATTCTGATACAACATTAAAACATTTATCTTTCATTTCATCAATATTTGCATTTGCATTTGTATTTGTATTTTCAGACATTTTAAATATTATATAATAAATACTCTTTAAATAAGTATTTAAATCATAATAATCATAATACATTTTGAAATACAATATCATATATCAAATTTACTTAAATGTAAAACCATTTATTATAATAACACGATGTCATCACGATTTCTCAGATTAACCAATTTTTTAGTAAATGTCAATCAAATTCGCAGAATAGAAATACACCCAGGCGCATACAAAATTCAACTTATGCCAAATGAAATTAAAGGATTAATATTTATGGGTACTGGGTATTTTACAAGTGAAACAGAATCTTATACAGCTACTGAAAAAGACCATATTACAGATTATAAAATAATAGCTGACTGGATAAATAATAATGAAAATAATGAAAATAATAAAAAAGATTAAAAAAGATAAAATATAAAAAGGATAAAATATAAAAAGGATAATAATTAATTCATATTATAAAAATATTAAATATATTTTGATAATGTATATAAAAGTAAAATGGCCGAAAACAATACGAATGATAATGTTAAATTGTTTATTTTAGACCCTCTTTCCGTAATAATTAAATTGGCAATTATTAGTAACAAACCATATGGAACAAAAATATTGATACAAAATAATGTTATATTTTTCCAAGAACCCGGTATTTTTCAAGCATTTTGTCGGTATGTTTTAAGTACTAATAAGTCTGATTTACAATATATGTATAATCCAATACATGCTGCGTGTCAACACTTTTTAAAAAAAGAATTCATTGAAAGTAGTCCAAGAATAAAAAGTTTATTTAAATGTGCACAAATTGGTATTGATAAATTAAAAGAAACATATAAGGATTATTCTATGATTTGTCTATGCTTAAATTATTACCATACCATAATTAATAATTTTGTTGAACAAATTTACAATGATAATATTTTTTGTAAAGATAACATGACAATCTTATATAGCAATGAAATAGTTGATAAATTAAATTCTCAATGGACAAAAGATAAAATTAAAATTATTTTAGATTTGATTAGTTTTTTAACAAATGATAAAATGGCTACAAATAATGTTAAATCACTTGAAAATATTATGAATAATATTGATATTGAAACACGTGATTTAATTAATACTATATAATCGAGTTTTTTAATTGTTTAAATGTCTAAATAAATTAACAAAAATAATTTAAATCCATAAGTATTTAAAGATTTAAATTAAAAACTAAGTATAATGTCCACTTTTACTGATAAAACTAAAAATCAAACGCAAACTTTAACGGACGGAAATGTCTTAACAATTAAAACAGTTCAAATTGCTCCATTCAGAACTTTAATGACAGCATTAAAAGATATTTTGTTGGAAACTAATATTACTTTTGAACCCGACGGTATTCGTATTATAAATATGGACAAATCTCATACTATTCTTGCTCATCTTTATTTAGCAGCTCAAAATTTTGAATTTTATGAATGTAAAAAGGAAAAAATTATTATTGGGGTAAATATGTTTCATTTGTTTAAGTTAATTAATTCCATTGATAATGATGATACTTTAACTATTTATATTGAAAATGGCGATTATGTTGATGGAATTGTTTCACATTTGGCATTAAAATTTGAAAATGGTGAAATTAAACAATGTAAAACTCAAAAACTTCGGCTTATTGAACCTGACTCAGAAGAGCTTGAGTATCCAGATGTTAAATTCTCATCTATTATCAACTTGCCTTCTGCTGATTTTCAAAAAATTATTCGCGATTTGTCTTGCATTTCGGATAAATTGGAAATTAAATCTGTCGGAAATGAGCTTATATTTAAATGTTCTGGTCAATTTGCTTCTGCTGAAATTCATCGTGCCGAATCAGACGGAAGTATGGGATTTGTTTTGAAACAAGACTCTTCTAAAATTATACAAGGTGAGTTTTCTCTAAAGAACCTTGGGTACTTTATTAAATGTACTAATTTGTGTTCGCAAATTGAAGTCTACTTGGAAAATGATTTGCCACTTGTTGTGAAGTATAATGTAGCCAGTCTTGGGGAGATAAAACTGTGCCTCGCACCTTTACCAAGTTCATAAATTATAAATAATAATAATACTGATTATCGTAACAAATAATATTTACTATTTTATAATTTTGTGTATTTTGAATTAAAATAAAATAATTATTGATAATTTATTTTTATAAAATGAAATATCAATTATTTAAATAATAAATTAAATAATAAAATAAAATTATATTATTATTTTAGAATAATGTCATTAAACTATAATCAATATTTAGGTGCAAGAAGATGTTGCGATAAAAATACTTCAAATGGTCCACAAGGATATCAGGGTGCTACAGGAAGATCAATAATTGGCACAACTGGAGCTCAAGGAAACACTGGAGCTCAAGGAAGAACCGGTGCTCAAGGACGAACTGGTGCTCAAGGTTTTCAAGGACCTGCAGATGGTTATCAAGGAAACACTGGAGCTCAAGGAGAAACTGGATCTCAGGGAGAAACTGGATCTCAAGGTGATACTGGAACTCAAGGTGATACTGGGTCTCAAGGTAATACTGGGTCTCAAGGTAATACTGGGTCTCAAGGTAATACTGGGTCTCAAGGTAATACTGGAAGCACCGGAGCTCAAGGAATTACAGGAAGCACAGGAGCTGTAGGTGTTACAGGTTTTACAGGAACACAGGGAAGCACAGGAGCTCAAGGAATTACCGGAGCTACAGGAGCTGTAGGTGTTACAGGTTTTACAGGAACACAAGGAAGCACAGGAGCCCAAGGAATTACAGGAGCAGTAGGTGTTACAGGGTTTACAGGAACACAGGGAAGCACAGGAGCCCAAGGAATTACTGGAGCTACAGGAGCTGTAGGTGTTACAGGATTTACAGGAGCACAAGGATTTACAGGAGCTACAGGA
>Ga0114969_10001683_pt1 | contig 18694 bp, 13 predicted proteins | sample M_130807_MF_Meta_FD_87316 | JGI IMG/M metagenome (GOLD analysis project Ga0114969, IMG submission 87316) | Freshwater microbial communities from Lake Montjoie, Canada to study carbon cycling - M_130807_MF_MetaG | ecosystem: Environmental > Aquatic > Freshwater > Lake | place: Lake Montjoie...
ACCAAGCAGATTTATCAGGACAAATATGGCATCCGCATTCTGGAAGGCTACGGGGTGACCGAGTGTGCGCCAGTGGTGTCGATCAACGTGCCGATGGCGACGAAAGTTGGCACCGTGGGCCGTATTATGCCGAAGATGGAAGCTCGCCTGATGACGGTGCCGGGCATCGATCAGGGTGGCCGCTTGCAGTTGAAGGGCCCGAACATCATGAAAGGCTATCTGCGCGTTGAGCGCCCAGGCGAACTGGAAGCTCCGGCCGCTGAGGATGAGAACGGCGTATTGCAGCCGGGCTGGTACGATACCGGCGATATCGTCACGCTGGATGAACAGGGTTACTGCACTATTCGTGGCCGCGTGAAGCGCTTTGCCAAGCTGGCGGGGGAGATGATCTCGCTGGAAAGCGTGGAGCAACTGGCATGGCGTATCGCTCCGGAAGGGCAGCATGCGGCAACGGTGAAAAGTGACAGCAGCAAAGGTGAAGCTCTGGTGCTGTTCACCAACGACAGCAACATTACCCGTGAAGCCTTGCTGCGGGTGGCGCGTGAACAGGGCAGCCCAGAGCTGGCAGTACCGCGTGATATTCGTCTGGTGAAAGCGCTGCCGTTGCTCGGCAGTGGCAAACCGGACTTCGTTACCCTGCGTAAAATGGCTGAACAGCCGGAGAATGTTTGATGAATGCTACCGATTCACCCTTACTGTCGCGCGGCATGATCGCGGTGATCTGCGCCCAGTTCCTGTCGGCGTTCGGTGACAACGCGTTGCTGTTTGCCACTTTGGCGCTGATCAAACAGCAGATGTATCCCGACTGGAGCCAACCGATACTGCAAATGGCGTTTGTGGCGACCTATATCATTCTTGCACCCTTCGTTGGTCAGGTGGCCGACAGCTTCGCCAAAGGGCGGGTGATGATGGTGGCCAATGGCCTGAAGCTGGCCGGTGCGCTGGTGATCTGCTTCGGCTTGAATCCGTTCCTGGGCTACAGCCTGGTCGGTGTAGGGGCTGCGGCGTATTCACCGGCCAAGTACGGTATTCTGGGTGAGATCACCAGCGGTGAAAAACTGGTGAAGGCCAACGGGTTAATGGAAGCCTCCACCATTGCTGCGATCCTGGTGGGTTCAGTCGCCGGTGGGCTGCTGGCAGACTGGCATATTGTCGCTGCACTGGTGGTTTGTGCCGTGGTCTATGGCGCAGCAGTAGTGGCTAACCTGTATATCCCACACCTGCCTGCGGCGCATAAGGTTACCTCCTGGCACCCGCGCGCCATGGGGCGCAATTTCTTCAACGCCTGCGTGGTGCTGTGGCGTGACGGCCAGACGCGTTTTTCGCTGATCGGCACTAGCCTGTTCTGGGGCGCCGGGGTGACGCTGCGTTTCCTACTGGTGCTGTGGGTACCGGTAGCCTTGGGTATCACCGACAACGCGACGCCAACGCTGCTCAACGCCATGGTAGCCATCGGGATTGTGGGCGGTGCTGGCGCTGCAGCGCGTTTCGTTACGCTGGAAACCGTTAAACGCTGTATGCCTGCCGGGATATTGATCGGTGTTGCGGTGGCGTTCTTTGCCGTACAGACCACCATGTTGAACGCCTATGTGTTGTTACTGGCGATCGGTGTGCTAGGTGGGTTCTTTGTGGTGCCGCTGAACGCGTTGTTGCAGGAGCGTGGCAAGCGCTCGGTCGGCGCAGGCAATGCCATTGCGGTACAGAATCTGGGTGAGAATACCGCTATGTTGCTGATGCTTGGCCTCTACTCCTTAGTCGTCAAACTGGGCGTGCCGGTGATTGGGGTTGGGATTGGTTTTGGCGTGGTGTTTGCTCTGGCAATTACCGTGCTGTGGGTTTCTCAGTTTCGCGCCAAATAAAGTGGGAGCGCGTATGCGCTAATGGTTCCCTCTCCCACAGGGAGAGGGAGGCCACACCTTTAGCACCTGCTGCATCATTATGCAGAACTTACCGGCATTAGGGTGCTGGAATGGTAAAGCGGGTGTGGATCTCTTCTAGCGCCCGCAATACGTCCTCTTCCAGAACCACCTCAAAACTGTCGATATTGCTCTTCAACTGTTCCATTGTGGTGGCACCCAGCAGGGTACTGGCGACGAACGGCTGCTGCCGCACAAATGCCAGCGCCATCTGAGCAGGGTCAAGACCGTGTTTCTTCGCCAGCGCGACGTATTCGGCAACGGCCAACTGGCTTTGCGCGGAAGTGTAGCGGGTGAAGCGGCTGAATAGGGTATTACGTGCTCCGGCGGGTTTAGCTCCGTTCAGATATTTGCCGGACAGTGTACCGAATGCCAGGCTGGAGTAGGCCAACAGCTCAATCCCTTCGTGCTGGCTGATCTCCGCCAGACCAATCTCAAAGCTGCGGTTCAGCAGGCTGTAGGGGTTCTGGATGGTCACAATGCGTGGCAGTTCGTGTTTTTCAGCCAGTTGCAGGTAACGCATCACACCCCATGGTGTTTCGTTCGAAACGCCAATATAGCGGATTTTGCCTGCGCGCACCTGTTCGGTTAGCGCTTCCAGGGTCTCCAGCAGCGTAACGGTGGCTTTCTCATCGGTATATTGGTAGTTCAGCTTGCCGAAGCAATTGGTCGGGCGTTGTGGCCAATGTACCTGGTAAAGATCAAGATAATCAGTGTTCAGTCGTTTCAGGCTGGCATCCAGCGCGGCACGAATGTTTTTGCGATCCAGCGCCTGCTGCGGGCGGATGCTGCTGTCATTGCCCCGTACCGGCCCGGCGATTTTGCTCGCCAGCACGATTTTATCGCGGTTGCCGCGCGCCTTGATCCAATTGCCGATGTACTGTTCGGTCAGCCCTTGGGTTTCTGGGCGAGGCGGCACGGGGTACATCTCTGCGGTATCGATCAGGTTGACGCCAGCGGCTAATGCATAATCCAGTTGTGTGTGGGCATCGGCTTCGCTGTTTTGCTCGCCAAAGGTCATGGTGCCCAATCCCAGCACGCTCACTTCCAAAGAACTGTGGGGAATACGGTGGTATTGCATTAACGGCCTTCCTTAAATGTTAGCGCTTGCAGACGGTGGAACAAGAAACGGCAGTGAAAACGCCTCTCTCGACTATAACCAAGCCGCGTAGATGGGGGAAGTGGATTATGCCTGGGTACTTGAAACAGCAGGGGAAATAGCGAAGGAACCGGGGCACGGCTGGCGTGCCCCGTTAATCATCAATCAGGCGTGCGGTTTTTCTTGCTGCGCATCAGGTTGAGCGCCTCGACCGACATCGAGAAGAACATCGCAAAGTAGATATAGCCTTTCGGTATATGCACCTGGAAACTTTCCAGCATCAAGGTGAAGCCCACCAGGATCAGAAACGCCAGCGCCAGCATTTTTACCGAAGGGTGACGGTTGACGAATTCGCCAATCGGCCGGGCGGCAAACATCATTACACCGACGGAAATCACCACTGCTGCCATCATAATGAACAGATGGTCAGACAAGCCTACTGCGGTAATCACCGAATCCAGGCTGAAGATAATGTCCAGCAGCATGATTTGCACGATGGCGCTAAAGAAGCTGTGCACATTGGTGTGGTGCTCTTCTTCCGAACCTTCGATCGTTTCATGGATCTCTTTGCTGGCCTTCCAGATCAGGAACAGGCCACCGAGCAGCAGAATCAAATCACGGGCAGAAACGTTGTGATCCATCACGGCAAACAGCGGCTGGGTCAGACTGATTACCCAGGCAATCGAAGCCAGCAGCGCCAGGCGCATCAGCATCGCGGCAGCCAAGCCGATACGGCGTGCCTTATTCTGCTGTGCCTTCGGCAGCTTGGCGACCACCAAGGAGAGAAAAATAATGTTATCAATACCCAACACGATCTCAAGAATGGTCAGCGTACCTAACGCTAACCAAGCATTGGGATCCATAATCCATTCGAACATTGCCCTGAACACCTTAAGAAAAATGAAGCGGGAATTATACGCGTTTATTGAGATAGCGATACGTTAACTTAAACCTTACATCAACATAATAAGGTATAGCCTAGTCACCCTGGTTATTTTACTTGCAATCTTTAGAAAACGCCCAGTCGCAAGAGTGAAAAATGAGCAATGAAATAAACTAAATCGAGAAGTGCCTTGCCAGCAGCGCACCGGTGAAACTTTTTTTCAGGTAGAAGCCGCGCGGCAGCGTGAGAATCGGCTGGCCCTGTTCGCCAATGGCTTCGGTTAATGCTTTACTGTTGGCGGCTTTCGGCCGCAGTTGCAGCACTTCGCCATGGCGGGCGGTAATACGCTCAACCTGGCCGAGCACGATCAGATCCATCAGTTCTTCCCAATCGCGGCGCAGCATGTCCTCTTCTTCCTGATTCGGTTGCCATAGCAGCGGTGAACCGATGCGCCGCTGCGCCAGCGGGATCTGCCGCTCGCCTTCCACCGGTATCCACAGCACCCGCGCCAGCTTGTGGCGCACGTGGCTACTCGCCCAGGTCACTCCGCTGTTACCGGTGAGTGGAGCTACGCAGACAAAGGTGGTTTCCAGCGGTTTGCCGGCGGCATCGACCGGAATGGTTTTCAACTCAATGCCCAATTCAGGGAAATCCTGTTCCGGTTTGCTGCCGGACATCGCCCCCAGATACAGCTCCAACAGCATGCCCACCCAGCCTTTATCGCGTTTCAGGTTATTGGGAATAGCGATTTGCGCGCGGGAGGCTAGCTCACCCAGGTTGCAACCGGCCAGCGCTTGTGCACGTTCAAACAGTTGCTGTTCATTTTCTGGTGGAGGGGGGAGTGAGGATAAAAACGCCATAAATCAAGCCTGTGAAATCTGGTTAAAAAACACACTGCATTTGTTCACAGCCGAACGTGGCGGAACGAAACGGCGCAAAAGAATAATAGTAGCATGATTTATCATGACTTTTTTCCAAAACGGCGGCGGGAAAAAAATTCCGCTTTGCGCTTGTGCACCTGAAGCCACCGACAATGAACAGGATCTTACACCTATTTATCCACAGATTTATGGGATAACCCAAATTTTTACCGATCACTGGTTTGATTTACAGCCTTGACGCAGGCACTTTTTTGCGAATGTGTCCGTTTTGTACGTAACTCAGGCGGATAATCTGTGGATAAAATCAACGGTGGTGGATCTTTCGCCAGAGAAGGATCCTTACCGTGCATAGATCACATTTTTATCCTGTACATAAGTGGTTATAAGTATTTAATGTACTGTTTTTAATTAATATTTTTTATATCAAAATAATCGGGGATTTTTAGATCCACGAAGTTTTACCGGCTTATCCCTTGGGTTCTTCACATACCTATCCACAGAAAAAGTGAATAAAACCGCCGTAGAATCGCATCACATGTTTATAACTTTGCCATTATCTGTGAGTTATCCCAATGTTATCCGGCTGGCTGCGTGGCAAAGCAGTGGTTTACCGCCTGTAGCTTGTGTGAAACAATCAGGTTGTCTATATGAATTTATGCTTATCGAGGTAGTCCGGTGATCGATGATGATGGCTACCGCCCGAATGTTGGTATCGTAATCTGTAATCGTCAGGGGCAGGTCTTATGGGCCCGCCGTTACGGTCAGCACTCCTGGCAGTTTCCCCAAGGGGGAATAAACCCTGGCGAGACGCCTGAGCAAGCCATGTACCGTGAGCTGTTCGAAGAAGTGGGGTTGAGCAAAAAGGATGTGCGAATTCTGGCCTCAACCCGCAACTGGTTGCGCTATAAATTGCCAAAACGTTTGGTGCGTTGGGACACAAAGCCGGTTTGTATCGGCCAAAAGCAGAAATGGTTTCTATTGCAACTGATGTGCAACGACGCGGATATCAATATGCAGCGCAGCAGCACGCCGGAGTTTGACGGTTGGCGCTGGGTGAGCTTCTGGTATCCGGTGCGCCAGGTGGTGTCGTTTAAACGCGACGTGTATCGCCGGGTTATGAAAGAATTTGCCGTGACCGTCATGCCAATGCAGGAACAGGCGGCGCAGCGGCAGGCTCCCGTTTATCGCCGAAAGAGAGGTTAAGTCAGCAGACTATGCTCACGCGCTTGCGAGAAATTGTTGAGAAAGTGGCCGCGGCGGCCAATCTGACAGACGCGCTGGATCTTTTGGTCAATGAAACCTGTCTGGCGATGGATACCGAAGTCTGCTCCATTTATCTTGCAGACAACGATCGCCGTTGCTACTACCTGATGGCAACGCGTGGGCTGAAAAAGCCTCGTGGGCGCACCATCGCACTGGCTTTCGATGAAGGTGTGGTCGGGTTGGTCGGGCGCAAGGCGGAGCCGATCAACCTGGCGGATGCACAAAGCCACCCCAGCTTCAAATACGTCCCGCAGGTGAAAGAGGACAAGTTCCGATCCTTCCTCGGTGTACCGATTATCCACCGCCGGCAACTGCTCGGCGTGCTGGTGGTACAGCAGCGGGAACTGCGCCAGTTCGACGAGAGTGAAGAGTCGTTTCTGGTGACACTGGCCACGCAGATGGCCGGGATCCTCTCCCAATCACAGCTTAACGCTATTTTTGGCCAGTATCGCCAGACGCGTATCCGCGCGCTGGCGGCTTCCCCAGGGGTGGCTGTTGCCGAAGGTTGGCTGGACAGCAGCCAACCTTCGCTCGATCAGGTCTACAAAGCCTCAACGCTAGATATGGTCAGTGAGCGTGAGCGCTTGATGCAGGCTTTGGAAGAGGCCGGTGCGGAGTTCCGCCGTTTCAGCAAGCGCTTCTCTGCCAGTTCGCAGAAAGAGAGCGCGGCGATTTTCGATCTCTATTCCCACCTGCTGAACGATGCCCGTCTCAAACGCGAGCTGTTTGCCGAAATTGACGCCGGTTCGGTAGCTGAATGGGCGGTAAAACAGGTGATCGAAACCTTTGCCGCGCAGTTTGCCACCTTGCAGGATACCTATATGCGTGAGCGCGCCAGCGATCTGCGTGCGCTCGGTCAACGCCTGTTGTTCCATCTCGACGATACCACCCAGGGCGCCACCCAGTGGCCAGCACGCTTTGTGCTGGTGACCGATGAGCTGACCGCGACGCTGTTGGCTGAAGTGCCACCGGATCGTCTGGCGGGCGTGGTGGTGCGCGATGGTGCTGCCAACTCCCATGCGGCGATCCTGGTGCGGGCCATGGGCGTGCCGACGGTGATGGGCGCGGATATCCAACCGGCGCTGCTGGCCCAGCGGATGCTGATTGTTGATGGTTATCGTGGCGAGTTGCTGGTGGATCCTGAACCGGTGTTGGTGCAGGAATATCAGCGCCTGATCAGTGAGGAACAGGAACTCAGCAAGCTGGCGGAAGACGATGTTGAACAACCCGCACAACTGAAAACCGGTGAGCGGATCCAGGTGATGCTGAACGCTGGCCTCAGCCCGGAACATGAACAACTGCTTGGTGGGCGCGTGGATGGCGTTGGTCTGTACCGCACAGAGATCCCGTTCATGCTGCAAAGCGGTTTCCCATCGGAAGAAGAGCAGGTGTCGCAGTATCAAGGTATGTTGCAGCTCTACCCGAACAAACCGGTCACGCTGCGCACGCTGGATATCGGTTCAGATAAACAGTTGCCTTACATGCCCATCAGCGAAGAGAACCCTTGCCTGGGTTGGCGCGGTATCCGCGTTACCCTGGATCAGCCGGAAATTTTCCTGGTTCAGGTACGTGCCATGCTGCGTGCCAATGCCAGCACTGGCAATCTGGGGATTTTGCTGCCGATGATCACCAGCCTGGAAGAGATCGACGAGGCAAAACGCCTGATCGATCGCGCCGGGCGTGAAGTAGAAGAAGTGTTGGGGTATGACCTTCCCAAGCCCAGGATCGGCGTGATGCTGGAAGTGCCGTCAATGATTTTCTTGATCCCCTATCTGGCCGGGCGCGTTGATTTTATTTCGGTAGGCACCAACGATCTGACTCAGTATCTGCTGGCGGTAGACCGTAATAACACCCGCGTGGCGTTACTCTACGATAGCTTGCATCCTGCCATGTTGCAGGTGTTGAAGCTGATCATTACTCAAGGCACCGCCGCCGGTCTGCAGGTCAGCCTGTGTGGTGAACTGGCGGGCGACCCGATGGGTGCTCTGCTGTTGGTGGGGATGGGATACCGTAATCTGAGTATGAACGGGCGCAGCGTGGCGCGTATCAAATACCTGTTGCGCAATATTGAGCTATCCGATGCAGAAGGGCTGGCTCAGCGCGTGCTGAGCGCCCAAATGACCACCGAAGTGCGCCATCAGGTGGCGGCGTTTATGGAGCGGCGCGGCATGGGTGGGCTGATTCGCGGTGGCCGTTGAGTGGTGACTTTTTTACAGAACTTTTCCCTGTAGCCAAGCCCGAACGCCGTTAAGCCTATGTTATGATGCGCAGCCTGGCTGCAATTCGAAGTCTATCGGGAAAGCCCCGATACCGCGTTTGGCACCTGCCGCCCCCAAATGGGGAAAAATAATAGACATGTTGTGGTGATAGATGAGCACTAGCTATCTGGCGTTTCCTGAATTTGATCCGGTGATTTTCTCTATCGGCCCGGTCTCCTTGCACTGGTACGGCCTGATGTATCTGGTCGGTTTTATTTTTGCCATGTGGCTGGCGTCACGCCGTGCCAACAAGCCAGGCAGCGGCTGGACCAAAGACGAAGCGGAAAATATGCTGTACGCCGGTTTTCTGGGCGTATTTATTGGCGGCCGCGTAGGTTACGTGCTGTTCTATAATCTGCCGCTGTTCCTGGATAACCCACTCTATTTATTCAAGGTCTGGGATGGTGGGATGTCATTCCACGGTGGCCTGCTGGGGGTGATCCTGGTGATGCTGTGGTTCGCTCACCGCACGAAACGCACCTTCTTCCAGGTCTCTGATTTTATTGCACCGCTGATCCCGTTTGGCCTAGGCGCTGGCCGTTTAGGCAACTTCATCAACGGCGAGCTTTGGGGACGAGTGACCACCAATACGCCTTGGGCCATGCTGTTCCCTGGTTCCCGTTCCGAAGACATCGCCATCGCCGCCGCCGATCCGAGTTTGTTACCGATACTGAACCAGTACGGTGTGTTGCCGCGCCATCCGTCGCAACTGTATGAAATGGTGCTGGAAGGTGTGGTGCTGTTTATCATTCTGAACCTGTTTATCCGCAAGCCGCGCCCGATGGGGGCCGTTTCTGGCCTGTTCCTGATTGGCTATGGCGTATTCCGTATTATCGTCGAGGCGTTCCGCCAGCCGGATGCCCAGCTTGGCCTGTTTGACGGCGTTGTCAGCATGGGGCAAATCCTGTCCGTGCCGATGGTCGTGGCCGGTATCATTGTGATGATCTGGGCGTATCGTCGTCGCCCGCAGCAACAACTGTCGTGAGGAAAAATGAAACAGTATCTGGATTTGATGAACAAAGTGCTCACCGAGGGCACACCTAAAGCCGACCGTACCGGCACTGGCACGTTGTCTATTTTCGGCCACCAGATGCGTTTCAACCTGCAAGAAGGCTTCCCGCTGGTGACCACCAAAAAATGTCACCTGCGGTCGATTATTCATGAACTGTTGTGGTTCCTGAACGGCGAGACCAACGTGGCTTATCTGCGCGAAAATAAGGTCACGATCTGGGACGAGTGGGCCGATGAGAATGGCGATCTCGGCCCGGTTTATGGCAAGCAATGGCGCGCCTGGGGCGCGGCGGATGGCCGCCAGATCGATCAGCTCAGCAACGTATTGCAACAGTTGAAACAGGATCCGAACTCACGCCGCATCATCGTTTCTGCATGGAACGTCGGTGAACTGGACCAGATGGCGTTGGCTCCTTGCCATGCTTTCTTCCAATTCTACGTGGCAGACGGCAAGCTATCTTGCCAGCTGTATCAGCGTTCTTGTGATGTGTTCCTTGGCCTGCCGTTCAACATTGCCAGCTATGCGCTGTTGGTGCATATGATGGCACAGCAGTGCGATCTCGAAGTGGGTGACTTTGTCTGGACCGGTGGTGACACTCATCTTTACAGCAATCACATGGATCAGACCCAACTGCAATTGACGCGTGAGCCGCGCACATTGCCGAAGCTGGTGATTAAACGTAAGCCAGAGTCACTGTTTGACTATCGTTTCGAAGACTTCGAGATTGAAGGTTATGACCCGCATCCGGCAATTAAGGCACCTGTTGCCATCTAAGATTGTTTGATAGCTGAAAGGGCTCAGTTGATTGATAACTGTGCCCTTATTCTTTGTATCACTCCCTCCCTCCCTCCTTACTTCGCCAGCAATGCGAAGCCGCGCGCGTTTTTTGCTGTTTCCCTGATAAATGCATAAAAACTTTGCGCGGCATTTTCCAGCCTGAGTAAAGGTTTAAGCAGCCGACAATCCGGCGCATTACACTCGCCTGATGAACAGATATCCATACCGCTATGGCCACCGCCAGCAGGGCCTGTCGCTGCTTGAACTGCTGGTGGTGATGCTGCTGGCAGGTATGTTGACCTCTTGGGGTGTCAGCCAGTGGCATCTTTATCAACAGGCACTGCGGCTGGAACAGACGGCCCAGCAACTGCTGGCTTTCCTGACGCGCCTGCAGGCCGATGCCAACTGGCGTAATCGTAATGCTCTGCTGTGGTTCAAGCAGGGTGAGCCTTGGTGTATCGGCAGCGAAACCGCAGCGACTCGTTGCAACCCTACGGTTGGCTGGGTGTTTACTCCGATCCATCTTGATGTGCAATTACAGGATTTCACCCAAAAAGAGATGGGTTTTTATGGGTTGCGTAACAATGCTCAGGCTGGACATATCCTGCTGGCTAACGGTGCAGGCCGCATACGCTTGGTGCTGTCTGCCAAAGGGCGTTTGCGTTTGTGCAGTGAAGACACGGTGATTCGAGGCGTTGCTCTATGCCAGCCTTAGAACAAGGATTTACCTTGCCCGAAGTGATGTTGGCGATGACGTTTGGCAGCCTGATTGCGTTGGGCGCGGCCAAGACTTTGCCGGTCCTGCGCCAGCAAACTACCGACGTGGGCCGCTATTACCGTTTGGAACAGGTACTACGTCAGTTGGCTTTCGGTATTGAGAAAGACCTGCGCCGTGCCGGATTTTGCGCCGGGCAGTGCCAAGGGCAGGCGTTATTGATCGGCAATGCCGAAGGTGAAGTTCCAGGCAGCTGTGTGATTGTCGCCTATGACCTTAATCGTAATGGTCAGTGGGAAAATACGGGTGATGTGGAGTATTTCGGTTATCGCCTGCGAGCAGGAACCCTGGAAGGGCAGCGTGGCGTGACTCAATGCCGTGGCAACGGTTGGGAACGTCTGCACGATCCGGAAGAGGTATACATTAACGCCTTCTCTGTCAGCGAAATGGTAGGGAATGGCGGCAAGTCTCTGGTGCTGTTCAGCCTTGGGGGGCGTTCAACGGTGCGGGAAAATATTCAGCAGCGCCTGGAATGGGTTGTCAGTATGGAGGCTCTCTGAACATGCAGGCACAACAGGGTGGCAGCACGCTGGCGGCGGTAATGCTGTTGTTGGTGATGGGATTGATGCTGCTCAATGCCCAGCAGCGGCAACTGGACAGCGCCCTGTTGCTGGCGGTCGATCAGCAGCGTTATCTGCGCGCCTACAACCAGGCAGTTTCCGCCTTGAACTGGGGGCTGGTGCAGCAGTGGCCACGCGATCAACTGACCGTAACCCGATGGCATTGCCAGCCGTTACCTACCGATGCTCTGCAAGCCTGCGTCCGCCGTTCTTCTCGTACCGGTATCGTGGTGGTGCGCGGAGCGGGGGTGATTGCCAATGCTGAACCTTTGTGGCTATACCAACTGGCCAGTGAAACCAATACGGTGGGTGATGTTGCGCTACAAGCGAAAAAAGGCGGCTGGCTGGATTTTTGTCCCGAGAAGAAAGAGAGTGATTGTGCCGACTAAACGCACCAACGTGCATTATCAACAGGGATTCAGCCTGCCTGAAGTATTGATCGCGGCATTGTTATTCGCGGTCTCGCTGCTGGGGCTGTTACAATATCATCAGGTTTTGTTGCAGGCTTTTCAGCGGCAATGGCAATACCAGCAGGCCTGGTCGTTGGCGCATCACCAATTGGAAATGTTTAACGCCGGGACGATCACACAGGATAACGCCTTACCGTTACCCCCTAACTGGCAGCGCGAAGTGGAAACCCGAACGGCGGAAGCGCCTTGCCTACGGCGAACGGTAAAAATACAAACACCACTGCGGCAGCAGGTTGAACTCAGCCGGTGGTATTGCGTCGGGCAGTAATCAGTCTGAAATACCGGCTGGTATTTCAGACTGCTGACAAAGCCAGATATTAGGGAGCGCGCACCTCGGTGCGCTAGGCCCGAGTATCTCGGACTAAAAAACACTTTGTCATCAACTTCAAATACCGGCTGGGTATTTATTCGGTTTAAAGGAGCAGCATGTTTAGGGTCTATCACTCCAATCAGTTGGATTTACTGAAAACGCTGACCAGTACGTTGATAACCAGAGAACCTTTGGCCGATCCTTTTCAGCAGGAAGTGGTATTGGTACAAAGCCCCGGTATGGCGCAGTGGCTGCAAATGCAATTGGCAGAGCAATTGGGGATCGCCGCAAATATCGCTTTCCCGCTGCCAGCCACCTTTATCTGGGATATGTTCACTAAGGTCTTGCCAGGGATCCCAAAAGAGAGCGCCTTCAGCAAAGATGCCATGACCTGGAAGCTGATGTGGCTGTTGCCTGAGATGTTGATGCAACCTGAGTTTGCACCGCTGCAACATTACCTTATCGACGACGGCGACAAGCGCAAGATCCACCAGCTTGCCGGTAGAGTGGCGGATCTGTTTGACCAATATCTGGTTTATCGCCCGCAGTGGCTGGAAAGCTGGCAGCGCCAGGAACTGATTGACGAGTTGGCGGAGGCTCAACCATGGCAGGCTGCCCTGTGGCGCAGGCTGGTTGAGTATACGGATGAGCTGGGGCAAGAGAAATGGCACCGTGCCAACTTATATCGCCGCTTTATCAGCGATTTGGAAAACACCGATCAATGCCCGGCCGGTTTACCACCCCGTGTGTTTATCTGTGGTATTTCAGCTCTGCCACCGGTCTATCTGGAAGCGCTACAGGCACTCGGCAAGCATATTGATATCCACCTGATGTTTACCAACCCTTGCCGTTATTACTGGGGGGATATTCAGGACTATGCGTTTCTTGCCCGCCTGCAAAGCCGCAAACGTCGTCACTACCATCAGGCACGGGAACAAGGATTATTTCGCCAGCCAGAGCAGGCCGCGCAGTTGTTTGATGCCGAGGGCGAACAGCAACTGAGTAACCCACTGCTTGCTTCATGGGGCAAACTGGGGCGTGACCATCTGTATTTGCTTTCACAGATGGATGCAGTTCAGGAAATTGATGCCTTTGTCGATATTCCGCCAGACGGTTTGCTGCATGCCATTCAGCACGACATGCTGGAGCTGGAAGATCACTCGGTGATCGGTACCACGCTGGAAACGTTTGAGCACAGTGGCAATAAACGGCTACTGGACCCGCAGGATCGCTCTCTCAGCCTGCATGCCTGTCACAGCCCGCAGCGTGAAGTTGAAGTGCTGCACGATCAACTGCTGGCGATGCTGGCCGAAGATCCTCAGATGACAGCGCGCGATATCATCGTGATGGTGGCAGATATTGACAGCTATACCCCCTATATCCAGGCGGTTTTCGGCAATGCGTCTGCTGAGCGCTACCTGCCGTTTGCCATCTCTGACCGCAAGGCTAGCCAGGCACATCCTGCTTTACAGGCTTTTATCTCACTGCTTGATTTACCACAGAGTCGTTTTACCTCCGAGCAGGTATTAGCACTGTTGGAGGTGCCAGCGTTGGCCGCCCGTTTTTCCATTCAGGAAGAGGGCTTACGCTTGCTGCGCCATTGGACGGGTGAAGCGGGCGTGCGATGGGGGTTGGACGATGACAATGTCCGTGAATTGGCATTGCCGGCAACCGGTCAGCACACTTGGCGGTTTGGCATTACCCGTATGTTGCTGGGATATGCGATGGACAGTAATGCGGGTGATTGGCAGGGGGTATTGCCGTATGACGAATCAAGCGGATTGGTGGCAGAGCTGGCCGGGCAACTGGCCGATCTACTGTCTCAGCTCAGCGACTGGCGGAAGATCCTGAGTGAGGAGCGATCGCTCGCCGAATGGCTACCACTGTGCCATCGCTTGCTTGATAGCTTCTTTGAGACGGACAGTGAAACGGAAGAAGCATTAGCGCTGATTGAACGGGACTGGTTGAAGATCATCGAGTATGGGTTATCGGCTCGCTACCCCGCTACCGTGCCGCTGACGCTGCTGCGCAATGAATTGGCGGCTCGGCTCGATCAGCAACGTATCAGCCAGCGTTTTCTAGCTGGCCAGATCAACTTCTGTACCTTGATGCCGATGCGTTCCATTCCGTTCAAGGTGGTCTGCCTGCTTGGGATGAACGATGGAGTTTATCCACGTACTTTACCGCCATTGGGTTTTGACCTGATGGCTCAACAGGTTAAGCGTGGCGATCGCAGCCGCCGTGATGATGACCGATATCTGTTCCTGGAGGCGCTCCTCTCGGCCCAACAGCGGCTCTATATCAGCTTTATTGGCCGTTCGATTCAGGATAATAGCGAGCGCTATCCGTCGGTGCTGGTTACTGAACTGCTGGAGTACCTGGAGCAGAGCTATTGTTTACCGGGTGATGAGGCCTGTAATGCAGACGTCAGTGCGCATCGGGTAGGCAAACATTTACTTAAGTGGCATCCCCGCATGCCGTTTGCTGCCGAAAACTTCCTGCCGGGGAGTGAAGCACAAAGCTATGCCGCAGAGTGGTTGCCAGCGGCAGATGGCCGTGGGGCTGCCTATCCGGCGTTTAATCAACCATTGCTGGTTGAAGAGAAAACCCAGATTTCGCTGGATGAGTTGCTGCGCTTCTATCGCCATCCAATACGGGCGTTTTTTCAATTGCGTCTCGGCGTCAATTTCATTCTGGAAGAGACCGAACTACCGGAAGAAGAACCTTTTATTCTGGATAACCTCAGCCGCTATCAATTCAACAGCCAACTGCTGAATACCTTGATAGAGCAAGAAGATACAGCGCGGTTATTCCAGCGGGTGCGTGCGTCCGGTGGTTTACCCTATGGGGCATTTGGTGAGATCTACTGGCAAACTCAGCAGGAAGAGATGAGCGAGCTGGCTGAACGGGTACGCAATGAGCGGCAGGAAAACAGCAGCCTGGAGTTGGATATTGACGTTGCGGGCATACGTATCAGCGGTTGGCTGCATCAAGTCCAACAGGATGGCCTGCTGCGTTGGCGGCCAGCCACGCTTTCGGCGGTAGATGGCATTTTGCTTTGGCTGGAACACCTGGTGTATTGCTGTGCCGGTGGCACGGGAACCAGCCGCATGTTCGGGCGCAAGAATTCTATCTGGCGTTTTGCGGCACTCTCCGCCGTGGAAGCCCATGACCAGTTGGCCGAGCTGGTTGCTGGTTATCAGCGTGGGTTGTCACAGCCCTTGATGTTGTTAAACAAAAGCGGTTGGGCGTGGTTGAGCCAGTGTTATCAGGCGGAAACGCAGCAGATTGACTGGGCTGAAGAGGTACAAGTCAAGGCGCGCGCCAAGCTCCTGCAAACCTGGCAGGGGGATCAACGGATACCGGGGGAAGGGGAAGATCCCTATATCCAGCGCATTTTCCGGCAAATGGATAACGTCTATCTTGAGCAAATTCTTGGTGAAACCGAACGTTACCTGCTGCCAGTGGCACGTAATAACCTTGGATAATAATCCTTAGGTGGTACTGACTGGTGGGAGATGATAAAAAATAGCTAGATTTATATTCAACCATTGAGGTTGTCTCCGGTCTTACATGGCGTACAGACATGAGATGCGTTGCCTTTCAAGCGGTGTAACTTGAAGTCTTTTTATTTTTTTCGTTTTGTAGAGTGCCGTTAACGTCAGGGAATCGGCGTAGCGGCAAGATAATAGGGGTTTATTTTGGATATGCGCAGACAGTTGGTCCGCATTACTGGGCTGGTGTTGTTAGTTATGTTTTGGGTGCCGTTAAGCTGGTCTGCCCAAGGATGGCAACCACTGGCGGAGAAGATCCACAAAAGCGATCACGATCCGCGCCATTATCAGGCAATCAAATTGGCGAACGGGATGACGGTGCTGCTGGTTTCCGACGCACAGGCACCGAAATCACTGGCTGCGCTGGCGTTGCCGGTCGGGTCGCTGGAAAACCCAGCCAGTCAGCTCGGATTGGCCCATTACCTGGAACACATGGTCTTGATGGGATCAAAGCGCTATCCAGAAGCAGAAAACCTCGCTGAATTCCTGAAAAAACATGGTGGCAGCCATAACGCGAGTACCGCGTCTTACCGTACCGCTTTTTATCTGGAAGTGGAGAATAACGCGCTGGAAGCGGCGGTGGATCGTATGGCCGATGCCATTGCACAACCGCTGTTGGATCCAGGCAATGCCGATCGTGAACGCAATGCGGTGAATGCCGAACTGACTATGGCCCGTTCTCGTGACGGTATGCGCATGGCTCAGGTCAGGGCCGAAACGCTAAACCCTGAACACCCCAGTGCCCGTTTTGCCGGTGGTAACCTTGAAACACTGAAGGATAAACCGGGTAGCAAATTGCACGATGAACTGACCGGGTTTTACCAGCGTTACTATTCTGCCAATCTGATGATGGGGGTTTTATACAGCAACCAGTCACTGACGGACATGGCGGAACTGGCGGCCAGAACCTTTGGCCGTATACCAAACCGTGAGGCGAAAGTGCCGCCAATCACTGTTCCTAGTGTGACCGCTGAGCAGCAGGGCATCATCATTCATTACGTGCCAGCAAAACCGAGCAAACAACTGAAAGTTGAGTTCCGCATCGACAATAACAGCGCGGAGTTTCGCAGCAAAATCGATACCTATATCAGCTACCTAATCGGTAACCGCAGCAAGAATACGCTTTCCGACTGGCTGCAAAAGCAAGGGTTGGCTGATGCCATCAATGCCGGTGCCGATCCTATGGTGGATCGCAACGGAGGTATTTTCTCGATCAACGTTTCACTGACCGACAAAGGCCTGATGGAGCGTGACAAGGTGGTTGCGGCCATCTTCAGTTATTTGAACATGTTGCGCAGTGAAGGGATCAAACAAAGTTATTTTGATGAGATTGCCGACGTCCTGAATCTGGACTTCCGCTATCCGTCGATTACCCGCAATATGGATTATATCGAATGGCTGGTAGACACCATGCTGCGTGTACCGATCGAGCACACGCTGGATGCTCCCTATCTGGCAGACCGCTTCGATCCGCAAGCCATTACAGAACGTTTGAACCAGATGACACCGCAGAATGCGCGCATCTGGTTTATCAGCCCGGATGAACCACATAACAAAACGGCTTACTTCGTTGAAGCACCTTATCAGGTCGACAAAATTACGCCCGAGCGATTCGATAAGTGGCAGCAGTTGGGCAAAGGGATTGTGCTTTCTCTGCCGGGGCTGAACCCTTATATCCCTGATGATTTTACCCTGAACACGCCGCCGTACGAGTTTACCAAACCGGAGATGGTGGTGAACCAGCCTGGTCTGCGGGTGTTGTATATGCCGAGCCGTTATTTTGCCGATGAGCCTAAAGCCGATGTCACCGTGGCTTTACGCAATCCCAAGACCATGGATTCTGCACGCAATCAGGTGCTGTTTTCCCTGATGGATTATCTGGCCGGTCTTTCGCTCGATCAGTTGAGTTATCAGGCTTCCGTCGGCGGGCTGAGCTTCTCCACCTCACCAAACAATGGCCTGATGTTTAATGCCAGCGGTTTTACCCAGCGTTTACCACAGTTGCTGACTTCGCTGATTGAAGGGTATTCCAGCTTCACGCCAACCGATGAGCAACTAGCGCAAGCTAAATCCTGGTATCTGGAACAGTTAGATTCGGCAGAGAAGGGCAAAGCGTTTGAATTGGCAATCCAACCGGTGCAGATGCTTTCTCGGGTACCTTATACCGAGCGCACTGAGCGCCGCGAAGTGCTGAAAACGCTGACGCTGAAAGATGTTCTGGCTTACCGTGACAGCTTGATGACCGAAGCCACGCCAGAACTGCTGGTGGTAGGTAACATGAGTAAGCAGCAGGTAGATACGCTGGCTTCCACGCTGAAACAGCACTTGGGTTGCACAGGAGTGACTTGGTGGCATGGTGAAAAAGTGGTGGTTGCCAAGAGTCAGTTCGCAAGCCTACAGCGCCCAGGCAGCAGTACCGACTCGGCATTGGCTGCGGTGTATGTGCCGACGGGGTACGACGAGGTGACCGGCATGGCCTACAGCTCTTTGCTGGGGCAGATTATCCAACCCTGGTTCTACAGCCAGTTGCGTAACCAAGAGCAGCTCGGTTATGCCGTATTCGCCTTTGCCACGTCGGTCGGCCGCCAGTGGGGCGTCGGTTTCCTGTTGCAAAGCAACAGCAAGCAACCTGCTTATCTTTATCAGCGCTATCAGGATTTCTATCCTAAGGCTGAAAAACGTTTGCGTGAGATGAGTGAGGCCGACTTCGCCCAGTATAAGCAGGCGATGATCAATGAACTGAAGCAGCGCCCACAAACCTTGGGTGAGGAGGCTGGCCGCTTCAGCAATGATTTTGATCGCGGTAACTTCGCTTTCGATACCCGCCAGAAACTGATTACCCAGCTTACGGCGATAACACCAGCCAAACTGGCGGATTATTTCCAGCAGGCAGTCATTCAGCCACAGGGGCTGGCCGTGTTGTCACAGGTGAGTGG
>Ga0114969_10001685_pt1 | contig 18670 bp, 18 predicted proteins | sample M_130807_MF_Meta_FD_87316 | JGI IMG/M metagenome (GOLD analysis project Ga0114969, IMG submission 87316) | Freshwater microbial communities from Lake Montjoie, Canada to study carbon cycling - M_130807_MF_MetaG | ecosystem: Environmental > Aquatic > Freshwater > Lake | place: Lake Montjoie...
AAACCTACGGATGGACGGGAGAAAAATTTTCGGATTTGTTTTATTCACAGACCGATGGAAGCGGCAGTTATAAAACTCCGCAGCCACTGAGCGCCGTTATTAATTCGAAGTACAACGAGGGAGCGGTTTGCTTCAATAAAGATTTTACGGAAATATTTTTCACGCGATGTGGCACTGATAATATCACGAATGATTACTGCAAAATTTTTCGCAGCACATTGAATGAGTTGGGTGAGTGGAATGAGCCGGTGGCGATTCTGTTTTATGAAGACAGCACGAATGTGTCGCAACCATTTTTATCGGCGAGCGGAAATGAATTGTATTTCAGCAGCGACACGAAGGAAGGATTTGGCGGCAAGGATTTATTTGTGGTGACGCGAACTGCTGATGGTTGGAGCGAACCGCAGAATTTGGGTCCGGGCATTAACACTACGGGTGATGAAGTTTTTCCGTTCATAGCTGCCGATGGCAAATTATATTTCTCGAGCAATGGTCAGCCGGGCATGGGCGGGCTAGATATTTTTTCGGCAACGAAGGTTGGCAAGCAGTGGATGAATCCGGTGAATTTGCGTGCGCCGATTAATTCGCCTGCCGATGATTTCGGTTTGATATTTCTTCCGGTGCCTGATGAAAAGAAAAAGGATGTTCGGCAGATGGGAATGTTCACGAGCAGTCGCCCGGGTGGAAAAGGCAATGATGATATTTATTCGTTTGAATTGCCGCGCATAAAATATTATCAGTTGCAGGTGCTGGTGAAAGAAAAAACTTTTGAAAACCCGAATGACCCGAACAGCACTGTTACAGGAACAAAATTTTTATCGAATGCTGCAGTGAATGTGCTGGATGTAACAGTTGCCGGAAAAACAGATTCGCTGAATAAGTACATGACGGATGCGCAGGGGAAAATCACTTTCGCCATTCAGCCCGAAAAATTATTGAAGCTCACGGCCTCGAAGAATGATTACTTCAGCAGGAGTGAAAACTTTTCGTCGCTTGGATTTTCGTCGAGTGATAAAGACACACTGAAAGAAACTGTGACCATCATACTTGATAAGATTTATAAGAATGTGCAAATCACACTCAGCAATATTTATTACGATTACAATAAGTGGAACATAAGACCCGATGCAGCATTGGTGCTCGATACATTAGTAACACTGCTGAATGAAAATCCGACAGTGAAAGTGGAGTTGGGTTCGCACACTGATTCACGCGGTAACGATAAATTCAATGAAAACCTTTCGCAGAAGCGGGCACAGAGTTGTGTGGATTATTTGGCAGCACATGGAATTGATAAAGCACGATTGACAGCAAAAGGTTATGGTGAAACCCTGATTCTGAATAAATGTGTGAGTGGTGTTCAATGCACAGAAGAAGAACATCAGAAAAACCGTCGCACTACTTTTAAAGTAACCGGAGAAACCATGACCATTGATTCAAAGGAGCCAGAGAAAATAATTGTTGACCCGAACAGGAGATAAAGCCTCACCCTAAATCCCTCTCCCAAGGAGAGGGACATTAATACAGCGCCGAAGAATTAAATATGATTTGGAAAGTTGAACAATTGAAAGACTGGGATTTGGTTGCTGAAGAAATTCTGAAACACTTCTCTGGAAAAAAAATATTTGCTTTATATGGCGAAATGGGAGTGGGCAAAACCACTTTGGTAAAAAGTTTTTGCAAAGCACTGGGTATAAAGGAAGAAGCAGTCAGTCCTACTTATTCATTGGTGAACGAATACAAAATTCAGCCTCACCCTAAATCCCTCTCCCAAGGAGAGGGACTTGAATACAGCGATAAGATTTATCATTTTGATTTATATCGTTTAAAGAGCCCGGAAGAATTATTAGACATCGGTTTTGAAGAATATTTAGCTGATGGTGCATTTTGTTTTATTGAATGGCCTGAATTAGCAGAACCTTTTTTACCTTCATCAGCTGTTAATCTGAGATTGGAATTAAGTGATGAAGAAAATTCACGAACAATAAAAACTGATTGATCAATGGCTGATGAGAAAAAAATAAAGGGCGCACAGGCTGTGGCACAAATGAGTATGCAGCCGCAGGAGCTGATGGTGGAAGTGCGCCGCAAAGGTGGAAGTTTAAGTATTGGTGTGCCAAAAGAAACTTTGTTTCAGGAGAATCGAGTACCACTTACTCCCGAATCTGTAGCTGTGTTGGTGAACAATGGTCACCAGGTGATTATTCAATCAAAGGCAGGCGACAACGCCCATATTTATGACACTGATTATTCCGAAGCAGGAGCTGAGATTGCAATTACCCGTGAGGAGGTTTATAAGAAGGCTCATATTATTTTAAAATCAGGTCCGCCATCGTCGGAGGAAATTAATATGATGAGCATGAATCAAACCATCATCTCTCCTATTCACTTGCCAACTTTAAGTCAGGATATTATTCATCAACTGATGTTTAAAAAAGTAACTGCTATCGCTTTTGAATATATTAAGGATGCATCTCATATGTTTCCGATTGTTCGCTCGATGAGTGAGATTGCAGGAAACACTTCGGTACTTATTGCTGCTGAATATCTTGGAAACAGAAAAGATGGAAAAGGAGTTTTACTTGGTGGCATTACCGGAGTTCCACCTGCATCAGTGGTGATATTAGGCGCGGGTACAGTTGGTGAATATGCTGCACGAACTGCACTTGGATTGGGTGCCGAAGTAAAAATATTCGATAACAGTATTTACAAACTAAAACAACTGCAAAACAATATTGGCCATCGTGTTTATACTTCCATATTTCATGAGCACACCTTGGCTGATGCATTGAAACATGCTGATGTAGCAATTGGTGCCATTCACAGCAAATCAGGTTCTACCCCAATGGTTGTAACAGAGAATATGGTTGAAGGCATGAAGGCAGGTTCAGTAATTGTTGATGTGAGTATTGATCAGGGAGGTTGTTTTGAAACTTCAGAAGTTACAAGTCACGATAAACCGTTTTTTAAAAAGTACGATGTTATTCATTACTGCGTACCGAACATTGCCAGTCGTGTGCCGCGCACTGCATCAATCGCCATTAGTAATGTGTTGACTCCTGCTTTACTCGAAGCTGCAAATTTCGGCGGCTTCGAAAAACTACTATACATGAATGAGAATACCCGACACGGTGTTTATATTTATAAAGGCTCTCTCACCAATTATCATTTGAGTCAGCACTTTAAAATAAAATATACCGATTTGAATTTGTTGTTTACGGCGAGTTTTTAGAAATGAATAAAAGAAATCAATTCACCAAATCGGGATTTCCCATTTTACCTGATTGGTAATCGCTGTAACACTTTTTAATTTCTTCTTCGCTGTTCATTACAAACGGACCATAAGCATAAACCGGCTCGTTGAGCGGTTGCCCACCAAGTAATAGCAATTCAGCTCCATCCTTGCTGTATAGGTTTATTAAACTATCACCTCTTTCATACAACACTACCTGATTTGGTTTTACCGCTGTTCTACCTTCGGTTTCTAAATCTCCTTCAACAAGGTAAGCAAAAGCATTGTGCGTTGCGTTAACCGGAATTTCCAGTTTACAATCTGCTTTCATTTTAATATGAAAATAAAAGGTCGGAGAAATTACTTCAACAGCTGATTTCGCATTGAACAATTCACCAAGAATAATTTTAGCAGAAAATTTTTCAGTTTCAATGTTTCCGATTTTTTCTCCACGGTGAACAGCTGTGCTTGGATCTGTGAATTTAAATTTTGAAGGCATATTTAACCAGATTTGAAAACCATGATACAATCCGCCATCGTCATATAATTTTTGTCCGGTTTCTTCCATATGAATAGCGCCTCTTCCGGAACTGAACATCATAAAATCTCCCTTGCCAATCTGAAAATCATAATTCAAACTGTCTTTATGATGTCCGGCACCATCCAGAAAATAAGTGGTTGGAATTATACCTGCATGTGGATGTGCACCAACCCTTAATGGTTTATCCTTAGGATTAACTTTTACGGGGCCAAATTCATCAAAGAAAACAAATGGAGAAACATAATCATTATGATCGCCGGCAAAAGCCCGAAGCACCGGTAGTGTTCCAACCATGGTTTTATTTGCATTCAATATCTGATAAACTTTTCGTCCTGTATTTGTTTCAAACATTCCGGATTCGCCTCTTAAAAGAAAAGGTACGGTAGCAGTAGCACCTATAATTGCCGACCCTTTTATAAATTCTCTGCGCTTCATTTTGTTCTATGTTTTAATCTTTAAAAAACATTTTGTTAACTATTAACCATTAAAATCAAATAAATGTTCGCCGAAATTAATTTTCAGTTAATAAAAAAATGATGCTAATTCTTAAGGATTAATGAAAGTAAATTCTTAAACAACCTTATTCGCGCAAGAGCTGCTTGCAAAAGCTTCGGGTTTTGCTTTGAATGCGAAACCCATTCCGAGAATATATCCCATTGCTTCACGCAAAGCCAAATTTGATTCAAAATTCGGATTGGTATTTATATCGGCATGCACTTCCATATCCACTTCATACTTATCAAACAGATTACATAAATCATAGGCCACACGAACCGAACGCGATACTTCTTCCAGCATTCGTTCTTTTATAGAATATTTTATTGTTGTGCGGTCGTTATTGATAAACATAAAACCGCCGCGTTTCTCGCGTAGAAAAACTATAACCGTAGCAAATTCAGTTAAAACACCCCGAACCTGAGAATCTGTGCCAATACAAACCTTCAATTTGTTACCTAATTCGGTTTCATTAATTATTGCCTGCTCAACAGCTTTTGCAAGCGGCATTCTGATATTATCCCCATTGAATTTTCTCCATTGCATAATAAAAGCGTTTGTTAAAGTTATCGCAATTGATTCCAAAGCACCAATTTTCATTTATCAACGAATCATTATCATTAGAATTTGGCAGTTTTGATTTGGCGGTTATCTTTGCCATCCCAAAAAAAATAATCGTTCAAATGAAATCAGGTATTCACCCAGAAAATTATCGTTTTGTTGTATTTAAGGATATGTCGAATAATGACATGTTCATGAGCCGCAGCTGTGTGCAAACAAAAGAAACTGTACAGTGGGAAGACGGGAAGGAATATCCTTTAATCAAACTTGAAATTTCTAATACTTCACATCCGTTTTTTACTGGTAAAATGAAGTTAATTGATACTGCTGGTCGTATTGACAAATTCAATAAGCGTTACGCTAAAAAGTAATTATCAAACCAAAATCTGTTTTAAAAGCTCATCTGAAAAGGTGAGCTTTTTTTATTTGTGGAAATCCTATGCTTTACCTAAACGGTTTAATCCGGCTTTCGCCTTCTGATCAAGTGAATTTTTATAATCTGTATTTTTCATAGCCAGACACTTATGAAAATATTCGGTTGCTTTGTCAGGTAAGCCCTGATTCTCATAAATCAAACCCAAATGCAGTGCTGAATTGGCTGCAAAATAATAGGGGTATTTTTCACCTCTTGCTATTGTTGATTGATAAAACTGAATGGCTTTTTCAATATCACCTTTTTCATGATAAATTCTTGCTGCCCGGTAACTAAATTCAATTTTATCTTTTATCGCTAAAAAATCATCGGTAGATTTTCCCGCAAGCATTGCTAGTGCTTTATCGTAATACCCGCCATCTTGTTGTAAGCGAACTTTTAAAAGAAACGGATTTGGAGCAATTCCGGACTCGGCTTCAACTTTAGCTTGTTTGTCGGAATCGGTCAATTCTCCCCCTTTTTGCTTGCAAAACCCTAAATAAAAATTATACCTGGTTTCATCACCTTTCAATAAATAAAACCAGCCAATTTTCTGGTAGGCATCTTTAAGATAATTTCGACCCTTAAATTCCTTTACAAATCGTTCCAAAGGGACATTTGCATCAGCATCCAATCGATCCATTTTGCACATTCCTAACAAATAATCGATATAATAAAAATTCATGTATCCTTTGGACTTTGGAGCATTATTAAAATTATCTATGGCAATATCATTGAATCCATTTTTTACAGCCATATGGCCACGAACAAAATTTGCAAGAAGATCTGTTTTATAATCAGGGTAACCAGTGGCAGTTACAATTTGCCATGAAGTCTGCGGGCTATTTAAAATCAGCATTTGCAAATTGGCTACCACATAATTTGTTTCTCTTGAAAACAGAAATGGAATTTTTTTTCCATGCTCAATTACCTGATTCAATTCACCCATTCCTTGTGAAATAGTCCCGGTAAAGCCTAAAAAAGATGCTGCCCATTTATAACTATCAGGAACGGTTCCAATCAATGAATGAATTAAACCCAGGCTTTTTTTATTGGCAAGAAATGAAGGGAACTTTTTATCGTTTTCCTGTAGCTGTTTATAAGCTTTTTTTATTTCAAAAAAAGCAGTGTAATAATCTTCAAATTTTAAATGAACAAATGCCCACTGCATATTCACTTCGGCCTGAGTATATAAATACCATGGCGATTCTTTTTCCCCTGATGCTAATTTTGCAAGTCGCTTTTCTTTATTCCCTTGTGTTTTTAATAATTCAGCAGCATCTTCATTTATAGCCAATGAAAAAAAGTCTGCATAATTTTCAATGAAATAAGGAATCAGGTTGTTTGGATTCTTAGCTTTTTCTTCGGCTAAATATTTATTTGCTTCTTCAAATTTCAAACTCATTACACTGTAATAAGCAAGCTGGCATGTTTTATCAAATGAATATTTACTTTCCGCTATAACTGAATACGAAAGCATCATCAATATGATGAATAGAAATTTATCGCGTATCAGATTAAATATTTTCTTCATTTGCCTTATAAAAAATCAGCCCTACGAGAGGGCTGATTTAAATTTTCTTAAATGACTTAAAGTCAATTAGTTTCCTAAAACCTCGTCGACCAAAATTCGTCCGCAATGTTCACAAAGAATAATTTTTTTGTGCTGGCGAATTTCCATTTGCTGTTGAGGTGGAATTGCATTAAAACATCCGCCGCAAGAACCGCGTTGAACTGTAACCAAACCCAAACCATTCTTATAGTTAGTACGGATTTTATGATATGCATTTAAAAGACGCTCTTCAATTTTTGAAGCTGCATCTTTTGATTTCTTCAAAAGTGCCTTCTCTTCTGCCTCAGTTTCTTCAACGATATTGTCAAGATCAGCTTTCTTTTGTTTCAATTCTTTTTCCCTTGACTTAATAGTTTTTTCACATTCAGCCACTGAAGTTTTCTTAAAATCAATTTGGGCGTTGGCTTCTCGGATTCTTTTATCGTCTAATTGAATCTCAAGCTTTTGCATTTCCATTTCTTTGCTTAAAGCTTCGAATTCACGATTATTTTTAACATTATTCTGTTGCTTCTGATATTTTTTTATCAAAACTTCAGCTTCCTTTTGGCCAACCTTTTTGTTGGCAATAGTTGTTTCCAGTTCCTTGATTTCTTCATCATACTTAGCAACGCGGGTTTTTAAACCTGTTACTTCATCTTCAAGGTCAAGAACTTCCATAGGTAGTTCGCCCTTTAAAATGTGAATTTCATCAATTTTTGAATCAATTTTCTGCAATTTGTATAAGTATCGGAGTCTTTCCTCTACCGAAATGTCAGAACCTTTAATCATTTCTTTTGCTTTCGACATCAATGAAAATATTTAATTGGATTTGAGTTTGTTTTTGAAAAAAGAGTGGCAAATGTAGGTAAATTTTCATTTAATAACTGCGCAAAAATTAATGGGGTAAATTGTTCAGATTCATAGTGCCCAATATCGCAAATTAAAAGCCTGCTATCAGCATCAAAAAACTGATGATACTTATAGTCAGAAGAAATAAATGCCTGGGCCTCGCTCCCAATTGCCTCATTTAAAAGAAAGCTACCTGCCCCGCCACAAACTGCAACTCTTGAAATATTTTTATCCAGAAATTTGGTATGCCTGATCATTGGCGCTTGCATGTTCTTTTTAATGTGTTGCAAAAAACTAATTTCATCTAAAGCAACAGGCAATTCGCCGATTAATCCCGAACCAACATCTGAAAAACTGTTATCTAAAGGAACAACATCATAGGCAACTTCTTCATATGGGTGAGAATCAAACAAAGCTTTAATTATTTGCTTTTCCTTCCACATTGGAAGTAATACTTCAATTTTAATTTCTTCCTCTCTATGTCTTATTCCATGCTTTCCAACATAAGGGTTTGAACCTGCTCCGGCATTGAATGTTCCGAATCCTTCGTTGTTAAAACTGCATTCTGAATAGTTTCCAATATGTCCAGCACCTGCCAAGAACATTGCATTGCGCACCAATTCAGCATGCTCTCCCGGAACAAAAGTGAAAAGTTTTTTCAACAGTTTTTTCTTTGGAAAAAGAATTTTGGTGTTAATCAAACCAAGTTTATCTGCAATAACTTTATTTACTCCTGCTCGAACATTATCGAGGTTTGTATGAGCGGCATAAATTGCGATATCATTTTTTATGGCTTTAATAATTGTCCGCTCAACATAATTTTTCCCGTTTATTTTTTTCAACCCATTGAAAATAATAGGGTGATGTGCAATTATCAGATTACAGTTACTTGAAATCGCCTCATCAATTACCTCTTCGGTGCTATCTAGGGTCAATAATGCGGCTCGTATTTCCATTTCAGGGTTTCCGGTAATCAAACCTGCATTATCATAACTTTCTTGTAATTGCAATGGGGCAAATTGCTCCAGAACTTTAATTATCTCGTTGAGTTTCATTGAGAAATATTTTCGGCGAAATTAGCAGCTGTTCTGTTATGAAATCAAAACTTGCTTTGAATTACTTTCGCCTTTCACTTTATGCGAAAAATTTTACTGCTTCCATTTTCTGTTTTATATGCAATTGGAGTTGGCATTCGCAATTTCCTTTTTGATAAAAAGATTAACATAAGTATTGAATTTGATTTACCAATTATCGGAGTTGGAAATCTGGCAATTGGAGGTCAGGGTAAAACTCCAATGGTTGAATATTTGCTTGAATTATCTAAAGATATTTTTAATACTGGAGTGTTAAGTCGTGGTTATAAAAGAAAATCGAAAGGATTTAAAATTGTCGAATTATCTTCTTCAGTTCAGGATTCAGGTGATGAACCAATGCAAATAAAAAGCAAGTTCCCTGAGGCAATGGTTTGCGTGTGTGAAGATCGGGCAATGGGAATTCCCTTGATGTTGGCTGAAGATGAATTGGATTTAATATTATTAGATGATGCGTATCAACATCGTTGGGTGAAACCAGGATTGAATATTTTATTAAGTGATTTTAATTCACCATTCTTTAATGATGTAATTCTTCCTTCCGGAAATCTGAGAGAATCAAAAGATGCTTATCAAAGGGCTGATGTAATAGTTTTCACAAGGTGCAGTCAATTTCCTGATGAAGGAATTCAAAAGAAATATTTTCAACACATAGAAAAATTTGATAAATCAAATGTGTTTTTTTCAGGTTTAGAATATGGAACCCCAAAGCAGTTTTTTAGTTCAGAAAAAAAACAAAAACCATTAACTGAATTAAAAAACATTTTATTGATATGTGGAATTGCCAAGCCGGAATACATTTCAGATTTCTTAAAATCACATGGGTTAAAATTTCAATCTGTTTTATTTAATGACCATCATGATTTTAATGATCAGGATATAAAATCAATTATTTCAACATATAAAAAACTCGGTGATGAAAATGCAATTATCATTACTACTGAAAAAGATGCCATGCGTTTAAAGAAATTCAAAAGTTATTTTTCAGGGCTTGAGAACTTTGTATACACATTACCAATAAAGATGAAATTTAATCCTGAAGAAAAAATCAGGTTCGATAAAATAATTTTTGATTTTGTACGCACAAAACTTCATCAAAACAACTAGAATGGAAGACTTAATAAAGAAAATAGAAGATGCCTCGAATTTTATTCGGACAAAAAGCAACTTTAAACCTGAAGTTTGCATTATTCTTGGCAGTGGTTTAGCCGAATTGGTGAATCAGGTTAAAGTCAATGCAACAATAGATTATAAAGACATTCCGCATTTTCCAGTTTCAACTGTAATTGGACATCCCGGAAAATTAATTCTGGGTGAGTTAAGCGGAAAAAATGTTGCAGTTATGCAGGGTCGATTTCATTTTTATGAAGGTTACACAATGCAGGAAGTTGGCTTTCCAACCCGAGTAATGAAGGCGTGCGGAGCTACTACTTTAATAGTTACAAATGCAGCTGGCGGATTAAATCCTGTAATTAAAGTTGGAGAGCTGATGATTATTAATGACCACATTAATCTTCAACCCGAAAACCCTTTATTAGGAAAAAATCACGATGCGCTTGGTCCGAGATTTCCTGACCAACATGCTGTATATGATAAAATATTAATTGAAAAAGCTAAATCAATTGCTAAAAATAATAACATCACTTGTCATGAAGGAGTATATGTAGGAGTACCAGGACCAACTTTTGAAACTCCTGCCGAATACAAGTACATGCGTATAATCGGAGGAGATGTAGTTGGAATGAGTACCGTACCAGAAGTTATAGTTGGAAATCATGCAGGAATGAAAATTTTTGGTGTCAGCGTTATTACTGATGAAGGTAATCCAATCACACCACAAAAAATTTCTCATCAGGAAGTTATAGCGGCAGCAAAAGAAGCCGAACCAAGAATGTCATTAATCATTCGAGAACTGGTGGCAGTGTTGTAAAAATCACAGATGATTCGAAAAATATTATTCAGTTTTTTATTTCTCCTTTTTCTTAGCGATAAAACTTTCGCAATAGGTGATGACTCTACATATCATCGCTATAATCCAAACTGGACAAAATATTTTCATCCTGATTTCCGGGATTATTTAAGAGTCATTGATACAAGCATCACACTTTTTCATGAGTATGATTTGATGCAGCAGCAATTTGGCTGGATGAATCTTGGTGTAAATGCAACACCAGGTTTCAGAACTGTTTATCATTCACAATATGAAACGGGAATGAAATGGGGATTGACAGAATCAATTGAGCCTTACTTAATGACGCCGGAAAAACTTCATTTATATAATACTGCAAAACCATATACTCACTTATTTTTTACCTCAGGCAGTAAAAGCGAACAACAGTTAATTGGAACACATACACAAAACTTCGGGAGAAATACGAATATCGGAGTTGAATTTTTCCGTCAGGGTGTTCCTGGATTTTACCCCCGACAACATTCAAATATTTTTGACATTGATATGTTTGCCGATGTCCGATCTATTAATCAGAGGTATCAGGTTTCGCCTTATGTAATTCTCAATCGCCTGAAATGGGAATTGAATGGTGGCGTAAATGAAGATAGTGTTTTTACCGATCCATTGCTCATTGATAAATCATTGGCGGATGTTAATCTCAATAATGCATCAGCTTCGCTGCGAGGAACCCATTATGGTGCATATCATTCTTATTCGTGGGGTAATAAGTATGTAACAAAAATCAATGACACCACTTATCAGCAACAATTTAATTCATCTGTTCGTCTGCAACATCACATTGATTATTCAAAATATGGCTATAGCTATTCTGATGATTCATTGGACTTTCCGTTTTATTACAACACGCATTTCGTAAGTATCGACAGCACTTTCGATACTTCTTCTTATTCCAATTTGCACAATGAAATTTCTTTGAAATGGGAAGATATCAAGAGCAGGGATTCAACTGATAATAGTATTGTATATAGAAAATTTCCTTTTCGCATTTATGCATCTCATGATTTGCATCGATTCACTTATCATTCCACAGCTATTGTGCATGAAATAAAAGCAGGATTCGAAATGTATTCCTTGCATGAAAAACTGAATCCGTTTTCTGTTTACCTGAATGCAACAGCCGGAACTTTGTCAACCGGCGATTTTGAGTATCACTTGAATTCCTATTTATCATACCACACCAATTCGCTCCGATTCATTTATTTGATTTTAAATTCGAACCGTATTCCGTCCGCCTGGAATAAAAATCATTATTACTCCAATCATTATTTCTGGAACAATTCATTTACACCATCAACCGAAACATTTGTCGAGTTGGCATTCAGCAATTTCAGGAATCATACAACCGCAGGGATAAAATATGTTATCAATCAAAATCCAACATATTTTTCAGTTACTGCAGAACCAGCACAATTCAATGGAACATTAAATGGTTGGTGTATTTATGCTTCAAAGAATTTCACGCTTGGAAAAATTCACCTTGATAATGAAATTGGTTTAAATCTTTTGAGTGAAAAAGTATTTCAATATCCAACTTATGTAGGTAGGCATACATTGTATATAGAAGGTAATCTTTTTAAAAATGCTTTGATGCTTTGTACCGGTATAGCTGTTAATTATGTGAGTGATTATTATGCACCGGCTTTCAATCCTGCAATGCTTACTTATTATCAACAGAACAATGAGTTGATGAAGTATTATCCTGTTGCTGATTTTTTCATCAATCTGAAAATTAAATCTGCAAGAATATTTCTTCGCTTAGAAAACCTTGATCAACATTTATTTTCACCAGGATATTTTACTTCGCCAACTTATCCATCAGCAGACCGCAGTTTTAAATTTGGAGTCAGTTGGATGTTTTGGAATTAATATTTCCGTTTTGTTTTGTCGTCTTCCTCTTCATTTAATTTGCTCAGCAATACTAATTGAGCACAACCGGTAGAAGTTGAATTACATAATATACGATAAATACTTTTAAGATTTGAAGCGAATTCTATAGAGGCATAATAATTTTCAGCTCCGGCATAATTCAAAACATAATTAAGTTGTGTTCCGCTTTCATCTTGTAATTCCAATCCACAACCCTTAACTCCGCTTTTGCATACCAGAACAATTATATATTGATAATCTCCTTCTGTTTCAATATTGATCATTGAAGATTTTCCAGCAGTTATTTCAACAGTTTTTTTGAAATCAGTTTCATAATCACCATTAAGCCCAATTATGGAATTCAATTGATTTTGTGCTACCATATCCAAACAATTCTGAGCAAAAGACTCAGATCCCATAAAAATCAAGAATGCAATAATTAATTTTTTCATCAGGTTTTCTGGTGCTTCTTTTTTGCTGCCGGAAATAATACATTATTCAAAATCAAACGATAGCCTGGGGAGTTTGGATGCAAAGCCAAATCAGTTGGCGGGTCGTATACCATGTGCTGATAATCTTCCGGATCATGCCCTCCGAAGAATGTCCACATTCCTTTTCCAAAATTTCCATGAATATATCTTGCCATACCAAAAGCTTTGTATTCCCCCATAATTAATACATCTGATTTTATAAATTTCTCCCTGAAGTCAGTGGTCTGTCCCATAAATCCTTTTATTGTTTTAGTATGATCTTGGCACAACATGGTTGGTACCGGATCATACTTTGCAGAGAAATCAAACAGATTAAAATAATCGTCTTCCATTTTAGGACGCGGATTAGTTGCATCTATGTTACTGAACTCATATTCCATAGGATTGGTAACGATATTGAAATTTTCAAAAGCAAAACAATTGTTGAAATTCAGTTTTTTTTGTGCCTCTGCATCCATAGGATCACCATCATTCACGCTTCCGCAAATATCAACACCATCGGCTGCAAGCGCTATGTCATATGAATCAGTTGCTGAGCACATTGCAAATAAAAATCCACCACCTGCCACATAATTTCGGATATTTTGAGCTACGGCTAGTTTTAATTGAGATACTTTTTGAAAACCCCATTTTTTTGCTGACTCTTCCTGAACCTTTTCATCATCCTTGTACCACTGTTGAGTTCCGAATTGCGCATAAAATTTACCATACTGGCCTGTAAAATCTTCATGATGGAGGTGAAGCCAATCATATAATGGCAATTTTCCTTCCATTACATCATCATCGTAAACAAGATCATAAGGAATTTCAGCATAAGTTAAAACCATAGTAACAGCATCATCCCATGGTAATTTATTTTTTGGAGAATACACAGCAATTTTAGGTGCCTTTTCAAGTTTTACAATATCCTGATTGACTTCCGGATTTTGTATTTCAGCAATTATTGATTGGTACTTTGCTTCAGGAACTACTTCATAATTCACTCCCCGCACTACACATTCATCTTCAAATATTTTTGTATATGGAAATGCAAAACTTCCACCCCTGTAATTCAACATCCAGTCAACAGTAATATCGTGTTTCAAAACCCAGTAAGCAATTCCATAAGCTTTCAGATGCTGTGCTTGTTTTAAATCCATTGGAATTAAAATAACGGAAGCAAAAGAACTTTGAACTATTAAAAGGAAGGAGACAAATACTGTTATTGATTTTTTCACAGATGTAAATTTAATTGAACTGTTATGGTCTTACAAAAATCTTTCCGAATAACGAATGTGTGTAATCATAATTGCATAATTGATATACTATTGTGTGTAATTGAAATTTCATCGGAACCATTTTTCGAGTAGGTTTGAATCCGTCAAAATCATGTCGCGCAATCCAAATTTAGAATCTGAAAAAGAAGCCCTTTCTGCTGAAGAAAAAGAAATTGAAAAAGTTCTTCGTCCGGCAGAGTTTAACGAATTTATGGGGCAACCCCAGATTGTTGAGAATCTGAAAGTTTTTATAAAAGCTGCAAAACAACGAGGTGAAGCACTTGACCATGTATTGTTACATGGACCTCCGGGTTTAGGTAAAACAACATTATCTCACATTATTTCTCATGAGCTTGGAGTGAATATTAAAATCACATCAGGACCGGTTTTGGAAAAACCCGCCGACCTTGCCGGCTTGCTGACTAATTTGGGTGAACGAGATGTTTTATTTATTGATGAAATTCATCGTCTTTCAACTGTAGTTGAAGAATACCTGTATTCAGCTATGGAAGATTACAAGATTGATATAATGCTCGATAGCGGTCCAAACGCTCGAAGCATTCAACTCAATCTGAATCAATTTACATTAGTTGGTGCAACTACCCGTTCAGGTTTATTGTCGTCGCCATTGCGCTCACGGTTTGGTATTACCTCTCGGTTAGAATACTATTCCGCCGAAGTATTAAATAAAATTATTGAACGATCATCAGAAATACTGAAAACTCCCATATCAAAAGAAGCAGTGATGGAAATAGGAGGTCGCAGCCGTGGAACACCACGAATTGCAAATGCACTTCTTCGTCGCGTAAGGGATTTTGCTCAGGTGAAAGGCAATGGAAAAATTGATTTGGAAATTGCTAAGTATGGATTGAAAGCGCTGAATGTGGATGAACATGGTTTGGATGAAATGGACAACCGTATTCTATCAGCCATAATTGATAAATTTAAAGGCGGACCAGTAGGCATTACAACCATTGCTACTGCTTGTGGCGAAGAAGCAGGAACTATTGAAGAAGTTTACGAACCATTTCTGATTCAGGAAGGATATTTAAAACGAACTCCCCGCGGACGCGAAGCCACCGACAAATCGTATCGGCATCTGAATAAAAAACCACCCGGAAATGTTGGTGGGGTTTTATTTGAGATTGAAAATTAAGAATAGGATAAAGTTGTTTGTTAGTTTTTACGAACTTTTATCAATAAAACTAAGTTACCAAAATATCTTAAAGAGAATTTTCTAATAATGGACAGAAAGCTTTTTCTAAAATCATTAGCCATTATTCCAATTGCAGGTACAACTATGAAACTGAATGAACTGAATAAAATTACTTCAAATTATAAAAGCACAGATAAAATGCCTGTGCTGTTTATGGGGCATGGCAGTCCTATGAATGCAATTGAAGAAAACGAATTTGTAACAGGCTGGCGCAACATTGGAAAAACTTTACCTAAACCAAATGCTATTATTTGTGTGTCGGCACACTGGGAAACCAAGGGTACCTTTATCACAGGTATGGAAAAACCCCAAACTATTCATGACTTCGGGGGATTTCCACAGGCATTGTTTGATGTGATGTATCCAGCTCCCGGAAATCCAATGCTAGCTAAAGAAACAAAAAATATTATTCACAAAACAGAAATCGGTTTGGATGATAAGTGGGGATTAGACCATGGTGCATGGAGTGTCATCAGTAGGCTGTATCCGAATGCTGATGTACCAGTGTTGCAGTTGAGTCTTGATTACACACAACCTGCGCAATATCATTACGACCTCGCGAAAGAACTTGCATCTCTGCGCAAAAAAGGTGTGCTGATTATCGGAAGCGGAAATATGGTTCACAATCTTAGTATGGTAGCGTGGAATAAATTAAATGAACCCGAATATGGGTATGACTGGGCTCTGGAAGCCAATGCTGAAATGAAAAAATATATTCTCAACGGTGATCACAAATCACTTATAAATTATCATTCACAAGGCAAAGCATTCGAACTTTCTATTCCTACTCCTGAACATTATCTTCCTTTGATTTACACTTTAGCATTGAAAGAAGAAAATGAAAAGGTGAGCTTGTTCAACGATAAAGCAATTGGAGGTTCATTAACAATGACCTCATTAAAAATTGCTGAAGCATAATGTTAATCGGATATAGTTTGAAAAAAATAATATTCAGAATGATATTTATTTTTTCTGTGCCATTCCTTTAATCATATAACCCAAGCGGAATGAAACAAGGTTATTAAATAAACCTCCGTTCAAATACGGACTATCATCAGAAATGCCCATTGATAAAACCGAATAAGAATAAACCACATTAATCATCCAGTGTCTGGACAATTGGTATGAGCCTCCAGCTTTTAGTTCAATATCCTTTTTATCTAAGCTGCGAATACTTGATAAATTATTTGTGGGATTATAGTTTACAATTTCTTCGTAATTGTAAACCAGTGCGTTAATTCCTATACCTGCACTTAGTGTAACTTTTTTATTATCATGGTAATTCAACATTAAGGGCACTTCAACATAATCCAGTTTTAAAAAATACTGACGAGGAACTCCCTGCTGCCATTTTGTTTGACTTCCTTTTTGTGTGTAAGCAATTTCCATAGATGCTCCCATGTGTTCTCCTAATGGATACTCAACAGTTGCCGCCAAATTCATTCCCAATTTATAAAAACCGGCAATTCTATCCCCATCTACCTGTGTTCCATTAATACCTGCATAAAAACCACCCTTAAATTGTCCTTCGGCTGGCTGAAATAAAAAAGTACAAAAGAAAATGAATACTATTTTTCTGAGCATGTGCCAAACCTACTTAAGCATAATCATTCTGCCAAACTCAGACGCTTATTAACAAACTAACAATTAAATTTATTGGGTTGCAGTTACAACTAAGCCTGTTCTATCTTTGAAACATTCAAATTACATATGTTTAAATACACTCCTCATTCACTTCAGAAAATTGAAAATATTTTAAAGGAATCAAGATATGTGATTCGTTATGAGAAGGGTTCATTCAAATCAGGTTACTGCGTGTTGCAGGATAGGCGTGTAATTGTTGTCAATAAATATTTTGACTTGGAATCACGAATCAATTCTTTTTTAGAAATGATACCTGAACTTGATATTGATTTCTCTCAGTTGGATGAGAAGGAAACCAGTTTTGTATTAAATCTTCAACAGGCAAAACTGGCAGTGTGAAAATCACTTTTCTCGGCACAGGAACTTCCCAGGGTGTTCCCGTTATCAGTTGTCCATGCCGGGTTTGCGCTTCAACAAATAAAAAAGACAATCGCCTTCGTTCATCAATAATGATTGAGCACGAAGGAAAAGTTTTTGTGGTGGACAGTGGTCCCGATTTTCGCCAACAGATGTTGCGTGAAAATGTACAGCGGCTTGATGGGCTAATTTTTACACATAGCCACAAAGACCACACAGCCGGCATGGATGACATTCGTGCATTTAATTATTTTATGAAAAAACCTATGGAAGTTTATGCTACTGATTTCACTCAGAAAAAACTGCGCGAAGAGTTTCCGTATATTTTTGAAAAGAATGATTATCCGGGCATTCCTGAACTGAATTTTCATTCAATAAACGGCGATACAAATTTTTCTGTAGAGGGTTTAGAAATAATTCCGATAAATGTTTTGCATTATAAAATGCCTGTGCTTGGTTTTCGGTTTGGTGATTTTACATACATAACCGATGCTAACCTGGTACCTGACGAAGAGAAGAAAAAAATTTATGGTACAAAATATTTAGTACTGAATGCATTGCGGAATGAAAAACATATTTCTCATTTCACAATGAAAGAGGCCATTGATCTGGCGAAAGAATTTAAAGCTGAAACTACTTACCTCACTCATATTAGTCACCAGTTGGGATTGCACGATGAAGTAAGCGAGCAATTACCGAAAGGAATTGAATTGAGTTATGATGGGTTGAAGGTGAGTTTGTGAAAATGAGTGGTATGCTATTATATATAGTATGATATAATGAGGACTTTTGTGTTACCGTGGAGTGGGGTGGTGAAACTTATGAGCGGAGCGGTGCAGCGTATGAGCGGAGTGGTGTAACATAGGAACACCCGCCAATAACATATGAGCACCCGCCAACAAAATATGAGCGCCGGCGAACAAAATATGAGCACCCGCCAACAGAATATGAGCACCGGAGAATGAAATATGAGTTTTGTAAAGTGCGTATTTAGCGCAGAAATGCGGTTTTTTGACCCGTCCTAAAATAACTTGACAGTTTTGAGGTGTTAATACTGGATGTAAATGACAGTGTTTTTTGTTAATACTGAAAATTATTTCTGCTGAATATTTTAATCCTGATTCAGCAAACAGGT
>Ga0114969_10001688_pt1 | contig 18643 bp, 16 predicted proteins | sample M_130807_MF_Meta_FD_87316 | JGI IMG/M metagenome (GOLD analysis project Ga0114969, IMG submission 87316) | Freshwater microbial communities from Lake Montjoie, Canada to study carbon cycling - M_130807_MF_MetaG | ecosystem: Environmental > Aquatic > Freshwater > Lake | place: Lake Montjoie...
TATGCCGTCAAGCGATGGCCATTCGTGCGGGTATTCGCGGTGAACTGTTGTGAACGAAAAGTCGTAGTCCTCAAATCGTTGACCGACAAAGCCCGCATCGGCATCGCCTGAATTTGCCAAGAGTAAAGCACGCATGTCTATACCGTAGTGGGTCCAAATTCTGACTAACTTAGTGGTAGTGGATATTAAAGAACTAGAAAGTGGAATAGACCCAAATAGTCACTGGTACTTTCGTGCAAAAAGGAACTTTCTCCTAAGAAACGTTCCGAAAGGATGTACCCAAAGCATCGACATAGGAGCGGGTTCCAAATATTTCAGCCATGAACTCGCAAAAGTGAACTCCATGGAATCAGTATTTTCTATCGACCCAAATTTTTCTGTCGACGACACTGAAACCATCAACCGATGCAAAGTAATTTCGCTCAAAACAGCATCAGATCAAATTCAAAATTCTCAATTTTGGGTATTTATGGATGTCATCGAACATATTAATGACGACGTTGCATTCTTAAATCACTACGTCGAGATTGCACCAAATGGTTCAACATTTTTTATTACGGTTCCTGCGTATCAATTCATGTGGTCACAACACGATGTCTTCCTCGGACACTACAGAAGGTATACACATAGATCATTAAACGCGCTAGTTTCAAATGCTGGTTTAACTACAACAGAATCTGGATATTTCTATAGTCTTTTGTTCCCACTTGCATTAATTCAGCGAAAGGTAGTTTCTCGTCTCGCTAAATCAAATAAAGAAGAAAGCGGCTTGTCAAGACAGAGTTTTGTACTGAATAAAGCATTTGAAACCATACTTAATCTGGAATTACGTATTACGAACGGATTCGGAAAACTACCCGGATTGACCGTGGCCTGCTTAGCTGTTAAGAATGCTTAACGATTTATCAAAAAAAGTAGTTGCCAAATTGATTTGATTTGAGCTAGTAGAGAAAACTTTGTCCCAGATACTTCATCCCAGTGATGCAATGGAATTTCGACGGCTATCTCCTGAAGGTTCCCTGACTCAACACTGCCAATTTCTTGACTGTTAATTCGCTGAAGTAGCTCAAGGTCAAATAGCCACCGAGTACGAAAAGGGGTTTCTAGGGATGATTTCAAATTTGAATTTGCTGTGAACACTTTAAGACCACATTGAGAATCATAGACGTGAATTCCTGTTATACAAGATGCCAATGTTGCGAAAACGCGTCCGAAAAAATGTCGTTTAAATGTTCGAGAAATTTGACTTCCTAGTAATTTGACTCGAGAGCCAAGAAACACGAGTTTTCCATCCAGTTTGTTCACTTCGTTAAGGAATCGAATTACTTCTTCTGGTGGTACTGCAAAATCAGCATCCATAAAACCAACGTACTGATTCCCCATATTCATCGCCTTGAGCATGCCGACTCGAACGGCTTCACCTTTCCCATAGTTCATACTCTGTGAAATAACTTCAACAGAACTGGGCCATTTGAACTTAATGCTTTGAATTCTCATTTCAGTCATATCTGTTGAACAATCGTCAACAAATAGCAGGGTCACCATCCCCGACTTAATCAATATCTCGAATTTGCTTTCGTCTAATCGATCTTCCTCGTTAAAGCACGGAACCACCATGCATGTTCTAAATTCGTTCACGGGAATATCTCTCTGACAGTTAAGTTTGTAACGCCAAAGCAAAGTTCCCTTTGGTCTGGATTTCTTGGCTCTATTGCAGCTGCTACCACACATGAAAGATATGACTTCAGTTCAACTGATTCTCCAGAGTTCACGATAAGAGCAACTCTGGTTTGTTTGCCGGCAGTTAGATGGAAAGTACTGATTTTTGTTTTTGACGACACGCTCATCACTTGAGGATGGGCCTGTAGACCAAATACTGGAGCTATTGATCCGATATCTGAAGTTATTTTTCTAACCATTATTGTGTTTCCGCTAAACAGTGCAGGAAACATAAACAGGATCGGATATGCAGAAAATACTCCAAATAACTTTATTTGGTGAAGGTGCTTAGATTCAATGATCATTTTTGATAAGACATATTCTCGATACAGGAATCTTATTACATGTCCAACTTATGTTCCTATTATCAAAAAAACAAGTTATCGCGGTAGAAATAAACCACATAACGCAAGCATCATTGAACGAATTCCTCGATGATTTACATGACAAGTTACACTTAACTACAATGGAATCTAAGGTAAGCGTCACTTGTTTGAGCCTTGAAGATTTCCATGCCGCACGTGCACGTGGTAAAGACGTGGTGCTCCACACTCCCGTTTTGCCATCTGCCTATCTCAGCCAACGCTTCGGCGGAACCATTGTGCTCAAGGCCGAAAACCTGCAACGCACTGGCTCGTTCAAAATTCGCGGTGGCATGAACAAGCTTGCCCAATTGGGTAATGCCAAAGAAACGGGAGTAGTCGCAGGCAGTGCGGGCAATCACGCTCAAGGTCTTGCGCTTGCCGCAAAACATTTTGGAGCAAAGTGCGACATCTTCGTGCCCAAAGGTGCGTCGCTTTCAAAGATTGCTGCAACCAAACACCATGGTGCGACCGTGCTGGACGGTGGCGAAAGTGTAGACACAGCAGTTGCTGCGGCTAAAGCTCGAGCGCAAGAAACGGGCATGGCGTTTTGCCATCCATACGATGATCCAGACGTGATTGCGGGTCAAGGCACTCTAGGCCTTGAGCTACTTGAAGACATCGACGACCTTGAGTTGCTCATCGTGCCTCTCGGCGGTGGCGGACTACTCAGCGGCACAGCATTGGCAATTAAGCAACAACGACCGAACGTACGAATCATCGGTGTGCAAGCTTCAGTCTGCGCGCCATTTATTCACGGAACATCCCCCGACGGCAGAGTGCTCACGCTCGCCGACGGCATTGCCGTAAAACAACCCGGCAACTTCACCAAACCAATTATTGACAAATGGGTTGACCAGATTATTGAAGTGGACGAAGACTCAATTGCTGATGCAGTGGTCATCTTGATGGAACACACCAAAATGCTTGTTGAGGGTGGCGGCGCTGTTGGACTTGCCGCACTGCTCACCAATCAGATCACACCTTCACAAAATGGCACCACGTGCATTGTGCTATCGGGTGGCAACATCGACATCGGTCTCATCCCAAACCTTGTACGTCGAAATGAAACCAACGAAGGTCGCCGTCTCACCATCTTTGTGCGCCTGCCTGATCGACCAGGCTCCTTAGCGAAACTTGTTGATGTTTGCGCAGCACAAGAAGCCAACGTAATCGAAGTGCAACACATTCGCGAAGGTGTCAAACTACATCCCCGAGAAACCGGTATCCAGGTTGTTTTGGAAGTTAAAAGTAAAGCTCATTCACAAGTGGTAATTCAAGCGCTTGAATCAAGCGGGTTTCAACTTCATTAATCGCATAACACATTTTTGACAGGATTCAATTTGAACTTTATTACGCTAGGTTTTGATCCACACGTAATCAGTTAATGCAACAGTATTGATTTTACGGTGCCAATTAGACCAGAGTTGCACAAACATAAAAGGCATAGAAATAGCACTGTCCCTAATTTCATCTGTCATTACGTTCATAAATAACACAAAAAATCAAGAGTCCAGGCGGGTCGTAGACAAACCTAATAACTTCAAGATAACAACTGTTTCATTTTCGTACACGACCGAAGCCCATGGAGTCCAAGTTCGATTCAAAGTTTGCCCCTTGAGTACATAAGCAAAACTTGTTCCGTAGTTCAAAATGGTTAGATAGTTTTTTTTGCTTGGAGAATCAACAAATTGAAGTGAGTCCGCCACTCGCTTTCTTATCCATTCTGGATATCGATTCGCGTTAACATAAGGTGACGGTGCCAAAAACCTTGGTCCCTCAATTACGACACGACGTTCGCTAAAGGCAGAAATCAAATGCGACGACCCTGTGTTAATGTCAGAATTATCGCAAGTAAACGAACTCTTGCAGAGCATGCGATTCGTCACAAAAACATCGTTTCGTTGGGTGTTAACGCGCAACCACTTCAATGCTTCAATTTCATCCTTTGGAGCATTGCTATCAGCAATATTCGTAGCGCCAAATTGATCATAAAACCGTTCAGTTACCACCGATGAAACTGCAAAAAACAGCGTACAACAAGCAACAGTTATCCAAAAAAGCTTTTTGCCGGAATTACCTCCAGGTCGAATCCGGCCTACCAACAGGACTAAGCAGCAAGGAACACCTACTTGAATCAAAATTCCGATCCCAGATAAATAGCCATACTCTCGAAAAATAAATGACTTAGATTTCGCTAAACGGATCACCAGTGTAGAAATTGGTCCTAGTAGCGCCATAGACAAAATCAAATATCGAACTCGCGACGCATTCGATTTGAACAACAAATCAAGCGCATAAGCAGAAGACAAGATAGTTGCAAATACGGCCGCGGAGAGGAAATAGATAGTTGATCCACCTGCATTAATGACTATAGAAAATACGCCAACAAAAATCACTCCCGACATTAAGTACTTGAATTCATGGGATTCATTGTGATGTTTTTTTTGGCAATATAGAAATATTGCAGGAATTAAGGCAATACTTAACAAAGTTGTAACTGAGATCAAAAATCCCACAATATTTGGATTGCCAATAAATAATGGTGAAGGAAATGAAGCGAGTAGCGATTTCCAGTCAAAACTAAATGCCGACCCGTAGGTCTCCCCTCGAATAAAAATCTTATAAACAATAAGCATCGGAAAACCGACAGAACATTGAATTAGGAGTGTCTGCATGGAAATAGACCGATGCTTGAAATAATGACTAGCAAAAGCAAAACTAGAACCTACCGCTATTGCCAATGCATACGGAGCCTTGCCCAACGAACAAAACATCGCAAGCAAAGCAACGAGCACCATCATCCGCGCATTAAAAACTTCATAGGAGTCCCGAAGAGCAATTAGGAGAGCAAAAAACCATATAAATGGAAAAATATTTGATGTGTTTAGAACTTCTATAAATCCGATTTGAGTTCCCATGATTTGAAAACCAAACAACGTTACCGTTACCAAAATTGATACGGAAAGAACTTTTGTCACTGTCGAAACAAAATAAGCTACGAGAATACTTAGCATCAAATAAGAAATAACTGGAATGACGTGCAAAGTTACGACGAATGGCTCTGCTCTAGTAATTTCTGATATTAAACCGGACCATCCAAGCGACAGCCAATGGTATTTAACTTCGCTCCCAATTGCTGCAGTATTCTCGTGTAATCCAAAATTCACTAGCGAATGCGCCATTTGCTCGCTAAATATTTGATCATCAGATCCTCGAAACAATGGGGTCATCAGACCAAAAAATGGTTGTCTATAACCACCAACCATTCGGCTGACGATTAGACCGAGATAAAACGTGACCCAAAATAGGACGTTTTTCCCTTTCTTATTTGTTCTTATTAGTTTCTCATAAATTAGCTTTTTTCGTCCGATGGTAATTGCAATGATCAAACAGAAGAAAAAAAATATGAAATTATTGTAAAAAATTGATAATCCGAATACCATCGTTGAGATCAACCACTCGGCCTGAAAAAAGTCTTCACTGGTATCCTGCGGAGACTCCTCATACCTGAATCTATAGCGGCGCCATCGCAAAATCGCCAGAGGCACGACACTAAAAAAGATAACAAGTATTCCATGGCGCGGCAAGAGTACTGCAGCGAATCCCAAGCATCCGAAGTAAGTCGATCCTCCTATCGCAATCGCTTCCCAAATAGTCGTGCTGAGTGAGTTTTTAAAAATTAAGTAATACTGTGCGCCAATGTACAGTTGAAAAAGCAAAATGGCGGTAACTGCCAATGAATTTATTACGGGGACAAATTGTGAGCAAAGGATTGCTGCTACAGCAATAAAGATTTTTACGACAAACAGATTAATACCATTAAGTCTCAATACATTTTCTGAGATTGAACGGAATACTCTCATGGATTTACAGAGTAGATTTGCAACAGTCCCGATGCATCATTGCCTAGAAGTGTAAGTGATCCACATGGATAGGGATTCCCATAAGCAATAACCTTGATGGGCTTTCTTTGGAGTATCGGCGAGCATGCCCAGTCCTCAAATTTGCGTCCAAAACGCATGTGTTCGGGTCCAGAAATGGCAGTTACGTTTTTGATTCCCGTCAATAACTCCACAGTATTTCCCATGTAGCCAAAATACGCTGTGTTCTGTATTTCACCAGCGTGCTCATTTGCATAGTTCTTAATTGCGTTTAGCCATTGCTCTGGGTGGTGAAGTGTCCCTTGCGCACTGAGAATTGCATCCGTCCATCCATCTGCAGGTGGGCGCAAATTAGATGTTGACCAGTCAGTATGTCTTGCATGACCAGAAACTCTTTTAATTTCATCAAATGGATTTGGGAGTTGCAAACTTGAGGCAAACGGTAAAACAAAAATTAACAGGAGTGGCAGAACCAGAAAATTCCTTCGCTTAATTAGATCAATTTCATTCAGAAACTCATTTCTGCCTAAATAAATAAATATTAGAAATAGATTCAAAGCTGTCGGTATGAGCAACTGTTGGGCCCCGAAGGGTATTATCGGTCGCACGGAAAACATAAGTAATAGTGCTAGCGTCCAAAGTGAAGAGATAATCGACGTAACGGCTAAAGCCAAAGTACGTGAACCAATCAACTCTCGTTGTGAACTCCGCAGAGACATTACTGCCAGTGTGAGTAAACCGCTTGTTACCATAAAAATAATTAAGTGCGGTCCAAGATGGTCCATTTTGAAGAAGTAAATGTCTCCAGACTGACCAATAAGTACCAAGGTTATGTACATTTGCAAGCTAAACCCTTCAGCAAAAACATACAAAATAATCAGGTACATAGATGTAAATGCAACGAATCCCAGCAGGTAACACAGGAATTTCCCTCGCATGCTTTTGTAAAAAATTGCAACAGTTGATAGCCCGATGAATCCAGCAATGACGTAGGAAAAACCGAAATCAGCATTATTAAAAAATGTAATTGAGGAAACCACTCCTGAGAGACCAAACAAAGTCTTTCGCCTGCATTCACTGCTTGTTGATGCAGATTTAGAAAATAAAAAAAGTCCGCAAAGCGGAAGCAGGAATCTACCAAAAGTACTAAACCCAGACAAGACTGTGGAAGCACCGTTTGTATCGCCCGACAGAACCATGAAGGTACATGTGGCAACTAGAACTAATAAAAAGGAACCCCTGGAGTCCAACGATTTCACTGTCGATGCAATTAAAAGAGGAATTCCAAGCATAAAAACATTGGCGAACGCAATCACCAAAAACATAACGAGTTGGGGTGACGGGTTAATAAAACGCACCGGCCAAATCAACCATCCGAACATCGCGGTATATGTTGGCAAATATGTCGAGTGCGGGAAGAATCCATTGTACTGAGCTAAGAATTCATCCAATACGTGGTACGTGGTGTCATTAATATTGATTATGCCACCAGGTGGTTGCAGAAAGGTTGGCAACTCAAGAAGCAGGAGGGCGACGAGTAGGCCTCTAAGCATGTTTTTGCCGGGAGTGTTTTTAAGAAAGAACACGGCAGTTGTCGTGAGAACGGCAAGAAATAATACGAGTGGACCAAAGCCGTTCCATAATTCATCACCGAAACCATCCAATGGTCGTCTTACATAAATCGAAAAGCAAATTGTTGCGACTAACACAATGGCAGAAAGCAGTTCAAAAATTGACTCAACTCTAGAATTTCTAAGTTCTAGTTTCACTACTTTCATCATTAGCCCGATACAAATTGCACATATCCCCAAAGAAAATGGTATCGACATCTGAAACCAGTAGCCCAAAAATCCTTCGGCTGCGAGCAAATCTCGCAGTAACAGCGTCACCTGCACTACCAAAAGTGATGTAATTGCTGAGCGGTTGAAAGCTTTGACAGTCGATGTAGAACTAGGCCAAATCATTGGATACCCCTTGTTCGATTCATTTGCATAGAAGATTTGGCATAAGGAAACTTAGGTCTGAGATTACTACAAGTCCACCAACCAACTCCCTTAGCCACCACTTATACTTTGTATAATACCCTGTGCCACTATCTCGATCTATTCCACCAATTCGAAAAAGTGTTCTGGCTTTATTAATTTCATTTGTATTCTTTTCAGTTGTCCGTTCTCCTGGAGTTCTCTTTGGAGGAAGGTTTTACGCGGAAGAGGGAGCAGTTTTCTGGGCACGTGCGAAGTCAAACAGTGCATGGGATGTCCTGACATTTAACCCCAAAATTGGATACTTTCAATTTTCTACAAACCTTCAAGCCTTGATCTCATCGCACTTGCCAGATCGGTTGGCACCGATTTTCACTAGTTGGACATCTTTAATCTGTAGTGCAATCTCTGCAGTCTTGCTACTAACAGTACCTAGTCGCTTATGTCACAAAGGCCACGAAAAACTCGTCTTGGCAATAATCGTCCTTTTTGGTAGCGCGGTTACCGAGCCAGATATATTCGCAAACTCAATTCAACTACAGGTTCATTTTGGAATTCTTGCTGTTGTTATATTTTTCTTTGACTGGGAAAAAATATCCACTCCTATTTCATTATTCGTAATATTTCCTTTTTTGATATTTGTAGGAATTTCTTCAATGCACACTGCCATAATGGCAATTCCTTACGTTATTTTGATATGTTACAGATACTCCCGGTCCAAACTAATACGGTCAAATATTAAATTGGGCAGTATGCACGTTGCGGCGACGGCATCGGTTTTGGCCCTTTTGATTCAAGCCTCTTTTTTCATTACGTCAAAACGACTCGAGAAGAATCTAAGTATTCACCCCCACAACAGAGGTCACGGGTTTGGAATCAACGATTTTGGATCATTCATAGCAAGTAACTTTGCCACTAATTTGAGAGGACGCGAGTCAAGTAATTCAATTTTTGAAATATTTCAAATAAACCCTCTTTGGGGAAATTTAGTTTCGGTAACATTTATCCTTCTGACTCTCTACCTGGCACTATCAATATTTAGACCCAATTCTGTTTTCAGAAAAGATAATTTGCATACTATTTTAACGGTTTTGTTTCTCTACTATTTATACACAATAGAAAGTTTGATCGGCTACGTAAGCCCAATTCCGAGTGCGCGCTATCAGGTTATCCCAAGCTGTATTCTTGCAATCTTTCTTTTTCTACTGGTAAATCAAATCCGCTTTCAATCAGTCAGGGTCTTGTTCTTGAGCATATTTGGAGCATTACTTTTGTACTCCTCGATAAATGGAATGTCCGATGATCCCTGGGGGGCGCTCAAGTGCGACGATCCCTGCGTTTCATGGGAGACTCAAATAAGTGAAGCTAACTCTGGTCGCCGAGTCACATACCAATTTTGGCCATACTTTTCCGAGCCGCCTTTTCTCAGCCCAGTATCCGTCAAAAGTGGTTTTTGTAAAAATTTCAACGCACTACAACAGTTTGTGTGTCTTCAGGAAGACTAAATTTTCCTATAAATTGCACTAAAAAGTTTAGAGATACTGCAGTGACGATTTCACAGGGAATCGTCTTTCCCGACCAGCCAATTCTGAGTCTGCCAGCATATTTCACTTTGACAATCCATACAAGCAAAAACCAACTATGCCATCCAAAGTTCTCTTTTGATTAAACTTCAGCAATCTGAAGTTGACTTTGAATACCATGATAAACAGCAGAAACTCCAGAGATCAGCGTCGTTGAACAGAATTGAGAAAGCTCTGGATGTACTACAGATCGAATATTGAAATGCTCCGGGTATTGAAGCGACTTCTGATCAATCCTTGACCTTATGAGCGTCTTACGCTTTGAGACTGTGTGAACTGTTCGACAAATTGACGAAATTGAATAGCTCTGAGCACCACAAAAGATCTTGGTTATGCAGTGATCTATTGTGTCATCATCTTGATTATGCACAAATTCGATATATCGAGCAATCATTTCTGCTGCATCAGTGACATATAGATAATTACGTGTAGTCCCAAGTGGAACAAAGATATCAGTTGATTTATGTTGAAGGGCGTCTAAACAGAGCCGCGAAATCAACCCTTGCGGTTTCTGTAAATTTTGATTTGGTCCATAAATGCTAACGACACGTCCATTTATGGACCTAATTTTAGTTCTTTGAGCGAACTGGGCGACAATATTTTCTTGATCCAACTTATGATGACCGTAATCATTCGATGCACTCGACGGACTATTTTCGTCGACAACATTTCCACGCGGATTCGTGTATATCGCGCCAGCTGATGATGTGTAAAAAAACACTCCATTAGGAATTGCCAAAAGTGAAATTTCTTCGAGTACTGCTTCAAGGTACAAATTTTCGTTTTTCAAATCTTCAGTTTTGGATGCAAAACTTCCCTGTCCAGCACACCAAGCAATTACCCAACTTTCATCAGTTTTTTCAGAAAAAAACCCTTTAATGATGTTCGATATCGCAGCTAAAGCGCGATTTGGGTCTTCCCAATAAATTCTCTGCTGGACTTGTATGTGCCCAAATCGCTTTAATAGCGAAGTCTCCAGGCTTGAACCGATTAATCCTCCACGACCAATTACAAGGGTTTTCACGGTCCGTCTGTTCCGCTACCACTTCCAAAAACAGGTGAACTTTTGGGGTCTCTGATTGCTAAATATGTTGGCTGTCCGAATGTACTTCGAACTATTAGTCCGATGTACTCTGCAATAACTCCCAATGCAATCAATGTCAATCCACCAAGCGTCATTACTGCCACAACAACTGACGCCCATCCCGCTGCGTCAATTCCGCGGACCAATTTATCAACAACAATTTTAAGTGCTAGGGCGACTCCGGCGACGGCGAATATCGCACCACCGACACTGACGTACCGCAATGGACGCGTCCCTGTGGTCAGTGCAAGCTTCCAGAAGTGTCCTAATAGGCTTCGGAAGGAATAACCAGAACTTTGCCTTCGCTCCTCTCGATATGCAACGTGAACAACAGAGACTCTGTCGGTTATCCAGGAAAGCGCAACGTCGAGATATACAGACGGGCCGGCATAAGCGGCCAGGCTTCGGCCAATTTCACCTGAAACTAGTCTGAAGCTTGAGAACAGAAGAGGTGAGTCATTTTTTGCCAACATGGCAGCAAAACGCTTTGCAAACTTAGAGGTAAAATTTCTTATTCTTCCATGCGCAGTACTTTTTGCTGGCGCGGCATATACAACTTGGGAACGGCTAATTAATGCTTGATTCAGCAAGTTCCCAATTGAGTCTGGATTATGTTGACCATCTTCGTCCAGCGTGACTATCCAGTCAGCGCTCGTTGCAGCCATTCCTGCGAGCGTTGCAGCGTGTTGACCAAAATTTCGCGAAAGCCAAACTGCGCTGACAAATTCATGTTTGTTGACCAGTGCACGAATAACTTCATCAGAAGAATCTGGGCCACAATCATTAACCAACACAAGTTCGGTCACCCTAAAGCGACCACCACCTTCAGTTCGATTTATGACGCAGAGCTTTTGAACCTCGCTCGCAAGCAATTCCAACGTATCGGCGCCCATAAATACTGGCACCACTACCGAAACGGTATGCACACTGTTGTTGATCATTTAGGTTGCTTTCCGGATCTACCTCTAACTTCGTTAACGCTACTAGCCTACTTAATATCCAATGTTTGATCCTGCTTACCCCCATATTTCTATATGTATCCCGACATTTAATGGTGCATCCACAATCCACGAAACAGTCAGCAGCGTCTTAGCGCAAACATTTACCGATTTTGAGTTAGTGATTTGCGACGATGCTTCTTCGGACGGCACGATTGAATTATTGTCACAATTTAGCGATCCACGTTTAAAGGTGCACCGGTTCGAAAAGGCGCCGTCTGCAGCCGACAATTGGAATCGGGCAATGTATCTTTGCGTGGGGCAATACATCAAAATTATGGGTCAGGACGATTTGCTCTACGCGAATTGCTTAGAAACTGAAATGTTTGCAATGACAGTCCACAAAGTGAGTTCACCATCTTTTGTGTTTTCGAACAGAGACATAATCTTGCCAAGTGGGCGATGCCTCAAACGATCTAATCTTTTCAATCTTCGTGGTTCAAGTATCTCCAATGCCCAAAAGCTTGCGACAAAGATTATCAGATCGGGACGAAACCCGATTGGGGAACCAGTCGCAGTGCTTATGCGACGAGATTTCTTTGAAAGAACAAAGGGATTTCAGGGATCATACGTGATCGATTTAGAGATGTGGTTTCAACTACTTGAACATGGACCAGCAGTAAAAATTTTGGAAGTACTTAGTGCCTTCAGAGTTTCACGCTCATCATGGTCATTTCGACTTCGACGGACACAGGCAAAGGAAACCATTGCACTTTTAGAGATCGCTTCCTCCAAATACTTACACCAAAAATTCTCAATAAATCTTCGATTGGGTAAAATAATGGCTTACGTTATGCAGATGCTCCGATCAATAGTTTTGATCTGCATTATCCCAATGCGTTAATCCTGAGCCACTGCTTAAGATAAGTTTAAGGTGTGAAATTGTCGGAGTCCAAGCCATTTGGATATCACATACTTTCTAGCCAATTAGCACTTTTTGTTTTCCTGCTCTTCACTGCTCGTGGTGTACCCACTGATGAATCAATCAGAGTTGTTGTATTAATAGCAACCGAAATTTTCGTAGGCGCAGAAATCTGGAAGCGCCTAGTCAAGAATCATCAAAGTCAATCAATTGAAATTCTTGGAATGGGATTTGCTATCGGCTCTGCGTTATTCACCATTATTGATCAGTTAATAATTCGTAGTGGAATACTAATCAACGAATTAGTGGTTCCAATCATGTCAGTAACCCTGACGATTATTGTTAAATCGAGATCACGTATCAAACGATCATCAATGGAACAATTGCAAACTGTTACGCTGACTTCAATTTTTTTAACTTTATGTGTATTCCTGGGGTTTGGTGAACTTACCCATGGATCAATACTCGCAGTCTTAATCTTGATCGGACTTTTCCTCACATCACCAAATTGGGCGAGATCCATGTGGAAGTACCTGATCATTTCTACAGTTGGGGTTTGTGGATCTATATTCCTCTACTCCCAATTCAAACCACACATCGCATATAGCTCTTGGTTTTTGCGACCACTTTATACAGGCACAGACGATGCTGTATTCAGCGAAAGTATTGCGTATTCGGTTGCTCGCTTTGGCAGCTCCGAGTACGCAGCGGCACACGGAACCAACCTTCGATATCACTGGTTTTCTCTCGCCTGGTCTGGGATGGTTGAGCGAATTACTTCAGCAAGTCCTTTCACCATGACACTTCACGTGGTTCCCGTAATCACATTTATGGCGATCACAGCACTGCTATTGGCAGTCGGTATCCGTCTAAACATGAATGGCAATTTGATATTCCTTGCGCCAATTATTTTATTTGCAACGAGCACGGCGCCAGTGCCAATTCGTTTTTTTTACGTTCTGAATACCTCTAATGTCTTGCCATTTGTTTGGACTCTCGCATTGATACTCATAGTCCTTTTATTCTGCTTGTCAAAAATTCACTTCCCGAATCATCTGATTGCTGTTTTTATGACATTGATATTGCTATCCAAAATTCCCTATGTCATAGCACCAGTTGCTGGTTTGGTGGGCTTGTATTTATACATCGTGATTAAAGACCCAAAAAAATTAAGAGCGTCAGTCACCCAAATAGCCATCATTGTCGTAACTCTGTCAATAGCCTTTGTTTCCTTTCTCACTCCGAACAAATGGGAGAGGCGGCAATTTCGGATTGATTGGAACTTAATGAACATCGCCCATGGATCACACTACCGATTCATTATTGCGCCAATATTTATTCTCATACTTCTAATCACGAGATTTCCAATTTTTTATACCTTCAGAAAATCATCGATTGATACCAAGTTTAAGATATTTCTACTCTGTGCTTGTTTTACGGGACTTAACGGCTTTGTCTTGAACGGCTCGTCAGCGGAATTCTATTTCTTCAATAGTTCGCTGATCTTCGGTTCAGTCGCGGTGGCAATAGTTGTTTCGGATCTTGCAAGTGGAAAAATGTGTCCTCCCCATCGGATCTTTATAGCCGTCAGTTTGATTGCAGCAGGGACGTCGTTAGCGTCACTAAAGATCTGGGAGCGGCTCTCGATCACATCTGGTTTGTTGCGTTTTGAGATGGCCCAAATGGTCTTTCCACTTATCATTTCGAGCCTTATTGTGCTTACTTACGCTTTCTCTGCTGTCAGGCGTGGGTTGAGTCCTCACCTTGAGACAATCTCCGTATTAATGGTCGTTGGTCTGATCTCGTGTAGCACAGGTGTATTTTTGGCGCAATCTACAAAACCTCCTACATACATGAGCTTTGGCAGTATCGCTTCTGAGGAAGACATTGATTCACTCAATTGGTTACGAAATAACTCAAGCGATGGCGACGTAATCGCAACCAATCGTGGAATTTGTACCGGCACCGAACCATGCGGTTTTGATGAATCAAGTTTTCTGATATCAGCGGTTGCACATCGACGAGTTCTGATAGAAGGCCCTAGGTTCGTCACTGGAGGCAGACCATACCCTGCATGGGTTAATGACCGAATTCAAAAAAGCTTGGCGTTTGCCGACTCTCCTTCTTATATGTCGTTTTACAATCTAAAAAATATGGGTGTTACCTGGTACTTCATGGATTCGAACTATCTTCGAGATACCAATCTGCTATCAACTTCAGCATGGGAACGGTGGTCATCTTTGGAATACCACAAAGCAAATATTTATTTATTTAAACTACACACTTAAGTTGATTTTTGCTTCTTTTTAAAATCCTACATAATTCAGTTATTAAAATATCTACTAGTTGTAGTTTGCAAAGGGGTTACGTGAACAGTGGTGAAATTCGTTCAATTACTGGATTGAGAGCGATTGCCGCACTTGGTGTTTATGTCAACCACTTCGGGAACCCATCTTGGTTTCCAAATAGATTGAGCAATATTCAATCAAATGGTGGGTTTGGCGTCCCTTTCTTTTTTGTTCTTTCGGGTTTTGTTTTAACGCTTGCGTACGAAGGTAAAAAACTTGATGCCCGTAATTTCTATGTCAACCGTTTTGCGCGTATTGGACCCACCTATTATCTTGCACTCTTGATTGCTTCAACCTATATTGCTATAACTAGTTTCAATCTTGACCATGTTTTTGTATCACATCTTTTGGGCTTGCAAGCGTGGTTACCTACATCTGATTCTGGTTTCGCATTTAATGGGCCAGGGTGGACAATAAGTGTTGAAATATTCTTTTACGCACTCTTCCCAAAACTGTTCTCAATATTCGGTAGGAGTCACACCCTTTTGGGAAGATGGCAGGTAGTTATTTCATTGGGCATAACTGTGTCAATATTTCCGTTCCTGATACATATGTACATTTTGGGCGAAATGCGCGGATTAGAAAATTCATATATTTGGCCATATTTTCTACCCATTCACTATTTGGGTTTGTTTATTCTCGGCATTGGAGGGTTTAAGGCAAGGAACTCAATCCAGGCCTTGTTACCTTCTAAATTTTTACAAGCCTTGCTATGCGACGTCATAGTCACGGCTAGCACTCTTCTGTTTTTCGTTATCAACTTTAAGAACCCAGCCCATCCGCTATTGGCAAACGCTGCACAATTTTGGCTTCTAGGGATTCCCGCTGCATTATCCATAACGGTTCTATCAGTAGCACCATTTTCGCCGTTGAGTCGATTGCTTGGTTCCAAACTTTTTTGGTTCGCCGGAAAAATTTCTATGGTCTTCTACCTGCTTCACGTGCCAATTACATGGTGGGTACGAAGATTATTTCCGATGGCAACTTATGAGGTGAGGTTTCTATCCGTCCTTGTCGCGACAGTACTTGTACATTTCCTAATTGAATTACCAGCAAATCGTTTGATCAAAAAATTTACAATTGATTTGTCATCCAGGCTGGAATCATCTAAAAAATGACTGAAATTGCACATCCAATACCAAAATTTTTAACTAATACATCTGAAATTTGCTTGGCTTTAATCACCACATTTATAGCATCGTGGTTGCTGGGACATGGCGTGTCATTGACGACCAGCATTAGCTTTTGCCTACTTTTTACCTGTCAATGCATAATTGGAGCCCAAATATGGTCCTGGCTATGCAACCAACAAAAACGTCCGATGTTTGAAAGTATCTCAGTGGGATACGTAATTGGTTCTACTCTCACCACTATTGCAGACCAGGTACTGATCAATTGGGGTCACAGATATTTATATCTTCGAATTGGTATCGGTGTTTGCACAATACTCATCATTTTGAATCGAGGACGACATCCAAATTTCAAACATATTTCAACAAACCTTTATCAGAACTTCTCTTTATTATTTTTCATATTTTGCTTTGTCGTAGCCGGAGGTCATCCACTAGTTAAATCATGGTTTTTTGTATTTTGTATATGTCTCTTCATGGGGACGCTACTTGCAATACGGGCAAAACCAATTATGGAGTTCTCAATTATTGCAATAAGTTTTATGATTATTGTTTCATTTGGTTTTGTTCACTATCTATGGCGTCCATCTTTGAAATATGGACCAGATCTTCTTTTTCCACTTTTTTCTGGCACAGATGACTTCATTCATAGTGAAGCAACCGCAAACTCTCTGATTCATTTTGGACCTTGGAATAGCATCGCAGCTCCTGGTTACAGGACCGCTTATCATTGGTTTTCGTTGGCACTTAGTGGAAACATCAAAGGCATTCTTAATGCCGAGCCTTTTGTCGTAACTCTCCATATTGCGCCGTTAATCGGGCTGTTGATCATTAGTTTGCTCGTGGTTTATGTTATCTATTCGATTTCAGAATCAATTACTGCTTCAATTATTGCACTATTTATTGCATTCTTAACAACAACTATTCCAATAGGTGCTCGAACGATTCAAAATCTGAACACAACGAATTTAATCAGCTATTTTTGGTCGTTATCAGCAGTCTTAACATGCTTATTGTTCCTCAAAAAAACAATTCGTTTCGGCGTTTTCATAATTACAATATTTGCATCATTGAGTTTCCTTTCCAAGACACCTCATGGCGTCATTGTCTATATGGGGATAGTCGGTATGTTGGTTGTAGGCCTGATTACGAAGAGACTTGTCCACCGAATAGTTTTAGAACTAATGAGCTCTCTCACATTTTCTTATATATGTATTTATTGGTTTTTTCTAAATCCAATGCCATGGCAAGACAGGGGGTTTGATTATCCCCTCAATTCCACAAAAATATCAGTTGGTAGCCCTTTTTATCCCTTGGTGCCCATAGGGGGTCGTTGCAGTTTTTGCGCTCATGAGGTTTCCAGTTTTTTCTTTGAGTTTATGGAAGCAATATAATTTGTTACAGAAGATCTTTATCGGTTTAATTCTTTTTGGATCGTTCTCAAGTCTTATTAGATTTGTGATTGCCGGTGCAACCGCTGAGGTCTATTTTTTGAATATGGGACTAATGCTGAGCAGTTTGGGATTTGGATGCTATTTCGCAGTTCTTATATCAACTACGTCACCATATTTCATGAAAGTACTTCTACTGCAATTTATCGTCACTTCTGTAGTTTTTTTTCCGTGTTGAAAATTGAGGGTGACGTTGGTTTAAGTGTTTCAATAATTGTCCTTCCATTTTTTGGTATCGTAACTACCACAATCATCTTTTTATTATTTTCGAGAGTAAGAGACTCAGGAACTTTGTCAATTGTTGTGTGCTCCTAGTTGTCAGTGGGTTCAATTGGTATTTCATTTAGCAGCTACTTGAATACCGCATTTTCTGTCCCAAGTGCAGCATTTACTTCAAATATTCTTCCACTTGATGAATTAGATGGGCTAAATTTTCTACGCAGTATTTCAAGTTTTGATGATGTAATTGCTACAAATAGAAATTTGTGTCCCGTCGGTCTTCATTGCAACCAAGATGAAACTCTGCAAATAGTTTCCGCTTTCACCAATCGTGCGGTTCTAATCGAAGGTCCCAGATTTCTAAATCGCGCACGCAATTACCCTGCTTGGGCTGAAGAGAGAATCGATCTGTCAATTGATTTTGCCATGAATCCAACAGAAGTTGGTAAAGATAAATTATTGAACTTCGGAGTGAAATGGTTTTACTTAGTCAAGAACACGCCAGTCGGGCCTACTAATAGCCATAAAATTGAATCCCTTTCAAAACTTGTTTTTGAGAACGCCACTGTTGCTGTCTACGACTTGATCCCTCTGAGCTAAAGCGCTTTAGTGAGGTTAAGTAACTGAGATGGTATAAAGCCGATGATCATGGTTGTGGCGACTGCCAATGCGATTGCTAGGCCAGCAGACTTCGAGACTGGAACCGGAGCATAATCTGCCGGATCGCTCAACCACATGCTGACCATGATGCGCAAGTACAAGAACGCTGCGATCACTGCTGCGAGCATCGCTGCCACCGCCAGCGCGTAACTCTCGACAGAAACTGCTGCTCGAATAATGGCAAACTTGGCGACGAAACCCGAAGTAAGTGGCACACCGGCCTGGGCTAGCAATAACACGGTCATGCCGAGCGCAAGAACTGGGCGCTTCTTGCCAAGACCCTTGAACGCGTCGAGCGTTGTCGCGTTGTCGCCTTGGCCTGCAACAACCGAGACCACAGCAAACGTGCCGATAACAAGAA
>Ga0114969_10001690_pt1 | contig 18597 bp, 11 predicted proteins | sample M_130807_MF_Meta_FD_87316 | JGI IMG/M metagenome (GOLD analysis project Ga0114969, IMG submission 87316) | Freshwater microbial communities from Lake Montjoie, Canada to study carbon cycling - M_130807_MF_MetaG | ecosystem: Environmental > Aquatic > Freshwater > Lake | place: Lake Montjoie...
CACCGCCCATTCGACCACGTAGCCGTGGCCACCCGGACGGACTTTGGCCACCGCCCGCTGGACGCCGCCCTCGATCCACCCGCGGTAGGTGTTCCATGCCGACACCGCACTGCGCGGCTCGCCCTCCATCAACCCGCCGACGCCGATCCCTCCCAGCCGGGACTTGGTCAGGTTGCAGACCATCTGCCACGAGGCAGCCGTCCCGTCCGCGTCCTCGTCGCCGACCCAGCGGTTCGGGCCGTTCACGAGGATCTCGAGTTCGTCGCCAAACCATGGAAAACCATCCCGGCCCAGTTCGTGGGCCTTGGGGTTCTCGGCCGGAAGCCAGCGTGGGGTGCCGATCCCGTAGAGGACGTCGTCGGTGACCTCGAACGCGAAGTAGAGCCAATGTTCGTCGTGTTTCACCCAGCCGGTCAGCGACAGGTCGGCGTCGCGTTCGACGGGCGAAAACTCGGGGACCCAATCGCGGACACCCTCGAACCGGGCCGCGTCCGCCCATTCGCCGGGGGAAAGGATGCCGTCGAGGGTCGGGGTCGATCCGAACCACGACCGCATTTCGGGATGCCGAACCGCCGGGGTCGTGAGTTGTGCCGGCGGGGTTGTCCGGGGCGCCGAGCATCCCGTGGTCGCGGCGGCCACCAGTGCGAACAACCCCCGGACGAAGGCCAAGCCGAGGTGGCATCGGTTCGGCATGGCGCGGGAAGACGGCATGGAAGGCATCGCGTGCGAGTGAAGCGGTGGCGGTGGGCGATCCTGTGACGGCATCGCGCCGCCGGCAAGCGGGCGCGTGTTGTCGCCGCCATGGTCGGGCGGTTGGACCGGCGGGAAGAAGCCCGGGGCCTTGGCCGATGAACCGACGGTGTTTCATTGGCCGGCGGCGCGACAAACCTCGTCCGGGCCGGCCGGATCCCGGGACCTCCATCCGGACCCGGGTCTCCCCTGTTCACGCGGGCCGGGCAAGCCTACGCTGGCGGCCGTCATGCCCCGTGGTTTCCCTTCGCTCCTGCTTGCGCTCCTGTTCGCCGGCTCGGTGGCCGGCTGCCGTCGCGACGACCGGTCCGGCTGGGCGTCGGGCACGGTCGAGTCCGACGTGGTGCGCGTCGGCTCCCGGCACGGCGGGCGGATCGTGCGCCTGGCGGTGCGCGAGGGCGACGCCGTGCGGTCGGGCCAACTGATCGCGGAGCTGGAGGCGCCGGAATTGCCGGCACTCCGGGAACAGGCCGCCGCGCAACTCGCCGAACTCGAGGCCGGGGCGCGTCCCGAGGAACTCGCCGTCGCGCGCGCCGAGTTGGCCGCGATACGGGCCGATGCCGAACTGGCCGACGCCGATGTCCGGCGCGTCCGGAGGCTCGCCAAGGAGGGCGTGGCGACGCCCTCGGAACTGGACCGGGGCGAGGCCCGGTCCCGGTCGGCCGGAAAGTCGTTGGCCGCGGCGCAGAGCCGACTCGACCTGCTGCTCGCGGGAACCCGTCGGGAACGCCTCCTCCAAGCCCGCGCGCGCCTGCGCGAACTCGACGCGCATCTCGGCGAACTTCGCGTCGTCGCGCCCACCAACGCGGTGGTCGAGACACTCCCCGCCAAGGAGGGCGATCTGGTCGCGCCGAACCGGGAGGTGGCGACCCTGCTGCCGTCGGGCCGGCTTTGGGTCCGTGTCTACGTGCCGCAGCCGTGGATCGGCCACCTGCATCCGGGGGACTCCGCGGAGGTGCGTGCGGATGCTTTTCCGGAGCGGGTTTTCAAGGGTCGCGTCGATCAGGTGGCACGGGAGGCGGAGTTCACGCCGCGCAACGTCCAGACCCCGGCCGAGCGCGTGCAGCAGGTGTTCGGCATCAAGATCGCCCTCCCGGCCGAAGACGGTGCGCTGCGCGCGGGGATGTCGGTGGACGCGCGCTTTCCCGGCGTGCCGGCCGAAACCACGGGTCGGCACACGCGGCCATGAGCGCCGGCAACACCAACGCGATGGACGGCCCGATGATCGAGTGCGCGGGGCTCACCCGGCGGTTCGGGAAGTTCACGGCGGTGGACGACGTGACCTTCTCGGTGGGGCGCGGCGAGATCTTCGGTTTCCTCGGGCCGAACGGGTCGGGGAAATCGACGGTGATCCGGATGCTGTGCGCGCTGCTGGAGCCGAGCGGGGGGACGGCGCGGGTGGGTGGCTTCGACGTGGCGCGGGAACCGGAGCGGATGAAACCGCTGATCGGCTACATGTCGCAGAAGTTCTCGCTCTACGACGAGTTGACGGCGCGGGAGAACCTGTCGTTTTACGGGCGACTCTACGGGTTCCACGGCGCGGCACTGCGGCGCCGGTTCGACGAATTGGTCGCGCTCACGCACCTGGCGCCGTACCTGGACCGGCGCGCCGCGTTGCTGTCGGGTGGTTGGCGGCAGCGGCTGGCCATGGCCTGCGCGCTGGTGCACGAGCCGGCGGTGTTGTTCCTCGACGAACCCACGGCCGGCATCGACCCGGTGGCGCGCCGGGAATTGTGGGGCCTCCTGTTCGATTTCGCGGCGCGGGGAATGACGCTGTTCGTGACGACGCACTACATGGACGAGGCGGAGCGTTGTTCGAAGGTGGGCTACATCCACCTGTCGCGCCTGATCGTGTCCGGGTTGCCGGACGACCTGAAGCGGTTGCCGGAAGTGAATCCGGCCGGGACGCGCCGCATCGAGGTGGCGTGCGACCACGCGACGGCCGGGCTCCGCGTGCTCCGAGGGTTGCCCGGGGTCCGCTCTGCCACGGCCTTTGGGCAATCGATGAACCTCCTGGTGGACGCCACGGTGACGGACGGCGCGGTGCGGGCGTCGCTCGGGGCGGCGGGGATCGGCATGGTGGACGTGCGACCCACCGGACCGACGCTGGAGGACGTTTTCGTGGCGTTGACCGACCGGGCGAACGGAGGCGGCCGATGAGTGTCTTCAGGGGATTCCGGGCGATCCTGTACAAGGAGTTCCTGGTGGTGTTGCGGGATCCGTTCACGCTGTTCCTGATGCTGTTCCCGCCGGTGCTGGAGATGGTGGCGTTCGGGTACGCGCTGGAGACGGACGTGCGGCGGATGCGGACCGCATTGCTGGACGAGGACCGGACGGTGGAAAGCCGCCGGATCGTGGAACGGTTCGTCAACACGGACACCTTCCGCATCGTGGAACGGGTGGGGAGCGCGGAGGAACTGGCGGCGGCGGTGCGGAAGGGCCGGGTCTACGTGGGCATCGACATCCCGCCGGGGTTCGCGCGGGACCTGGAGGCGGGACGGACGGCGCGGTTGCAGGTGCTGGTGGACGGCTCGAACTCGAGCGTGGCGGGGAGCGCGCTGAACACGGCGGTGGCGCTGGCGCTGCGGGAATCGATGGAACGGCTGGCATCGGCGGCCGGCGTGCGCGAGCTGCCGTTCGAGGTGCGGCCGCAGATCCTGTTCAACCCCGCCATGCGCAGCCCGAATTTCTTCGTGCCGGGGGTCATCGGCGTGGTGCTGCAGATCGCGACGACTTTCGCGACGGCGATGAGCCTGGTGCGCGAGCGCGAGCGGGGGACGCTCGAGCAGTTGTTCGTGAGCCCGCTGCGGCGCTGGGGATTGCTGCTGGGAAAACTCGTTCCCTACCTGCTGATCAGCGGGGTCATGGCCTTCGCGTTGTTCGCGATCATGTCGGGATTGTTCGACGTGCCGATCGCGGGAAGCCCGTGGGTGCTGGCATTGGCGACCTTGCTGTACCTGTTCGCGTTGCTGGTGCTGGGGTTGTTGATCTCGACCCGCGCGCAAAACCAGATGCAGGCGCTGCAATTCAGCATGGTGTTCGTGATGCCATCGGTGTTCTTCAGCGGCTTCATCTTCCCGCGCGACACCATGCCCGTGGTTTTCCGGGCGATCGGGGCGTGCCTGCCGACGACGTATTTCATCGAGACGGCGCGCGGGGTGGTGTTGCGCGGGGCGACGCTGGCGGACGTGGCGCCGCACCTCGGCGTGCTGGCCGGCATGGGCGGCATCCTGTTCGTGCTTTGCGCGCTGCGTTTCCGGTGGAAGCTCGGGTGACCGGGGGCGGTGGCGCGTCGGCCGCCGACGGCCGGCCGAACACTGATGACTGGCCCCCGCCCGGCCTCGGTGGTACCCCAATGCAAATGTCCACGTTGAGAATCGGATTCCTCGGCGCCGGGAAGATGGCGACCGCGTTGGCGCGCGGTTTCATCGGCGCCGGATTGGTCACGCCCGCGGGCTTGTCGTCGAGCGATCCCGTGCCGGGTGCCCGCGAGGCATTCGCGCGCTCCACCGGCGCGCGTTCGACGCCGTCGAATGCCGAGGTCGTGGATGCGGCGGACATCCTCTTCGTCTCGGTGAAACCGGCCCAAGTGGCCGCGCTGATGGCGGAAATCTCGCCGAAGATCACCCCGGCACACCTGGTGGTGTCGATCGCCGCGGGGGTGCCGTTGGCGAAGCTGGAGGCGGCGGTGCCCGGCGGCACGCGGGTGATCCGGGTGATGCCGAACACGCCGGCGCTGGTGGGGGCAAGCGCGTCGGCCTACGCGACGGGCCGGAGCGCCACGCGCGAGGACGGGTTGCTCGCGCAACGATTGCTGGGAAGCGTGGGGCTGGCGATCGAGGTGCCCGAGAAGTTGCTCGATGCGGTGACGGGTCTGAGCGGGTCCGGCCCGGCCTACGCTTTCCTGATGATCGAGGCCATGGCGGACGGCGGCGTGGCGGCGGGGTTGCCGCGGTACACGGCGCAACGGCTCGCGGCCCAGACGTTGCTCGGGGCGGCGAAAATGGTCCTCGAGACGGGCGAACACCCGGGCGCCTTGAAAGACGCGGTATGCAGTCCCGGCGGCACGACGATCGAGGCGGTGCACGAACTGGAAAAGGCCGGCCTTCGGGCCGCGCTGATCACCGCCGTCCGCGCCGCCGCCGACAAAGCCCGCAAGATGGCCTGATCCCCGCGGCATTTTCATGAACGCCCTGCCACCTCCCAGCCCCCAACAGGCGCGGATCATCTGGTTTTCCCTGACCGCCCTCGCGCTCGTGGCAATGGGGGGCCTCGTGGTGCTGGTGGTATGGGGATTCGGGCAGGCGCTGCGACTCCTGGCCCCGGTGCTCTGGCCGCTGGCCGTGGGCGGCGTGATCGCCTACCTCCTCGATCCGGTGGTCGATTGGATGGTCGCCCGGCGCATTCCCAGGGTCCGTGCCATCGCGTTGGTGTTCGTCATGGCGCTGCTGATCGTCGCGGGCTTCTTCTCCAGTCTCCTGCCGCAGGTGTTCGGCGAGGCGCGCCTGTTCGTCGAGCGGGTTCCCGCCTACACCCAGAAAATCCAGCAACGCCTGGATTTCTGGGCCACCAACCCGCCCGTCGCCGTCCGCAAGATCCTCAAGGTGCGCGCCATCTTTGGCCGCTCGACCAACGCGTTGCCCGAATTGTCCCTGAACAACGACGCGCCCGCCCCGCGCGGCCCCGCGCCTCAAGCGCCCGGCTCCCGCATGCCGGATATCTCGTCCGAGACCATCCGGTCGTTCACCGGTTGGATCGGCGATTTCCTCGGCGTGTTCGGTTCCTGGGTGTCCGGCCAGGTGTCCCGGGTCGGTTCCTGGTTCGGCATCGTCGTGGGGTTGTGCCTGATCCCCGTGTATGCCTTCCACTTCCTCCTCGAGAAACGCGGCATCGAGCGGCAGTGGACCGAATACCTCCCCGTCCGCACCTCGTGGTACAAGGAGGAGATCGTGTTCTGCATCCGCGCGATCAACGACTACCTCATCGTGTTCTTCCGTAGCGAGGTGCTCGTGGCCCTGTCGGACGGCATCCTGTACACTCTGGGCTTCCTGATCATCGGCCTTCCCTATGCGTTCCTCATCGGCGCCATGGCCACGGCGCTGACCATGATCCCGTTCATCGGCGCCATCACCACCTGCGGGACCGCCGTCGTGGTCGCGTTCGCCGCCACCGGCAGTTGGCATCTGCCCGCCGCCGTCCTCGCGGTGTTCGGCATCGTCCAGACCCTCGAGGCCCTCGTCATCTCCCCGAAGATCATGGGGGATCGCGTCGGCCTCCACCCGCTCACCATCATCATCGCCGTGATGGTCGGGACCACCTTGCTGGGCGGCGTGCTCGGTGGATTGCTGGCGATTCCCGCCACGGCGGCATTGCGGGTGATCATGTTCCGTTACGTTTGGCGCCGCAAAGAACCCGTGGCCGCCGAATCTCCCGCGACGACCTGAGCCCCCCGGGGGGCGGGACGTGTCCGCGTCCGGAAATCTTCGGGGAAGTTTCAACGGCGCGGCGGGCGGGTGGTCCCAATCCCGTGTCCGAGTACCAAAACTCCCGGTTTGGCAGGCATGCGGCGAGGGTTCATACTGGCGGCATGAAGTTGCTGTTGCCTTGGCTGTCCGCCTTCCTCCTGCTGGTCCGGGTGGCGGCGGAGTCCCCGCAGGCAGTGGCCCCGGCCGAAAAGACCGCGGACATCTCGAGATTCACCAACTCCCTCGTCCTCGGCCCGCCCGACGGCGCGGGTACCATCGCCCAGATCGCCGCCCGTTCCCTCGAGCGATACCACTTCTCGAAGATGAAGTTCCGGGACGAGATCAGCGCCCGGTTGTTCGACCGCTACATCGAGGCACTCGACCCGCAGAAGATGTATTTCTTCCAGTCGGACTACGACGAGTTCTCCGCCAAATACCGCACCCATCTGGACGAATTGACGATGAACGAGAAGGACGTCCAACCGGCCTACGACATCTTCAACCGTTTCCTCCAGCGCTTCGACCTGCAGTACGTCCTCGTCAACTCGATGCTCGGCCACGAGCGGTTCGCGTTCGACGGCAATGACCGGGTATCGATCAATCGCAAGGACGAGCCCCGGCCGAGGGATCTGGCGGACGCGAGGCGGCTGTGGAGGGACCGCCTCCGGTACGAGATCCTGTCCGAGAAACTGAACCAGACCGACATCCCGGTGCTCGCCACCAATGCGTGGCGGAAGATCGTTTTCGGCATCGATGCCGCCACCATCGCCAAGTTGCCGCGCGGACGGCGCGGATCCCTCGACCGAGCCACGGTCTCCGATCTGGAATCGATCGTCGGCAAGGCCGATGCCCATGCGATCGACGAGAAGATATCCGGCGGCAAATGGACCAAGTTCGGGGACTTGGTCGGGTTCCTTTCGGAAAAGAAGGCGGGCACCAACGCGGCGGAGGTCAACGCGATCGCATCCGGCATTTGGCGCAGGGCCGTGGGATTCGGCGAGGCCGCCGCCGCGGGCCACTTGCCGGAAGGATTCAAGGGGCCGCTCGCCACCAACGTCGTCGCCGAACTCGAGGCCATCGTCGGCAAGGAACACGCGAAGGTGGTGGTTTCCATGGTCGAGACGGGCAAATGGACCTCGCGCGCCAATCTGGCCGCCTATCTCGCCGAAAAGCTGCCCGCCGAGCGCGAGAAGGAGACCGTCGAAAAGCTCACCCGCCGCTACAACCGCACGCTCCGCACCCTCAAGCAGTACGAACCCGACGAGGTGCTCCAGATCTACCTCGATGCCCTCGCCCATTCCTACGATCCGCACTCGGATTACTTCGGGAAGAGCGAGCTGGATTCGTTCTCGATCCAGATGGGCCTGACCCTTTTCGGCATCGGCGCCACGCTCCAGTCCGAGGACGGATACACGGTCATCCGGAACGTCGTTCCCGGCAGCCCCGCGGCAAAGAGCCGGCAGATCGAGGTCGGCGACAAGATCGTCGCCGTCGCGCAGGGCGACGACGGGGAATGGGTCGACATCGTCGACGAGAAACTCAAGAAGGTCGTCGACCAGATCCGCGGGCCGAAGGGGACCAGGGTCCGTCTCACGGTCGTTCCCGCGGGGGGCGACAGTTCCGCGCGCAAGCTGGTGTCGATCGTCCGCGACGAGGTGAAGCTCGAGGACAGCGAGGCCAAGGCCCGCCTCGTCGAGTTGCCCGGCCCCGATGGGCGCGTGCGGCGCGTGGGCGTCATCGACCTGCCGTCGTTCTATGCGTCCTTCCCCGTCGGTTCCGCCGGCCGGTCGAGCGTCAAGAAGAGCACCACGGCGGACGTCTCCCGGCTCGTCAGGAAGCTCACCGCGGAGAAAGCCGAGGGCATCGTCCTCGACCTGCGCCGCAATGGCGGCGGTTCGCTCGAGGAAGCCATCAATCTCACCGGCCTGTTCATCAAGACCGGCCCCGTCGTCCAGGTGAAGGAGTCCAGCGGCCGGGTAATGCAGGACGAGGACCGCGATCCCTCGGTGCTCTACGACGGTCCGCTGATGGTGCTGACGAGCCGCTTCAGCGCGTCGGCCTCGGAGATCGTGGCCGGTGCCCTCCAGGATTATGGCCGCGCCATCATCGTCGGCGACACCAGCACCCACGGCAAAGGCACCGTCCAGACCATCCAGGAACTCGGCATGTTCCTTCCCGACACCGGCATCAACCCCGGCGCGGTCAAGCTGACGATCCGCAAGTTCTATCGCGCCAGCGGCGAATCCACCCAGCTCAAGGGCGTGGTCCCCGACGTCGTCCTGCCCAGCGTCAACAACCTGCTCGAGGTCGGCGAATCCTCGCTCACCAACGCCCTGCCGTGGGACACCATCCCCCCGGCCGAGTACGAGAAACTCAACCGCATCCAACCCCACCTCGCCCAACTGATGGGTCGCTCGTCGAATCGGATCGCCAGCGATCGCGACTGGGCCTACGTGCGCGAGGACATGGACCTCTACGGCAAACGGCAGGCCGAGAAGTCCATCGCGCTGAATCTCTCGCAGCGGCTCCGCGAACGCGATGCCGACAAGGCACGCGCCGAGGCGCGCAAGAAGGAGCTCGCCGCCCGCGGCGAGAAGGATCCCAAGACCTACGAGATCACCCTGAAAATCGTGGACAAGCCCGGTCTTCCGTCGCCGTTGACCCGTTCCAATGTCGTGGCCACCAGCCGCGGCGACCTCCGCCTTCTCGCCAAGGATGCCGCCGCCAAAGCCGACGCCGAGGCCGCGCCGACGCGTCCCCACGCCTCGTCCGACGACGACGATGAACCCGATGCGGAGCCCAGCACCGCGCTCGACGTCCATTTGCGGGAGGCAGAGCGGATCCTTCTCGATTTGATCGAGCTGTCGGGAGGGAAAAAGGGCGTGGTGGCCACGCCGGGCGTGTGACGCGCCGTGGGGTCAGGATCGGCGCGATGCGGCGTCCAGCAGACCGCCGAGATCCATGGGCGCCGTGATCATGGCCAGGGATCCATCGGGGTTCCGCGGCCATTCGCCGGGCGGACGGTCACGGTACAACTCGACGCCGTTGCCGTCGGGATCGCGGAGATAGATGGCTTCGCTCACCCCGTGGTCCGCCGCGCCGTCGAGTTCGATTCCCGCGTCCAGCACCCGCCGGAGCGCGTCGCCCAATGCCGCGCGGGTCGGGTATAGGATCGCGAGGTGGTAGAGGCCGGTGGAACGGGGCGGCGGCGGGGGCGCGCCGAGACTCTCCCACGTGTTGAGGCCGATGTGGTGATGGTAGCCACCGGCGGAAAGGAACGCGGCGCTGGAACCGAAGCGCTGGGTCAGTTCGAACCCGAGCACCCCGCGGTAAAACCCGATCGCACGTTCGAGGTCGGCGACCCTGAGATGGACGTGTCCGATGCGGACCGCGGGATCGACCGGTGGCGAAGTCGTCATGGCGCCGGAAGCGTGGGTTCTCGGCAGGCGGGTGCAAGGACGCTGCGCGGACGATTGCGGGGCGGCGCCTCCGTCGCCGACGGCGGGTTGCCCCACGTGCCTTTTCCACCAAACGGGGGCTTGAGAAAATGCCCCGCCCAAGGGGAATATCCAGGGCCCCACGAATTCCCGAAGACATTTGCACACCATGCGACCCACCTTCACCCGCACCTACTCGCGCCGCGATTTCATCGGTTCCGCGACCGCCGCGTCCCTCGCGTTCACCATCCTTCCGGCCCGGGCCATCGGGGCCAACGACCGACTCCGGATCGCCGGCGTCGGCGTCGGTGGCAAGGGTTCGAGCGACATCGACCAAGCCGCGAATCTCGGCGACGTGGTGGCGCTGTGCGATTGCGACGACCGGCAGATGGCGCCGAAGGCGGCCAAATGGACTGGCGCGCGCAAGTTCCGGGATTTCCGGAAGATGTTCGACGCGATGGACGGGAAGATCGACGCCGTGACCGTGAGCACGCCGGACCACAACCATGCGTTGGCCGCGGCCCTCGCCATGGAGCGGGGCATGCATGTCTACGTGCAAAAGCCGCTGACGCACGACGTCTGGGAGGCCCGTTGGCTCCGCGACCTCGCGCGGAAACACAAGGTCGCGACGCAGATGGGCAACCAGGGCACGTCCGAGGACGGGTTGCGAAAGGGCGTGGAATGGCTCCGCGCCGGTGCGATCGGGACCGTCCGCGAGGTGCATGTCTGGACCAACCGTCCGCAGTGGCCGCAGTCGCCGTCGGTGATCGCCCGCCCGGCGGAAAAGCCGGTGGTGCCGGCGGAACTGGACTGGAACGCGTTTCTGGGCACCGCGCCGGATCGGCCCTATCACCCGTCCTATCACCCGTTCAAATGGCGCGGCTGGCAGGATTTCGGGACCGGAGCCCTGGGCGACATGGGTTGCCACACGGCGAACCTCGCTTTCATGGCCCTGGAATTGGACTACCCGACCTCGATCCAGGCCGAGAGCGAGGCCCCGAATCCGGAAACCCACACGGCATGGGCCACGGTGCGCTACCAGTTCCCGGCGCGCGGGCAGAGGGCCCCGGTGAAGTTCAACTGGTACGAGGGCAAACTGCCGGACGGATCGAAGAACCTGCCGCCGATGGAACTGTTCCACGGCGAGAAGCCCACGAGCAGCGGCAGCCTGATGGTGGGCGACAAGGGCGTGCTGTATTCCCCGAACGATTACGGTGCCTCGTGGAAGCTTTTGCCCGGCGACCGCTTCGCGGGATACGAAGGCCCGGCGCCGACGCTGGCCCGCAACGGACGCGGCGACCAAGGCCAGAAGGACGAATGGGGCGCCGCGATCCGGGGCGGTCCCAAGGCATTCTCGAATTTCGACTACGCCTCGTTGCTCACCGAGACCATCCTGCTGGGCAACGTGGCCATCCGCGCGCGCGTGCCCTTGGTGTGGGACGGACCGAAATTCCGGTTCACGACCGGCGCGAAAGAAGCGACGAAATTCCTCCGTCGCAAGTACCGGCACGGCTGGACGGCCTGAGCCTCGGGGCAAGGAGGACGGGAAACCAAGGGTCGCCGGGTCGAAGTCCGGGCCGGGTGACCCTTGGAAACTGGAGGCGGGACGACGGCCCCGGGTGGCTTGCGCGTCCCGCCTCGGTGGATTGTTCCGGACCAAGCCGGCGTTTGGGGACCGCGGGCGTCCCGTCGCGGCTCACGCGAACAACGCATCGACCGGCGTGCCCTTGCCGTCTTCCGTCGCGTAAAACGGGCGTTGCTCCACCGTGAACGCCGTCTTCGGGCTCACGCCCATCGCCGTGAAGATCGTCGCGTGCAGGTCGCGGATGGTCACCGGATTCTTGACGGCCACCAGCGGGCGTTCGTCCGCCGTCGCGCCGTGGACGAAGCCCCGCTTCATCCCGCCGCCGAACATCACCACGCTCGTGCCGCCCGTGAAATGGCGGTGCAGGCCATAATGCTTGGCCTCCTGCAGCTTCTCCGTCGGCGACGACGCCTGGTCGGCCGCCTTCGACCCCGGCACGCCCTCGATCAACGCGTCCCGGCTGAACTCGCTGGCCAGGATCACCAGGGTGCGGTCCAGCAGGCCGCGCGCTTCCAGATCGAGCACCAACCGCGCGATCGGCGCGTCGATCTCCCGATGCATGCGGTCGACCGTCGAATGCCCGTCCGCGTGCGTGTCCCAATGGAAAAACGGAACATACTCGGTGGTGACCTCGATGAACCGGGCGCCGTTCTCGACGAGGCGCCGGGCCAAGAGGCAACCGCGGCCAAAATGACTGTCGCCATAGGCCTCGCGCGATTCCTTCGGCTCGAGCGACAGGTCGAAGGCCGCGCTCTCTTTCGAGGCCAGCAACCGCTGGGCATTGTCCATCGACCGCAGCATCGATTCCTGCTGGTGGTCGCTCAGGTAATCCCGGCGGGGATTGCGGTCGATGAGTTGCCGGTAGAAGCGGTACCGGTCGGTGAACCGGCCCGGGGTCATCCCCTTGGGCGGTTTCACCGCGGTCGCCGCGGCGACGGGGTCGGGCAGATTCATCGGGCCGAACTCGTTGCCGAAAAACCCGGCGGTCGTGAAGGCCTTGAGTTCCTCGGACTCCCCGTGGCCCTCGAGCCGTTGGCCGATGTTGATGAAGGCCGGCATGACCGGGTTGCGCGGCCCGAGCACCCGCGCGAGCCACGCGCCGATGTGCGGGCAGGCGACGGTCTGCGGCGGCACGTACCCGGTGTGCCAGTGGTATTGGTGCCGCGAGTGCAGGATCGACCCGAGATCCGGTTGGATCGCCGACCGGATCAACGTCGCGCGGTCCATCACCCGCGCGATGTTCTCCAACCCCTCGCAAATGCGCAGTCCGCCCACCGAGGTCGCGATCGACGGGAAGGTGCTCAGCATCTTCGCGACGGGCAGCCCCTTCTCGAAGGGGCTGTAGCGTTTGGGGTCGAACGTCTCCGGCGCCGCCATCCCGCCGCCCATCCACAGCACGATGCAGGCGTCGGCCCGCGGCCGTGGCGATTCCGGTTTTTCCCCGTCCGGCGTCGCGCCGAGCAGGCGCGGTGCGGGCGACATCAACGTGGCCAGACCCGCGGCCGACAACTTCTTGAGGAAGTCGCGGCGCGGGTTCGAGGGGTCGAGTGCGATCGGATTCATGGGCTGCGCGCGTCGGATGGCTGGGAACAATATGGCGTGGAAATGGTCAACGGACGAGTTGGAATTCGGGCAGCAGGATCATGCTCCAGAGCAGGTCCTCCACGCCCTCGACCGTCGGCTTCGGGCCGACGGTCGCGCGGGCAAGCGCGAGCTCGGGCTTGGCGGGCGGCCGGGCCACGGCGGCGCGGTAAAGCCAGTCGACCAGTGCCTCCGACGACTTCCAGTCGCGGGCCACCAGCTTCTTGGCGCCCTCGGAAAGCATGGCGGCGAGAAGCGGGCCATTGCTCAGGTCCATGGCCTCGAGCGTCGAAAGGTCGTCGGGCCGGGTGCTGACGATGAGTTCCCGGTTGGGTCGGCCGAGCGTCCGTTGCAACAGGTCGCTCTTCAGCAAGGCGGTGCGCACCATGGGACGATCGACGACCGTTGCCTGGACGAGTGCGGCGCCGACGTCGTTCCCGATGCGGTCGCGCCACGGGCCATCGTCGACGATGGCCACCGGTTGCCATTGCGCGGCGGTGTCCTTGATCTGCCCGTGGTCATCCGGTTTCGCGCGCACGAAGTTCCAGTCGCCGTCGGTCGCGACCTTCCCGGTGCGGCCGTCTTTGAAACGCCAGTGGCCCTCGAAGAAGACGCCGGCGGGGTTGGGCCCGTCGCCGCCATTGCGGCCGAGCACCACGATCTCGTTGGTGCCCGCACGCAGCAGGGGAACGAGGTCGATGTATTCGACGGTCTCCCAGTTGTCGTCGGACTTGGCCTTCTTGCCGTTGACGAACAGGGAATACGAATTGTCCGCGGTGATCGCGGCCCCGGCGGCGACGGGCGCCGCGGCAAGCTCGAACGTCCGGCGGAACGTGACGGTGTCGCCGGCCGGCGGCGGGTTCGCCCCGACAGCCCAGATCCACCGGCCCGAGGTCCTGAGCGACGGGTCGTTGCGGGAGCGGACGACGGGCGCATCGAAGCGTTCGGGCGCCGTCCCGGTGATCTGCCAGAGCGCGTCGATGAACTGTTCGGCGGTGAGGCGTTTCGAGCGCGGTCCGGCGTAGTGGTAGCCGTGGTCGTCCTGGCCCGCCCGGCGGACCTCGGCGCGCGATTGGTAGGCGGCCGATTTGCAGATCAAGGCGAGGGTCGACTTCAGGTCGTACCGGTGGTCCGCGAGATCCACGGCGAGGGCGTCGAGCAGGTCGGCGTTCCACGGGGCGGTCTGCATCGCGTCGACGGGATGGACGATGCCGCGGCCCATGAGCCGGTGCCAGAGGCGGTTGACGATGGTGCGGGTGAAGCGGCCGTTGTCGGGATGGGTGAGCAACCGCGCCAATGCCGCGAGGCGCTCGGGCGCGGGCTTGGTCGGGTCGATCTGGCCGATCTCCGGGAACAACCACGCGGGCGTGGCCATCTTGCCGGTGGGTTTGTCGCACCGGTGCAGTTCGAGCGGTTTGTCGGCGTAGATCGCCGCGAGCCCGTACGCTTCCTGCAGTTTCCAGCGGTCCACGAAGCTGTCGTGGCAGGAAGCGCACTTGAGGTTGATGCCGAGGAAAGTCTGGCCGACCGACTGCGCGAACTGGACGGGAACGGCCTGGCCGGCGCTGACGGCCCCGCGCCATTGGATCCCGCGCGAGAAACCCTCGCTCTCGGCGCCGGGGGACACCAATTCCCGGGCGAATTGGTCGTAGGGCTTGTTCTCGAGCAGCGAGCGGTAGAGCCAGGTGGCGATCCCCTTGCGTCCGCCGTCGATGTAGCCGGTGCCGGCATAGTCGTTGCGGAGAAGATCGTTCCAGAACGAGAGCCAGTGCTCCGCATACCCGACGTCGTTGGCGAGCAGACCGTCGACGAGGCGGGCGCGCTTGTCGGGCCGGCGGTCGGCAAGGAAGGCGGCCAAGGCTTCGGGCTTCGGCAGAAGCCCGACGAGGTCGAGGTGCACGCGCCGCGCGAACGTGGCGTCGTCGATGGAGGCTGGCCGGGCTTGCCGCGAGCGTGCCAGTTGGGCGTCCAGGATGCGGTCGACGAGATTGGTGCGGCCACGGTGGACCGCGGGCAGAACGGGCCGGCGCGGCCTGAGGGGCGGCTCGTAGGCGGGCTTCTTGAAGGCGAAGCCTTCCGTCCAGACGACGCCGCCGTCGATCCAGGCGCGGAGCCTCGCGACCTCGCCGGGCTCCAGTGCAGGGCCTTTCGGCGGCATCCGCTTGTCGGGGTCGACGGCAAGGACGGCCTCGATCAGGGGGCTGTGGGCGGCGTCTCCGGTTTTGACGACGGGGCCGTCCTCGCCGCCTTTCATCAGCGTCTCCCGGGTGTTGAGGGACAGTCCGCCCTTTTGTTTGTCTCCCGCGTGGCATTCCGCGCAGTGCTTGCGCAGGAGCGGCACGATGTCGTGGTCGAAGTCGACGGACGGTGCGGCGGCTGCGCCGCGCGGGAAAGCGACGGTCAGGGCGGAAGCGAGCGCTATGGCAAGGCGGCGCATGATGTCCGCCGATTCAACACGGTCGGCACGCTCCCGGGAAGGGTTTCGCGTCCCGGGTCCCGGGTTTTCAAGGGGGCGTCGGAACCCGGGCGCGTGGAGATGCCGATGGCCTCCAGGAAGTCCGCGAAATGTTTCCGCCACGCCGTTCGCGTTCCCAACGCGGTCCGCTTCGAGCCCACGGGGATCTGGGTCGCAATGCGGGACGAGTTTTCGGGCCGGCGTTCGCCCACGCCAGTGTTGTCGCCGGGCTTGGGATCGGCGCAAAGAAGCGTATGAGGGCCCGTCGGTACCGCGCCGCGGCCCGCCGCGAGGCTTCTCCGGGTCGCTCGTGGATCGAGGGTTCGACCCCGGGGGAGGCTTGCCGCCGCGCCGTCATTGGAGCGGCCCCGGAGGCCGCGGGGCAACCCGCGTCACCACCGGCGGCAGCGAATTCAGGCCGGCCAAGAGACCCGGGTCGCCCGCGCCATGAATGCCGCGAAGGTGGGTCTACCAGACCCGCACCCGCTCGGCTTCCGGACGCCACATGGGTTGGCCGGGTTGGATCGCGAAGGCCTCGAAGAACTCCGGCAGGTTGGCCACTGGCCCGAGCACGCGCCACTTCGCCGGCGCATGCACGTCGCCGAGCAGGTTGCGCCGCAGCGACGCCTCCGTGATCTGGTGCATCCAGCCGAGCGCGTAGCCCACGAAATACCGCTGGAGCGGCGTCAGCCCGCCGATCTTCTTGCCCTCGCGGTATTGCCGCGTGCGCTTGAAGGCGTCCAACCCCAGCGCGATCCCCCCGAGATCCGCGATGTTCTCCCCGAGGCTGGCCTTGCCGTTGATGTGGATGCCCGGAAGCGGCTCGTAGGCGTCGAACTGGCGGACCAATCCCCCGGCACGCCGGCCGAACTCGGCGGCATCCGCCGCGGTCCACCAGTCCTCCATGTTGCCGTGGGGATCGAACTGCCGGCCCTGGTCGTCGAAGCCGTGGGTGATCTCGTGCCCGATGGTGGTCGCGCCCGCATAGCCGTAGACGACCGCGTCGTCGACGTCGCGGTCCGCCATGCCGGGGATCGCGAAAATGGCGGCGGGCAACACGATCTCGTTGTTGGCAGGGTTGTAGTAGGCGTTGTAGGTCTGGGGCGTCATCGACCATTCGGTCCGGTCCACCGGCTTGCCGAACTTGGAAACCATGTCGTCGAACCGCCACCGCGCCGCCCGCTTCAGGTTGTCGCAGTACGAGTCCCGGCCAACCACCAGCCGCGAGTAATCCTTCCACCGGTCCGGATACCCGACCTTGGCCTTCACCGCCGCCAGCTTCTTCAGGGCCTTGGCCTTCGTGGCCGGTGTCATCCAGTCGAGTCGCTCGATGCGCGCGCGGTAGGCCCCGCGGATCGCCTCGACGAGGTCGGCGTAGCGCGCCTTGGTCTCGGCCGGGAAATATTCCGCGACGAAAATCCTGCCGAGCACCATGCCCATGGCGGTGTCCTCGGAGTCCAGGACCCGCTTCCAGCGCGGACGCTGTTCCTTTTGGCCGGACAAGACCTGCCCGTAGAAGCGGAAGTTTTCCCCCGCGATCGACCGGTCGAGACTTTCCGCGTGCGCCGAGACGAGATGGAACCGGAGATAGTCCCGGAGAACCGGCAACGGCGTCGCATGCAACAGCCCGTCCAGCGCGGCGAAGAACTCCGGTTGGCCGACGACGACGTTCCCCGGCCGGAGACCCCAGTCCGCGAGCCGCTGCTTCCACGCGATCGACGGCGTGTGGCGCGCGGTGAATTCGGCCGGGGGCATCGGATTGTAATTCCGTTGGGGATCGCGCAGGTCCTCGAGGGAACGCGAGGCCTTCGCCAAAGCGGTTTCGAAGGCCATGACGCCGTCGGCAGCCCGCCGGGCCGTCGCCGCGTCGTGGCCGAGAAGGCCAAGCATCCGGGCCAGATGTCCGGTGTATTCGCGGCGGATCGTGGCGACGCCCGCCTCGGGATTGAAATAGAAGTCCCGGTCCGGCAGGCCGAGGCCGCCCTGCGCGACATGCACCGACATCTCGTCGCTGTTCTTCTCGTCGGGGGCAATCGACAGGTCGAGGAACGCGCCCGCACCCAAGGGCGCCAGCGAGAATGCGACGTCGACGACCTGCCCGACGTCGGCGATGGCATCGATGCGGTCCAATTCGGCCCGGAGCGGCCGGAGTCCGGTGCGTTCGGCGAGATCCTCGTCCATGGCCGTGCGCCAGAAATCGCCGAGTTTGCGGAGGTCGCTTCCGGACGGCGCGTTGGTGGCGGCGGCCTGTTCGTTGATGCGCCGCTGCTTCGCGTAGAGTTCCTCGCGCACGGCGTTGCCGATGCCCCAGCCGGCTTCGGACGGAGGGATGGGATTGCGGCGGAGCCAGCTGCCGACCGCGTGGGCGAAGAAGTCGTCCCCGGGTCGAACCGACGGATCCATGGTGCCGGCCAGAATATCGCCGGCGGGGATCGGGACGGTGTTGCGGCAAGCGGGATACGCCACGCAACCCGCGGCCAGCAGCGCGAGGCAACCGGTGAGGATCGCGGAGGGTCGCCGGAGGGAAGGCTTGCTCATGCCGGGGGAGGTTAGCGGGATCGTTGGATTTCGCACGCGGAGCCTGCGAGCGGGCAGCGGGGGCGGCCATCCCGGCCTGGTTTGGCGCCGGGCCGGCGTCTGCTACGGTCGGCGGGCCCAAACATGGATCGTCCCCTGTTGCTGCCCTTCGGCGCGTTCGCGCTCGGCCTTTGCATGGACGCGTGGCTCGAACCCGCCGCCCCGGCCGCCGCCGCCCTTGCGGCCCTCGCCCTTCTGGCCTGGCTGGGGTTGGAAAAGTCGCGGCCGTGGCTGCTCCCGGTGGCCCTCGCCGCCGCCGGGACGTGGCACCATGCGGCGTGGCGCATTCCCGGTCCGGCCGAGATTGCGTCCCTCGCGGGTCCCGAGCCGCGTCTGGCCGAGCTGCGGGGCCGATTGGACGCGGTGGACATCGGTCTGCCCGACCCGAAACACCCCGATGGGCGCGTGCCGGCGCGGGGATCGATGGCGGTCGAAAGCTGGCGCGAGGGAACGCGCGACGACCAGCCGGCGCGGGGAACGATTCGTTGGCGTCTGGCCGACGGACGCGGACTCGGACTCCGGGAGGGCATGGTGGTGGCGATGTCCGGCGCGTTGGCCGAGCCCGCGGGCGCGGTGTTGCCCGGGGCGTTCGACCTGCGGGAGCATTTCGCGGTGTCGGGCATCCGTCGGGAACTGCGGGTGGAAGAATCCCGGGACGTGGTGGTGTTGGAGGCCCCGGCCGGTCCCGATCCCGGCGGTCGATTCCTCGCATGGGCCCACGCGGCGCTGGGCCGGGGATTGCCGGAC
>Ga0114969_10001691_pt1 | contig 18587 bp, 17 predicted proteins | sample M_130807_MF_Meta_FD_87316 | JGI IMG/M metagenome (GOLD analysis project Ga0114969, IMG submission 87316) | Freshwater microbial communities from Lake Montjoie, Canada to study carbon cycling - M_130807_MF_MetaG | ecosystem: Environmental > Aquatic > Freshwater > Lake | place: Lake Montjoie...
CAATGGCTTCGCTTTGCTTATTTTTACCCAAGAGCTTACCAATCTCTACCAAAGTATTGGTGGTACCCGACATTGCCGACAAAACCACTATTTTTGGTTCACTGTTGACTACCAACTTAGCAACCTCTTTCATTCGTGCAGCAGAACCCACTGATGTTCCGCCAAATTTTAAAACTTTCATTTTCATGATATCCAAGATATAATAGGTACGTTTTGACTAAGAGCGCCAAAGATAGTTGTAAAGAAGGAAAGTCGCAAAGGCGAAAGTGAATTGTTTTGCAAGTACCGTGAAATAGTGCTTAATCGGCTCTCAATAAGGTGAGGTAGCCTCCCGACTTCACTGCTTGCGTGGGAGCACAAGTACTGGTGTATTCAATATCGTAAAAATAAGTGCCCGACCCAAGTACTACTCCATACAAGGTGCCGTCCCAACTGCCATTTACACCATCGTACGAATAAACTTTTGCACCCCAACGGTTGTATATTTCAACGTGTAATTTAAGCAAGTGTTTAGAGTACACTCCGAAATCATCATTCTTACTATCGCTGTTGGGTGTTAAAACATTGGGAACAAATAAGTCAATAGGGCTATTGCCATCGCAATCAGCAGGTGTTTGCGCACTTGCTGAAGCAGTGCAGCCCAGTACCAATAAAATTCCTATTGACAGTCTTCTAACATTCATTGCGTTGGAAAATTAGAATATTTTTCGAAAGTATAAAAGCCTCGCCCTTTATATCTTGCTAAACTTACCAACACCAACAGTGTTAATAGACTTGAATTGCAAGAAGTAAAGTCCTGCCGGATAAGTCGACACATCCAACGCAAAACTTCCGTTGCCACTGTATTCCGCAAAAATCCTACCGTGAGCATCAGAGATTTGCACCTCGTAAAAATCATTGTTGACGCATTGTACATTTAGCACTGCACTGCTTGGATTGGGATACATTGAAAACAAAGTTCTTTCATTTTCAAACACAGCGGCGGGTGCAGCATGCAAAACTGCCACAGCCTCCAAGTCAAATCCCGACGAAGGAAAAGGCGTTGGCCAAGGATCATTCACCAGAGAATCTCGACTATCGTATGTTGCAAAAGAGCTACTGACACTTCCCACCACGTCGATCACTTTAACGTAGCGAATGTTGTTGACATCTAAATTCACTTCGTTTTTCAGTTCTTCAAGATCAAATGCAGTTCCATATTGGGCTATGTATTTGCCTGCGAGATTGTGCAACTGGGTGGCATCTAAAGTCCCAAATCCCCCCACCTGCACTGCTGTTTGTGTATTTGAACTTGCAGGAAAACGAAAATAATTAATCCCATCAGAACTCACTTCCACAAAGGCCAACTCTAAATAATCATCGCTAAAGCTATTTTCAAACACAGCAAAATCAGCGCCATCACCATTCACAATGGCGGTGGCAAAAGTAAGCACTGCCGATCCTCCATCGCCCAAGCTGAGCACGCCGCTGTTCGATGCGCCGAGCACCATTTGAACAGTTCCTGTTGTGGCAAGCCCCAGTGATGTATTGCTAATATCTTGATAGCCACGCTGCACTTCACAACCCGTCGCCCAAGCCTTTATAGCACTACTGTCTTTATATACTGCCAGCGAAGCAGTTTGACCCGCTGGTGGATCAAACTGCGCTCCGACGCTCAATGAAAAAAAGACACAAATTACACTCCAGATTTTCATTCGCTATTGTTTTATAAACTTAGTAGTCGCAACAAAATCATTTCCTGACAAAGTAATAAAATAAACACCTTGTTCAAGAGCAGCAACAGGCAAGCTTACCTTCGATGCATTCATCACTTCAACATACACTTGCTTTCCTGAGATATCGCTAATCACTAAAATTCCTTTTACAGTTGATTTAAAATCAATGCTAATGATTTCATTTGCAGGATTGGGATAAGCTTGCAATTCAGTAGCTCCGGCATATTCTGAAACTCCTGTTCCCGTGATTGTATAAACCAAATTATCCAAACAAAAGAAAGCCGGCGTATTCATTCCCCAATCTCCATTGTCACTTGAACTCAACTCAAAAACCAAAGAGTCGGTAGATGCAAATTTGGATAGATCCACATATTTCCAATCCTTAACGATATAATCAGAATCGTTGTTGGCAAAACGAAAATCAGCCAAATAGAAATCAACAGAATCAGAAATCTTCTTTTCATTCAAAAAGTTGAACGCTTTAATTTTCAATTTAAACCAATCGGCATCATTGCCTGAAACGCCACCAAATTTTTTAGCATAATCATCTCCTGCTTGCATCGACAATGCCGCATAAGTGCCATTGTTGATGTAAAAACCAAGAATTTTGGTGCTTGCATCTGTCTCATTAAATTGAACATTTTTTATGTTCGTGTTTTTCTGACCCACTAAATAAATGCCAGAATCATCTGCCCCCTTTGCTGAACGCGCACTGTACAAATTTCCAAATCCAGCATGCACACTGTCTTTTTTATTAGAATAAGCCCAGCCGTCAGCCCAATAATGATCGTCATGATTGTAGCTGTTAAAAAAAACAAATCTATCGCTTTCTCCAAATTCCAAAACAGTGTCATGAGAAGTTGCACTTCCATTCCAAAAAGTATCCGCATCTAAAGTCAATTGCTCAAAGGTAATGGTATCCTTAAATGCGTTTTGAGCAGCAATGTTAAAAGCCAGCGAAAGCATTGCAAAAAATAGTAAAGTTGTTTTCATTTAATTGATTTTAGTGTTTAGTAAAATTGTTAATCCTGCATTGTAATACCGCAGCGGCATTGGTCGACTCAGCACCACCTGGTATTGTTGATTGAAAAGGTTGTCGACTTGCGCGAAAAGCGAAAAGCGATTTCCTTTGAAAGTGAAATTTTTAGAGCAGTAAATATTAGCTATCGTATAGGGCACCAAGTATTGCGTGTTGTCACTCGCCGTGTAACGATAGCCTGTGTAACTGTGCGTGTACGACAGCAAAAATCCTTTGTACTCTATAGATAATTTTGCGTATCCACTGTACATCGGCACATAAATCAATTGCCGCCCCACTGATGCATCGCCTTCTGTTGAGGCCTGCATATTGGTTGACAAAACATAATTCGTCATCACTAAAATTCCGCATTTCAACTTTGATCTTTGCACTTGCAACTTTGAACTTGTTTCTATCCCCCTGCTCCATACCTTCAATTTATTTTGCGGACTCCAATAACTTTGTCCCGGCAACCAAATGATCCAGTTGTCAATGTTTCTATTGAAGACAGAAGGCTCAAAACGAAAATCTACTTTCCCCTTTTTCTGAAGCGAAAGCACCAGTCCTGCATCTTCACTAAATCCGCTTTCCGGCAACAGATCATTATTTCCGCCGGGCATCCAATACAAATCATTCAGCGTCGGCACACGATACACTTTAGAGAAACTCGATTTCAACGACAGGTATTTTTTCACCTTCACATCCACACCAGCAGAATACGTAAAAGGTACTGCCTTGCCGTTCACCACCTCTTGACGCGCCGAAACACTCGCATTCCATTTTTCATTTTTCGATTGGTAGCGGTACGATGCAAAAGCCGCAATTTTGTTTTGACTATAGCCCTTTATCAAACCATCCGACACGCCATACGCCATTGAGTTGTTCATCCCCGCATTGAAAAAATGAGCGCGAAGCAAAGTATATTTCGCCTCAGCTTCTGAAATTACCACCTGCGAATGACTCAGCATTCCATCGTAGTTTAAAGCCTCGTCAAAAAAAGCGGTACGCACAAAGTAGTTGATTTTTTTTCCTTTGTACTGCCACTCCGCCGTGGCCCTGTAACTCACATCTTTTTGATGGTCTACGCTGTTCAATTGCGTCAGTGTGGGCGGAATATTTCTGTTGGTAAACTGATACCAAAAAGCAATATTCAGTAGCTGATGCGCACCAATTTTAAAAGCACTTTCAGATAGTAAACCGTACGACTTTCGCTCGGCATTGCGCTGCCTCATTTTTGGATTTTCACTCAAAGCCGAATTGTAAAATTCAAAATTATTTTGCGCACTACTGTTGAATATTTTCAAAGAACTTAGCACATTCTTTTTGCTAATCTCCACAAACAATTGTTCGCCAAAATTTTGAAACGAACCAGCGTTGAACTTTGCACCAATCGTCAAGCCCTTGTTAAAAGAAGGTCGGTGATGAATGTGTATCACACCACCCACAGCGCCACTTCCCCACAAGGCTCCCGTGCCGCCGTATTGAATGCTCACAGCGTCAGAAAAACCAACAGGAACCAAAGAAAAATCCAATTGACCGTACATCGGATTGTTAAGTGCAAAGCCATTCCATAGTGTCGCCGTTTGCCCCGCTGAGCCACCGCGCATGGAGCTTACCGCCATGCTTCCCATACCATAAGACTTAATAAAGAGTGCGCTCTCGGCATTCAATACATCTGCTAAATTTCCTGTTGCATATTGCGCCAATGCAGCGCTGTCGATGTTTTGGACTTTACTTCCTGTTGAAAAATTTTGCAAACGATTGGCCGAAATCGCCACTTCATCAATACGCGTGGTATCTTGCGCACAAGCAACAACAGAAAGCAGCAAGGCCATCGCAAAAACGAACACCCACTTAACTTTACTGCTATTTTTCTCCTTTTGCATGAACGCAATTTTTTAAACAAAAGGAATAAGGAGAGAAGGGAAAAAGAAGTGACTCTTATCCATCCGCTGCTTTCTTCCCGAAGCATTGAAATATATGTTGCCTGCGGCAGGTCTCCTGACTCGTTCTTGTACCGCCTTCCCGTTAAAAAACAGTGGCTATTTGAAGGATACAATTCTCTTTTTACAGAGAAGAACTTACAGTTGCGGGAACAGTCCCCGATTTTAACGGGATTCCCTTTTAATCTTGTCTTAAAAAATTAAGACGAGAACCGATTGCCGTACGAAAGTAACAAGTTAATGGGCAAAAGCAAAAAAAAGAAAAAGAGTCAGCACATTTTAGAGCCTCCCGTGTTTTTGAATTTCTGCACATTGACACTACTCCAATTCAAACCGACGATGGAATTGTAAAAGTAGCTTTCGTGAAAGATAATTTAACCAAAGCAATTTTACATCACGCAATTTTACCTGACGGAAGTTCTGTATACATGAAAAAATTACTGACCGATACTTTTGAACACCAACTCTATAGACATCCGCACACGATAAATATCATGAATGATAGCGGATCGGAAAACAAGGGGGATTTATTGAATTGGATTAACGACAATGAAAATGCAAGGAAAATAATAGCCCAAAAAGACCTACCCTTCACCAACAACAAGTCAGAAAGTATTCATCATACATTCAAAGGCGAGTTCATGGGCTACAAAACGATCAGCGATGAGCGCGCTTTGAAAAACAACCTAGCTGCTATTTGCACAATACTACAACCACCAAAGCTTCCCTATTGAGCTAAATGGCTACTCACCCATGGAAGTGGTGCAGGGCGCATGTGATCATATATTATGAATTTCTAAGTTCTTCGTCAATTAGTAAGTCGAGTATTTCAAGAAAGGAGTGTTCGTATTTCCAATTCAATTCGTTCTTTGCTCTGGAATTATCTCCATAATTATTAATAATGTCATCGGGCCTAAAAAATGTGCTGTTTATTTCTAATTTGTCTGCACTAATATTGAATCTATTGAAGGTGTGCACGATTATTTCTCGCAAGGAAATAGATGTGCCAGAACAAATAATGAAGTCATCAGCTTTATGATGAGTGATTATTTTGTGTATAGCGTCGACATATTTCGGCGCATAACCAAAGTCTCTTTTTATATCGATATGACCTACAGTTAATTTTTCTTGCTGTCCGCGTGATATTTTAATACAATCGGTAATTACTTTTTTCACAAAGAAATTTTTTGATCGCAAATAAGATTCATGATTGAATAAAATTCCGCATGATACAAACAAGCCGAACGAATTACGGTAGTTTTGAGCAATAAAATGTGCACTAGCTTTTGAAACAGCATAGGGGCTCAATGGATTTAGTGGCGTATTTTCTTTAATTGGCAACTGTTCTGCTTTTCCAAACATTTCGCTGGATGAGGCTTGATAAACTTTTATAGAGGCATCTATTTCTTTTACAGCTTCTAAAATATTTAGTAGTGAAGTAATATTGAAACAAATAGTGCCAATAGGTTGCTTAAACGATATGCCAACGGAACTTTGCGCGGCAAGATTGTATATTTCAACAGGTTTATGTTCTTTAATTATGTTAATTACATTCGTGTAATCCATTAAATCACATTCTTCAACAATTACATCTTTGGAAATTCCTAAGTATTCTAAATTACCTAATTCAAGGTGACGGCAACTTCTGCTTAACCCCACTACTTTGTAGCCTTTTTCCAAAAGTAATTTGGAGAGGTAACCACCATCTTGGCCAGAAATTCCTGTGATTAATGCAGTTTTCATCTTTTACTTTTTTACTGCTATCGTATAAATCTTTTCGGTTTCAAAAATATTGTTTTCCCAACTAAAAAGAGTTAACCTTTTCAATCCATCTTCAACGATCTTACCAACATAATCTTTGTTTTCTAATTTTGATATGGCGACATGAAGCGATTCTTTGTTTTTATTTTCAAAGTATATTCCTGCATTACCTGCAATTTCAGGAAAGCAAGAGCAGTTGGATAAAATAACTGGACAATTATTCTTAAATGCTTCAATGATTGGCAATCCGAATCCTTCATATTCAGACGGGAAAATCAGAGCTTTAGACCCTGCATAGAGTTTTGCCAATTCTTTATCGTCTACAAACTTACGATGCACAAAGTTTTTGATTCCTGCTTTTTCCATCAGTGTATTTTCCCTTTCTGTATAAGGAGAACCACTTGTATATAATAAAATGTTTTCATTTAAAATACCACTTAGTGCATCGATTAAGAATTCGAAATTTTTATAACCTTCTCTACTTCCTACATACAGAAAGTATTCTTTTTTATTGGTTTTTACATTTGTGCTTCTTACACTTTCAAAATTACAACCGAGAAGGATGGGAGTAACAATTTTTTCGTTTATCTCAGGAAAAAAATTAAGTAAGTCTTTTTTCGTATTTACCGATATTGTAATAATTTGATCCGCTCTTCGAATAAGTGCAGCTTTATCCTCTGCCATTTTTTTATATCCTGCTTTATGCGGATACAACTCGGGAATCATATCGTAAATGGTGATTATCAATTTGGTTTTCCCCAAATGAGGTAAATAAGCAGGATTATAAAAAGCAGGGTGAAATATGTCGTATTTTTGAGAAGATAGTTCTTTTATTGTATTCTTTTCGTTGGCTTGATGTAATTTGTTTTTAAAACTACCAAAACGTCGTAAGTTAAGCGAATTAACCAGTTTGTTCGCGAAAGAGAGAGGAAATAGCTGTTCAACTTCTTGGTTGTGAATATATTTTGCGCCAATACTAATTGAAAAAGTGTTGTTCTTTTTCATTCCTTTCATCACTTCTGCGTAATATCTTGGAATCCCACCAAAGGCAAGCATATCAAATATTTGAGCGTCGTATAGAATGTTGGTTTTTGACATTTATTTAGTCAGTTTTTGTATGAGTGCGTAATCACTTTGTAACAGACTATTTTTATTTTGGAAATGATTATTGAAAAGTTTGTCTTTGTAATACTTGTAAATAGAGATGAACTTTAGAGGATTTACACTGAATTTTTTATCTGTAAATAAATGCAGATTATAATTGTTTGAATATAAATTAACGTTATGTTTTTTAGCTATAAACTCTAATGATTTATAGGCATAAAGCGAGATGTGCTGACCTGTTTCGGGAATGAAATACCACCAGTCTTCTGCTTTTTTAGTTAGAGTATTCGGTTGTAACTCTGTGCTGAATAGAATTGAAGAGGAGTGAGCAAACATCTTATCTATTTCTTCTAATGGATTATCGAGATGCTCAAAAACTTCGAAAGCTGTCAATAACTCGAATTTAGTGCCTTTTGGAAGCAATCCAGTGTGAAATTGCTTTGCGAAAATATTTTCACAATAAGGATCTTCCAAGTAAAAACTAAAACCCTGATCTCTCATTAGTCGCGTGAACAAACCGTAGCCGCCACCGTAATCAATAAAATTCGCCTTTTTGTTAAATCTTTGACGTATGAGCATTCTGGTGGTTTCAGCAAGGCTTAAATTTCGAGTGACATATCCAATGTCAAGATTTGTGATAGTCTCGCCATACGCCTCTTTCAACCAGAACGGTTTCTCAGTTTGAATGAAATCGCAATTATCGCATCGATAATACTCAACATCATATTTAGACATGATGATAGTATTAAAAAGGAAACTTGTTGTGCTTTTACATATATTGCATTTCATGATAGTAAATATACGTGTTCCTTTTAATATTACAATATGCTAAGTAGACTTGCTACATTTGATTGGACACTTGATGAACTTTAACAAATTGCCCTATGAAACGCACCAAGTCCAATGCGAGTATCAGAGAAAAATAGGCAAAAAACCAGGATTAAATAGGCAATATTTTTATTTACCGAAATACTTGGACTTTAGGAGATTCAACTTGTATTTGGCTTTATCGAAAAAAGTAAGTTGCTTAGATTTAAAATATTTTACAAAAGACCTTTTGGCAATTAACGACTCTTCTATGGGCATTTTTTCTATACGCAATTGAATTTTACTAAACGCTGTTGCATGGCCTTTTTCTCCATTTTTAAAATGCGTACCGGTCCCATCAAAGCCAATATTTACAACCAAACTATGTTTAGGATAAAGACATAAACCGTTATTTATCACTACAGAAGAAAACCATTTAATATCCCAATCATTATGCACTCCTAATGCGTTTTCTTCCAGTTGATTCCAAAAATCAGGACAAGAACTATCAAGCGTCATGCTACTGTACAAATTATTTTTTTGAGCAATTTCAAAAAGCTCTTTGGCATTTCTGTTTAATTTTTGCCATCTATCTTTCCAAGTAGCCCACCCCCAAGTGCTAGGAGCACCAATAAAGAAGGAGTTAGGTAAATTTCGGCTAGTAATATCAAACACAAAACCCGAAACATGCATTACTCTTTCTTCTTGCTCATAAACATCAAGAGCATCATTCATAAAATTTAAAAACTGAGGAGAAGTGCAAATATCGTCTTCCAACACAATTACTTTCCCATACTTCTCTACTACCTCGGTAATGTTTACTAAAAAATTCTCATTCATCCCCATATTTCTCTCCATACAGAGCAGCGTAGTATTTTTACACCAAACTTTACTTCGAATAAGATTTCTAACCACCTCAACACCTTCAACATGTTCTTCTATTCTAGGAGCATCGGAGATAACTATCAATTCAGACTCGCCAGCCAAAGGATTGCTACACAATGCGTCCAATGTTTTACGGGTATGTTCTACTCTGTTATAAGTAAACAGTAATATGGGAGCTAAGTCTCTCATTATTTTTTCAATCTGAATTAAGCTATTTGATACACTAAAATAAACCGTTTAGAGAAAATGAGGGAGAAATCGGCCTTAAGCGTCATATGCAATAAAGACAATGCTTTACGAAACAGTCTTAATTGATTGGCTTTAGCATCAATAAAAAAGGAAACCTCAAATTGTGAAATATATTTTTCAAACTTTTCCTTTACTGCTGATTGGCGGCGAAGCATAGCCACAATATATTCCTTATGCGTAACTACCAAATCAAAGGCATCAAAATTAACCGACCGTCCTTCGTGCTGCAAAAGTCCGGAATTCAGCATAACGGAGTTACGTGACTTAGCTCCCTCACAATTCTTGTCATGTTTATTAAATTCAATCAAGGCTTTGTCTACATTAGTTTGCGGTAATTCATCAGTTTTATCTGTTGAATAATTGTCATCTACAATGATTTCAAAATTTCGATAGCTCTGATTCGAAACTGTTTCAAGAGTGTCGAAAATTAACTTTCCTCGAATATTAGTGGGAATAACTATGGGAAAAAGAATGCTCTCGTTCATCAATAGAATATTTTGAAATCTTTGAGCGCTAAGGTGATACAATATTTTCACCGATGCAAACATCTGAAGAAAAATTAGATATGATTGCGCTAGCTTCTCACTCTATCAGGATGAAAACGAAAAAGTGCTGCAATAATAATGGAATAGAATGCGCCCCAAAACAGGGTTTTTAAAACCTGCATTCCTGAAAGCGCCCACCACGAGTAAGAAATATACGCGCCATCAATTGCCTCTTGTAAATTTTCGGCCTTTATTTGAGGATCAATGTTGATGATTTGCAAATTGCCGAGCAGCACTTCATTGCCAAAAATGAAAATTTGCAAAGCGACTGAAATTCCGGTAAAAAACCCAATCAAGCCACCCACCAGCAATCCCTTTTTAATAAAAGGGCGCACCGAAAATTGGTGTTTCAAATCGTGCACAAACATTTGGTTGCACCAATAGTAAATGCCTCCAATGATGAAGAGGTTGGCCACCACAAAACGCACCATATTGACTGTATTGAAATCATCGGTGAGCAAGCGCGTTACCAAACCCAACATGCCTACAAAGAAGCAGTACAAAACCAAGGCTAATTTATTTTTCATTGTGTTTACAAAAGAAAAGGGATATCCGTTTTACCAAATATCCCTTGTTGTACATTAAATGCTATTAACTGTTCATAGAAATAAGGAACTCATCGTTGTTCTTGGTGTTGCGCATGCGCTGCAACAAAAACTCCATCCCTTCCTGCGGATTCATATCGCTCAAAAACTTGCGCAAGGCCCAGATGCGTGCCAACGATTTTTCGTCGGTCAACAAGTCGTCTTTACGCGTGCTTGAACCGTTCAGGTCGATGGCCGGATAAATTCGTTTGTTGGCAATTTTTCTATCCAACTGCAACTCCATATTACCCGTACCTTTAAACTCTTCAAATATCACTTCGTCCATTTTTGAACCTGTATCTACCAAAGCTGTTGCGAGGATGGTCAATGATCCACCACCTTCAATGTTACGGGCTGCTCCAAAAAAGCGTTTTGGTTTGTGTAATGCGTTGGCATCAACACCACCCGAAAGCACTTTACCAGAAGCTGGAGAAACAGTATTGTATGCTCTTGCCAAACGTGTGATAGAATCTAAAAGAATCACCACATCGTGACCGCACTCTACCATTCTTTTTGCTTTTTCTAAAACAATGCTGGCCACTTTCACATGCTTGTCGGCAGGTTCGTCAAAAGTTGACGACACTACTTCAGCGTTCACGCTGCGCGCCATATCGGTCACCTCTTCAGGTCGCTCATCAATCAACAATACGATCAAATAAACTTCAGGGTGGTTGGCTGCAATGGCGTTTGCAATTTCTTTCAACAAAATGGTTTTACCTGATTTTGGTTGAGAAACAATCAAGCCTCTTTGACCTTTACCAATGGGACAAAACAAGTCCACAATACGCATCGACATGCTGGCTCCTCTGTGCTTGCATATTTCGAGTTTTTCATCGGGAAACAAAGGCGTCAAATAATCAAAAGGAATACGATCTCTAATTACTTCTGGAGATCGGCCATTAATTTCAATCACCTTGATCAAAGGGAAGTATTTCTCTCCTTCTTTTGGCGGACGAATACTTCCTTTTACAGTATCACCGGTTTTTAAACCAAACAATTTAACTTGCGACTGCGACACGTAAACGTCATCGGGAGAGGTAAGGTAGTTAAAGTCAGAAGACCTCAAAAAACCATATCCATCGGGCATCATTTCTAACACACCTTCACTTTCAACAATGTTGTCAAAATTGAACATTGTTTCAGTGCTTTCTTCTTTTGATTCGCGAAAATCTTCTCTTCTATTGTGGGCGTCTATTTTATTGCTGTTGTCTTGACGTGGATGGTTGTCGGCACGATTTCCCGGCTCCACGCGGTTTTGTTCAGGACGGTTGTTGTTGTTGTTGTTATCAGGGCGATTGTTGTTCTCCTGACGATTGTTGTTGTTATTTTCAGGGCGGTTGTTGTTCTCCTGACGATTGTTGTTGTTGTTGTTGTTGTTATTATCAAGGCGATTGTTGTTCTCCTGACGATTGTTGTTGTTGTTATTATCAAGGCGATTGTTGTTCTCTTGACGGTTGTTGTTGTCAGCGCGGTTGTTATTCTCTTGACGGTTGTTGTTGTCAGGACGACGTTCCTCTCTTCTTTCAAACTTTCTTTCTACAGGAGCAACAGGTGTTTCAGTAGTTTCAGCTTTAACTTCCTTCAGAACATCCTTAGGTTGTTCTGGTTTGATCTCTTCGCTTGTGCTGCTCTTTACTTCTTCAGCAATAGGACTTGCCGGCACCGTCAGGTCTGCTTTTGGTGCTTCAATCGCTGGAACTTCCACTATCTGCGCCTCAACTGCAGGTGTCTCAACTGCTTTCACTTCCACTGCAGGTGTTTCAACTGCTGGAGTTTCGGCTATCGTATTGTCATTGACTACCGCGGGGATGGTATTGTCTTTGGCTGTAGCCGAAAACAAACTGCTTCCAACAGTTGACGAAGCAACTTTTTTTATAACGCGTGTTCTCTTTCTTTTTTTGGCTTCTGCCTCTGCTTCTGCCTCTGAAGGCTCACTCGCTGGAGCAGCGCTTGGCGCTACAACACCCGATATCTTTTGTACCAGTGCGTCCTTCTTCAAATCTTGAAAATCTTGTATGCCGAGGCTTTTAGCGATTTCGTGGAGTTCTGAAACCGTTTTTTTAGTCAAATCTAAACTATCGTCCATTGTGCTTTGTTAAAGTAAAATCGTAATTGATTGTGAATTTTATTCAGGAAGTTTTTGTGTGAAAAACAAATCTGCCGGATTCGGCTAATTTTATTTGCATTGCAATATTAAGCATTAAACATTTAAAACGAAAAAATAATTGCAATTATTTTCTTAAAAACAGACAAGCATTTTTATCTCTTTTGAGAGAAAGATATTTTAGTACTTTTGAAAAAAACTAATCATGCTCCAAAGAATACAGTCACTCTACCTATTTTCAGCTTCGTTGTTGGGGATTATTCTGCTTTTTTACAATCCTATATTTTGGGGACAAGCACAAGCAATATCCTTTAGCCCTTTTGTGACACTCGACGGAACGGAATACCACAACGCCAATCATTTCTATGGCGTGTTTGTTTTGGCAGTAGCAATGACCTTACTGTATGTTGTTTTTTTGTATAAAAACCGAAGTGCTCAAATAAAAATTTGCCGTTTGCTTTTGCTTCTTCTAACAGCGAATACACTGCTCTTTGCTTCGTTGATGATTTGCTACCCAAACAGCATTACACTCAACTATTCTATTTTTGCTACGCCAACACAAGCCTTTTTGGTTTTCTTGGCCTTGCGCGGCATTAAAAAAGACGAAGAAAAAGTACGTTCCGTTGACCGCATAAGATAATGAACTTCTCTCTACTCGAAACACTCTGCAGCATACACGCGCCTTCTGGCTCTGAACACGCGATGACTGATTTTGTGCTGAAATACATCAAAAAAGAAAGCAAAAAATGGAAGGCACAGCCTACTGTTTTGGCAGGTAAAAGTTTTCACGACGCCATAGTTTTGGTGTTTGGAAAACCGAAAACGGCCATGTTTGCGCACCTTGACTCTATTGGCTACACTGTTGGGTACAGCTCAAGCTTGATACGCATTGGCGGACCCGCTTCTAAATCAGGATTCAAACTCGTGGGCACCGACAGCAAAGGCGCTATCGAATGCAAACTGCACGTTGACAAAGACCGCAACTTGTCGTACCTCTATAAAAGAGAAATTGACCGTGGCACCACGCTTACCTTCAAACCTAATTTTAGAGAAGACGACGACTACATTCAATCTCCATACATGGACAACCGCTTGGGCGTGTGGACCGCCTTAAAAACGGCCGAAACACTTGAAAACGGCATTATCGTTTTTTCAACCTACGAAGAGCACGGCGGCGGAACAGCTCAATATTTGGCCAAATACATTTATGAAAACTACGGTGTTCGCCAAGCACTAATTTGTGACATCACATGGATTACATCAGGCGTGCAACATGGAAATGGCGTTGCCTTCTCCATGCGCGACTCAGGCATACCCCGCAGAAGTTATTTGAAGCAAATTCAACAAATTTTAGACAAAGGAAAAATACTTTATCAAATAGAAGTGGAATCGGCAGGTGGCAGCGATGGCAATGTATTGCAGCATTCACCCTACCCTTTTGACTGGTGCTTCATTGGCGCAGCCGAAGACAATGTGCACTCGCCCGACGAAAAAGTGGCCATCAGTGACATTGCGCAAATGCTCAAGACCTACAAGCTATTAATGCAAAAAATGAACAAGTAATTTCACAGAAATTACCGCTTGCTTATTTTAGCTATGTTTTTGTGACTGCAGCAACGAAGTAAATATGTTTGACAAATAAACCGTGCATGAAAAACAAACAGGAAATACGCGCAACAATCCTAATCTTAGCTGTGTTGTTGTTGGATCAGGCACTAAAAATATATGTAAAAACCACTTTTGCACTCAATGATGGTTTTAATATTTTAGGCTTGTCGTGGGCTCAAATCAAATTCGTTGAAAATAACGGAATGGCTCTTGGCCTTGAACTGGGAGGTGCTTATGGAAAATTAATTCTCAGTGTATTTCGCATTTTCGCATGCATCCTGCTTGTTCTTTTTATGCGAAAGTCGATACAAGATAACAAAAGCAATGCCTTCATTTTCGCCTTGGCTTTGGTGATTGCTGGAGCAGCTGGAAATATTATCGACGGTATTTTTTACGGAAATATTTTTTCAAGTTCAGACTATTTTGAAATAGCCACCCTTTTCCCAACCGAAGGAGGATACGCCTCTTTTTTTGAAGGCAAAGTGGTGGACATGCTTTATTTTCCGATCATTGACACACACTTCCCTACATGGTTACCGATAGTTGGTGGCCAAGAATTTAGTTTCAACAATTACATTTTTAATCTCGCCGACCTTTCCATCACTATTGGTGTCATTGTTATTTTCACAGTAATGATGTCTGACAAGAAAAAAACAAAACAACTACATTCTGCTTAGCAAAAATGCCTATCAACAACTTGTCACTATTGCTATAAGCGTTCAAAACGACAACACAATATATGTTGTGCAATTCGCTTTTCACAAAACAACAAAAGCCGAATTAAATTTTTTGAACCCACAATGAAATACCAATGCAACAAATACTATTTCCCCTGCTCCAAATGCAATACGTGCAACACACGGTGCAGTGCGGGCGCAGTCATCACGGCGATCGTGGCCAAAAAAACAATACCACTGTACAAGGCATAAAAAGAAGCGAAAAGTTTTGCTGCATCACTTGGCAATGGATCAACAGGCCCCATTCCTCCCAATATCATTGAGGCATTCAGCAATGAATCCACCCAGCCCAAATTTGCAATACAATAATAACCACCAACGCCAATTGCTAAAGAAAAAAGTATAATCAGCGCCGCATAACCTACATAGCGCAACTGACGAAGGGCATAGTGTTTTAAAGGCAACAAAGAATTGGACTTGTGTTCAAACATAGCGCATTGATTTTCAATAAAGATAATAGAAACAGCACAAACCAGTACCTATTACGTAGCAATAAGTACACATTGCAAGCAGACAAACGAAAAAAAAACAAAGTAATTAGACTCATGACATCGAAAATTTAGAGGTCTCTAAACTTTATTTCTAATATTTATTAACAATCATGTATAAGTTCTCAAAATAAATCCTATTTTCGTTGAAACATTTAGCAAATCCAAAAACTAAAATAACATGGCAAGAATCAAATTAGAGTACATCTGGTTGGATGGATACCATCCAACACAAAACATGAGATCTAAAACGAAAGTGGAAGAGCATGAAGATTTTCAAGGAACTTTAGAAGAATTGGGCAACTGGTCATTTGACGGTTCTTCAACAAAACAAGCAGAAGGCGGATCTTCTGACTGTTTGCTTAAACCTGTTGCTATTTATCCTGATCCATCAAGAATCAATGGCTATTTAGTAATGAGCGAAGTATTGAATGCAGATGGCACAGCGCACGTTTCTAACGGTAGAGCTACCATTCAAGATGACGACAATGATTTCTGGTTTGGTTTTGAACAAGAATACTTCATCATGGATACTAAAACGCAATTGCCTTTAGGATTTCCAGTTGGTGGTTACCCTGGCCCACAAGGAATGTACTACTGTTCAGTTGGTGGAAAAAACACTTTCGGAAGAGAATTGGTAGAAGAACATGCTGACCTATGTATCGAAGCTGGACTTACATTTGAAGGCATCAACCAAGAGGTTGCTTGCGGTCAATGGGAATTCCAATTGTTTGCAAAAGGTGCTAAAAAAGCTGGTGACGAATTATGGGTTGCTAGATATTTGTTAGACAGACTTACGGAAAGCTATGGTTACTATATTGAATACCACCCTAAACCTATCAAAGGTGACTGGAATGGTTCAGGAATGCATGCCAACTTCTCAAATACAACATTGAGAACTTGCGGATCTAAAAAAGTATACGAACAAATTTGTGAGGCTTTCAGACCAGTGGTGAAAGAACACATCGCTGTTTATGGCGAATTCAATAACGAAAGATTGACAGGAAGACACGAAACTGCTTCTATCAATGAATTTAAATATGGCGTTTCAGACAGAGGCGCTTCTATCAGAATTCCTTTGATCGCCGTTACCAAAGGTTGGAAAGGTTGGTTAGAAGACAGAAGACCTGCATCTAATGGAGACCCTTACAAAATTGCAGCAAGAATCATCAAAACCGTAAAAACGGCTAAGATTGGTGCTGTTGCTAAAACAGCAGCTAAGCCAGCAGCTAAAGCAGCGAAGAAAAAATAGTTGAAATTTGGTTGATTATACAGAACCTCCTCGAGCAATCGGGGAGGTTTTTTATTGCGCAAAAAAATCGCAAAAACCCTTTGAGACCTAACTTTATATCAAAGCGCTACCGCAATTGAGATTTCTAACAATCCACCTACTTTGCAAAAGTTTTAACAACAACGATTGGATGTCATTGCAAGTAAAAAGAACGACGAAGGCGCTATCCTTCGGAGTGACTCAGAAAATAGGCATACTCTTAAAACGATTCAAACGCTCTCGACCAACATTTTAATAAACACTCTTTTTGAGAATAGGGCATTTTTGTCTTCCTGATATTTGAGATTAAGAGGAGAAACGAAGTTTCGGTCTTTGAAGGACCTAGCGCCACTTCCGTCACAGTGCTGTTATAATTACGGACAGCCATAAATACTTCTAACACTAAACCTTCGTGTGAAATTTCAACTGAAAATGGATGCTAGAGTGATCACCCTATTTTAAAAAGGACGCTATTGCAGACAAGAGTGCAAAACACTTGAAATTACTCAGCAAACAAATCCGTTTGCCCCTTGTTGGATAGCTCTTTTGTTCCACCTATCAATTGCACAAAATCATCTTCAGTGATCACTTTTACGCCCAACTTTTCGGCCTTCTTTAATTTTTCAGGACCCATGTTTTCGCCAGCCAAAACAAAAGAAGTCTTTGAAGAAATTGAAGAAATGTTTTTACCGCCATGCTTCTCTATTTCTAACTTAATACTGTCGCGAGAGAAATTTTTAAATACGCCAGAAACCACTATTGATTGTCCTTCTAATAATCCAGTACTGCCTTCAATCACCTTTTCAACTGCTGTGAACTGCAATCCTGCCAATAGTAATTTTTCAATTTCCTCCCTGTTTTTGACATTTGAAAAATACGCTCTCACACTCTCTGCAATTTTATCGCCAATCTCATCAACCTGCATCAGCTCTTCTACAGTTGCGGCAGAAATTGCATCGATATTTTTAAAATGCGCCACCAATTTCTTGGCAACAGTTTCGCCAACGTGACGGATTCCCAAAGCAAAAAGAACCCTTTCAAAGGGCACTAGTTTTGATTCCTGCACACCTTTCAATAAATTTTTAGCCGACTTCTCCGCCATGCGATCGAGGCGAATGATTTGTGAATACTGCAATTCATAAATATCAGGAATAGAATGCACCAAATTTTCTTTGTACAACAGGTCAATCGTTTCTTCTCCCAAGCCATCAATATTCATGGCTTTGCGTGAAATAAAATGATAGAGCTTGCCCTTGATTTGTGGCGGACAACCCAGTTCATTTGGACAATAGTGCTGCGCCTCGCCCTCGCCCCGCACTAATAAGGAATGGCATTCGGGACAATATTGTATAAACTTTAAAACCGGTGCATGCGCTGCGCGTTGTGACAGATCAACGCCAACTATTTTGGGAATAATCTCGCCTCCTTTTTCCACGTAAACGAAATCACCTTCGCGCACATCGAGCTTCTCTATTTGATCGGCATTGTGCAAAGACGCGCGCTTCACCGTAGTTTCCAACAGTGATACAGGCTCTAAATTTGCCACTGGCGTTACCGCTCCCGTGCGCCCAACCTGATAGGTCACACTCAACAATTTTGTGCAAGCACGTTCGGTTTGAAATTTGAAAGCAATGGCCCAACGCGGTGATTTCGCGGTGCTGCCCAACTGCTTTTGTATGCTAATTTGATTGACTTTCACCACTACGCCATCTACATCGAAGGGTAAATTTTCTCGAGCTGAATTCCAAAACTGTATGAAATCCAAAATA
>Ga0114969_10001696_pt1 | contig 18548 bp, 9 predicted proteins | sample M_130807_MF_Meta_FD_87316 | JGI IMG/M metagenome (GOLD analysis project Ga0114969, IMG submission 87316) | Freshwater microbial communities from Lake Montjoie, Canada to study carbon cycling - M_130807_MF_MetaG | ecosystem: Environmental > Aquatic > Freshwater > Lake | place: Lake Montjoie...
ACATGCGAGTGTCCATTCAAAACAAGGTCAACATGATATTGCTCAAGTAATGGCGCAATGTTTTGTCGCATTGCAATTAATTCGGCTTCAGTATCACTGTTATGTGAACCCATGGTGTAAGGAGAGTGATGGAAATAAACGATGGTCCATCGCTGAGTATTAGCCGCAAGATCTGAATTCAGCCATTGATACATTGGACTCGATGAATTATTTAACGCTCCATAACTATCTAATGTTATGAAATGAATGTTCGCATAATTGTATGAATAGTATTTTTCTGACCCTGAAGCAATACCTCCGGCTTCAGCAGCTGTAGGCATATTAAAGTTATCGAAGTAAGGCCAGTTGGTTGTAAGCGCGCTCGCACTTTGATAGCCTACATTGTTGTATTCATGATTACCTAGTGCAGGCATTACAGGAAAATGTTTAAACTGGCTGCCGAAATAACCAAAAACATTTGATTGAAACTGAGCATCGGTTCCATTTTCATATGCAATATCTCCTAACCATATAAAAAGATTGGTGTATGTGCTTCCGGTATAAGTCATATATGCATCCCGTACTGCTGATTCAATGGTGGTTCCGGCGCCAAAATCACCAAGTGCCCAAATTCTAACAGGTGTTGTACTTCCTGCAACAGGTGATGTGACGAAATAATTTTCTGCATCGCCTTGCAACACTGTATTGCTGTTTCCGATTTGATAAAAATATTTTGTGGCTGATGACAGTCCGCTCAGTTGAACAATGTGTTCTGTTGTAACTGAAGAATTCGTTGTAGAAGATGTGTAAGTCCCCAATGTTGTACCGAACGCAACTTTGCTGTCCGTTGCAATATCAGTTCTCCAGCGAATTACAATTCCGGTTGGAGAAACAGAATTTAAATATGCACCGCGAACTAATACTGCGGGCGAAGCAAGCGTATTGAAGTTATTTAATAATGAATAATTACTTGAACCTGCTGAGCAAACAGTTTGCACTTGCCATTCATATGTAGTGGAAGAAAAAAGATTACTAAGTGCAAATGAATTTGTTGTTGTGTTCAAGCCGCTCCAGGTAGTAGTTCCTGTTTTTCTGAATTGAATGTTGTAAGAAATTGCTCCACCCGAAGCGTTCCATGATAGCAAAGTGGAGGATGAACTTGTACTTGAAGTTGATAATGATGTTGGGGCAGAACAACTTGTTCCGGCAGTAATAAAATTATTTGAAACTGAAAATCCACTTACACTGCTTGCACAATTGCTTTGAACCTGCCATTCATAATTAGTTGAAGCAGTTAAACCTGAAATTGATTTTGAGTTGGAGGTTGAAGTAGTCGTTGACCAGGTAGTAGTGCCAACAACACGATATTGAATTGCATAAGAGGTTGCAGTAGAAATAGTGTTCCAGTTTAAAGTTGCTGATGTTGTTGTCAAATTCGAAACACTTAATGAATTTGGAATGGCGCAGGTAACTGAAATATTAAATGGCGCACCACTGCTCCAGTTCCAGTTGCTTCCTGTTAAAGCACCTGCAATTATTGTTGCTCCAACACCAGAAATTGTTGCTGCGCAATTATCATTCATTCCCCATCGACTAACTAATCCGGTTTGAGTAGATGTGATTTGGTTGTTGATTGAATTTTGAATTTCACTTTGCGGTCTGGCATAATTCCAAATTCGAGCCTCATCTATTCTCCCATAAAAAAAACCGGACGCAACCCCGGTTGAAGTTAAGGCTGATCCAATAGCTGCATGTTGCACACTTGCCGATTGAGGCAATCGGTTAACAGATAATGAAGCTTCCAGATTTCCATTTAAATATAATTTCCATGTACTTCCATCATAAGTTGCTGATGCATGATACCAAACATTATTTTGAATAACAGTTACACCTGAAATCGGATGATTCAAGCCGGGATTTGGCTGCCCGGTTCCTTCTTCAAAATCTGCACATAAAACATTACCCGAAGATTTTATACCGAGAAAATAATTCAAATCAATAGTGCTTCCATCAGCTTCGTTTCTGCCTTTAGTTATCAAAGGCTTTGCTGTTACACCACCTGTTCCTGTTGATGCGTTTACCCCACTGCCTTCTTTTCTAAACCAACATTCTAAAGTGAATTGCGATAATCCTAATGCGGCATTATTTCCAAAAGTGACATACGAATTTGTTCCACCAAATTGTAAAGAAGAATTGTTGTTAAGTGCGGTGAAAGTTGAACCGGCAATCCATGTTGGAGTATTTACCAATGTTCCGTTAATTGGGGTTCCTGCAGAACCTGTATTTGTCGCAACAGTTCCAGTATTTTCATTTAAACTATATCTTCCTGTTAAACCTGTAGCAGTTGTTATTTCAAGAGCAAGATTGTTTTGAATATCGGTTTGTGTACGGGCATAATTCCATATGCGAACTTCATCCATTTTTCCATTAAAATATCCTGATGCAGCACCGGATGAATTTAAGGCTGATGCAATAGAAGCATGTTGAATGCTTAACGATTGGGGAAGTCTGTTAACAGCAAGTGTTGTTTCTAAATTTCCATTCAAATATATTTTCCATGAAGAACCATCATAAGTTGCAGCGGCATGATACCACACATTATTACACAAAGGAGTAACTCCATAAACCGGATGATTTAATCCTGGATTTGGTTGACCGGTTCCTTCTTCAAAATCAGCGCATAAAACATTTGTTGATGAGTTTATTCCAAGAAAATAATTCATGTCTAAGTTACTTCCATCAGCTTCTCCTCTCCCTTTTGCTATGAGTGGAATACCACTTGCAATGCCGCCACTTCCCGTACTTGCACCAACACCGGATCCTGCTTTATAAAACCAACATTCTAAAGTAAAAGCTGATGAACCTAATCCAGCTGCTGAACCAAATGTTATATACTGACTACTTCCATTAAATGAAAGGCCATATTGCGCATAGATTTTTTCATTTCCAATTGAAGAAAAAAGAAAAAAGAAAAATAATGTTTTTAAAAAAGCAAAAGTTGATTTCATGAGCAGAAAAATTTTGTATTAAAATTTACAACGAACAGTCATTTATTATGATTTAAAAATAAGGATCATGAATGCAGTAAGCAGTAATTATTTCTGAGCGGGAATATTAATGCGATGAATTTGACATATCACCTTTAATAAAATAAAAAAAGCGCAGATAAATTCTGCGCTTTTGAAAATATCTTTTTTAATTATTAATCGGCTTTTGTTAAATCTATAGTAAGATCTGTTGTTTGAGTATCAAATGCAATAATTTCAAGCGATACATTGTGCCATTGCTCAGTAGTTTTTTCCATTCCAGTTACATCAAAAACAATTACACTCGAACCTGTTTTCTGGTAAGTTATTTTTTTAGAGTCTTTAGCGTATGACCAAGTAAAGTTGACTACTGCACCCGATGAATCAGAATAAATTCCTGTTCCTGCTTTATCAAAAGTCAGAGTAATTGTTTTTTTAGTTGTTACATCATAACCTGTGGCCGTTACATGCGAAGTAATACTTGCATTCCACTTCCCGGTTTTCTTTGGCAATATTTTATTCGGTGCTTTACTGCAAGAAGCAAGAATGCAGGTAACAGAAAATATAAGAAGTGTAAATTTTTGAATTGAAAATTTCATGCGGATTTATTTGTTTTTATTTAACGAAAAAAATGGAAGAGAGTTTATTTCTGATTATCCGAGTTAAAAAAATTATTGAGTTTTTATCGATTGCTCCAACTGTTTTGATTTATCCATGCATTCTTTAGCCTTGGCAGCATTTCCCGAAATCTGGTACGATACACCTAAGTTGTAATATAATTTTGAATCATTAGGAAATCGTTTTAATCCTTCATTAAGAATATTTATTGCTGCTGAAAGATTGTTTTGCATACCATAAGCTGTTCCAAGATTTTCATAAGATTCAGCAATATCCGGATTTGCTTTTATTGATTTTTCGAGGTAAAAAACAGATGAATCAAGTTTGTTAAAATACTTTCCGTAAATCATACCTGTTTGCAAAAGCGCTTCAGCAAATCCAGGTACAAGTTTTAAAGCTTTTCTGTATTCCATTAATGCAGAATCAGGTTTATTTAAATTTTCCATTAAGGAACCTAAAAAATAATAAGGTACAGGATCATTGGGTGATGATTTTAAATAAACCAAAATTGAATCACGCTGAGCAGGATAATCTTTCCAGTTACCCATTAAAATTTTCATATTGTTATATGCTAAAGTATATCCCGGATACATTAACATTCCTTCTTTGTAATAATGAAACGCAGCAGGATAATCTTTATCACCTTTTAAATATGCATTGCCCAGTAGTAAGTAAGCATTGCTGTATTTTGGATACAGAGCCAGTGCTTTTTTAAGATAAATTTTAGCTTGTTCGGTTTTCTTTTTTTTCTCTGCCGGATTTGTATCCTTGTCAGATTGAGCAATTAATTCCCCGCCTGCAGCATTATTCATTTTTGCACTGTTTGGTGAATTATGAATATCTGTCATGAAAAGTGTGAAATTATCTTTCCAGGCAGGATTTCGGGCAATTGTTCTTCCCGAATAACAAAGCATAATAATTGAAAAAATGGCGAGGGAAAATTGGGCAAGATGAAATGGATTATTGTTTGTCTGATTTTCCTTCTTCATTAAAAACTCTGAAAACCTGATGATTCCATATGCTACAATCAAACAAAATCCTAATGACGGCATGAACAAAAATCGTTCACTCATAAAAGTTCCAACCGGAAAAACAAGATTGCTGACAACCGAAAATGTTAAACCGAAAAATAAAATGCTGAATGAAATAAATGGTTGTTTTTTTAATTGCATTACTGAAATAAGAATGGCTGCAACTGTTATTAAAAGAGTAACGATTACCCAAACTGAACCAAATGACTGAACTGTTATTTCAAAAGGATAATAATCGGAAGTTAGTTTTAATGGTAGTAGTAAAAGCCACAGGTATTTTCCAAAAGTGAATATTATAGTTGCAAATTTTTCGGATAAACTCATTCCAAAAAAAGGATTGTTCATTATTTCATTTACTTCTTTTCCAATAGCTGTGTTGGTGAATTTTTGACGGAGTATCAAAAAAATAACGGTTGCTATAGCAAGTGGAATCATTAATTTTATAATGCTTTTTAATTCATCCTTTCGGAATAACCAATACATATATGGAATTATCAGTAAAAAAATGGCTGCTGATGTATTAGTGAAATACTGTCTAAGAATTATAAAAATAACGGTTGCTCCCGCAATCGGAATAATTACTTGTATTATGTTTTTTAATTCTCCATTTCTGAATAACCACCACATCAAGGGGACAGTCAGAAAAAAAGTAACAGCATTTTCTTTCGATAACATGCCGAGAAAAAAACAAATGAATGAAAGAACTACTTTCAGCATTGATTTTCCTGAATCCATATAATTAAGGAGTAACCACGAACCAATTGAACAAAACAGCATACTCATAATTTCATCACGGCCTTTAATATTTGCTACTGCTTCAGTATGAATTGGATGAGCAATAAATAACAATGTAGTTAAGAGGGGAAGTAATTGCCATTTTTCAATTCTATCGTCGGCATTTCGAAAAAGTTGCTTTAGCATCAGATAAATAAAAATTCCGCAAAGCGCATACATCAAAACATTTATGAAATGGCTGGTGTGTGGCGAGTCACCGAAATATTCTTTCTCAATTGCAAAAGTCACAAGTGATAATGGACGGTAACGACCTCCTGCCACTAAATTCTTTTCTACTTTAAAAAAACCAAGAAATGTATCATGAGTTAGTATGTCTTTTATTCCTTTTACTCCTTGTTGGGTATACATATTTTCAGTTATAACAATGGCATCGTCTACTGAATATTCATGTTGTAATGTATTGAAGTATAAAAGGAAAGTGACCAATGTGATAAGAAAAAAAGCTCCTGAGTTTTTTGCCCACCATGGTAATATCAGGTATTGTGAATTCTTTTTTGAAACTGGTTTTTTGAATTCCTCTTTTTTAGAATTTTGTTTTGCCATGCGATAAAAATATTTCTGCACCCAGTGAATAAACAATTCAATTATTCACAATTAAGTCTAATGGTGTAATCTTCGATTTACATTCATCAATAAAATTTACTTTTGTCGTCTTCTAAAAAATTACCCATGAATCTCTTCGAAAAACATAAAGCACTTATTGAGCGCGCGCAGCAGGCAATTAATGAAAGAACATTTTATGCTGCATATCCCGAACATCCGAAAGCGTATGGCGAAGAAGCACCAAAAGCAGGAGAGGAGGAATACAAAAATTGTTTGAATAATAATTTTAATGGATTGCTGCAAGACGATGCAAAAGAATTTGCAGGTGAAGAAGTTTCTCCATTCACAATGACAGCACTTGGAATAAAATATCCGATTTATGATTCCACTGATGTAATTGAAAAATCAAAAGTTGCTTTTAAGAGTTGGAAAAAAAATTCGCCACAAGAAAGAGCAGGAGCATTGGTGGAAACACTGGAAGAAATTAAAAAACATTTTTTCGCCATTGCGCATGCTACTATGCATACAACCGGTCAATCGTACATGATGAGTTTTCAGGCGAGCGGACCGCACAGCGCTGATCGGGCATTGGAACCCATTGCGCTTGGCTTAACTGAACTCACACGGTTTCCTTCAACTATTATCTGGGAAAAACCAATGGGAAAATTTTCAGTGAAGCTGGAGAAAACTTATTCTCCTGTTCCGAAAGGAGTTGGATTAGTAATTGGTTGTTCAACTTTTCCGGTTTGGAATACTTTGCCCGGTGTGTATGCAAATTTAATTGCAGGAAATTCTGTAATTATAAAACCACATCCGAAAGCTGTGTTGCCGATTGCAATTGCTGTTGCAGCAATGCAAAAGAGTTTGAAAGAAAATGGATTTGATCCTTGTGTGGTTCAACTCGCTTGCGATACTTCAGATAAACTCATTACGAAAAAATTCAGTGAGAGTCCTGATATTGCGTTAATTGATTATACCGGAAGCACTGCCTTCGGCGATTATGTAGAATCCATTCCGAACAAAACTGTTTTTACTGAAAAAGCAGGAGTGAACAGTGTGATTCTAGATTCAGTAAATGATCTGGATTCGGTAATGCAGAATTTAGCGTTCAGTGTTTCATTGTATTCGGGACAAATGTGTACTGCTCCGCAAAACTTTTTTATTCCTGCTAGCGGAGTAAAAGGAAAAGATAAAAATTATTCGTACGAAGAAGTTGTAGCAAAACTGAAAGAATCAATTCTCGGAATCACCACTAATCCGAAAATGGGAGCAGGAGTTTTTGGAAGTGTGCAAAATGATGTTACACTTCAGCGCGCACAAAATGCAAACTCAATTGGTGCTTCAGTAGTTTTAGAAACCACAGCAGTGAGGAACGAAGAATTCAATTCAGCGCGTGCCACATCGCCTGTGTTATTAGAAGTGCAATCAGATGCGCATCATATTTTTGAACGCGAATTATTCGGCCCGATTGCCATTGCAATAAAAACAAAAGACACTGCAGAAAGTGTTAAACTCGCAAAGCAAATGGCATTAAAGCATGGTGCACTTACTTGTGCAGCTTACACCACTGATGCAGCAACCGAACAAATGATTGCAGAAGAAATGCAACAGGCATTTACTCCTGTAACATTCAATCTTACCGGACCAATATGGGTAAATCAACACGCCGCATTTTCTGATTTTCATGTGACAGGCGGAAACCCTGCGGGCAATGCATCATTCACCAATCCTGAATTTGTGACTCGCCGTTTTGTTTGGGTTGGGAACCGAAAGATGGTTGTTTAATCTTTTTTTTCCAATAAAAAGATTTCCTCTACTTTCTTATTGAAGACTACAGCAATCTTTAAAGCAAGAACTGTTGAAGGAATGTATTTATTCAATTCTATGGCATTTATTGTTTGACGGCTTACTCCGGTTTTTTTAGCAAGTTCTTCTTGGGTAATATTTTTTATAGCCCGTTCAACTCTGATATTATTTTTCATTAATCAATGATTTTGAATTTCTGAATAACAAAAAATTAAATCGGATTAAAAAAATAATCAGTACAGTAAACATATTGAATTCCATTACAGAAAGAAAAGTGATTCCATAGATAAACAAAAAGCAAAGAATCAGTAAGCCGTAATTTATATAAACTGCCCAAAGCAATGATTCCAATCTCAGCTTCGCTATAAACTCATCTTCATTTTTTTCTTTGGAAAAACCAGCTAAAGTTGCACCTGCAATCAACAGAATACCAATAAGGGTTGGATATACATTTTCAATTCCCCATTTTAAAATTTTAGGTTGGTCTTGAAAAAATCCACCATCGTAACCAATAAATATTTTCCAGTCAAACCAGGTAGAATTACTTGTGTCAATAAAAAAACTTACAACTACAAGTACAAGTGAGATTAGAAAAATAATCCAACCGATTTTTTTGCATTGATGCGGAAATAGATAGCGTGTTGTGTTCATGATTTGAGTTTTTAATAAAACAAAAGTAAAGAATACTTTACATATAGACAAATATAATTTACAAATAGTAAAAAATTATGTACTAATTATTTATTTACCTTTTATTTTAAAAATTAAAACGGATCAACATTTACTTCAATCTGTATCGCGTGATTTCCTTTCACTGCTAAAATGTAATCGCGCTCCTGCATAATAGTTTCTTTAGCTGATTTTATCAGAGCTTGATTTTTTTCGAGCTTGCACAACAACTCAATGATGTATTGATTTTTTATCCGGTTGATGTACGGCTCTGCCGGACCAAGCAAGCGATGCTGTAACACCGGAGCCAATGCTTTTGCCATGTCAATTGCGGCAGCTTGTGCTCTGTGTTGTTCTTTGTGTTTGAACGACAATTTTATCAGTCGTGTATATGGCGGATAACCAAAACTCTGGCGCTGTAACAGTTCATGATTATAAAATCCTTTGTAATCGCGCTGCTGCACAAACTGTAACACATAATGTTCGGGTCGTTCAGTTTGTACTATTACTTTGCCTGCGTAGTTTTTTCTTCCTGCTCTTCCGCTCACTTGTTCAATCATTTGATACGCCCTTTCTGCCGAACGAAAATCAGGAAACATCAACAACTGATCTGCATTCATCACACCCACTAACGACACATGATCGAAGTCTAAACCTTTCGCCACCATTTGTGTTCCGACTAATACATGCAATTTTTTTTCTTCAAAGTCGCCAATGATTTTATCGTGACCACTTCGGGTTCGGATATTATCAGCATCCATTCTTCCGACTTTCACTTCCGGAAAAAATGTTTTTAGTTCATCTTCAATTTTCTCTGTACCGAAACCAACAACTTGAATTGCTGTGCTTCCACATGCTTCGCACTTCGTAACCGGATTCCGTTTGAATCCGCAGTAGTGGCAACACAATTCGTTTTTCTGTTTGTGATAAGTAAGATGCACATCGCAATTGGGGCATTGCGGCACCCACTCACAAGTTCTGCATTCTAAGTATGACGAATAGCCGCGACGGTTTTGAAACAGAATAATTTGTTCTTCCTGTTCAAGCGCTTTTTTTATTTCACTCATCAACACACTGCTGAAATGCGATTGCATTTTTCGTTCGCGTGTTTCTTTTTTAGTGTTGACAGGAATTATTTCTGATAACGATTGCTGACTGAATTGTTCTTTCAATACAACCAGTGAATATTTTTCTGATTGCGCATTGAAGTAAGATTCCAACGAAGGAGTTGCAGAACCTAAAATTGTTTTTGCACCATGCAATTGCGATAAATAAATCGCAGCATCGCGCGCATGATAGCGCGGTGCCGGGTCATATTGTTTGTAAGAAGAATCGTGTTCTTCATCCACAATCACTAATCCTAAATTATTGAATGGAAGAAATAAAGCGGAGCGCGCACCGATAATAATGTTGTAATGACTTTTCAAAAGCTTGTTCCATATTTCTACCCTTTCCTGCGGATTAAACTTGGAGTGATACACACCGAGCTTCTCGCCAAAAAATTTTCGTAAGCGATTTACCAATTGCGAAGTGAGGGCAATTTCTGGAACGAGAAACAAAACTTGTTTTCCTTGCGAAATAATTTCTTCAGCTAATTTTATGTAGAGTGCAGTTTTTCCGCTGCCGGTTATGCCGTGTAATAGTGTTACATCTTTCTCTTTGAAATCAGTTTTTATTTTTTCAATTGCGAAGTTTTGTTGTTCACTCAATTCAATAGCAGCATCATTTTTATTTTCTGTGTCAGAGATTCTGTCCACAACAATTTGTTGTTGCACAAAAATTCCTTTTGCAATTAATCCTTTCAGCGCCGAATCTTTTGCTTCAGATTTCTTCAGCAACTCTGCGCGTTTTATTAATTGATGTTTGTCGCCGGAGCGAACCAAGTGCAGATAAGCGAGCAATAATTTTTCCTGCGTCGGTGCGCGCTTCAGCTCTTCAAACAACCCGCTGAGTTGTGCATCACTTGTAAATGCTTCGTGCAGTTGAATAAAACTTTCAGTTCGCGGTTTGTATTTCTGAATTATTTCTTCTTTCAGCCGAATCACATTCTTCGCTAAAAGTGAATTGAGAATTTTACGAACACTTTTTTTATTCAGCAGTTTCTGAATTTCATTAATATCCAATTCGTTTTTTACAGTAAGTGCTTCCGCAACAATGTATTCATCATCATCGAGCAAACTGAAATCAGTTCCGAAAGAATAGTTGAAACAGATTTTGCTTTCGCTTTCCAATTTAAAACCTGAAGGAAGTGCCGCATTCATTACCTCACCTTCGTAGCAACAGTAATAATCGGCAATCCATTTCCAGAATTGAAACTGTTGTGTTTGAATAATCGGATGCTCATCAATCACGGAAAGCAATTCTTTTATTTTCGTTATCTGCGGCGCATTGTTGTGAATATTTTTTACAATGCCAGAATAAATTCTGCGGCTACCAAATTGCACTTCAACCCTTTTCCCAATGGCGATTGATCGTTGCATTAATTCTGGAACCAAATAAGTATATGTGCGCGGAAGCGCGAGTGGCAATAAAACCTCGGCATACATTTTTTCTTCCTTCAACAATTCAGATTGAATCACTGTGCGAAAATATCTTTTTCATAAAAGTAAATTGGAAAGATTTCATTTCTGAAATTTCATTCCCTGCAATTGCTATTTTGCGGGCTTAATAAAATTGAATTTGAAATCTCCGCTCGCAAAAAAATCTCTTGGGCAGCATTTTCTGCATGATGAAAATATTTCAAGCCGAATTGTTGATTCATTGATTGAGAAAATCGCGGAATCAAATAATGTAGTTGAAATTGGTCCAGGCCCGGGAGCCCTGACAAAAATTCTATTGAAAGAAAAAATAAATCTTCGTTGCATTGAACTCGATCAGCGAATGATTGAGCATCTGAATAAAACTTATCCTGCTTCGAAAGACAAAGTCATTCACGGCGATTTCCTGACTGTGAATCTTGCAGAAATTTTCAATGATAAATATTCTGTTGTTGGAAATTTTCCGTACAACATTTCTTCTCAAATACTTTTCCGCATTTTACAAGAAAAGGAATCTATTCCTTTGATGGTGGGCATGTTTCAAAAAGAAGTCGGCGACCGAATAGCTTCCATTCATGGAAATAAAACTTATGGAATACTAAGTGTATTGGTGCAGGCATATTATGATGTTGAGAATCTTTTTATTGTAGAACCATCCTCATTCACTCCTCCTCCCAAAGTAAGAAGTGTGGTACTCCGATTAACATTGAAGAAAGAGAAAGCGAAGATTGCTGATGAAAAATATTTTTTTGCATTCGTGAAAAATGCTTTTGGTCAGCGCCGAAAAACTTTGCGCAATTCATTGGCACAGATAATTCCGAAAGAAAAAATGTCGGATGCAATTTTCGAAAAGCGTGCGGAGCAATTGAGCGTACAACAATTTATTGATCTCGCAAATAAGTTTGCAAAGCAAAATGGCAGATAGGGGGAAAGTTTTAATCACCGATAAGGTAGATGATCTACTGATTCATGGTTTGGAAAAACTTGGATATGCATGTGATTTCAGAGTTGGTATTTCGCAGGAAGAAGTGGACCGAATCATATATATGTTTTCAGGAATTGTTATCACTACGAAAACTACTTTGTATAAATCCACTCTTGAAAAAGCAGCGCAATTGAAATGGATTGCTCGAGCGGGTTCAGGAATGGAAATAGTGGATGTTGAATTTGCAAAATCAAAAAATATCAAGTGTCTTAATTCGCCAGAAGGAAACCGCAACAGTGTGGGCGAACACGCACTTGGATTATTGCTGGCGCTTTCTCACAATATTGTTCGCGCAGCTAAGCAAACAGATAAATTAATCTGGCAGGTAGAAGAAAACAGAGTGACAGAAATTTCAGGAATGACTATTGGAATTATCGGTTTTGGAAATACCGGATATTCCTTTGCAGAGAAAATAAAAATGTTCGGAGTAAAAATTCTGGCTTATGATAAATACAAATCCAATTTCGGAAATGAATTTGTGAAGGAATCTGAGATGAGGGATTTGTTTGAACAAAGTGATGTGGTGAGTTTGCATGTTCCTTTAACAAGCGAAACACATTATCTTGCCAATGAAAATTTCTTCAATAGTTTTAAAAAGAAAATTTATTTCCTCAATACTTCCCGTGGAAAAGTTGTTGATACAGCCGCATTACTCAATGGTATAAACAAGGGAATAGTAATGGGTGCAGGGCTTGATGTTTTAGAAAACGAAATTTTTTCTTCGCTCACTTCAAATGAAATAAGTATTATTGAACAATTAATTAAAACTCAAAAAACAATAATCACTCCACATGTGGCAGGAAAGAGTTTCAGCTCCCGAAAAAGGTTTGCAGAAGTGCTGTTATTTAAAATTTCGTCACTTGAATGATTGTAAAAGTTCTGTCACCATCCGGCTAAGGACTTGCAGGCTGCATTAAAAATAATTTACCTTAGTTCCATAATTCGAAATCACGATTAAATTTGTCCGCCTCCAAAATGGAAAAGCTTAACAACAATTTAAACCAAAACTCCTAGGGCATGAAAAAAATTTTCTCCCTCATCTCTCTGTTTATTATTTCCACAACAGCATTATTTGCTCAAACCGGTGAATTACAGGGACGAATTATAAATGCAAATTCAAAAACCAAGGAAGGAGTTGAATTCGCAACTGTTGTTCTTTTAAGAAATGGAACACAGGTTACTGGAACGGTTGCCGATATTGATGGTAACTATATAATAAAACCAATTCAACCTGGAATTTATGATTTAGCGGTTTCTTGTTTGAATTATACCCCCACAACCGTTTCAGGAATACAAGTAAGTGCGGATAAGATTACACCGTTAGATGTTACACTTGGAAGCGGTGGGGTAACCTTGGTAGAGCAAATTGTTTATGAAAAGAAATTGATTGATCCTGATAAAACCTCAACCGGAGGTACAATGTCAAAGAAAGAAATTCAGGAATCTGCTATAAGCAGAAGTAATCCCAATAATATAGCAGCAAAAACCGCTGGTGTTTATCAATCTGATGCAGGTGCTGGACTAAATGTTAATGGCGGAAGAGGATATGCACAAAAATATTATGTGGATGGAATTCCAATGCGTGGTTCAATTTCACTTCCTTCATCTTCTATTGAACAATTAACAATCATTACAGGTGGTATTCCAGCTCGTTATGGTGATGCAACAGGAGGTATAATAAATATTACAACAAGAGGTCCTTCTAAATATTATCATGGTGGTTTAGAATTAGGTAATTCCTATTTATTAGATGCATATGGTTATAAGCTCGCGAGTTTAAACTTAAGCGGACCTTTATTTACAAAGTATAAATCTTCTAAAGGAACGAAGCAGGATTCATCGGATGCAAAACTTGGTTTTTTCTTGTCAGCTGAATATGAAGGAAATTTAGATGGCGATCCATCAGCTGTTGGAAATTGGAAAGCAAAAGATAGTGTATTAGCATATTTACAAGAAAATCCATTAAGACCTTCAGCAATTGGACAAGGCTTTGTGACTAATGCTTCTTTCATCACAAAAAATGACTTGGAAGAAATTAAAGCTATGCAAAATGCCAACGATAATAATTATCGTATGTCGCTTAAAATTGATTACAAATTAAACAAGTTCATTAATATAACTTTTGGAGGAAATGCAAATTATTCCCAGTTTCTTTCTAATGGATTTACTAATCAGATTTTTACACCTGAAACTGCACCTTTTTATCAGGATTTAACTTATCGTGGTTTTGTGAGATTCACTCAACGATTTGGTTCAACGAAAAATACTGCTGATGGTAAAACTGAATCAGAAAAAACAGCTTCTGTGTTTCAAAATGCTTATTACAGCATACAGGTTGATTATAGCAAATTCTTAAGAAAATTTGAAGATAAGGATAAAGGTTTTGATGCTTTTAAATATGGTCATATCGGAAATTTCAAAACTTATCGTACACCTGTTTATTTCCCAAGTCAGGATACAGTTTGGGAAAATGGAGTTCCTAAGATTTATAGCGGATTAGTACTAGCTGGTTATAGAGATACTCTGGTAACTTTTACACCAGGTTCAGAAAACAGTTTAATGGGGAATTACACTAAGCAGTATTATCAACTTGCTGGTAGTGATCCTATTAACGGGGTTTATGGTTTGCAGGATGCAAGTCCTGATAATCAGTTTTTATATTATTCTTCTTTATCTGATATTTCTTCAGGAGGAGGTTTATTAAATGGAGACGGACCTTCTTCAGTTTATTCAATGTGGGGAAATACCGGATCTCCAATTGGAACATTTGGTCGTACAAATAATGATCAGTATCGCCTTGCTTTTTATAGTTCAGTTGATATTGTTCGTCCATCAAAGGTTAAAGGCGAAAAAAATCGTCATGCAATTGAATTTGGAATTGAATACGAACAGCGTGCCGACCGTGCATATACAGTTGCGCCAATTGGATTATGGGGGTTGGCAAGACAATTAACTAATAAACATATTTTAAATCTTGATACCCGTAATCCAATCTTAGTTTATGATGAATTTGGAATTTTTCAGGATACAATTAATTACAATCGTTTAGTTGGTAACGATCAGGCGTATTTTGATTTAAACCTTAGATCAAAATTAGGATTAGACCCTCGTGGAACCGATTATATCAATATAGATGAACTAGACCCTTCAACACTTTCCTTGGATATGTTTAGTCCTGATGAATTATTCAATAATGGAAGTGCTTATGTAAGCTATTATGGTTTCGATTATTTAGGAAATGTTTTAAAGAAGCAACCAAGTTTTGATGACTTCTTTAAGAAAAATCCAGAAGACGATTTTTACCCTCGTAAAATCGGCGCCTATCGTCCAACATATGTTGCTGGATATATTCAGGATAAATTCAATTTTAAAGATTTGATTTTCAACATTGGTTTAAGGGTTGATTATTATGATGCAAATCAGAAAGTATTAAAGGATCCATATCTTTTATATCCGGCAAGAACTGCCTCTGAGGTTACAGAAATAAATGGTGCTGAAATAACTCATCCATCTTCAATTGGAACTGATTATGTAGTTTATGTAGATAACCCGACAGACCCAAAGGAAATTGTTGGTTACAGAAATGGCAATACATGGTATAATGCTGATGGAACTGAAGTTTCTAACCCTCAGGTGATTGCGTTGGCCACATCTACTGGTAAAATTGCTCCGTACCTAACCAGTTCAAATACTGACAGTCTTATTGTAACACCAGATGCTTTTAAAGATTATGATCCTCAATACACTTTAATGCCTCGTATTGCTTTTTCATTTCCAATAAGCGATGTTGCATTATTCTTTGCGCATTATGATGTTTTGTCACAACGCCCAACAGCAAATCGTGGTAATCCATTTAACTATTATTTCCTTCAATCAATTGCTGTTAACTCAACATTGCAAAATCCAAATTTGAAACCTGAAAAAACTATAGATTATCAGGTTGGATTTGAACAAGCATTAGGAAAAAATTCTTCACTTTCTATTTCCGGTATTTATCGTGAGTTTAAAAACCAGGTGCAGATTAAAAAGTACTTTTATTCATTCCCTACTAATTACACAACTTACGGAAACGAAGATTTCGGAACTGCAAAATCCTTTTTGGTTTCTTATGAAATGCGTCGCACAAATAATATACGCATGGAAGTAAATTATACTTTGCAATTTGCTGATGGAACAGGTTCTGACCAAAGCTCTTCCGGTGGTTTAATAAACGAAACCAATCCAAGTTTAAAAACAATTACTCCATTAAACTACGATCAAAGACACACTATTTCAACCACATTTGATTATCGTTATGGTGAAGGAGATAAGTACAATGGTCCTTTAGTTGGAAAAAACAATACTCCGATTTTAGCAAATACAGGACTTGATGTAATTTTTACAGGAGGATCAGGTACACCTTATACTCGACAGAGTAATGCAACCCCTGCTGGACTTTCAGGAGTTGCCACTCAATCTACTTTAAAAGGAACATTGAACGGTGCTCGATTACCATGGACTTTCAGAATTGATTTGAAAATTGATAAGGATTTTAGAATTGGAAAGGCTGGAAATGATAATAATCCGTTTTATATAAATGGTTATATACTTATCGAAAATGCCTTGAATACCAAGAATGTATTAAGCGTATATCCATATACCGGAAACCCAGATGATGATGGTTATTTATCTTCAGCAGTGGGTCAGCAATCATTGGAAACCCAACTTAATAAAGAAGCATTTTTAGATCAGTACTCAATAAGAATTAATAACCCAGGCAATTATACTCTCCCTCGCAGAATTCGTTGCGGATTGTCATTTGATTTCTAAAAGAAGAAAAAGAATTAATGATTATGAAAAAATTTACATCATCAATTGCTTTAGCAACCGCTTTAATTGCATTTGCTACAACAACAAAGGCATATGAAAATATTGGTATGCCTCATAAGTTGGAGCAAACCCATAAAGTTGAAGCCGGTGATTGCAAGCCTGCAACCTCACAAATTGACCTGAACATAAATAATGTTCGTGCTCGGTTAATGAATGGCGGTGATATGTGGTGGGATTTAAATACTGCAGCAAAATATGAGGTTCCAAAAGTGCCGGTAGGAAGTACTGATCCTCGCGTGAGCTCAATGTTTGCAGGTTCTGTTTGGATTGGAGGAATCGATTTAGGTGGTCAATTAAAAGTAGCTGCTGGTACTTATCGCCAAAATGGTAATGACTTTTATCCTGGACCTCTTGATGCTAATGGTGAAGTTGATCAGACAACCTGTACTGATTTTGATAAACAATGGCAGGTTTTAGGGTCTGAAATTGATGAGTTCAGAACTCATTTTACAATTCCAGGAGTTTCTACATGGGATCCAAGTGGTATTCCTACAAACATTTTAGATTGGCCAGCTAAGAATAACCCAAACAATCAATTAGTTGGGAACAGAGATCTTGCTCCTTTTTTCGATTATGATAACAATGGCGAATATGATCCTACTTATGGTGATTTCCCTGTTATCAATTCATCGTTTCAGAACTATGCTGATCAAATGATCTGGTGGGTTTATAATGATAAAGGAAATATTCATACTGAAACAGGAGGGCAGGCAATTGGAATGGAAATTCAAACCCTTGCATTTGCATTTAAAACAACCGACGAGATTGACAATATGACATTTTATAAATATGTATTGTTAAATAAGGCAACAACAACTCTTGATTCAGTTTATATGGGGCAATGGGTAGATCCTGATTTAGGCTGTTATACTGATGATTATATAGGTTGTGATACAGCCAGAGGATTAGGAATTATTTACAACGCTGATGCAAATGATCAACCTTGTCCAGTAGGATATGGAGATCAGCCGCCATTATTAGGCGTTGATTATTTCAAAGGACCTTTGGATGAAAATGGAGATGAACTTGGAATGTCATCGTTCCTTTATTATAATAATGATTTCACAGTAATTGGTAATCCTGAGAATGCTTCTCATTACTATGGTTACTTGTCAGGTTCTTGGAAAGATGGTACTCCATTTACTGAAGGCGGAAATGCTTATGGCGGATCAGTTCCTACAAAGTATGTATTCCCGGGTGTTCCTAATGATCCAAGTGGATGGTCAGAATGCGCTGAGAATAACACCGCAGCAGATCGTCGGTTTGTTCAATCATCTGGTGCATTTAAACTATTGCCAGGCGCAAGTAATGAAATAATTATTGGTGTAGTATGGGTTCGCCCTCCAGTTGGAACTTATCCATGCCCAAGTTTTAATTTATTGCAAACAGCCGATGATAAAGCGCAAGCATTATTCGATTCAAATTTTAAAATTCTTGATGGACCAAAAGCTCCTGATGTAAAAATTGTTGAATTGGATAAAACTTTAATATTCAATTTGATTAATACTTTTAGTAAGGACATTGAAAAGTACAAAGATTCTGACCCAATACTGGTTGCTGTCGGTGATCCTGATTCAATCTACGCATTTCAGGGATATCAGGTATTCCAGTTATTAAATACTCAGGTAAGCGCTCAGGAATTGGGTGATCCGTCAAAATCCCGTTTAGTAGCTCAATGTGATATTAAAGA
>Ga0114969_10001698_pt1 | contig 18540 bp, 12 predicted proteins | sample M_130807_MF_Meta_FD_87316 | JGI IMG/M metagenome (GOLD analysis project Ga0114969, IMG submission 87316) | Freshwater microbial communities from Lake Montjoie, Canada to study carbon cycling - M_130807_MF_MetaG | ecosystem: Environmental > Aquatic > Freshwater > Lake | place: Lake Montjoie...
CCATGCGGGTCGTCCAGTTCCCGAGCTTCACGCGGTCGCCGGGCCTGAGGTCGAATTGTTGCGCCATGCCTTCCTCGACCAACACGCCGTCGCCATGGCGGAACGCGTCGGCGGCCGCGGCCGGTTCGGTCTCGATCCGACCGTAGAAAGGGAAGCCGCCGGCGATGGCGCGCACGTTCACGGCGCGCGGCGTCGCGGTCGGGAAACGACACCATCGAGGCGAAACTGACCTCCGAGGCCCTTTCGCCGCCGATCTTTTCCGCGAGCGCGATTTCCTCCGGCCCCGCGGGTTGGCGGCTGGTGAGCACCAGATCGGCGCCGAGCAGGGCCTTGGATTGCTCGTCGATGGTGCCGCGGAGGGTACGCCCCATCGATCCGAGGGCGACGAGTGCGGCGATGCCGAGGGTGATGCTGAGGGAGAAGAGCACCAGGCGTCGCCGGCTGCGGCGCGAATCGCGCCACGCCATGCGCCACGTCCAGGGATCGAGCAATGCGGTCAACGGGTTCACGACGGGATGCGGGTGTTCATTCGGCGCGACGCCCGTTGCGCAGCCTGACGATCTGGCCGCAGCGTCCCGCCAGTTCGAGGTCGTGCGTCACCAGGACCAGCGCGGTGCCGGCGGTCCGGTTGAGATCGAACAGCATGTCCACGATGTGGCGCGCGGTTTCGCCGTCGAGATTGCCCGTGGGTTCGTCCGCGAACAGCAGTTGCGGCCGGTTGATGAAGGCGCGCGCGAGCGCCACCCGCTGCTGTTCGCCCCCGGAAAGCTGGACCGGATAGTGGTGCAACCGGTCCCCGAGACCCACGCCCGCCAGCATTTCCGTCGCTTCCCTGCGCCGGCCCGTCTCGCCGCGGAGTTCGACCGGCACCAGCACGTTCTCCAATGCCGTCAGCGTCGGCAGCAGTTGGAAATTCTGGAACACGAACCCGACGTTTTGATTCCGGACCCGCGCCCGCGCATCCTCGTCGAGCGAACCCAAGTCGTGACCCGCGAGCCGGACGGTGCCCGAGGTGGGGATGTCGAGCCCCGCGCCCAGACCGAGCAAGGTGGTCTTGCCGCTGCCGGAGGGCCCGACGATGGCACAGGTTTCGCCGGGCATGACGGAGAGGGACACGTCGGCGAGGACGGTGAGTTCGGACGCACCGCTGCGATACGTCTTGGTCAGGTTCTCGAGCGCGAGCAGGGCTTGCACGTGCGGTCTGTTCCACGCGCCGCCCGCCCCGTCAACCCTTTCCCCGGGAAGACGGGTGCGTCCGCCCGTGTTGTCGGCGGCGGTGGCCGGCGAGGTCGATCCCGGCAACCGCCGGATGCCACACCGGAAGCGGGTGCCAATCTGCGGGCTTCCCGTGCCGCCCGGATTCCGGCAATTTGAAGGCGTCATCCCGGCAGGCATTCCTCACCAGCGTCCCCCGTAACTCCCATGAAAGCCAATGCGGCAGGCACCAAGGACAAGCGGAAGATCGCCCCGAAACCACCGGTTCGCGCCGTCCCTGGCGCCCGGATCCATCCGGTCGTCATTTACCCATACCGGCAACCCGACGATCTCGCCGACCTCGAGCAATTGTTCGATCTCGTCGGGTGGCTCGACTCCGAAAAGGGCCTGTACGCGCGGCCGATCACCGTGATCGACCGAAAGACCCACCTCGCCAACGCCGCGAATCCCCGCTATCTGGCTTTTCGCGACGAGGTGGTGGCCCGGCGCAGCGAGATCGTCGACGCGTGGTGCGTCGACACCTGCCAGATGTGGTACTCGGGCATGGGACTTGCCCACGAACGCGGCGGGTCGGACGACGTGTACTGGCTGATCCCGGGCGACTTCAACTACGCCACCCCGGCCGGGCACGAGGTGCTGGCAAAGCTGCACGACCTGCCGGAGATCTGCATCGATCTCAAACAGGACGTCTGCATCGGGGAGATCACCACCGACCACAACAACTCGAAGCAACTCATCGACAACTACGGGACCTTCGCGCTGCTGTACAATTGGTTCCCGGTGGAGGCCCAGGAGATCCGGCAATACACGGAGCGGCCGCGCTCGGAGTTTTTCGCGATCCGCCACGCGTTCCTCGGCGAGGTGCTGCGGCGCCGCTGGTACGCGTACGAACAGACCCTGGTGATCCTGCTCCACGCGGTGTCGGGGGACAAACGGATGAGCCGGTTCAACGTCGGGGCCATTTCCGACCTCCCGGAGGGGCGCGATTCGCTGGAGTCGGCCATCCAACAGGTCGAGCGCGCCGAGCGGGTCCTCAAGAGCCTGTGGCGCGAACGTCACCATGGCGACGAGCGCTGGGTGGAGCGCTACCGCGCGCTCGAGGCCCAGTCGGAAGAAATCCGGCGGACGGCGGTCGGCATCCTCGGGAACATCCTGCGCTGATCCCACGGTGGCGGCCGGCGGAAGTCCTCCCGGAGTCCACCGACCGCCGGGCATCCAGTGAAGCCGATCCTACTCCTCGTCGATTTGCAGCGCGATTACCTCCGTTCGCCCGGGTTGGAACCGGCGGCCGGCCTGGTGACCGCGCAGGCGTCGCGTCTCCTCCGGTCCTTCCGCGATCTGGCGCTCCCCGTCGTCCACGTCTGGACCACCGTCGATCGTGGTCGCGACCAACGGATGCCCCACTGGCGGCGGATGGGGAAATGGCAATGCGAGGAAGGCACCGATGGCCACCGGCCGCCGGCGGAATTGCAACCGCTGCCGGGCGAGGCCGTCGTCCACAAGCGCTTCTTCGGAGCCTTCGGCACCGGCGAATTGGAGCGCGTGCTGAATACCCTGGAGGCAGACACCCTTCTCCTTGCCGGCGTCCATCTGCACGCCTGCGTCCGTGCCAGCGCGTTGGATGCCTACGAGCGGGGATACAGGGTTTGGATCGCCGACGACGCGGTGGCGAGCGACGACCCTTTGCACGCGGCGATCACCCGTCGCTATCTCCAGGAGCGCGCGGCCGAATTCAACAGCGTCGACCATTGGCTGCGGGAACTGGGTGTTGGCGGAAGTCGGGAACCCGCCGCGTCGGGCGATGCCGAACCGCCGCCTTTGCCGGTGGCGATCATTGGCAATGCCCACGTCCACCGGACCAACCTTTGCCGGATCACCCGGCAATCCCCGGCCCGGGAAGGTTTCGCCTTGGCGACGGTTCCGGTGGCCGATGCGGCGGCAATCGGCGAGGCGACCGGGTCGGCGCGGCGGGCAGCGCGGGACTGGGCCCATTCGGATCCGGCGGCCCGGGTCCGGTTGTTGGACGATTGGGCGGACCGCATCGACGCCGACGCGGGGTTGGCGGCCGAGATCGCGCGCGAGACCGGAAAACCGATCCGACATGCCCGCGACGAGGTGGCCGCGACGGCCATCCAGCTCCGCGCGATCGCCCGGCGGGTTTGTCCGGACGAGCAACCCGGGCAGGACGCGCCGGCGTGGGTCCGACACCGTGCCTTGGGGGTGATCGCGGTCGTCACGCCGTGGAACAACCCGACCTATATCCCGGCGGGGAAAATCGGGGCCGCCCTCCTGCACGGCAACACGGTCGTCTGGAAGCCGGCGCCGGCGGCCTCGACGGTGGCCGTGCGCCTGATGCGACTGCTGCAGGAGGGGGGCGCGCCGGATGGATCGGTCAATCTCGTCCTCGGCGACCGTTCGGTCGCCGCAGGACTGATGGCGGATCCCGGGGTGGACGCGGTGACGCTGACGGGATCGACCGCGGCCGGATACGCGGCCCAGGACATTTGCGCCCGGCGGCATGTTCCCCTGCAGGCCGAGTTGGGAGGCAACAACGCGGCGATCGTGTGGGCGGACGCGGATTTGGCCATCGCGGCCGAAAGGATCGCCGAGGGCGCCTTCGCCATGGCCGGCCAACGGTGCACCGCCAACCGCCGGGTCATCGTGGACGAAAGGTGCCGAGGGGAATTCCTCGGCCTGTTGGCCGCGGCGGTCGCCCGGCTTGGCCTGGGTGATTCCATGGACCCCGGGACCCAGGTCGGCCCATTGATATCGCGGGAAAGCCGCGATCGCGTCGCCGCCTGCGTGGCCCGGGCGCGATCGCGGGGCTTGGGGATCACGATGCCCCACGGGACGTCGGGCGTCGGGGATCCATGCGGAATTCCGGGCACCGAATATTTTCCGACGCTGGTGCTGGCGGACGACCCGCGGGACGAGTTGGTGCAGGAAGAGACGTTTGGTCCGGTCCTGGTGGTGCAACGGGCGGCGAATTGGGCCGAGGCCATTTCGCGGTGCAACGGAGTGCGACAAGGGCTCGCGGCGGCCCTGTTTTCCGGGTCGCCGGAGTTGCAGCGATGCTTTCTCGCCGAGGCCCGTGCCGGCATCCTGAAGATCAACCGCTCCACCGCGGGCGCGGCGGTGGATGTTCCCTTTGGCGGATGGAAAGCTTCGGGAATTGGCCCGCCCGAACACGGGTCCAGCGACCGGGAATTCCACACCAGGGTCCAGGCAATCTACCGGTGACCGAACGGCCGGTGGTCCCGCGCTCCACGGATCCGGCGCGAACCTGCGGGAGGCGCCCCCGTCCCGGACGGTTGCCGATCCGGGCTTGGTTCGGTTGGCCGGCGGGCACAGACTCGCCGCGACTTTCCCATGAAGATCGCCACTGCATTCCGATCGTTTGTCGTGTGGGCCGTGCTCGCCGGTTCCACCTTGGCCCAATCCCCCGGGGCTCCGGCCGCTCCCGATTCCAGGTTCCAGATCCCGGCCACCGACGAGGGACTTCCCGGCGCCGGACCGATCCGTCGCCTGGAATGGTTCCGGAATCTGTGGGTCCAACGCCGCGCGGGATGGGCGGCCCGGCAGGAACTGGACCGCCACTCGCTGGTTTTTCTGGGCGATTCCATCACCCAGGGTTGGGGCGATGCCATGGGCGGGAATTTCCCGGGCGTGAAGGTCGCCAATCGCGGCATCAGCGGCGATACCAGCCGGGGGATGTTGGTGCGGCTCGAGGAAGACGTGCTGTCCCTGCAGCCGACCGGGGTGGTGTTGCTCCTGGGCACCAATGACCTCGAGGAAGGCGCGGATCCGGAGACCATCGCCGGCAACCTGCGGCTCATCGTCGCCCGTCTCAAACAGCATGATCCGCGCATGCCGGTCATCCTGTGCGACGTGTTCCCGAGCGCGGCTTCCAAGAGTCGGCCGGCGGACAAGATCAAACGGCTGAACGCCCTGTACGCGGCGGTGGCCAAGGGTCAGACGCAGGTGACGCGCATCGAGACCTGGAAGCTGTTCGCGAACGCGGCGGGCGACGCGAAGCCGGAGGAATTCCCCGACCTGCTGCATCCCAACGCGGTGGGTTACGCGAAGTGGGCGGCGGCGCTGCGGCCCGTTCTCGCCACCCTGGGTTATCTGGAAAACACGCCGGATGCGTTCGTGCCGGAGCCCGGTTTCGTCAGCCTGTTCAACGGGCGCGACCTCACCGGCTGGGGATTCCGGACCAACGAGTTCGCCGGGTTGACCAAGAGCACCGACCGGCGCTATGTCGCGCGCCATGGCCGCCTGATCGTGACCACGCCCACCGAAGGCAGCCGCGTGGAACAGTTGTGGACCACCCGCTCGTTCCCCATGAACTTCACCCTGAAGCTGGAATTCCGGGCGACCCCAAACGCCGACAGCGGCATCTTCATCCGCAAGCCCCAGCTCCAGTGCCGGGATTATCCGTTGGCCGGCCCGTACAAGGAATTGAAGCGCTACAAGGCGCAGGACTGGAACGAGGTGGTGATCGTGGTGAAGGACAACGTCGCGCACTGCACGTGCAACGGCGAGGTGCTCGAGGCCGCATTGCCGGTCCCGGCCACGGGTCCGATCGGCTTGGAAGGCGACAGCGGCCAGATGGAATACCGACGGATCCGCCTGCGGGAAGACCGGTGAAACGTCCTATGGCTTCGGATGCGCGAGAAGCCAGTCGACGACCCGCCCGGGAAACTCCCCGGAGAGGACCGGCAAGTGGATTCCCCCGTTGATGGTCCAGAGTTCCACGGAACCGCCGGGCGGGCACGCGGCGTAGCGCGTCCGGATGGTCTCGGGGCCCGCCACGTCGAGGACCAGATCCATCGAGGGCCCCGGGTCGGTCGACGGATCGCTACATCCGTTGATCCGTGCCCAGATCGCGACGGTCTGGGCCGCGCCCGGGAAAAGGGCCTGCACGGGCAACCCGACGAGGGCCCCGCCGGCATAGGGAACGATCTCGTCGGACGTTCCGTGGATCTGCAGGATGTTCACGGGTTCGCTCGGGCGATGGCGGTCGGCATCGAGATACGTGGCCCCCGCGAAGCTGGCGATTCCCGCGATGAGGTCCGCGTGCTCGCAGGCCATGCGGTGTGCCATGAACCCCCCGTTGGAAATGCCGCCGACATAGATGCGTTTGCGATCCACCGCGAACCGACGCGCGATCTCCTCGATCACGGCGCGAAGATAGCCCGAATCGTCCTCCCCACCGGCATGGAAGTCGCAGCAGGCTTCCGTGGCGTTCCAGTAATTCAGGCCCTGGATATCGGGGGTTCCCTCCGGATAGCAGAGGAGAAGTCCCCGTGACTCGGCCGCCGGTTGGAAGGCGAAATAGCTTTCCATCCAGACGGCTTTTCCCTGGTAGGCATGCAGCAAGACCACCAGCGGCATGGCCGTGTGCCCGTCGTAGCCGGACGGGACGTAGACCCGGGTCGGTCGGGGGCTCTGGATCCTGTAGAAACGTGCGGGCAACACCGTTCCGCCCACCATGGGAGTCGTCACCCCGGCAAGGTCTTCCCATGGCCCGTCGAAATGGTCGGACCGCTGCAACATCCCCGGCTTTGCCGGTGTCAGGACGGTGGCGCCGCTCTCCGCGGCCAATCGGGCGTCGGCATCGAGACGCGGCAACACGGGTCGGGAAGTTCCGGGGGCGGCATTCCGAATCGTGAAGACGGCCACGGCATTGCCCAGCGGAATGGCGCCCGCGGGATTGGTCAGGACGATGGAAAAAACCTTTTCCCCGCCCACGCCCGGCGTCCGCAGGAGCGGGACGACCAGACTCCGGACGGTCTCGTTCCCGGCGAATTCCAGGGTTCCCGAGATGGCCGTGTAATCGATCCCGGCGCGCGCCGAGCCATCCATGGTGGCATAGTCCACGCGAACCGGCCCCAGCGAGCGACTGTTGCCACGCAGGATGCCGACGGTGACGGAGTCCCAATTCTGCCAGGCGGTCCGGGTGGATTCTGCGAACCCGATGCCCGGATCGTCGTCGATGATCGTGATGGTCGCCGTGCGGCGGTTTCCCAGAAGCGCCCCTGACGTCGGGTTTTCGAGCGCGAGACGGATGGTCTCGTCGGCTTCCTTGATGCCGTCGTCGAGCAGGGGCACGTCGACGAACTTCAGGCGTTCGCCGGCGGCGAAACGGACCGTGTTCGTCGCCGCCACATAATCCAGTCCGGCGGTCGCCGTGCCATCGGTCGCCGCGAACGTCACGGTTGCCGCGGAGTCGTTCTCGCCACGGACCAATCCGATCCTCGCGAAAGCCGCGTCTTCCCGGACGTGGTAGGTCGCGGCCCCGAATTGGATGGTCTCGTCGTCGTCGGTGATGGCCACGGTCGCGGCCGTCGGATGGCCCAAGCTGGCGCCGCCGGCCGGATTGCGGAGGGATATGCCGAAGGACTTCGTGGGTTCCGCCGCGTGGTCGTTGACGAGCGTGACGGCGATCGATTTCAGCGTCTCGCCGGGACCAAAGACCAAGGTGCCCGCCGCCGCCAGGTAATCCACCCCGGCCTTCGCTGTCCCGTCGGCCGTGGCGTAGTCGACGGACACGGGAGTCGTGTCGTCGTGTCGGATCACCCGGATCGCGACCGATCCGGCATCCTCGGCGACGGCGTAGCTTTCCAACTCCAATTGCAGCGCCGTGTCGGGACCGGAAAGCCGCGGGGCAGCCGTCGTGCGGCCAGCCGAAAAGGCCGGCCCCAACGGAAGCAGCGCAAGGATCATGAGGGCGAACAGCAATGGGTTTTTCACCGGACAACCTCCGCCGCCATTGGTGGCACGACGGAGACCCGATGGGAATGGGCATCCCTTGCTGGATCTTGGCGGGGTCCGTGCCTCGGTTCGATGCGGGTGTCCCTTGGTCGCCGGGGCCCCAGCCCCTTGCGGGAAGCTCCCGCTTCTGGGAATGCTTTCGGCGTCTTGTTGGACCTATGAAACACTTTTCGCGGCCATCGTTTCCGCGTCCGTTCGCAACCTTGGCCTTGGTCGTGGTACTCAGCTCGTGGTCGCTCCATGCCGCCGAGGAAATCTTCGTCAAGAATTGCGCTCCCTGCCATGGGCCCGACGGACGCGCCCGCACGCCCGTCGCGCGTCGGCTCGGGGTGAAGGACCTCACCGTCAGCAAGGTGTCCGACGAGGAGATCGTGAAGTCGATCAAGCAGGGACGTCCGGACAAGACGGGCAAGCTGGTCATGCCGTCGTTCGACGACAAGGTTACGGCTCCCGACATCGAGGCCCTCGTCAAGGCGGTGAAGGCGCTGCGAAAGTGAGACCGGCCCCCGGGTCCGTGGCCCGTCCGCCCAGCCATCCATGAATCCCATGCCGTCCGTGGACTCCGGCGGGCCCGCCGGGATGATGGCGGCGGACCTTCTCGGATGCATCGAGGCGTCCGACGACGCGGGATTCGACCGGATCTACCCGCCGGCGATCCGCGGCCTTTCCGCGGCGCATTGGTCGCCCGTGGCCATCGCGCGGCGTGCGGCCCGCTTTCTGGCGAGGGAACCCGGGACGCGGGTCCTGGACATCGGGTGCGGCCCGGGAAAGTTCTGCATGGTGGGCGCCTTGACCACGGCCGGGCTTTTCACCGGGATCGAACGGCGCGCGCATCTGCGCGAGATCGGGCGCAAGCGCATCGCGGGGGCCGGCATCGCCAACGCGGAGATCCAAGAAGGCAATGTCGACGACGTGGATTTCACGCGGTTCGACGCCTTCTATATTTTCAATCCATTCGCGGAAAACGTCGGGGAAGCGCCGGCCATCGACACCACCGTTCCCTTGTCCGCGGGGCTGTACGCGACTTATACCGGGATCGTGGCGGCCGGTTTGGCTGCGGCGCCGCCGGGAACCCGGGTCGTGACCTTTTGGGGCGCGTGCGAGGAAGTGCCGCCCGGTTACGCCTGCGTCGGGAGATCCGAGAACGGCGAGCTCAAGTTCTGGGAGAAGCGCGGGGATTAGCCTACGGGAGGAGATTGCCGTCCGGTTGGCGCAGGAACGACAGGAGGTCGGCGAAATCCCGGGGCGACCAACCGCCTTCCAGCCCGTCCGGCATCAGCGATCGTCCGGTCGCCCGAACCGCTCGGATGTGGCTGCGGGGAATGGATTCGTCCGGGGAGCCGGGATGCCGGACGGTGAGGCGCGTTTCCGTCTCGCTGGAGATCAGGCCCGTCACCGTCTCGCCGCCCACGGTCGTGATTTCGTAGGCGCCATAGTCCGGCGCGACCTGCCGGCTGGGATCGAGGACGTCCGTGAGCAGGGTTTCGAGGGGTCGCGCGGCGATCCCGGAGAGATCGGGGCCGACCCGTTGTCCATGGCCCTGGACGTAGTGGCAGGCGAGGCACAGTTTCGCGAAGGTCGCGGCTCCACGGGCCCGGTCCCCGGTCATGCCGAGCGCGGGCCGGAACCTTTCCACCACCCGCTCGCGATCCGGGTCCGCGCCGTGCGGAACCGGCGCGGGACGCGACCATCGCCGGGGCTCGGCGCGACGGGAAAGCCACGCGGCGTCGGTGGATCGCGTGCTGCTCGCGGCGGCAAGGAGCAGCCAACGGTTGGTGGTGGCCCCGGCGATGTCCGCGAGCAGGCTTTCGCGCAGCCGCGCCTGTTCTTTCGGCAAAGTGCCCAGCGCGAGCGCGACCCGGAGTCGGACCGCCATGTCCTGGTCTCCGGCGAGGGGAATCACGGCGTCGGCATCCCGCGCGAGCGCGACGGCGGTTTCCCGCACGCGGGGCGATGGATCCCGCAACGCGTGGCCGAGGGCTTTTGCGTCGGCCGCGTCGAGGGCGTCGAGGAGATGCAAGGCCTGCGCCCGTGCCTCGGGAAAGGCGCCGCCGCGGGCGAGTCGTCGGAGCGCCGCGACGTCCTTCGGATCCCGTTGCTCGAGCAGCAAACGACGCGACGTGTCCCGCAGCCAACCGTTCGGGGTGTCGAGGCAGCGGACCAATGCGTCGTGCGGCGCGCGGGCGAGGGAAACCACCGAGGCGGGTGGCGTCCGCGGGATGTCGCGTCTGCGGATGCGCCAGATGCGTCCGTGCTCGCGACCCGCATCCCAGGCCACCCGACCGCGCATGTCCTTGGCGACCCAGTCGGGATGTTCGACGAAGCGGCGGTAAAAGTCGGCGACGTACAAGGCGCCGTCCGGGCCGGTGGCGAAATTTACCGGGTGAAACCAAGGGTCGCTGCTGGCGAGGAACTCTTTCCCGGCCTCGCCGCGTTCGGCGCGGAAGGTGGGTCCGTCCGGGACCAGCATCCGGCGGTGGACGAGATTGCGGAGGCTTTCGCCGACGAACGCATTGCCCCGGTGGTCCGCGCCGAGGGCATCGCCGCGGAACAGGTGCAGGCCCGACAACGCGTTGAAGTGGCTGCCGGACTCGTTGTTGAAAACCAACGGGGGCGGCGTGCGCGGGAAGACCTCGCCGGAGTCTCCCTCGGGCAGGCAATCCTGCAGGACATCGGTCGCCGCGAGGGCCGGATTGCGGGCCAGGTATCGGTCCGGGAAAACCTCGTGGCGCAGGGGAATGGTGTTCCAGGAGAGGAAGCGGTGTCCCCAGTCGTCGATCCCGAGCCCGAACTGGCTGCGACCCGCGAGGGTCTCGAGGGTCACGCGGCCGTCCCAACGAAAACGAAAGTCGCGCCCGCGCAGCGACCACACGTTGGTTTGTCCCGGGGCCCGGATCTCGCCGTCGCTGCGGCCGTTCGCGCCGTAGATCCATCCGTCGGGACCGAACTGGAGCGCGTTGGCGCGCAGTTGCTGGTTGCCGGTGCCGAAGCCGGTCAGGACCAGCGTCCGTTCGTCGGCGCGGCCGTCGCCGTCGGTGTCGCGCAGGAACCAGATGCCCGGCGCGGCGGTCACGAGGACGCCGCCCCGGAAAGGAAGGACCGAGTTCGGAAACGGCAGGGCGTCGGCGAAGACCGACGCGGTTTCATACAGGCCATCGCCGTCGCGATCCTCCAGCAAGCGCACCCGTCCGCCCTCGCGGGCGTTGGGGTAATCCCGCATTTCCGCGACATAGAGGCGGCGGTGCTCGTCCCATGCCATGGCCACGGGACTCTCGACCATCGGTTCGGCGGCGACCAACTCGGCGACGAGGGAGGCATCGGCGAAGGCGAACGACGCGCGTTCGGCCTCGGGGGGGCGCGGGCCATCGGGGGCCGCGAGCGCGGTCGCCGCGACGAGGGAAAGCAGCGCGGCCAGTGCGCGGCCGGAAGCGGGGCGAAGGGAGTTCATCGAGCGGAAACGGTGGATTGGGGCCGCGGATCAGGGCGCCGCCGCGGCGAGTTCCTTCAGGAGCGCGACGGCCTCGTCGGCGATGCGCTCCCCGGTGCCGGTCTCGGCGTAGCTCTGGAACCCGGTCCAAACCTGGTAGCCGCCCAGCTTGTGGGCCTCGCGATTGGGGAGGTAGCCGATCCAATCGTTGGCGAGTTCGGCGACATAGGTGTGCCGGAACGGGGAGCGGTTCTTGATGTCGATGCCCAGTTGGGTGAAGTACTCGGCGGGGACGCCGACGATGGCGACGTCGCCGATGCGCAGGACCTGCACCCAAGTCTCGCGTTCCTGTCCCTGCCGGGGGGCGAGTTCGCGCCGCATGTTCCGGAAGACCTGCTCGATGATCCCGGCGTGCGGCGGCCCGGCGTGTTTGCGGACATAGCGGGCGACGGCGGCTTCCTCGGCGGCCTCGTCGAATTGCCGGACCCGGAACCTGATGGGCCGGCGCCGGGCATCGAGGCGGGCGACGTCGCGCGATTGGGCGCGCTGCAGCGTGTCGAACACCGCGGTCTTGAGGCGGCGGATGCATTCGTCGCCGTTGAGTTCGAGGTTGTGGGTCGAGCCGCTGGCGCCTTCGAGGAACAGCGCGGTGCCCCCGAGTTGCCGTTCGAGTTCCTGCGCGGCCATGCCGTAGATGCTCGGGGAACGGCGTCCCGGCGTCCGGGCGCCGATCGTGTGCGTGCTGTGGTTGAAGAGGAGGGCGAGCAACCGGTCGTCCGGCGCCCGGAACGCCAGCACGGGCAACTCGGCGTCGAACGGCCCGGTGGGACGCACGACGTTGGTCCGTGCGCCGATCCAGAACACCTGACCGTCGTCGAGGAGCATGCGGCTGTTCTGTCCGACGGTGCGTTCCTCGCCGAGCGCGAAGGAAAAGCGGGCCTCCGCGAGCCGGGCGTTCGCGTCCGTCACCGCCTTGGCAATGCCCGCCTGCACGCGGCGGGTGAAGACGTCGACGGGCCCGTAGTCGTGCACCCGCATGGTGCTGGGCGCATGGTGGGTGTGGGTACAGTTGACCAGGACGTGGGAGGCCGGGATCCCGGTGGCCTTCTCGATCCCGGCGACGACCGGATCGAGGGTCTCCCGCGTGAGCATGAGGACGTCGCACGCGACGATGGCGATCCGGGTCGGCGCCTTCTCGAGCACCAGGGCGACGCAACGCAACTGGCCTTCCTGCCCGGAGGATTTGCCGGCCGTGATGCCGCCGGCGATGACCATGGAATCGTCCGCCTCGAGCGTGACCGCCGCGGTGCCGACCCGGAGCGGGGAAGCGACTTCGGCCCGCAGGGCGGGCACGGCGAAGAACAGGGCGAGGCCAAGGCCGAGCCGGGCGGGGAGACGGGTTGCCCGGCGGGTCGTGCGCGGGCACGGAAGAGCGGAGGGAACGGGTGCGGCCGGCATGGCGCGAGGCTACGGGGCGGGTGGTTCGCGTCAATGGTTGGGGGTTGTTCCGGGCTCGGGGGACTCGCTATCGTCCGGCCCGTTCCCCGCCGAAATGCATCCCATGAGAATCCCGCCGATCGTTGTCGTGCTCGCCCTGTTTGCCGCATTGCTCGCGCCCGCGGCGGTGGCCAAGACGCCGGCCCGGCCCAACATCCTCTACATCCTCGCCGACGACATGGGCGTCGGCGACGTGTCGTGCCTCAATCCGGACAGCGCGTGGCAGACGCCGAATCTGGACCGGATCGCGCGGGAGGGACGGGCATTCACCGACGCGCATTCGGCGTCCGGGGTGTGCACCCCGAGTCGCTACACCCTGCTCACCGGCCGCTATTCGTGGCGTGGCGCGCTCAAGTCGAGCGTGCTGCATGGCTTCGACCGGTCGCTCGTCGAATCCAACCGCGTCACGGTGGCGTCGTTCCTGAAGGGGCAGGGTTATGCGACGGCGATGGTGGGCAAATGGCATCTGGGCGTGGATTGGGTGCGCACCGGACCCAAGGTGGGCGACGTGGATTACACCCAACCGTTCGGAGGCGGGCCGCTCGCGCACGGTTTCGACCGCTTCTTCGGCATCAGCGCCTCGCTCGACATGCCGCCCTACGTCTACCTCGTGGACGATCGGGCCGCGGCCGTGGCGAGCGGGACCATCGCCGACAGTCCCAAGCCCAAGATGTGGCGGGCGGGCCCGATCAGTCCCGATTTCCACCACGAGGAAGTGCATCCGCGCTTCGTGGAGAAAGCCTTGGCCTTCGTCGCCGAGCGCGCCGCGGCGGCCGACCGCAAGCCGTTCTTCCTCTACCTGGCGTTCGCGTCGCCGCACACGCCGATCATCCCGACCGAACCCTTCCAGGGGAAAACCAAGACGACGCCCTACGGCGATTTCGTGGCGCAGGTGGACGCCTCGGTGGGCGAGGTGCTGGCGGCACTGGACCGTCATGGGATGGCGGGCAACACGCTGGTGATCTTCACGGCCGACAATGGGTGCGCGCCGGTCGCGAATCTCGAGGAGTTGAAAATGTTCCACCACGACCCCAGCGCGGGTCGGCGCGGGCACAAGGCGGACCTGTTCGAAGGCGGGCACCGGGTGCCGTTCATCGCGCGATGGCCGGGCCAGGTGCCCGCGGGAACGCGGTGTTCCCGGACCGTGGGGCAACTGGATCTGATGGCGACCTGCGCGGATCTGCTCGGCGCGCGGCTTCCGGCTTCGGCGGGCGAGGACAGCGTGAGCATCCTGCCGCTGTTGCGCGGGGGCGAGAAAACCCCGCCCCGGCGCGAAGCGCTGGTGCACCACTCCAACAATGGTTCGTTCGCGGTGCGGCAGGGAAAATGGAAACTGCTGCTGTGTCCGGATTCGGGCGGTTGGAGTTCGCCGAAGCCGAACAGCAAGGAGGCGGAAGGCTTGCCGCGATTCCAACTCTACGATCTGGAGGCCGATCCGGCGGAGAGGAAGAACGTCCAGGCCGAACACCCGGAAGTGGTCCAACGGTTGGGACGATGGCTCCGGGATTCGATCCGGCGCGGCCGCAGCACGCCCGGCGCGCCGCAACCCTACGACGACAAGACGCCCTGGCCGCAGACGGCGTGGATCGGGGCGTTCGCGAAGTGACGGTGGCCGGCATCCCGCTCGAAAGCCCGGCGCGGCGCCGCGCGTGGGCACGCGGCCCTGGGTTTGCGCCGGAGCCGGGGGGCAAGGGCCGGGTCGACCGACCCGGCGCGTTCAGCCGCGTGGCTGGGGACCGAGCCGCTTTTTCCACGCGGCGACTTGCCGGCGCACTTCCGTGGTGCCGGGCGCCCCGGTGATCCTGCGGCGGGCCATCGCCTTGCCGAGTTTGAACACGGAGGCGACATCCGGGCCGAAGGCGGGATCGATGTCCCGGAACTCCGCGACGGTCAGTTGGTCGAGCGGCTTTCCCCATTTCTCGGACAAGCCGACGACCGCGCCCACCACGTGGTGGGCCTGCCGGAACGGCATCCCTTTCTTCACGAGATAGTCGGCGAGATCCGTCGCCAGCAGGAGCGGGTCCGCCGCGGCCTTCCGGCACGCCTCGGTGTCGACCGTGGTGTGGTCGAGCAGGGCACCCATCAACCGCACGCAGGCCCGCACCGTGTCCGCCGTGTCGAAGGCGCGTTCCTTGTCTTCCTGCATGTCCCGGTTGTAGGTCATCGGCAACCCCTTCATCAGGGTCAGCAGCGACACCAGGTTGCCGATCACCCGCGCCGATTTGCCGCGCGTCAGTTCGGCGATGTCCGGGTTCTTCTTCTGCGGCATCAGCGACGACCCGGTGGTGTAGGCGTCGGCGATCCGCACGAATCCGAACTCGCTGCTGACCCACAGGATGACGTCCTCGGCCAAACGGCTGAGGTGGACGGCCAGCAAGGCGCCGGCCGCGCAGAACTCCACGAGGAAATCGCGGTCGGCCACGCCGTCCATGGAGTTCTGGGTGATCCGCGCCCGTCCCTTGGAATCCACGAAGCCGAGGAGTTTCGCGACGAGGGCGCGGTCGAGCGGCATGGTTGATCCGGCGATGGCGCCGCTGCCGAGCGGGCACACGTTGGCGCGGTCGGCGCAGTCGGCGAGCCGCGCATGGTCGCGCTCGATCATCTCGGCGTACGCGAGGCAATGGTGGGCGAGGTACACCGGTTGCGCGCGCTGGAGGTGCGTGTAGCCGGGGATGACCACCTCGGGATTCCGGGCCCCGAGTTCCACCAGCGATTTCTGCAGGCCGCGGATCTCGGACTGCAGGGCGGCGATCTCGTCGCGGAGCCAGAGACGGATGTCGAGGGCGACCTGGTCGTTGCGCGAGCGCGCGGTGTGGAGGCGGGCGCCGGCGGGGACGCGGCGCGTCAACTCGGCCTCGAGGTTCATGTGGACGTCCTCGAGCGCGGGCTTCCATTCGAAAGTGCCGGCCTCGATCTCCGCCGCGATCGCCTTGAACCCGGACTCGATGGCGCGGAGTTCGGTCGAGTCGATCACGCCGATCCGTTTCAGCATGGTGGCATGCGCGACCGAGCCGCGGATGTCGTGGCGCCAGAGACGCCAGTCGAACGAGATCGACTCGGAAAACGCGGCGACGTCGGCGGCGGGGCCGCCGGCGAACCGGCCGGAACGCGAAACGGGGGCGGGACTGGAGCTCATCGTGTCGCCCGCACCTTGCCGCATTCCGGTCGCGAAGTCAGGCCCAACTTCGGGCGCCGCGCCATGTGGCCGGCGGAGTCACGGGGCGGAGGATGGGCCCGCGGCCGGACCCGCCGACGGCGGCCCCGGGGCTAACGCTTCGGAGGATCGGATGGCAGGGGCTCCAGCGTGACCGGATCGCGCAGGGGCAGTTCGGTCACCTTGCCGCCCGAAAGTTCCCCGAGTTTCGCCGGATGGTCGGGATGACCCTTCAGGATCTCGTCCCGTTGGCCGACGACCACGATCACGGCGCGCTCGGGGTGAAGATACTTCCTGGCGACGCGCTGGACCTCGTCCTTGTCGATGGCCTCGACGCGGCCGCGGAGTTTCTGCCAGAAGGCGGGATCCTTTTCGAATCGTCCCGTGAACTCGTCGTTGGCGAACTGGCCGGCCACGCGGCCCTTGGTGCTGAAAGTGTCCGGGAACGAATCGACGAGGGAACGTTTGGTGGTGTTGAGTTCCTCGTCGGTGACGGGTGCGGCGGCAATGCGCTGGATCTCGTCGAGGACGATGCGCGAGGCGTAGGCCACGGTGCGGGATTTGGTTTCGAAGCCGGCGGCGAACGGGCGGGCGAACGAGGTGCCGCCGCCGAACTGGCTGCTGGCCCCGTACGCGAGGCCTTCGTCGGATCGCACCCGGTTCATGATCCGCGAGGTGAATCCGCCCCCGCCGAGGATGTCGTTCATCACGCGGACGGCGAGATAGTCGGGATCGTCGCGTTTCAACCCGGGCAACAACACCGAGACGCGGCCCTGGTTCACGTCCTTGTTCACGAGGTACACCCCCGGTTGGGCCATCCGGGTGTCGGTCGGGATCGCCGGGGGTTTCTCGCCCGCGAACGGCCAGTCGGCGAAGAGTGCCTCGAGTTTCGGGACGATCGCCCCGCGGTCGAAGTCGCCGCTGACGGCGACGGTGAAATTCGCGGGATGGAACCACTTCCGGTGGAAGGCGCGGAGGTCCTCGACGGCGATGGAGGCGATGCTGGATCCGGTGAGTTGGCGCGCGGCCCAGAAATCGGTGCCGTAGGCCAGCGACTCGACCTCGCGGGCATGGATCGAGGAGGAGTCGTCGTTGCGTTGTTGGAGCGACTGGAGCGTTTGCTGGCGGTAGAGCTCGAGTTTGTCGGCCTGGAAGCGCGGGGCGGAGAGCACCTCGCGGAGCAGGGCGAGACCCTCCGGGAGATCCTTGCTCAGCAGGTTGAGGGTGACGGTGCCGGATTCCTCGCCGACGGCGGACGAAAGGCCGGCGGCGAGGAAGGCGAGTCGTTCCTCGAGTTCCTCGGCCTTCCGGGACTGGGTACCGCCGCGCACGAGCAGATGCCCGGCGAAATCGGCGATGCCCTCGCGGCCCCTCGGGTCCAGGTAGGCGCCGGTGCGGACAAGGACGGTGACGGTCACGAGGGGCAGCGTTCGGTCGGGCACGACGTACGCGATCGGGCCCGACTTCAGCGGGACGCGGTAGTCGGCGGGATTCGGCGGATCGTAGGCGAGCTTCGGGAAACGGAGTTTCTCGGGACGATCGGGGATCTCCGCGGCGATCGGGCGGGTGGCGGGAAGGGAGATCGCGAGCAGGACGGCGAGGGCGAGCGGCTTCATGGCGTGGGAGAGGGATCGGGTCGTCGTCGGTTCACTTCTTGGGTTCGAGTTCGGCGAGGCGGCGTTCGACGACTCCCTTGATGAATTTGGCCAATTGCTGGCGCTTGGGATCGCCCTGCGCGGCCTTCGCCTGCATCTGGGCGAGCATCTGCCGGAGTTGGGCGGCGTCTTTCTCCTGTTTCACCGAGGAGGAAATCTGGCGCGCGATGGGTTTCTGTTCCGGCGAGAGGCCGGCGAGTTCGTCGTCGTCGCCCGCGGTTCCCGGGCCGGCTTTCCGCGTGTAGCGGGCGACGGCGCGGTTTTCCTTGGAGAGATACTTGGCGGCGACGCGCCGGACGTCCTCGGGAGCGACGGCCTGGATGCGCGGCCCGGCCTCGTTGATCTCGCGCCAACCGGCGACGCCTTCGGCATGGATGAGCCGGTAGAGGATGCCGAACGTGGACGTCAGGCGGCGGTACTCGGCGGCGGCGAAATTGTTTTTGACCTTCTGGAGTTCCTCGGCCGGGACCGGTTCGCGGGCGAGGCGGTCGAGTTCCTCGTGGAGGGCCCGCTCGAGATCGTCGAGGGACACGCCGTCCTTCGCCTCGGCGCTGACCTCGAACATGCCGGCCCATTTCCGGGACTGGTTGCCGGCCCCGGCGTCGGTGGCGAGCTGGCGTCCGAGCACGAGGCCCTTGTAGAGACGCCCGGTCCGGCCGTTGAGCAACTGTTCGAGCACCTCGAGCGCGTAGCTGTCGCGATGGCCGGCGGCCACGGCATGCCAGACGATGTCGAGCTGTGGATTCGTCTCGGCCTCGGCGTTGTAGCGCTTCTCGGCGTACGACGGGATCTCCTGGGTGAGCACTTCCGGCGGG
>Ga0114969_10001701_pt1 | contig 18528 bp, 29 predicted proteins | sample M_130807_MF_Meta_FD_87316 | JGI IMG/M metagenome (GOLD analysis project Ga0114969, IMG submission 87316) | Freshwater microbial communities from Lake Montjoie, Canada to study carbon cycling - M_130807_MF_MetaG | ecosystem: Environmental > Aquatic > Freshwater > Lake | place: Lake Montjoie...
GCATCGTACTGACCCTGAGTGAGGGGAACAGGACAGAACTGAACCACACCTCGCTCAAAGCGAGCCAAATCTGCTTTAAGAATTCCATCGACTTCTTCCATGCTGAATGTGCGGTTGTCTGCGTCTTTGAGGGCAAATCCATCCCGCTCTTCTATCTTCATCTTGCCTTGCTCTGGGTACAAGACATGACCCACCCCCACCGTCCACAGCTTGGCTGGGCAACGGTAAGGTTTCTGACGCACACCTTCATGGTGCTTAATCATCTTGAGAGCCTTGTCTGACAGGTTCATTTCTTACCAAATGCCTGTGTACCAAACCAAAATGACACCACGGATGCCCAGATAATTTGAGTCTCGTTATCCCACAGCAGGTCTAACGCTACATCAAACGGCACTTCCTTGTGATAGGCAAACCAGAAACCAAAGATTTCCACAAAGGCAAACAACACAAACAAACCATAAGTTATGGCAGGACGCACCATAGCGCGGGCGTTTACTACCCACTGGCTGGCTCCTTGACCGATAGCAATGTCGTGGGCATACAGGGCTTGACGCTCTTGCATAGCAGTCTGTGCGTTGGTCACTTCAGCGTTAATCTGAATCTGCTCGGTCTGGATGTGCTCAATACGCTCTTGGGCTTCTAGCCCCGCCTTCTTCAAGGTTAACTCGCGCTCAGTCTGCATCTGCGCCAAAGCTAGTTCATGCGACTTGTCTGCACGGTCTTGGAAGAAATCCATCAGTTTGGGTAACCCACCCATCAGGAAAGACAGTAGGGTTGAGAATAGTGTCATCATTTTGATTCCTTTAGTTCACGTTTCAACTTACGCAACTCTTTCATCTCTTGTTTCAACTGTGCCCGCATGTATAGGGTTTCCACGTACGCCATTGAGGTTACCCCTACGACAATACATATTGCGACCCCTATCAAAATCCACCAGACAAGTTTCGTAGTTCCCACATGAGCCATCCAAAAAATAGAGATATAAACGTCACGGCAATTACCCCACTTATTGTTTCAATGACTTGAATCTCGTCTTGCTCTCGTACCCACCTTGCCAGCCTTGCCCTGCGAATCATCTCTGACCTTGCCCACGCTTGTTCTTGTTCTATTTTGGCGTGCATCTTGAGGAATCGGCTATACAAATCTTTTAACTCAGGCGGGGCATAGACCATTGCCTCTCTGGTCTGCTCCATCAACTTCTCCATCTGCAACTCAATCAAAGCCCGCTCAATGGCTTTTTGGCTGGTGTTTTGCGTTGGGTCGTAGTTGGTCTTACTTGTCTCTTCTAACTCAATGTAGTAGTTATTGATTGATTGCTGCGTGTCAAAAAGGACTCCGAGGTTTGCACCAATCTCGCTGATGAGTTTGAGTTCAAGGTCTTCGTAAGACTGCTTCTTTGCTGCGGCTTTCTTTTGCGCCACAGGCTTGGTCGGGGCGTTTGGCTCGGTGGGTTTAGAAGTGAATAGTCCAATGAACCAGTCAAAGATACCTTTGATAGCCTTGACATCGCCAATGACTCCCTCGACAGTTTTCTTTGCGCCCTCAAGTTCCATGCGTCCTTCGTGGAGCATGTTGCACCCTGCCTTAATAAAGCCAACAGCGGCTTGCGCCGCCATAAGTAGGGTGAAGGGATCCACATTTTATTGAGGGTCTGCTGGTTCGGGTGTGTTGCCTTCAGCCACCCACTTTAAATAGGCTTGGTAGTCTGAATTAGCGGGGTCGAAGGGGATGCAAGCGTTATCTGAAAGGCGTTGCACAACAGTGACTTCTGTCAATGGAGCAATAGGGTTTAATAATTTATACATTTTATAACTCCGCAGATAATGTTAGTCTTGCGTTTGCTGTTGCGGCCGCTCTTAAATACGCACCCCTACCTACAGTAACCGTAGGAGAAGTAGCATTTACTCTTATGCTTCTAAGAGCGCTTAAATCAAAAGTAATTGCTGAACAAGTCCCACCTCCACTGCCATCACTTGTATTCCAATCACTAGCCGCAGATACCGATCCAGTTGGAGCAGTTCGCATTGTTAAATATTGCAAAACTAATTCAGCAGTAGTTGATCCTGTAATCACTCCAACTGCTGTTGTTTCATAAATAGATGTACCACCCCAAGTTTGAAAATACCTCTGACACAAAGCCAACTCAGTACCATAAGGGCGATACTCAAATGTCGTTGCTACTGTGCCCGTTTCTAGTTGTACGCCTGTGATGTAGAGGGTTGCATTTGCTGTTCCAACGAGAGATGTTGCACCAGTAGGTGAAGTAGCGTTAACACTTTGCCATGACCCAGCAGTTATGCTATTAGCAGAACCAACGCCAAGACTAAAAAACAAACCAATACCAACGCCATTATTTGTAAGCCAAGTTCCTGATGTGTCACCGGGAATAGTTATTGTTTTATATTCAAATGTATTTGCGGTACTAATTGTGTATGTGGCTGTATAAGAACGAGTATTAGACGCACCTCTTAAACCAACACCAAAAGTTCCTGTTAGTGAACTACGCACCCAAAAAGACAAAGTTATTGATGTAGCACTTGCTAAACCAAAATTAAAATCAGCGGTATTAAACCCCTCTATAAATTGATGTAAAGCAAAATAATCATTAGTGCCAACAGTATAAGCAGTTGACGATGATGTTACTAATAAAGAACTGGAAAACCCAGCGGGTGCAGTTGAACTTTGTATGACTGTAAACTTAGACGCTTGACTTACATCAGCCGCCCATCTATCTAAAGTGTATTGTCCGTTTGTAGGAGTAACACTAGCCCCCGCATTACGCTGGTCAATCACCATCGCACCATTGATGAGGCGATTCTTAAAGCCAAATGTACTAGCGCTATTAAAACTAGCTGCTGTCAGGGCTCCTGTGATTGTCTCGCTACCTGTGTTAACGATACCTGTAGTGCCGTTTAGTGTGATTGTCATTTAGGGAACTCCTCTTTTACGGACTGTATGGCGGCTTTCCATGCGTCGTAGCCACCGTGGTACATAAGGTCTAGTTGGTCAGCAATGCTTGGGTAGGCGGCTGCTCTTTTGGCTTTGTATGCGTTGGCGTTCATATAGGCTTGTACAACTGCTTCGTCATATTGAACAATGTTCTCGTCTTTGTCGTAAGCCACATCGCCACGGATAGTGACCACATTACTATAGGTTGCAATAATTGCATTATGTTTGTTCATGCGGCTATCTCCATGAGTGTTAGTGTTGCACCACTGTACCAAGTGATTGTGGAACTAGAGCCAGCCTGAAAATATATGTTGTAGGTTGTAGAAGATGTAGTTGCTGGAGAATCTAAATATATAACAGCAAGCCCACTAATCATTCTATTTGCGGCAGAAAAATTATTGCTACTATTTCCTAAATCTGTCGCGCCTCTGCGAACTGCTACTACGGCTTGATTATTTGCCACACCAGTATCCATAGCACCAGCAAGCAATATTAGTATTTTGCTAGTTGATGAGCTTGGAGTAATGCTTAAACCATAACCAGTTGCAGTTGGAGAGGATGATGCAGTTGTGTAACTTGATGAAGTTATTCCACTAACCACTTGCAACACAGCAGAGCGTGCTACCGAAAATGGATACCAAGTTGTGTTAGATAACCGATAGACATAAGATAGCGGTTGATTTGCAAAAAGTGTTGCTGGTACACCAACTATTGACTGGCCTGTGTTGCCACTTAGCGTTAACGCAGTGATTATCTGAGTTGACTCTACTGTTATGACCATCCCATCCGCAGGGGCGGCGGGCATTGTGACCGTTCCAGTAGCTAAAGTACCGGCAGGGTTAATTATCAGAGTCTGCGTTCCAGCCGCAAAGGTATAACTAAACGCCGTTGTTAGGACTTGGTAGTCGTACTGTTGAATCAGTCCGTTTGTTCCGTCGAGTTTTGCCATAATTTAGCCTTTCGGGTATTTAGTCTTAACCGCTTGGCAGTCAGAAATGTACTTTGCAATCTGTACTTGGTCACCTTTGACCACGCCGTCTAGGTAGTCGGTATACGGGGGATACTCAGCGGCACGTTTTTCAGCATAAGTTCTTGCGGCTTGAACTGCTGCTTGTGTGGCTGCACGAATAGTGGCGGCTTCCTCGTCTGTAATCTGAACAGAACCAGCAGGTAACAAATGTTCATGTTCAACAGAATCAATAAAGTGTAAAGAATTGTCGGGGGCTTTATAGTGTGGCATAGCATGTTCCTTAACGAAGTTCTGCCCAAGTCACTATTGATTTGGATCCTTGATTGTTGTCTACAACATAAGTTGCCCCTGCTGGCACTATTACAGTTACTATCGTTCCCAAATTTGCACTTGCGACACTTGAGGCTGCTGTAATACCACTCACCACGATTGATGAGGTTCCATTAGTAGTTGCTTGTGGTTGAGCATTTACTTGGATTGGTTTTCCTGTTGTATTGTAATAAGTAGTGCCAAGTACTCTACTTGCAGCTACGTTTTGCCAAGTTTGTCCATACCCCAAAGAACTCATAGCAGATAAAGCCTGCCCACCATAACCTTGAATAGTTGATGGTGCTGTAGCCCAAGTCCCTGCCGTCGCCTGCGTACTTTCAATGTAACCAATCACCCGATATGCAACACTTGTTCTGGCTGTTGTTGAATAGACTACTGATGCGCTATCTGCTGCGCCTGCCCCGCCTTCAGCCGTTGTACTAATCAGATTTGTTTCATCAAGTTGGTTGCCGCCACTAATATTTACGGCTGCAAGTTCAATTGTTCCAGCATTATTCAAAGCAATTACTATGATGCGAGATTGAACAGCGCTTACAGTTCCAAGAGTTGAACCACTTGAAATAACTAAACTAGAAGGAGTTCCTGAAACGGTAGTAACAGTACCGCTACCTAATGTGGTGTCACGAAAATCTAGTGTTAACACAGAAGCAGAAATTGTTAATGCGCTGGATGCAACAGAAGCGGAGATTGGTTGTATTTGTACCCCAAAACCTAAAGTCCCTGATGCCGCAGGCAGCGTGACTGTAAATGCGCTATTAGTGTTGGGCGAAGCTATCGTGACTGAACCCGACCCGCTTGCATTACCTGATAATTTGACTTGAGACATCGTTTCCCCTTTAGACCACAGTCCAAACGCTATTGCTTGGAACCGTTACTGTTACGCCAGCATCAATCGTTACTGGGCCAAATGTACCAGCGTTATTGTTCGTGGTGATTGTGTAATTTGTTGTGACATTTAAGCCGTTTTGGTAGAAGATTTGGTCAGTTCCACCACCTGTAGCACCTGCACCGCCGCCAGCAATCTTAACAAAATCACTTGTTGTAGAGTCCCATGCTACCAAAGCTGAACTACCAGCAGCTATGGATACCCCAGTAGTTGGAGATGATGGACCGCCACTGATATAAACCAGACTGCTATCTGAACAGTTATTGACAACTATATACGTCTTACTTGACTTTGGTGCATAAATATAACGTGTTACACCCGGTGCGCCTGTAGCAATTAGGATGGCGTATCTGGCTGCGTTTGTAGAAGATGCGTTTGTATCGCCCGGCTGTGTGGTCGTTAGTGTCCAGTTTCCAGCAGCAACAGAGTTTATTTGTGTGCCAGCAATAGCGTTTTCTACGAACTGGGTCAAATCAGTATTGACGGTGCTACCCCAGACGTTCGTCAACTCTCCCGTAACGGGCAGTACTAATTTAAGTAGGCTGGTATATGAAGATGCCACGTTTAAGCTCCTTTATTCATTGTATTGGTTTATTAGACAACAGTCCATACCGAACCACTTGGAACCGTTACAACAGCACCGCTAGAAATCGTTACTGGCCCACCACTGATAGCGTTGTTACCTGTATTTACGGTAGAACTTGTACTAACAGTCGCAGCATTTTCAATATACCCTTCGCCACCTATGACCGCCCGTTTAGCAGGGTAGTCACACCAAACATCTTTTGTACCGGCACTGAAGTTAACTAAAGCGCCTGCGTTACTAGAAGCCAGCACCGTATCCCTGCTCAGGGACGGAGTTGCCGAAGTGTATGTACCGATACCAACTTCCCATTCTGTGCCAGTCTGACCTGCAATCGTATAGTACGTTACATTGGTATTACCTATAGCAGAAAAAGATTGAAAGCCTGTAGCTGCGCCAAGAAGCGTCACTGCTCCAGTGCTAGTAGTGGTGGTAGTCTCCTTTACTCGGTCTGCTAATACAAATGCCATATTTATCCTTTAAGCGACCAACGCCCAAGTTGTACCCTGAGAATTATCAACATTATCCCATGTTGTGGACTGATTGTCATTCACCAATACCCATGTAGAGCTTTGAGCATCGTTGATGATTTGCCAATTTGGGCCACCCCTAGTCGGTGCATGTCCAACCAAAGTCAAAACCCCACATGGTGGCGTAATAAATGTACCGCTAGACACACTTGGGGCTGCCCCAACCAAGGATAGCGCAACTCCATCAGGTTGTACTGCGCTAGTCTGAGCAACAGACGGGGCATAGCCTGTTATGTTTACAGCCCCCACTGATGGGGTAATTGAAGCCGCAGTTATTACATTTGGTTGTACACCTGCAACTGAAACTGCCCCACTACTTGGCGTTACGAAGGAATCTTGTCTAACCGTTGGAGCGCTATATGCTAGGGTCAAATTACCCGTGCTCGGTGTGATTAGCCTATTTTGGATCGTTGATGGGGCGTTTCCAACTAGAGTCAGTGTCGCCGCAGCGGGAGTCATCACCTTGCCCGTGACAACAACAACAGGCACAGAGCCGATTATTTCTGCACCGCCGCTAGGTGTGAGGACTGTCCCAGTAACAGCCAACGGAGCCGCCCCAGCGATAGTTAAATTTTGTACCGCAGGGGTGATAACTTTGGCGCTAACAACAGATGGTGCTACGCCAGTAAGGGTTAGTGTCCCCACGCTTGGCGTGATAAATGTTTCTCTAAGAAGAGAAGGCGCAATACCTGTAATAGCCGCTGACCCAACAGTCGGCGTAATGATCGTCTGTCTTAGTAACGATGGGGCAACTCCCGTAGCCGTTAACGACCCAACAGTTGGTGTAATGACTTTGGCACTAACAACAGACGGCGCTATGCCTGCAAGTGTCAGTGAGCCAACACTAGGCGTAATGATCGTCTCTCTTATTAGCGACGGTGCTGTGCCTGTAACAGTCAACGCTCCAACGGACGGAGTAATGATTGTCTGTCTAAGCAGTGAAGGAGCCACCCCTGTAAGGGTTAACGAGCCAACGCTAGGCGTAATAATTGTTTGTCTTAATAGAGAGGGCGCTATACCTGTAAGAGTCGCTGAACCAACGCTTGGTGTAATTATTGTTTCTCTTATTAGCGATGGGGTGGCACCTGTAACAGTCAAAGAACCAACGCTTGGGGTGATTATTGTCCCCCTAACAACAGTCGGTGCTACACCAGTAAGAGTCAGAGAACCTACAGATGGCGTTATGACTGGCCCTACAACAGCAGTTGGGGCTACACCTGTAAGTGTTAAAGAACCAACGCTAGGGGTAATTATTGTCCCTCTAACAACCGTAGGTGCAACACCCGCAAGTGTCAGCGAGCCTACAGCGGGCGTGATTATTGACCCACTAAGAACAGTTGGGGCTACGCCCGTAACCGTCAGCGAACCTACGCTTGGCGTAATTATTGTCTGTCTTAGTAGAGAAGGCGCTACGCCCGCAATAGTTACCGAACCTACGCTTGGCGTAATTATTGTTTGCGTTAGTAAAGAAGGCGCTATTCCAGTAACAGTTATCGCGCCTACGCTTGGCGTAATGATTGTCTGTCTTAATAGAGAGGGCGCAACGCCTGCAAGAGTTAACGCCCCTACGCTTGGCGTGATGATTGTCTGGTTTAGTAAAGAGGGTGCTACACCCGCAAGTGTTAACGCCCCAACGGATGGCGTAATGATCGTCTGACGTATAAGTGAAGGCGCTACACCAGCAAGTGTTAATGCCCCCACAGAAGGGGTAAGTATTGTCTCTCTGATTAACGAGGGCGCTGCCCCAGTAATAGTTAACGCCCCTACAGCGGGCGTAATTATTGTTTCTCTGATTAACGAGGGTGCTACCCCAGTAAGCGTTAATGAGCCTACTAAAGGCGTTATGTTGGTATTTGCAACCGAAGCACCACTAAGCCCCGAAAACGGTGCGCTTGAGAACGGTGCTTGTGAAAACATAGTTACCTCTCAATGCCCAACAGGGGGAAGGACAAACGCCGTTCCCCCAAGTCTACGAGCATTACCTTATTAGGTTAAGGTAAATATGCCAGTAGCGGCTGGGAGGATAGTTAACGTGTTTGGCGAAGTAACTGTGAACTGGACGGTAGACAACGCACACCAGCACAATAATTTACCAGCGCCAGCGCCGGTAGAGTTACGGAGAATCGCGTAACGTACGTTAGTTAGAGAAGCGCCAGATGCTGTGAAGGTCAAGCCAATAGTAGACATCGTGAACTTCATCTGTTTTGCAGATGCGCCAACAGTCCACTGTGCCGTTGCAGGGACAAGGTTACGTCCTCCAGCAACATAACCACCAGTAGCAGAAATCTCCGCCGTAATTTGCGCGTATGTGCTAATCGTAAATGTTGAGGCATTGCTCGATGTACGAGCTAACACCATCTTCACTACACCCGCACCAAGCGTAATTGTCCCGTTACCAATGTATCTCTTGGCGTAGTTGTAAAGTTGCCATGCACTTGCAGCCATGTTAAATCTCCTTAATGTCAGCGTATGATGCGCCAGTTTCTAAAATATGGCGGAGAAGCCCACCATACACTTCCAACTCAATCTCATCGCCTAACATTCGGATTAGGTCGATAAATTCTTGTGCTTGCGAAATCATCCAAGGGTTGCAGTAGAAAATCTTTCCGCCCACATTTACTGGGGCGACTAGTTGTCCGTCATTTTCCTCTTGTTCATAAGCATGGTGTTTGCCATCTTCTAAACATGAATCGCATCCAAATAGGTGAAATCGCTTGAACCCTAGCATTCTAAACAAAGGGATCGCTCTAAGCAATACCGTAGAGCCGCCCGGAATGGGATACCACTTATCGTATTGTTCCGCAAGAATGTTGTTAACCATCTCAGCACTTGTGTGCCAAATGTAAGTACGTTCTTTTGGTAACTTCTCAAATACAGATGGGTCACATTGGGATGCAATGAAATACTTGCAGTCATCAACAACATTCTCAACAAACCGCTTGTTGAAGTCCCTACCATCTACCATCACAAAAGCAGAGGGTGTAACGCCGTTATCCAAGCAATATTGGTAAGCATTGTTAATTGCAACTAACTTAACACCGCTTGCACGAAGTTCTTTAATCTTGTCCATGTTTGCAGCAAGAGAAGGCCCACCGCCCACAATCATCACTTCAACATCATTTGTTGGGTAGGGTTGTACTTGTTGAAAACCTAGAGAAATGTTGTGTTTGACATTCGCTTTAACTTTTTCATCGTCTAAGTTGATGACGCCAATATCTACAATATCAGCACCAGAAGCCCATGCTGTTACATAAAACAAGCAGTAGCCATCACGCTCCTCAGACCAATGAATGATGCACTTGCGGTCATTAAACTTCTGCAGCCACCAAGAATAGGGTTGTACGGTTAGATGCAGCTTATGCCCAACCAACTTACCCATGATGTCGTCTTCTGTAGCAATCTGGAAGAATACGTGCTGACAAGCGGCTAAACAGTTATCTAGTACGCGGTCTACATGATGTGGGCGGATATGCTCCATAACATCTGTGCAGAACCCATAGGCGGCGGATACTGGTAATGGCTGGCTTAAATCTGCTTCCACAAAACGCATAGCGTGGCTTTGTGTTTCAAGCATTGGAACAATATCTTCATCTAAGCAGTTATCAGCAAAGTCAACCATAGTGACATTCATGCCACCAAAGAACGCTAAATTCAATGCTCCGCGTCCTGTACCGCAACCAAGGTCGATAACTGACGCGCCTTTTGGAGGCTTAGCTTGTGCTAAAAACTCTTGGGCAATCTGCTCTCCGGGGGCTACAACTCTGTATTCTGGGCGACTCCACATCATCTTGTATAAATCTTTTTCTAACGGGCGATCGTTAGTGATTTTTACTTCTGGTGGGTCAGAAAGAACAGAGGAGAAGAAAGTCATGCGTTCCCTTTTAAGAAATACGAATAATCGCAGATGTATCAGTGACTGCTGGGAATTGTACGGTAAATGTGGCTGTAGAAGTCTTATCTGCGCCAAAATCTAACACACAAACTGCTCCGTTAGCACCGGTTTTATAAATCAAAGCGCCCCTTGCGGTGATGGCTCCAGACCATGAGGCGTTACTGAACGATATGTACGCCGTGGCACTACCTGTTTGGTTGCCTGTAGTTGGGGCCTGCGATATGGTTAAAAGGTTTCCACCCGCTGTATAGCCTGTAGCAGATACTTCGCCCGTAGTTGTATACGCAGTTGTGTTGGCATCCAACGAAGCCGCATTTGTATACAAGGCTATGTAGTAAGTGCCGGACGTAAAGTTAAACGAGCCATTCATCAAACCCGTCTTGAACGTATTGCATGTCCAGTTTCCTGTGAAAGCCATCAGGTCACCGCCTGTCTATATTGACCAGAACGATACGCATCCTGACGCTCCATACCGTCGCCAAGGCGTTTAGCCAAACCTAATGCTTCCTTGTACTTACCATCATAGAGAGCCATCATGTCTTGCTCGCCCTTCATGTACGTGTACGCTTCAACTAGTGAGCCATAGAGTAAGACACTATCAAAGTTATCCCCTAGCCAAGTCTGCCCTGTGCTGTTGGAAACTGAATATACCGTACCAGTAAAAGTAGTGCCTGTGCCGCCAATGTTTGTTACAGACGCGCTTATAGTATCGCCAACCACATAGGATGAGCCACCCTGTGTAATGGTTACAGTCGATACATAACCACCAGCCACTAAAATAGTGGCTAACGCACCGCTACCAGAACCACCAGTCAACGGCACGTCGTAATAAGTTCCAGCCGTCAGACTACCCCCCGGGGTTACAAGCGACACCAAGGTAATCACACCTTGAACAATGGTTGCTGGATAGTAGTAATAGTGTAGTTCTACGCTATACGCGGCACTTGGAGTCGGCCCAATAATGAAAGACAACTCGTTAGTGATTGCGCCCCCACTAATAGTTGGGCCAAACAATCCGTAGTACTTAGGAGCACCTACATCAGTTGGGCTAGGGTATGCCTGACGTATGAAGTTTACGTCTTTGTTAAGCAGGTATTCGTAGGCTCCATCTGCATCAATCACTGCCAATGAGTAGGTAGCTAGATAGTCGTCTGGGGCTGACAAATATGGGCTTGCGGAAGTCAAAGTACCTGTTACGTTTTTGCGTAACGATGGAAACTGCACCGTGTTGTAAATGCGCTGCTCTGCCTGCGTAATGAACGTATTCATATCCGCAAGGTTAAAAGTATTCTCCGTGTAATCGGAGATCGCAGTTACAAGCTGGCTGTAGTTCATCCCATTGGCCCTCTAGCCATCACGCCTTTAGTTGCTGCGCCAGTACCACGGATTTTGATGCCGTCGGTCTTGATAGGCTTGTAGTTACCTTTGCTAATACCGCCAACAGATGGGTTCATCTCTGTCATGCAGTTAGCACCAGTAGTAGTTGGAACTTGGTTAGACACCGAGCCGCTACTCATAGTGTGTGGTTGGGCATAGACGCTGGCAGAACCAACTTCCTTGCCGCCTTGTTTCATGCTGAATTTAGCCATATTAGCCTCCGCGTGAAGCGCCACGTTGGTTCACGACCTTAGCCATGCCACGTCCGTATTGCTTCATCATTTCATTAGTCTTGCCACCTTTAGCTAACTTCAAAGTAGTACCTTTACCGCCTTTGTGTTCTTGCATGTCGTGTTGTTTAAAGGCTTTTTTAATCATCGCCTTGTCTTGCTTCACGTCCATTTTCATGTCTTCTTTGCTGTCGTTTTTTGCCATTTTTAGCTCCTAAGTTACGCTAATCGTTACTGTACCAATACTAACCGTTAATGCCAAGTTATTCGGGGTCAACGCTGCATCAAAAAATGATGATCCACCTACTGGATTCCACCCCCATTCAAAGATTCTGCTACCGCCTTCTGGATATCCAGCACCATTTTCACTGGTGGTATCCGTCAAATTAATATGCAATCCACTTGTTCCAGACACTTGATAACTCGTATCGGGTCTTGGTTCCCTAACCGCTTGTGGGTCATTTACAGGGTACAAACCAAGAGACAACTGTGGTTGGTCTGGGTCCCAACAAGTTGGGCAAACTTTGATCTTAAAGGGTTTCGTCTTAACAATTTGTGTACGTAACTCCTTAAGCATGTAGCGCTGCGAGCACCTATCACACTCGGCGATTGCATGTTTACCTGATGCGTACTTACTAGGCATTTCTTACCTCATGAACGACATACGAGGCACGTAACGATCTGCTGCTTTCTCCCTGTCTTCCTGAGCGGCGAGGTCAAATTGCTGTTCGTAATCGGCTTTTAACATGCCAATCCTTGTTGGGTCTATTTTTGGCAGCTTCATACTGAGGTTGTATGCCAACCCTGCAACCATGCAAGTAATGAAACGAAACGGAATATCTTGTGTAGTTACACCGCTGCCAGCATCTTGCATACGGCGCATGCGGTAGTAAACAAAGGTGTATTGCTCCCCGGGGGAACTCGGTGTGGGCCAGACATTAACACAAGGCAAGTTGTTTACATACACACTATCGCCCGCTGAATGGCTTGCTGCAGTTGTGTTGTTCTGTCCACGCCAAGCGTTCACAATCTGGTTACCCACAATGTTCTGGTACCCAATAGTCTCGGTAACATTGGATGTAGTTATATTTATAAAGCCTTGTGTAGGCAATGTAGCAACGCTAGTTAATGTGATAGTAGTGTCTGTCGCGGATATGGGGTATCCCGTAGCAAGTGTAGTGTTAGCTACAGTAGCCACGCTACCTGTTTGGCGGTTAACGAAAACTTGAATCGGCCTGCCTGTAGCGTTTTTGTTCGGTATAGTGATATAGGTACTTTCACTAATACGGCTAATATTTATATCAATCTGGTTAGACTGCTGTCCATTATTCTGACGAATAACAGTATCAAGCAGGTCAATCGTATCAACTGGAATAGGGTAGATGGCTTGGCCTGTATTCATAACAAACTGCCCTTGCTCTACCGTCCAAAGGTTAATGCCCCGATTAGCCCACTCAATCGTCAACAAGTTAACAGAACGTCTAGCGGTTCTGAAATCGTAGCCAGTACGTAGTTCTTGTCCGCAACGCTCGAAGGCTTCCTCCACGAGGTCGCCCATGTCTAAATTGAAAGTGGTCAAACCGGAGGTGGACATTATCTAAATCCTGCTGTTTTCTTTGCTATATTTTTTGGCTGGGCTACGAATTGCTTCCCGGCTTTTTTGCCAGCACGCTTCGCACGTGTTGTAGCAGCGTACTCAGCAGGGCTGAGACTTTTGATAGCAGCTTCTGGAAGGTAGCGCTCACCTGTTTTACTAGACGGTTTTCCACTTTTGGTTCTCCATTTTTGGTCACCCCAGTTTTTTAAGGACTGTTGTGGCGCTTTCAATCTCTGTAACCCCCGCCCGACGCCTTGTACTTCTTGGCTACAAGTTGGCTTTTGCGGGCTGACCATTGTCCTGCACCGGTGCCTTGAGTTGCTGCAGCTTTTACTTGCGACACAATCTTCTTACGAAGGCTTGGTTTTGTGTAGTTACCAGCGGCATTGACCTTGCCTCCCTCAGCGTACTGAGTGAAGTCAGTATCGTCACGGCGTGCTTTTTTCACACCTTTAGGCATCTTGCTAGGGGCTATATCGCCCATGCCACGTGAGGCTCTCATTTTTTAGCACATCTTTCCACGAGTTTTACCTCGTTGAGCAATACCATCAGCACGAGAAGAAGCGGTGCCACCCTTCTTCATACCCATATCACGACTAGCTGCTCTAGAGGCTTTATCGGCCTGCTCCAGCATCTTCATTTCACGAGCATCATCACGAGCACGGTCAGTAGCAGTTTTCTCAACCCCACGTGTTTCGCGTTTTATCTCGTCAGCGGCTTCGCTTTCTTCTTGCTGTCTGGCTTTTGTTCCTTTGTAGTCCGCATAGCCAGCAGCACCAGCACCGACTAACATTGCTGGTCCCGCGTATCCTTCAACTGCGCGGCTAAGCCTACCGCTACCACCGGAACCAGACTTACCACCCTCAAGGATGGCGTTATGTCGGTATTTATCTGCTGGATTCGTTGCCATAAGGCCTCCTTAACACTTACCGCCGTTAGCCATTTTAATTTGCTTAGCTTTGGTCTTGCCTTTTGAAACAATACCATCAGCAGACTTGTGACCAGCAGATAAGCCGCCAGAAGCCATTTTTTTAGCTGTGCCGCCTTTTCTCATTGGCATTTCTGCTTTGGCTCCAGCTTTTTTCTTAGCTATCATTGCCATAAATCCGGGGTTCATTTTGCCTGCCATATCACCACCTCTTTTAAAAGTTTTGCCTTCATCGGCGTTGTTGAAATCCTTGCCCACAGACTGCGGGACTCCTACTTTCTTAGCGAACGACGGCGAGTGCGCTATCGCAGCCATGAAATTGCGCTGTTTCTTACTCGTTGACGGCATTCTTACGCACCAACTTTTGCACCGTTTCGGTCTCATATATGCGGATACCCATCCACACAATACCCAAAAGGCTACCAACTAGCGTGGCTACTGGAGTCATCCAGCCCATAACACCAGACAACGTGACTGTTAGAGCCGCGCCGTCTGCAAGAGTTTTAACTTCTGAATTCATACCATTCTTCCCTTGGTTTTACCTCGCTGGGCTATGCCGTCTGCACGGCTGGAAGCGGAAACTTTACCGCCCTTTTTATACTCTTCTTGTTTGTTCCCAAAAAGTTTTGGTTTTGCTGGAGGAAGTCCCCCACTAGTTTTGCCAAATGAATTTTCGTCTACACTTATATCTAGCGTTTCTACGGGTTCTTTTTCCATGCCAACAGCATTACGAACAATATTTCTATTGTTTTTCTTCCATGTGGAAACATTGCCTTTTGTTCTTTCGGTTTGATTTGACATTGCCCTATCAAATTCTCTTGGCGATTCTTCTCTAACGTCATTTATATCTTTTTTGGCTTTTTCTGCATAAGACTTTGCCAGCATACCAGCAATTTTTCGTCCGGGCAGGACGTTATCAAGACCTTGATTTACGGTATCAATTAATTCTTTAACTGCCATATCAGCACATCCTTCCCTTGGTCTTGCCCTTCTGGGCCATACCGTCGGCTGCTGTTACATATCCACCATCTGCGCAGTTCCAAGCCCGTAGGCTTTTGTTAATTCTAGAGTTCGGGTCTTTCGCTGTTTTTTCGGATGTCAACTTCTTTTTCATGCCGGTCATTCTGGCGCAAAAAGAGTCTTTCCTTGAGCCGCCTTCTGGTTGCGGTGGTTTCAAGTTCATCCCTTGCTTTTTCGCGGAGGCTCGCCCCTTGGCGTTTAAGCCCCCATTCGGATTCTTGCCTTCTGCTCTCTGCCATGCTGGTGATTTAGCCATTTACGACTTTCAAGCGGGATTCCCGAATGCCTTTTAGCAACGGGACAACAACCTCCTCGCGGAAGTTATTGGTGAATGTTTCGCTACCAATGTGGGGCAAGCTGATGTCTACATCAATGTAGACCTTGAAGCCCATCGCAGTAGCCCTATCGCAGAACAAATAGTCCTCGCCTACGTACCGGTCGCCCACAATATCAAAGTCAAATATGGCAGAGACCTTATTGCCCGTTACATTGTTTGTGTACGACCACTCTGGATGCGCCGCAATCATTTGCTCAATGACGTAGCGACGTATAAGCATAAACCCTGTACCTACGCGCTTGACGCGCATGAGAGAACCATCAAACTCCAAGTCCTCGTTATCGTCCCAATACAGGTCCGTAAAGAACTTTTTGTCTCTAGCCCTACGTGGGTATGCCCCAGCAGAAATATCCTTGTCCCCACCCTGCGCAAGCAGTCTGAGGATATCGTCTGGCGTAGCAACTACGTCAGCATCTATAAAAAGCAAGTCTGTGCAGTCGGTCTTCAAAAACTCTGCTACTAGCGAGTTACGCGCCATCGTGATGATGGAACAGTTCGATATATCAGATAGCGTGACAGCAACGCCTAACCGCATAGCTTCTGGCATCAACTGAGCCAGAGCATACGCAGTCTTAACATTGATCTTACCGTCGTAGCAAGGGATGCCGATAAACAGCTTACGCCCTGCCAGAACTGCTTTTTTAGACTCAGCCATAGAACACCGTAACACCGTTTTGATTTGTGCCAGCCGTACCAAGTTGGCAATAAATTCCAGTGTTAACTTTTATGCCTTCGCCGGGAATTAAAACGCTTGTAGTTGCCGCTTGACCAGAAGTTGTTGTTGCCGCTGTATCCAAAGAGAATATCCAACGTCCACCAGCCACACTCTGAGTTCCACCAGTGCCGGACGTAATTGTTCCAGAGTTGATGTCAGTTATTGTGTAGGTGCTAGAAGTTAAAACAGTAACCGTGTAGTTACCATTTGTAGCGTAACCACCAGTACCAGAACTAAAAGTTAAACCAATAATATCGCCAGTGTTTAAACCATGCGATGCTAAAGTAACTGTTACAACTGCTGCTGTACGGGTGTACGAAGTAATTGCAGTAACAGCGCTAACAGTATCCCAAATGTTTATCGTGCCAGCAGAAGTTCCGCTGGTATAAATAAGACCTTTAAGACGGTTTGCGCCACTAACCGCTATGCCTGTTGCATTTAAATGCGCGGCTTTTACGTCTGTTTGCATCATATTAATCTCCTTGTTCAAAAATAGGGGCCGAAGCCCCTGAGATTAATTAAGCTTGGCTTGGGTTAGCAGAGCCGTCAGTATCACGTACAACGTATTCAACGGTAACCACAATAGAACCAGCCGTTGCATCAGCCGTAGCCGCTGTAAACGTGCCATAGATGATTGCGTCAGTTGTTCCTACGTTGTTAGTCTTAGCAGCTTGCGTTGCAGCGGCAATAGTCGCAGGTGAAGTCTGAACAGCAGAAGTTCCACTATTAACAGAAGTCATGTAGAAGTTAGAAGTTCCAGCATTTCCAATAACAACGCCGCAGTTTGATGCGCCTGTCAGGGCAACAATAACTTCGATATCAAAACGTAAAATCTTTGCGCCAGCAGGCAGAGTAAACATCTGTACTGCGGTGGGAGATGCCAAAATAGTGGCTGTGGCTGCGGTGTACGACTGAGAAACAATCGTTGCGCCCATATTGCGAATGGTGCCAGCAGTAGTGCCAGTTGTGTTTTTAACAGTGCCCAATAACCAAGGGCCTAGGTGAGTTGCGAATCCCATGAGGATCTCCTATACATGCGTTGTGGTATATCAATCTGCATGAGGTCAGCCGAGCCTGTTTGATACACCGATGGATCTCGGTTGGTGCAATATACACCAAAAGAAAAGGGAGCACAAGGCTCCCTTCCCAATTTCCTATTAAGCGCCGGGTGAACCGTACATACCTAAAGGATCAGACCAGCCGAAGCTATAACGCTCGCGGGACTTGTAACGGACGTTGCCGGTGTCGAAGTCGCCATCCATGCTGTTACTCAAAGGAGTACGCACAAAGTGCTTCATACCGTTAGGCACGTCAGTTGTCAAGTACCAGCCATTTGCGTCGGTCAAGAAGTGGTTAACGGTGTAACCTTCTGGAATCGAACCGTTGTTCTTCAACGCGTTGATATCGTTGTCAGTAGTACCAACACGGAGGTTAGTCTCTAACAAACGGGTAGCAACGAACATCAAAGCTGGGGGAACGATCAGCTTCTTAGGCTTAGCAGCGATCAACAGACCACGCTCATCAGTCCAAGCTGCGATCTGAATAACTGCGTTTTCCAACGAAGTTTCGTTCAAGTCAGCATTGGTAGAAGGCTTGTTGCTGTTAGTACCACCAGAGATCAGGGGGTGAGCAGTGCTGAACAAAACAACGCCGTCGCCACCGTTATAGCCGGAGGTGAAACCATTGTTGATAACAGCAGCAGCTTTAACCTGCTTGGTGTATGCCATAGCACGAGCCAAACCTTTGGTGTAACGAGCAGACAAGCTGTCATACAAGTTGTCTTCGATGGCCTCTTCGGTCAGCGAGAAACCCAAAGCGATGGTTTCGTGGTTGTAGCGAGCAGTCCATGCTTCTTGTGCATTGTCATAAGCGATGGCAGAACCCTCGTTTTTGACAGGAGCAGCAGAGAAACCAGACAATTTAGTCTCTTCTTCAAAGCTACGCTCAGAAGTCTCTGTTTCATAAATCTCTTTATGCTCTTCGCCATAGCGTGCATACTCAAGACCAAACAAAGCGTTAAGACCGGGAAGGAGTTCCTTCAGTAGTTGTGCGCGTGAAATTGCCATGTCTTACTCCTTAAATACCAGTGGTACTTGTATATTGGTGCAAGTTGAACTTGACCAAAAACTCGTAATAGGTCGTGGTAGACACACCGGCAGGGCCAGTAGCGGTATCAGGCACAAC